>WNFX01000031.1_pt1 | contig 106449 bp, 95 predicted proteins | sample 5400111 | NCBI WGS metagenome assembly WNFX01 (sample SAMN13153363, study PRJNA577476) | soil metagenome | isolation source: 40 cm soil or saprolite under grassland replicate 1 | place: USA:California | collected 2016-06-15
CCCCGGGAGAACCCGGCGTAATCCAACGGATGTCCGACCGAGGAGAGGACCTGAAGACTCGCGAGGTCAATACGGCGGTATCGCCGCATCCGCTGCTACCCTGTTGCGATGAGTGCTCCACAGTTGTCCGCTCGAGATCTTCGCGCGGCTGCCGAGGTCCATCGCGAACTAGGTCCTGAGTACGGCGATGCGGTGGTGGACTCATTCCTGGAGAAGGTCGAAACCCGGATTGACGCGCGCCTGGCGGAGATGACGCCGGTACGCAAACGGCCGGTTGCAAAGGCGAGTCCGAGCCGAAGGCGCAGCTTGCTGACGGGCGTAGCGGTCGGCGGCGGCAGCGTCGGCGTTCTGCTTACATTCCTGGATGACCTACTAATACCGCCCTCCTACGGCTATGATGCAGCCCACCATATCTTGTGGCAGTTGCTTCTCGTCGCAAGTGCCGGCAGTTTGGTCGCCGGGCTGTTCCGCATGATCCGTGACCACGATTGACGGTCGCCTGAGCCAACTCTCCTGCCCGCCAAGAACGGCGTGCCCGTTACGTGCCCGATCGGAAGCGCATCAGTGGGTACTTGCGGCCACTTACGGATAACCGGGCGGCAAGACCGCAGGTCGATGCAGCCGTCCTCCTCGTCGCCCGATTGTCCAGCTCGCGGCCACCGCGTCAATGGCGGCCCTGCGGGCCGTCGCTCGCGATCGGCTAAGCCGACCATTGACCCGGCGACCGCTCGTCATGCCGCAGCGGACCAGGACAATCACTGGCACACCTACGCCCTTTGTGTAGCCTCACTCAGTAAACATCCGATTGGTGCGCGGAAGGCCATCATAATCACCAACGAGTGGGCGCCGCCGTCGCAAGCAAAGCGGACTAACTCGTTTGCGATAGCCGCGCTTGCCTGCGGGATCGTTCAGTTTGCCGGCCTGTTTCCGGCCGGGATCATTCTTGGTCACCGGGCGCTGCGCAAAATCCGCGAGACCGGAGAAGACGGCTACAGCCTGGCCAAGGCCGGGCTGATCCTCGGCTACATCAGACCGATCTGAACGTGGCCGAGCTTCCCATGAACGGCGTCACGGTGGTCAGGCTAGCCGGTGCCCGCATCGCCGCGACCGCCTTGGTGAGTAGCCAGCGGCAGGACCGTCGAACCCTCATATGCACACCGCCAGTTCGCCTGTTGCGCGCCGGACAGTACTCGTTCGGCTGAGAAACCTCAGCGCGGAAGCTGGCCAAGAACGTGAACCAGGCAGCAGCTCGATCGGACTAGGTGTGTCCCGTAGATCCCGACCCCCCGCCCCCGATACCGGCCGCCCGGCCCACGGCCCGCGGCCCACGGCCGCACCGGCGCCCTCGATCCGGTCACTTCAGCCACGCTGGCCCCACCAGCATCGGCGAGCCGCACTTTGCACGGGTTACAGTCAGTCCGTGCCCTGATTTGCGGCATTCGTCCGCACCCAATCGGTGCTAAGTGCGGGCCCCGCTGTGTCGGCGTTCCGCACACGTATTCATGGGCGCAAGCACGCCTCGCAGGCCCGCGACCTGATGGCTGATGCGGCGGGCAATCTACTGCGTCGCCAGTCGCGGACGCTAGGTCGGCGCGGCCAGCCGTGGCTACGGTCCCGACCGCAAGCGCTGGCGGCGGATGGCGGCCAGGTGCTGGTCGACCGCCGCGGTGGTGCGGTCGATGTCGCCGGTGGCGAGCAGGTCGAGCAGGGCGCCGCGCAGGACCGACAGGGCCAGGCTGCGCTCGGCGGCGCCGGCCGGACTGCGCCTGCGTCGCGGTGGCTGGGCTGCGGCCAGGACGGCGAGCCAGTCCGTGACGGTCTGCGCGGCGAAGCCCGACCACGGACCGTTGGGTTCGGTTAGGGAGCGCGCGTAAGCCTGGGCCCACAGGGTCAGCAGCTGGTGATGCTCGCTGGCCGCCAGCCAGGTCCAGGTGGTGCGGACTGCCGCGGCGAGGTCAGCGCGGGTTCGATCATGGCCGGCCCGGTCCAGCAGCGCCAGCTCGTCGGCGCGGGCGCGGGCCAGCAGTGCCCGGACCAGGCCGTCTTTGGAGCCGAACAGGAACAGTAGCACGCGCGGGCTGGTCCCGATGGCGGCGGCTAGCGGCCGCAGTGACAGGTCTGCGAGGCCGTGCTCGAGGACATAGCGGTAGGCCCGTTCGAGCAGTTCTTCCTGGCGCGCGGAGGGGGGTCGCGCGGGTTGGGTCACGGCGGTAGTCTGTCACTGAAACGACTGTGTCAGTAACACGACCGTGTCAGTAGGAGGTGCCTTGGGCGAGCCGGGATTCCTGATCCGGCCGCTGGGCCGGCCTGGCGACCTGGGCTGGGTGGTGATGGCACACGGGGAGCTGTACGCCGCGGAGTTCGGCTGGGACGCGACCTTCGAGGCCCTCGTGGCCAGGATCGTCGCCGACTACGCCGCCGGGCATGACGCGGCCCGTGAGGCAGCCTGGGTCGCGGAGGCCGGCGGGCGCCGGGCCGGCTGCGTGTTCTGCGTCGCCGCCGATGAGACCACCGCGCAGCTGCGGATCCTGCTCGTCGACCCGTCCGCACGCGGACGGCGCCTCGGCGCGCGGCTGGTCGACCACTGCGTCGCCTTCGCCCGCCAGGCTGGCTACGCGCGGATGAAGCTATGGACCAACGATCCCCTCGCCGCCGCGCGCCGCATCTACCTGTCCCGCGGGTTCGTCCTGGTAGCGGAGGAGCCGCACCGCAGCTTCGGCGCCGATCTCATCGGCCAGATCTACCAGCTCGACCTGCGGCCAGGCTTCGGGCGCTGCAGTCCCAGCGGGCAGCCGAAGCCATGCGGTTCGACGGGGTCCGTCCCGGGACGATCGTGATGCTCGCCGAGTCATAGGCTCAGCCGGAACTCTGGCCGACCGGGGGTGCGGACCCCAACGTCCGGTAGCGGACGCGGCGGGTCAGCGCGGCTAGCTCACGGTTGAAGCGCTCTGGCTCCTGCAGGTGCGGCAGGTGACCGACGCCTTCGTACCAGGAGGCCTCCGCGGTCGGGCAGGTGGCGAGGACCTGCTCGGCCATCGCCGGAAGTACGACCGTGTCCGCGCGGCCCTGAGTGACCAGCAATGGCACCTCGAGGGCTCGCAGGACGTCGTCACCGTCGATTTCACGCGCGGCGAGGTTGGCCCGGATCCGCGGCGCCACGACGATGTTCCAGCACAGCGCTGTCTCGAAGTCGTCGGCCGGGAGCGGCTTCGCCAGGCACGCCTTGAGGAAGGCGCGCATGCCGCGGATGTTGGTCGGCAGGTCATCGGCCGTGGCGTCCACGAAATGGTCGAGAAAGCCGGGGCCGATGAGCGTGCCGAACGCTGCCTCACCCAGCTTGACGGCACCTTCGACGAAGTTGACCGCGGCAATTCGGTCCTGACCGTACGCGCGCACGTAGTCGCAAATGACGAAGGCGCCGTAGGACCAGCCGACGAGCACCGGCCGCTCGAGACCCAGCTGGTCGATGATCGCCGCCAGGTCGTCGGCCCAGAGCTTGCCGTCGGTGTAGTGCTCGGGCCCGGGCGGCGCCTCGGACATGCCGTGGCCGCGCAGATCGTAGGCCACTAGCCGGAACTCGTCGCGAAGCGCGCTTTCGTACTGCTTGTCCCAGCAGAGGTGGTTCTGCGACCAGCCGTGAATGAACAGGATCGGCGGCCCGGCCGCCTTACCCCACTCGCGCACGTGCAACCGCAAGCCGCCACCGCCCTCTACTGTGTGAGTCTTCATCCGCCCGGCCGACTTCAGCTGTGCCATCGCCGCCATCTCTCGCCTCCTGGTGTTCGTTGTGACGACTCGATCGTTGTCTTTGAGAAGCTGGCGCGCTTCGGGCACAGCGCCTTATCTTCTGCCGCCGGGATACCTATCTGCCGGTGGCGGGATGCTTACGAGCGACTTTCCGCCCGGTGCCAGCCGCGCGATACTGGCCGCGTGGAAGCTCGCGCGAAAGCGGCGTTCGTGGGACGCACAGGCGAGCTGTCGAAGCTGGAGCACGCGCTCGAAGCAGCGCGGGCGGGCGGCGGCGCGACCGTCCTCATCGCCGGCGAAGCGGGCATTGGCAAGACGCGGCTCGCTTCCGAGGTCGCCAGGCGCGCGCGCGACGCGGGCTTCCAGACCCTGCTGGGGCGGTCGATCGATCTCGTCGGCACGGAGCTGCCCTATCTGCCGTTCGCCGAAGCGTTGCGTCCGCTGGGCGAGCGTCGGCAGATCGATGGACAACCGGCGGGCTCCCGGCTGCGGGCCTTTGAGGAAACGCTCGCGCTGCTCACCGATCACGCGGTCGCCACACCAGTGCTGCTCGTGCTGGAGGACCTGCACTGGGCTGATACGTCGACGCTCGATCTCGTCGTCTTCCTCGCGCACAACCTCCTCGACCGCCCAGTTCTGCTGCTCGCGACCTATCGCGCAGACGAGGTCTCCTCGGCCGAGCGCATGCGCCGGCTCGCCGACGGCGTGCGGCGCTCGGGTTCAGGGCTCGTGCTCGAACTCGGCCCGCTAGAGAACGAGGAGCTGACGGCGCTGCTCGCGACTCACGCGGACGCCTCCGTATCAGCCGCGCTGACCGACGTGATCGTCGCTCGTTCTGAGGGCAACCCCTTCTTCGCGGAGGAGCTCCTCGCCGTCAGCGGCGACCGGAACGGCGAGCTCCCGCGCCTCCTGCGCGACCTGCTGCTGGAGCGAGTCGCCCGGCTCGACTCTGCGACCCAGAGCCTGCTGCGGGTTGCGGCCGCCGCCGGACGCGACGTCGGCTACCCGCTGCTCTGCGCTCTCACGGCGCTTCCCGAGCGCGAAGTGCGCGGCTCGCTGCGCCAAGCCGTCGAGCACGAAGTCCTCGTCCCCGACCAGGCAATGGGCACCTTCCGTTTCCGCCACGCCCTCCTGGCAGAGGCGGTCTACGCGACGATCCTCCCCGGCGAGCGCGAGGAGCTACATGCTCGGCTCGCCGACGAGCTCTCGCGCATCGCGGGCGCATCACCGGCAGAGCTCGCGCCCCACTGGGCGGCCGCGGGTCGCAGCACGGAGGCGCTGGCCGCCTCGGTCGAGGCGGCGCGCCAGGCGGCGGCCCTCTTCGGCGTGGCGGAGGCCGTCGCTCACCTCGAGCGGGCGCTGGCGCTCTGGTCCACCGTGCCCGACGCGGCCGGGTTCGCCGGGCTCGACCTCGCCGAGCTCTGCTCCTGGGCCGCCGAGCTCGCCAGCCATACCGGTGCGTCGCTGCGCGCGGTCGAGCTCGTGCGCCTGGGTGTGTACTCGTACGCAACCGGCAGCAACGACGCGGGGCTCGCAGCGTTCGAGCGCGCGGTCGAGCTTGTCCCGGCCGAGCCGCCCTCGCCGGAGCGCGCCCAGGTGCTCTCGGCACTCGGGACCGGTTTGCAGCTCGCCTGGCGGCACGAGGAGTCGCTCGCGATCTGCGAGCAGGCGCTCGCGCTCGCGCGCGCGGTCGGGGCGCGTCCAGCTGAGCTGCGGGCGCTCACCGTGCTCGGCAGCGACCTCGCTTACCTCGGCCGCGGCGACGAGGGTCTGGCGCTGCTCTCGCAGGCCGTGCAGCTCGCGGGCGAAAGCGGTGATCCCGTGGCGCTCGAACGGGCGTACGTCACCTTGACCGACGTGCTGACAATGCTCGGACGCCCCAGGGAGTCGGCACGCCTGGCAGCGACCGGGCTCGAGGCCGTGCGCGGTTACGGCGTCGACAACACAGTGCTCGTCGCCAACCAGATCGAGGCTCTGCTCGCGATCGGCGACTGGGACGAAGCCGACAGGGTCAGCACTGGCGCGCTGCGCGCCATCACCGCCAATTACCCCTACATGCTCCTGATCATCCGCGCGGACGTCGAGATCGGCCGCGGTGATTTCGACGCCGCGCGGGCGCACCTCCAAGCCGCGAGCGCCACCCTGCGCAAGGACCGCGGGCTGGGGCTATACGACGCTTACCTCGCAGAGCTTGCCCTGTGGGAACGCCGCTTGGCCGACGCCGACGAGGCCGTCGGCAACGGTCTGGCGCTAGCGCGGTTGAGCGAGACCGCGCAGATCCGCGTCCAGCTATGCGCCAAGGGACTACGCATACAGGCGGAGCTGGCAGCGCTCGCGCGGGCACGCCGGGACGCCGACGCGCTCCGCGACCGGCTCGACCACGCGCGAAAGCTGCTCACCATCGCTCGCCGCGCCGCAGCCGAGGCCTCAGCGATCACGCCCAATGCAGCCGGCTGGCATGTGCTCGCCGGGGCCGAGTACGAACGCGCCCGCGGCAACGCCCGACCGGAGGCGTGGGCGGACGCCGCGGCGACCTGGGAACGGCTCGAGCGCCCGTACCTCGCCGCCTACTGCCGCTGGCGCCAAGCCGAGGCGCTCGTGGCGGCCGGCGCGTCCCGGGCGCAGGCAAGCGTGCCGCTCAGGGACGCGCATACCATCGCGGCTCGGATCGGAGCTAAGCCCCTCGCCGGAGAACTCGAGCTGCTGGCGCAACGCGCCAGGCTCGATCTCGCGCCGCCGGACACAAGGCCGCCCGACGGCAAACGGGCCCTGGAACAGATCCTCGGCCTGACCCCGCGCGAGGCGGACGTCCTGACCCTCGTCGCCCGCGGCTACACCAACCGCGAGATCGCCACGACACTCGTCATCAGCGTCAAGACCGCCGGCGTCCACGTCTCGCACATCCTGCGCAAGCTCGACGCGCCTAACCGGCTCGAGGCGGCCGCAATCGCACACCGCCTGCTGCCGCCGCCAGACAGACGGCCTTACTGGCCGGATTCGTACTTGAACGAGATCTGAAGCTTGGTGCGATAGGTGATCGCGCCGCTCTCGTCCAGATGGATGTCCTGCTTGACAACCTCGGCGACGCGGATATCGCGGATCGTCTGACCTGCGGTCTTGACCGCCTCGGCGGCGGCCTCCTCCCACGACGTGCTGCTGGTTCCGATGATGTCGATCACCTTGTACACGCTCATGACAGCTCCTCTGCCGGCTCTTAGAGCATACGACCGCCGCGCGGGCGGTGAATGGTCACGTCGTATGCAACCACGAACGACAGCCGACCACGTTGCCGGGCGAGGCGGCGGCAGACACGGCCATCCAGATGAGCGCTGCCGCGCTCCTTGCCCGGCCGGCGGCGCCCGCCTGGGAGACATCGCTTCCCGTAGCTTATGCGGCGTACCCGGTAGCCTTCTGCACCTGCATCCGCACAACCACGCGGACTGGGGCCCTGACAGGATGTCACCGGGGCGTGGCGGAGGACAGGGGCGGAGGCTTGGGATGCTGCTCGGGCTGGACGATGTCGAGCGGGCGCGGGCGCTGATCGAGGGCCGGGTGCGGGCCACGCCGGTGATGTCGGCCACGACCTTGGGTGATGAGCTGGGCGTGCGCCTGGTTCTGAAGGCTGAGCTATTCCAGAAGACGGGCTCGTTCAAGCCCCGCGGCGTGTTCAACAAGCTGCTGTCGATGGATCCGGCGGCCAGGTCGCGCGGGCTGGTCTCATTGTCGGCGGGCAATCACGCCGCCGCGCTTGCCTACGGCGCGACCTCGGTAGGGGCCAAGGCCACGATCGTGATGCCCGCGGGCGCGATGGCAGCGAAGGTGGAGGCGACCAGGCGTTACGGCGGTGAGGTGGTCCAGACCGCGGGCAGCTTGCTCGAGGCATGCCTGGCGCTGCAGGCAGAGCGGGATCTGACGCTGGTCCATCCGTTCGATGATCTGGCCGTCATGGCCGGCCAGGGCACGGTGGGGATCGAACTGCTCGCGCAGGTCCCGGACGTGGACATGGTGGTCGTGCCGGTCGGCGGCGGCGGCCTGATCTCCGGCGTCGCGGCGGCGGTCAAGCTCCAGCGCCCATCGGTCCTGGTCGTGGGAGTCGAGCCCGAGGGGGCCGACGCGATGAGCCGGAGCCTGCAGAACGGCGCGCCAGCGCACCTGGACAAGGCCGACACCATCGCCGACGGCCTGGCCGCGCCGTTTGCCGGCGAACACACCCTGCGGCACGTCCAGCACTTCGCCGACCAGATCGTGCGGGTGAGCGACACGCAGATCGCCGACGCGCTCCGGGTACTGATCCAGCGGTGCAAGCTGGCCGCAGAACCATCCGGCGCCGCCAGCCTCGCCGCCTTGACCTCCGGCCGGATCACCCCGGCGGCCTGGTCCACCGTCGTGTGCGTCATCAGCGGCGGCAACGTCGGACCCGACGTCCTCAGGCAGCTCCTGTGATCTGCGGTCGTTCCCGCCCGAGCGAGCCATCCGGACATCCCGGTGGCGCTATCCGGATTTTCGCAGCCGGTAGTGCAGGTGGGTCACCCGGTCCCCTTGGACGATCCGCGGGTCCTCAAGCAGCAGCGGGGGCCCGGCGTAGTCACCGAAGTACCTGACGCCCGCACCAAACACGACCGGCACCAGATCGATCCGCACTTCGTCGATCAATCCGGCCTGGAAGGCCTGACCGGCGATGTTGCCGGGCGTAATCGACACATCCCTGTCACCGGCGTGGGCTTGCGCCTGGGCCAGCGCGCTGCGCAAGCCGTCTGTGACGAAGGTGAACGGCGCGTCTGGGTATGGCCAGTTGGCCGGCGGCTGATGGGTCACCACGAAGACGGCGTCGCCCACGGCCGGGCGACCGTTCCAGCCGTTGGTCAGGTCGAACAGGCGGCGGCCGATCACGTCGGCACCGATACCCGACCACGCGGCGCGCAGATAATCGGCACTGGCAAGCGAGGTGCGGAAGACAAGGTCGGGGTCCGCCCCGGTGACCTCGACATCTCCGTTGCGATACCAGTCGAAGAGCGGGCCGACTTGGTCGTTTGTGTCGGCGATGAAGCCGTCCAGTGACATGGAAGCCTGGGCGATAACCTTTCCCATCTCGGCACCTTTCTGCACTGACTTGCTCTTCCTGCGTGCTGGCCTGGAAGCCTAGCCGCCGGCAACGCGTGCTTGCCGATCGGCTCCGAGCCCTTGGTCGTCGGCTGGTCCGCCTGGCGCCCATCGTGAGCGTGCCTGCGATCAGGGCTTATCCGGGCGCCGCCGGCCCGGGCTTGACTTAAAGCGCGGTTGAAGAAATAGCGTCCTGAACAGCAGGTAGCCGACGCTATTTGGAGGCGGCGTGAGTGACTGGGTGCGCGCTGGCGCGATAAATGACATCAGGGACGGCGGTGCCAGGTCCTTCGCCTACCTGGATAAGCGGATCGCGCTGTTCCGCACGAGGGACGGCGTGTTCGCCTGCGATAACCGCTGCCCGCACCAGGGTTACGCGCTGGTGCGCGGCGATGTGAACGACGGCGTGCTCACCTGCGCCTGGCACAACTGGAAGTTCGAGCTCGGCACCGGCGTCTGCCGGTACGGCGGGGAGAACATCAGGACGTACCCGGTCCAGGTCTCGGGCGGGCAGGTGTTCATCGACATCGCCGATCCGCCCGCGGAGATCATACGGCCGGAACTGTTCGGCAGCTTGACCGCGGCCATGGAAGACCTGGACATCGGCCGGGTGGCCAGGGACGCGATGCGGCTGCAGCGGATCGGCACGCCGCTGGCCGAGGTGATCAGGGAGGGGGTCAGGTACGCCGCGCCGCGGGCGGAGTACGGCTGGGACCACTCGCTGGCGACGCTCGCTGACTGCCTGCGGATGAGCTGGTATTTCGATGAATCGCTCCGCGCGCTGCCGGTGATCCAGGGGCTGTCGGTAGCGGCCGACAGCCAGGTCAGGCGCCCGCTGCGGGCCAGGCCAGAACCGGTCGACCCGGTGGCCAGCTACGGGTCGGTCGCCGAGGCGCTGGCCGCCTACCCGGTGCTGGTGGACCAGGAGCGGGCCGGCGAGGCCGAGGCGCTGTTCCGCGGGCTGATCGTCGCCGGAGTGGCGCCGCAGATGCTGCGGCATACGCTGCTGACCGCGGTCACCGACCACTTCCTGGCCTACGGGCACTCGATGATCTTCGTGCAGAAGGCGTTCGAGCTGCTCGAGCAGATCGGCTGGCAGGAGGCCGATGCGGTGCTCTCGCCGCTGGTGCCCGAGATGGTGCTCGGAACCAGGTACGACAAGCTGCCGTACATGCGCAAGTTCCTCCGTGCCTGGCAGGAGGCCGGCCCGGACCTGGCATCACTGGCCGCGGGCAGCGGCACCGGGCACTTCGATCAGGCCAGTTTCCGGCGGGCGCTGACCGACGGATCGCCAGCCGACGCGGCCGGAGCCCTGATGGGTGCCCTGGGGGCCGGCGCGCCGGTAGCCGCCGTGATCGATGCCACCGGGCGGGCCGCGGCCGAGCGGCTGGCCAGATTCGACATCGACCTGGACCTGGACGACACCAACGAATGGGGCTGGCTTGATGTCACGCACACCCTGACCTACCTGAACGCGCTGCGCTGGGCCTGGTCAGCCGACCCCTCACCGCAGGTGCTGCGCGGCCTGTTCCACGCCGCCTGGTTCGTCCAGTGGACCGGTCAGTTCGACGCCCGCGACCCCGGCCAGCGGGACGGCCGGCCGCAGCCGCGCCGCACCGGCGACGCCGCGCAGCTGCACCAGGCCATCGCCCGCCGCGACCCAGAGGCTGCCGTCGCGCTCGTAGCTGGATACACCGGGCCCCGCGCCGAGCTTGAGCGATCGCTGATCCGGGCGGCGGCCGAGGACCACTCCACCGCGCCGATCATGGTCGCGCACGTGGTGAAGACCGCGCAGGCGGCGGTGCAGGAATCCCGCGCGCTCGGCAGCGGGCCCGGGTCAGCCGAACCGATCGCGGCGGCCGCCAGGTTCCTGGCGAGCCCCAAGCGCGAACGGTTCGTTTACCAGTCAACCCTCGATGCGATCACCACTCTGCGCGGCCTGCCCAAACCAGAATCGGACCAGGTCAGGCACCCCTAAACGAGCAAGTCGACGGAAGAAAGAACCCAGTCGCGAGCCGCGCCCGAGCATGCGCCGCTGACCCAGGCCTTCACCTGCCGGAGAATCGGCAGTGTTGTCACCGCGCCAAGGGAGGTCCGCATGCTCGTGGCTGGAGTGGACTCCTCGACCCAGTCCACCAAGGTACTGCTCTGTCAGGCCGAAGATGGCGCTGTCGTCGGCCAGGGCAGCGCACCCCATCCAGGCGGCACCGAGTGCGACCCGCATGCCTGGTGGACCGCTCTTCAGCGGGCTGGTGCCGGACTGATTGAACGGGCGGCCGGGGTCGCGGTCGCGGGCCAGCAGCACGGCATGGTGGTGCTGGACGCCGATGACGCGGTGATCCGGCCGGCCCTGCTGTGGAATGACCTGCGCTCATCCGCCGCCTCGGCCGACCTGATCGCGGAACTGGGCGGCCCGCGCTGGTGGGCGGAGCAGACCGGCAGCGTGCCCCATGCCTCGTTCACCGTCACCAAGCTGCGCTGGCTAGCTGAACACGAGCCAGCGAACGCCAGCAAGGTGGCGCGTGTGATGCTGCCGCATGACTGGCTTACCTGGCGGCTAGGCGCGGCAGAGCCGGTCACAGACCGCGGTGACGCGTCAGGGACCGGTTACTTCGCGACCCCGGCGGGCGGCTGGATGCGCGGCGTCGCCGCCGCTGCCCTGGGCCACGAGCCGATCCTGCCGCGGGTTGCGGGTCCTGGCGAAGCGGTCGGGGAGACCATCGACGGCGCGCTGCTCGCACCGGGCACCGGCGACAACATGGCCGCCGCACTGGGACTTGGCCTCGAACAAGGCGAGGTTGCGGTGTCTGTCGGCACGTCAGGCACGGTCTTCGCGGTGACCACCGTCCCGGCGGCCGACCCATCCGGCGCGGTCGCGGGATTCGCCGACGCGACCGGGCGGTTCCTGCCCCTGGTGTGCACCGCGAATGCGGGCCTCGTGCTGTCCGCCGTGGCCACCATGACCGGGACGGATCTGGCCGGGCTTGCGCAACGGGCGCTGGCCGCCCAGCCTGGCGCCGCCGGTATCACCTTGCTCCCCTACTTCGACGGCGAGCGAACCCCTGACCGGCCGCGCGCCACCGGTGTGGTGTCGGGACTGACCACATCCAATGCCACGCAGCCGAACCTGGCCAGGGCCGCCGTAGAAGGCGTGCTCGTATCTCTCGCCGACGCTGCCGGCCTTCTTGCCGGTTACGGCGTGCAGTGCCGCCGGGTACTCATGATCGGGGGCGGCGCCCGCTCGGAAGCTGTTCGCGCCCTGGCTCCCGGCATCTTCGGGCAGGACGTGGATGTGCCGGAACCGCGGGAATACGTCGCGCTCGGCGCGGCACGCCAGGCGGCGTGGGTCCTGGCCGGGACGTCCGAGCCTCCTGCCTGGCCGCGCCAGTCCGGCATCCGCTACCGCGGGACGCCGCGGCCAGAGGTGCGGGAGCGTTACGCCGCCCTGCGGGATGCGACCTCTCCAGGGACGGCGGCATTCCAGACAGCAGCAGGAAGGAGGGCCGAACCGTGACGCAGACGTGTTTGTGCTGCGCGCCGAGCGGGCGGTGCGGGCCCTGCGTGCCAGGTCGCAGACCCGGATCTACGACCTGAACGCACCCGGCCAGAAGCACGGCATCCTGATCGGCACCCGATATTCCGGTCAGGCAGCGCCCGGATCCCCGGCAGGCTCGCGACGGCGACTCGATCCAGCTGAGCGCGCTGCGGGCGGGCGGCTACCGCGAGCTCATGCAGGCGTCCCAGGCCGCGCTCGCGGCTCATTCGGCGTCTGACGACTCGGCCCGCCGCAGTTCCCTGATGCTGTACACGGTGGTGGCCAGCACGGTCAGGCCGCCGACGGCCACGCTCACGCCGGGCCCCACGCCAGATAGCGGCAGCAGGTCGGTAAAGATGAGCACGCCGCCAAGGCCGATGGCACCGAGCCCGAAGATCACCGCTGAGGCCGTCCCGATCCGGCTGGCCGCCGTTTTCTCCGCCGCGGACAGCGCGCGAGCTCGCACGGCGGCAAGCCGGCGCCTGGCCCATTCGTATTCCAGCGCGAACACGAGCAGGGCGAGCAAGATCACCAGCAGCCCCGGTCCCGGTGCCACCAGGAGCACGACGCCGACGGCGAAGATCACCGTGCCCGCCACGGTCAGCGCGACCCGGCGGAGCACTCGGGTCAGGTCCTTCATGGCACCAGCATGCCAACGTGACCTGGCACGCCACGGCTGCCCACGCCGCCACTCCAGCACCGCCCGCGCGATGTCAGATCCTGACGCCGAACCCGGAGCAGGAGAGCACCTCGGGGATCGGCGTGGTGTCACGGTAGGTCACGAGCACCGTCAGGACGTGCTGTCGCACGTTGATGGTGGTCAGCGTGAGAACGACCGACCCGTTGTCAAAGAACTGCCGATGTACCGGATAGCTGCCGGGCGGCGGGCCGGAAGCCTGCGGGCCGCCGCTGGCTGACTGCGCCGGCGTCAAGGTAGCCAGGCGAGGGTGCCGGGACGGTCGGGTCGTGACGATTGACGAGAATGACGCCGCCAGCGGCCGCCGCGAGCACGCCGAAGGCGACGATCAGGATCCTGGCGATCTGCTGGTCGTCAGGCAGCAGGTCCTTGACCAGGTTCGAGATCGTCCCTGACTCGGACAGGGCATCGGGTCCGTACTCGGCGATGATCTCCCGCAACGCGGCCCTGACGGCGCTGACGCCATCCCCCCGGTGCCTCGGGCACCCATGCCTCCCTCCAGGGTACGCGCGTTCACCCGGCCGGCCGCGCCATCGCCGCGAGCACCGCGGTGACCGCAAGTACCACTGCCTCCCGGTGGTCAGCGCTGAGCGCTCCCTGCCCTGACCGCCAGGTGGCCCATACCTGATCACGTATCGCCTTCGGCACCAGATACCAGTGCCTGCGGCACATCAGCCTGGTCCGGTCTACGCGGACAGCGCATTGCGGGACCGCGCACGAGTGCGTGCCGCGCGATAACGTCGCCAGCTGGCCGTACGGCCCCCTGCCGCAACCGCCTGTGACCGCCCGCACCACCCGCTCCTCTTTCAGCTGGCCAGTCATCTGCCGAGTTCCTCCCCCGCCGGTCCGAAGACGACATCCGAAGACGACATCCGAAGGACGATAAGCGTACGCCACCCGGCGGCGTCATCTGATGAAGTTGGGCAGCCTTGGCGCGGCACGAGTCGGAGCGCCGACCGCCCGCAGCGGGCCGGCTGGGCGGCGGCTGCGCCTGACCGAGCCTGGCGGGCGCCGGCCGCTACCGGCCTGGCTGCTGCGCCAGAACCTGGCGGGCGGTGGCAGGCACCGGCCGCGGATCACCGGACCTGGCCTGGCGGGCGCCGGCTTCTACCGACCCGGCGGCTGCGCCAGGCCGCCGGTCACGCCTCAAGCACGACGGCCAGCCCCTGGCCGACCCCGATGCAGGCGGTCGCCAGCCCGATGCCGCCGCCCGATGCGAGCTGGTGCGCGAGCGTGGCGACCAGCCGCCCGCCGGTCGCCCCGAGCGGATGCCCGATGGCGATGGCACCGCCGTTCGGGTTTACCACGGCGGGATCGAGCTCGGGCATCTCGCGCAGGCAGGCGAGCACCTGCGCGGCGAATGCCTCGTTGATCTCGGCCACCCGCAGGTCGGCGGCGGCCCGCCCGGCGGCCTTCAGCGCCCGCCTGGATGCCTCGACCGGGCCGAGGCCGAACAGCGCAGGTTCCACGCCACTGACCCCTGACCCGGTGATCCGCGCCTTGACCGGCAGGCCGAGCCGGCCGACCGCGCCCTCGCTGGCCAGCAGCACGGCCGCTGCACCGTCGTTGAGCGGCGAGGAATTGCCGGCCGTCACCGTGCCGTCCTGCCTGAACGCCGGCTTGAGCGCGGCCAGCGCCTCCGGGCTGGTGTCCGGCCGCAGCGACTCATCGTGGCCAAGATCCCACTCACCCGCCGCCACCTCCCGGCCGAGCCTGCCGGATTCCAGCGCGGCCAGGGCCCGCTGGTGACTGCGCGCAGCGAAGGCGTCCTGTTCCTCGCGGCTGATCTGGTACTTGCCGGCCAGTATCTCCGCCCCTTCGCCCATCGCCACGGTCCACTCGGGTCGCATCAGCGGGTTGACCATCCGCCAGCCGAGGCTGGTCGAGTACATCGTCTGCTGGGCGTGCGGGAATCCGCGTTCCGGCTTCTGGACCACCCACGGTGCCCTGGTCATCGACTCGACTCCGCCGGCGACCATCACCTCGGCGTCCCCCACGGCGATCGCACGGCGGGCCTGGATGACGGCTTCGAGGCCGGATCCGCACAGCCGGTTGACGGTCGCGCCGGGAATGGACACCGGCAGGCCGGCCAGCAGCACAGCCATCCTGGCGACGTTGCGGTTCTCCTCGCCCGCCCCGTTGGCGTTGCCCCAGATCACATCGTCGATCAGGTCGGCGACGCCCGGGCTGCGATCGGCGATCGCCCGAAGCACCCAGGCGGACAGGTCATCTGGCCTGGCCCCGGACAGGCCGCCGCGGAACTTGCCGAACCACGTGCGCACGCCATCGACGACGAACACTTCCCGCATCGTCAGGTTCCTTCCCTGGCATGGCCGCTGCCGGGCCGGCGGCGCCCGCATAGCGCCAGCGTAGGCCGGCACCTGCCGGGTCAGGAAATGGCAAGCTCAGGCAGCCCTGTCCTGGCAGGCGGGGCCGCCGCCATCGGCCGCTAGAGCCGGCCGAGCGGTAGGTGCGGACGCAGCTACAGCCGCCGGATTTCGATGGCGCGGCAGGCACGCTGACCCGGCCGGGCTCGCCCCGTGTTTCCCTTGTGCATACAACGGCCTTAGCCCGGCCGAACCAGAGCAAATCCACTACAGTCGGAGCATCGCTTTCCGATGGGAACCCTCCGAGCAGCGGCGCCCGCGGACGCGGCGGGGCGATTCCACGTGTCAGCTATGACCGATGTGCCGCCAGTGCTGGAGGAGCGGTGAGCGCGGACTCTCCTGAGTTGCCGATCGGCTACGCCACGGGCTCGCGGATCGCTGGGTACCGGCTGGAAGAGCAGATCGGCCGCGGCGGCATGGCTGTGGTGTTCCGGGCTCACGACGAGCGGCTTGACCGCCAGGTCGCGCTGAAGATCCTCGTACCCGAGCTGGCCGCCGACACCGCGTTCCGGCAGCGGTTCATCAGGGAGTCGCGGGCGGCTGCGGCGGTCGATGATCCGCACATCATCCCGGTCTTCGAGGCCGGGGAGTCCGGAGGCGTGCTGTTCATCGCGATGCGGCTGGTCCGCGGCGGCGATGTGCGGTCGCTGGTCAGGCAGGCCGGGCCGCTCCCTCCCGGCCGGGTCACCGAGATCGTGTCGCAGGTGGCCTCGGCGCTGGACGCGGCGCACCAGTACGGCCTGGTGCACCGGGACGTGAAGCCCGGCAACATGCTGCTCGGGGTGATCGGGAACGCGGGCAGGCCGGACCACGTGTACCTCTCCGACTTCGGGCTGAGCAAAGGGTCGCTCGAGGTCAGCGGGCTGACCGGCACCGGCCAGTTCCTCGGGACGCTTGACTACATCGCTCCTGAGCAGATCGCAGGACGGCCGGTCGACGGGCGAGCCGATCAGTACGCGCTGGCATGCACGGCCTTTGAGCTGCTGAGCGGGGCACCACCGTTCGCGCGCGAAGAAGCCATGGCAGTGATGTACGCCCAGCTGTCCGAACCGCCGCCGCCGGTAACCTCGCCGTGGCCAGGACTGCCCGCGGCGGTCAACGCCGTGTTCGGCCGGGCACTGGCGAAGGTACCGGCGGAACGGTACGCCAGTTGCAGGGACTTCGCCGACGCGGTGCGCGCGGCGCTTGTACTGCGGCCCTATGACGCTGGCCCCGGCGCGATGGGGCAGGAGCGGAGGCCGCAGACCGAGGTGGTCGGCCAGGCCCCGGACGCTGGCGCGGCCGAGCTGACCACGGCGGGCACCGAGGCATGGCCGGGACCGGACCCGTGGTCGGCGGAGGGAGGCTCCGGGCCAGCCGTTCCCGGCGGCCCGCTGGCCGGTGCGCCACCGCGGTCCCCGACCGGCCACCCGCCAGCCGGATCGCCACCGCAATCCCCGACCGGCAGGCTCCTAGCCGGGCCGCCACCGCAATCGCCGACCGGCCAGCCCGTGGCCGGGCCGCCACCGCAATCCCCGACCGGCAGGTTCCTGACCGGGCCGCCACCGCAGCCGCACACGATCGTCCCCGGCCCGGCGGAACGGCCGGGCGGCCAAACGGCGGCCGCGGCCGGCTGGAACAGCGGCCCGGGCAGCGGAGCGCCAGGCCAGGCTCCGTGGGAGGTCGACCCGGCCGCTCCCGGCCCCGCTCGGGGTCGCGGTGCTCGCCCGCGCTGGCCGGCGGCGATCGTGGCCGGCCTGGTCGTGCTGGCCGCGGCGGGCGGCGGCGTCGCTTTCCTGGCCTCACGGCATCAGGCGCCGAGCACGCCAGCTAGCGCGCACCGAAGCGCGGCCGCGAAGACGCACCCGCACAAGCAGCAGCCCGGAGGCCGGCATATTCCTCCGAAGACGGCATTCCTGGCACCGCCTCAGTGCGGGTCGGCGATCGGCCAGGGCCGCTCGTTCGGGGTCACGCCGGCCAGCGTCCTGACGGTGCCTTTGCCGCCGTACGGCGCGATCGTGACCGCCGACCTGAGCTACACGTTCGTCGCGCTGCCCACGGCCATCGAGGTGCTGCGCAACAAAGCAGGCATTCCGGCCGGCCCGCCAGTCCGCACGATCCCCATTCCCGACCACCCGCACGCCCAGGTGATCACCTCAGACGGCCGGTACCTGGTGACCGCGACCGATCACGGCGCGACAGTCATCCGGGTCAGCGCGGCTGAACGCCCTGGGCCAGCCAACCCGATCGCCGGAGAGCTGGCCAGCGGCCTCAGCGGCAACCCGGGCGGCGATGACCTGATCCTCTCGCCCGACAACCAGTTCGTTTTCATCGCCATGCGGTACGCGGACAAGATCGGGGTCTTCAACCTCGGCGAGGCATTGCACCACGGTTTCGGCCCGTCCGACCTGGTCGGCTACTTCACCGCCGGCGTCAAGCCGCACGGCATGGCGATCTCCCCCGACGGCCGCTGGCTGTACGTGACGAGCAGGTTCGCCCGTCCTGGCTCACTGGAAGGGCTGATCACCGTGCTCAGGGTGCGGAAGGCCGAGCTATATCCCGACCAGGCGAAGGTCAGCTCGGCGATCGCCGGATGCGGCGCCTACCGGGTGATCACCTCGGCGGACGGAAACGTGCTGTGGGTGATCGCGCAGGGCAGCAACTCGCTGGTCGGCTTCTCGGCAGCGACGTTGCGCACCGAGCCGCGGCACGCCGTGATCGCCAGGGTGCCGATCGGCGCGATACCGCTGGACGAGGTGCTGGTCAATGGCGGCACCCGGCTTATCGTCACCGACAACGCCGGCGCCAACCTGGCCGTCGTCAGCCCGGCCGCCGCGCTGGCCCGCAGCAAGCATGCCCTGGTCGGCTACATCAGGACCACCGCGCTGCCCAGGTTCTTCGCCTTCGAGACCGACGGCCCGGTCGTGCTGCTCGTCACCGGCGACCGCTCCGGGCAGGTCCGCGCGATCAGGCTGGGCGACCTGCCCTGACCACCCGCTGACCCCTGCCGCTGCGGGCGGCGGCGGCGGACGCCGCAGGCGGCGGGCCGTCCCAGCCGAGCGGCCGGTCAGGCCTGGACTGGCGACCCGCATTCCGGGCACACGAACGGCCTGCGCTTGGCCATCGCCCGCCAGATCGCGAAGACGACGAACGGGAACCCCAGCCCGGGGATCTCCCTGGTCGCCTCGACCATTCCGTGCGTCCGGCACTGGCCGGACTGGGTCTGGATTTCCTTGGCCATAATGATCCACCTTTATCGCGAGCGGCGGCCGGTCAGCGTCCGATCGGCAGCCAGCTGAACCTGAGCAAGGCGACAATAAGGCCGACCACGCCCCAGCCAGCCACGATCAGCAAATCCTGGCCGGCGAAGCCGAGCCCCGAGGTGTGCGGGTTAAAGGCGACGAGAAGGGCGTCGGCTAGGTGCTTGACCGGGAAGGCATTTCCCACGTCCACGAGCCACCGCGGCAGGATCGACACGGCGACGAATACCCCGGACACGAAGTACAGCGGCAGCTGGATCGCCTGGGTGACCGGCGCCGCGGCATCCTCGTTGGTGATCAGCGAAGCCAGCCCGTAGCCGAGGCAGCAGAAGGCGGCGGCGCCTAGCACGACGGTGACCCCGAGCGCGGCAGCGGTGCGCCCCGGCACCCGCGCGCCGTAGGCGGCCCAGCCGATGCCGAGCAGTACCACGGTCATGACCAGCGCGATCACGACCGAGGTCAGCGTCCGGCCAGCGATGATCGCGCCGGCCGGGACCGGCGTCGCCCGCCTTCGCTTCAGCACGCCGCGTTCCCGCTGTGCGGTGACCGACGCGATCAGGTTGCCGAAGGCGGCGCCGATGATCCCCAGCGCGATGATTCCGGGAACGTAGTACGCCGAGGTGGCGATCCGGCCGCCGGCCACGGCGGTGGTGTGATGGCGGCCGCCGAACAGCGACGCGAAGATCACCAGGAACAGCACGGGCAGCACCAGGGTGAAGAACCGCGCCTGCCCATTGCGGGAAAAGGCGCGCAGGTCATAGCGGAACTGATGCAGTGCCATTTTGATCATGAGACATCCCTTTCGCTCGCGGAGCCGGTCAGCCGGAGATAGACCTCTTCCAGGGTCGGCCGGTGGACATCAAGATCAGGCAGGTCGAAACCGCGGCCGATCGCCCAGTCACCGAGCATCGACAGATGTACCAGCGGGCTCTCGCTGCGCAGCATGACGGTGCCGGATGGGCCGGGCTCGGCGAGCGCGCGCAGGACGGCCGGAAGGTCAGACCGGGCCAGGTGCACCGGAAGGGTGAAGCTGATGGCGGTGCTCATCTGATCGCGGCCGCCCAGCGTCCGCGGGGTGCCGTGCGCCACGATGCGCCCCGCCGAGATCACCGCGATCCGGTCGGCCAGGTGCTCAGCCTCATCCATGTAGTGCGTGGTGAGGAAGATCGTCTTGCCGAGCTCGCGCAGCCCTGCCACCACCTCCCACGCGGCCCGGCGGGCCGAAGGATCGAAGCCGGTGGTCGGTTCATCAAGGAAGATCAGCTCCGGGTCCCCGATCAGTGCCAGCGCGAAATCCAGCCGCCGCCGCTGCCCGCCGGAGAGCCTAGTGGCGAGCGTGCCTGCCTGGTTCCCCAGGCCGACGAGCCCGATGGTCTCGCCGATGTCCCGCGGCGTGCGGTAGAAGCCGGAGTACAGTGCCAGGCACTCACGCACCGACAGGCCTGGCTCGGGTTCTGACTCTTGCAGGACGACGCCGATCCGGTTGCGCCAGGCACCGCCGGCGGTCGCCGGGTCCTCGCCGAGGACCGATACCTCGCCACCGGTTCGCTGCCTGAAGCCCTCGAGGATCTCAACGGTGGTGGTCTTGCCCGCCCCGTTCGGGCCGAGGAAGGCGAAGATCTCGCCGCGGCGCACCTGGAGATCCACGCCGGTCACGGCCTCATCGCTGCCGTAACGCTTCACCAGGCCACGGACGCTGACCACGGGCTCTGCGCTGGCGGCCAGGCCGGCCGCGGACTGCGCGCCGTACCCGGTATCGGTGCTGTTCATCTCGCTCCAAGCTGACTTGTTGCGGTCCTGCCGCCAGCCTGCCTGGCGCAGCGCCGCCCGTCGCCGGCGCGGCGGTGGAACTCGCCGCCCTGCCGCACCTGAACCTCGGGCGGCCAGGTCTGCACCCGTGGGTGGAGATCGCCTCGCGGGGAAACCGTCCGGTGGACAGCAGACGCCGGCCGGATCCGGCCGTACCGTGGAGAGGTGAGCGCGCCAGCCGCAGTCGGTGACCGCCGGTCAGGTCTGGAGCTGGCACGGGATCGCCACCAGGCCGCCTTCCAGTGGATCCAGGTGCTCTCGCTGGCGGCGCTCGCGGTCGTGGTCACCGTGTCGGTCAGGGGCCAGCCCGCTCCCGGCGTCCACGGCGCGGCGCTGGCCGTCACGATCGCCCTCATCGCGTTCTGCGGCGCCAGCATCGGCGCCATCTGGCTGGCCAGGAACGGATCAGCCGCGCAGCTTGCCATGCTGCTCGTGGCGGTGGCCGGAGCGGCCACGCTGATCGGCCTGCAGCCAAGCGGCGCCGGGTTCCTTGGCGTATTTCCCGCGGTCAGCCTGGCCGCGATGGTCCTGCCTGCCAGGCTCAGCGCCATCGTCGCCGGTGTCGCGCTCGCCGCGGTCTCCGCGGCATGGGCCGGGCTGCGGCACACGCCGACGGTCGGCATCATCCTGAACGACTTCGGCGTGCTGGCGTTCTACCTGCTTTCGCTGCTCGCCAGGCGGCTCAGGGAGAGCAACCGGCAGGCGGAGCTGCTGCTCGCCGAGCTCGAGCAGACCCGTGCCGCCCAGGCACACGCTGCCGCGCTCGCCGAGCGGCAGCGGCTGGCACGCGAAATGCACGATGTGCTCGCCCACTCGCTGTCCGGCCTGGTGCTTAACCTGGAGGGCGCCAGGCTGCTGGCAGGCCAGGGCGGCGGCGCTGGCAGCCAGCTCGCCGACGCGATCGAGCGGGCGCACCGGCTCGCCAGGACCGGACTTGAGGAGGCACGGCGCGCCATCGGCATGCTCCGCGACGACGCACTGCCCGGCCCGGAGCGGCTCGGCGACCTGGCCGGGCAGTTCGAGCGCGACAGCGGGATCAGCTGCACGGTGACGGTTACCGGCGCGCAGCGGCCGCTGACCGCCGAAGGCCGGCTCACCTTGTACCGGGTCGCTCAGGAGGCGCTGACCAACGTGCGCAAGCACGCCGAGGCTGACCGGGTCGACATCCGGCTTGGGTACGAACCGGCGGGCACCAGGCTGACCATCAGGGATTCCGGCGCTAACGGCGAGTCCGTCCCCAGGTGCGAGGGGACCGGCTACGGGCTCACCGGCATGAGGGAGCGGGCCGAGCTGCTTGGCGGCACGCTGGCCGCAGGGCCCGCGGGCGACGGCTTCGGGGTCGAGCTGTGGGTGCCGGCGTGACCAGTACGATCCGCGTCCTTGTGGCCGACGACCAGCGGGTGGTCCGCGAGGGACTCGGCACCCTGCTCGGGCTGCTCCCCGGCGTGGAGGTCGTCGGCATGGCTGCGGACGGCCACGAAGTGCTGGCCCTCGCCGCGCGGCTGCGGCCCGACGTGGTGCTGATGGATCTGCGGATGCCGCACTGCGACGGCGTGCAGGCCACCCGCGCGCTGCACGAGCTTGATGCCGCCATCAAGGTGCTGATGCTGACCACGTACGCCGATGATCGCTCGGTGATTGACGCGCTGCGGGCCGGCGCACGCGGTTACCTGACCAAGGATGTCGGCGCAACAGAGATTCACCAGGCGCTGCAACGGGTCACCAGCGGCCAGGCGGCCATCGACCCGGCGGTGCAGCAGCATCTGGTGGACGCGATCACCGCGGGGTCGCCCGGCGGAGCGGAGCCCGCGCCCCGGCTGCCGGACGGGCTCACCGCGCGGGAAGCTGAGGTGCTTGCCCTGATCGCGCGCGGGCTGTCGAACGCGGAGATCGCCCGTGAGCTCGTGGTCAGCGAAACCACGGTGAAGAGCCACATCAACCATCTCTTCGCCAAGACCGGCGTGCGTGACCGCGCCCAGGCCGTCAGCTACGCCTACCAGCGCGGGCTCACCTGATCCAGCCGTCGGTACGATGAGCGGCGATGAAGACCGCACGGAGCCAGGACGCCCCGGTCGGCTCGCCTGGCGGCGACGACGGCGTGATCATCCGCACCCAGGATCTGACCAAGGTCTATCCGGGCACCGACTTCGCCGCGGTCGACCGGCTGAACCTGAGCGTCCGCGCCGGGGAGATCTTCGGCCTGCTCGGCCCGAACGGCGCGGGGAAGACAACGACCGCGGGAATGCTCACCACCCGGGTGGTGCCGACCGCCGGCCGGGCGCTGATCGCCGGGGTGGACGTCGCCGCCCACCCGGCACTGGCCAAGCAGCTGAGCGGGATCGTGTCCCAGCAGAACACGCTCGATAGGCAGCTCACCGTCTGGGAGAACCTGTATTTCCACGGCCGCCTGTTCGGCGTCGGGTCGAAGGCCTCGGGGCGGATCGCCGACGAACTGCTTGAGCAATTCCAGCTCTCCCGGTGGGCCGGCGCGTCGGTGTACGCGCTATCCGGCGGCATGGCGCAGCGGCTGATGGTCGCACGGGCGATCTTCCACCGCCCGTCGGTGCTCTTCCTTGACGAGCCCACGGCCGGGCTGGATCCGCAGAGCAGGCTGGCGCTGTGGCACCTGCTCGGCGAATTGCACGCGCAGGGCCAGACGATCGTCCTCACCACGCACTACATGGAAGAAGCCGACCGGCTGTGCGAGCGGGTCGCCATCATGGACCACGGCAAGATCCTGGCCCTGGACACCCCCGCCGCGCTCAAGCAGAGCATCGGAGCCGACACGGTCGTCACCGTGAAGGCCGCGGGCGATGCCGGTCGGCTGGCCGAGGCGCTGGCCAAGGACGTCGCCGGAGTGACCAGGACCCGGCAGCTTGACGGCGGTGTCGAGCTGCATGTGCGGGGCACCGACCGGCTGGTGCGCAGGATCGTGCAGTCCGCCGAGCGCGGCGGCTTCGACCTGGCCGATGTCTCGGTGGCCGAGCCCAGCCTGGAGACGGTCTTCATCAATCTCACCGGTAAGGAGCTCAGGGACTGATGGCTGTGCCCGTGACCTCCCCGGCCCGAGCCGCCAGGATCGGCGGCGGTCCCACCCGCTCGGTCGCGGCCGCGAGCTGGACCGCGCTCGGCGCCTTGATGCTCCGCGACCTGGTCGTGCTGCGCAAGCACATCTGGGAGTTCGTGCTCCGCACGATCATCCAGCCGTTCCTGCTCTGCTTCGTCTTCCTCTATGTCTTCCCGAAGATCGGCCAGGGCATCGGCGGCCGCGGTGACGCCACCGAGTCGGCGTTCGCCACCGTCCTGGTGCCAGGGGTGGTCGGCATCTCGGTGATGTTCCAGGGCGTGCAGTCGATCGCCCTGGCCATGGCGCAGGAGTTCGGCTTCACCAGGGAGATCGAGGACCGGGTGCAGGCGCCGTGCCCGATCTGGCTGGTGGCGATCGCCAAGGTGCTGTCCGGTGCGGCCCAGGGAGTGCTGTCGGCGATCATCGTGCTGCCGATGGCGTCGGTCGTGCACGCCCCTGGCGTGCACGCGCACCTGTCATTGCACTGGTGGCTGATCGTGACCTTCGTGCCGCTGTCGTGCGTCGCGATGGCGGGCCTCGGCCTGGTGCTCGGCACCAGCTTCGAGCCGCGCAACATCGGTTTGATGTTCGGCTTCATCATCCTGCCGATCACCTTCCTCGGCGGCACCTACTACTCCTGGACCAGGCTGGCTGCTGTCACCGTCGGCGGCTGGCACTGGCTGCAGACGATCGTGCTGGTCAACCCGCTGATCTACGTGAACGAGGGGATGCGCGCCGCGTTCACTAGGGCGCCGCACATGCACCTGTACGTCATCTACCCTGTGGTGCTCGCCTTCGGAGCGGTGTTCCTGGCGATCGGCCTGCGCAACTTCCGCCGCCGCGTGCTCTCCTGACACAAACCCGGCGTTTGGGCGGCCTGCCGTGGGTAGCTGACCCCGCGATGCTGGTGCGTGATCGATAGTGCTCGCTGCCTTGCTGATGGCAGCTCTCGTGGCGGCCCCCCTGGGTACTGCCAGCTTGTTCGTGCGCTCGCGAAGGCACGGCCAGGCGGCCGGCCCCTGGCATGCGACCCGACGGTTCGTGCTGGCGCTGGCCGGCACAGCGGTGCTTGCCGCGGCGGCCGGCGCCACGTTGCGGCTGGTCGGCGACTCCGAGCACACGATCATCGAGGCCATTGCCTGGCTGGCGGCCGCCAGCGGCGTCTGGCTGCCGGTGACCAGGCGGTGGAACGCCCGCGGCCACCTGTGCTGGGCCTCGAGCGTGTTCCTCTTCGTGGTCTACCTGGCGTTCGTGCTGAACTGGACGTTCGCCAGCCATCTGAGCGCGGTGAACACGGCCGGCGGGGTCCTGCTCTGGCTCCTTGAGGTCTTCGCCGCCGTTCTCGCCTGCGCCTACCTGTGGGAGATCTGCGACGCGCTCGGCAGCGAGCACTGGCGCAGGCGGATCACGCCAAGCACCAGGGCCGAGGTTGCCGAGCAGGACCTGCCGTTTGTCAGCCTGCATGTGCCCGCGCACAATGAGCCGCCCGCCATGGTGATCGACACCCTCAGCTCACTGCTGCGGCTGGACTATCCGCGGTACGAGATCATCCTGATCGACGACAACACCGACGACGAGTCGCTCTGGCGGCCGGTGCAGGACTGGTGCGCCACGCACGGCGTAAAGTTCGCCCACCTGGAAGACTGGCCCGGCTACAAGTCGGGGGCCTTGAACTACGCCCTGAGCGAGCTCACCGACGAGCGGGCCGAGCTGATCGGCGTGGTTGACTCCGACTATCAGCTCAACCCGGGCTTCCTGCGCCGGTGCGCACCGCTGTTCGCCGACAGCTGGGTCGGCTTCATCCAGGCACCGCAGGACTACCGCGGTTGGTCGCACGCCAGCTACTACCGCCGGCTGTACTTCTCCTACCAGTACTTCTTCGCGGTCTCGCAGCCGTCACGCAACGAGCGCAACGGCGCGATCTTCGCCGGCACCATGGGGCTGATCAGGCGGGTGGCGCTGGACGCACTCGGCGGCTGGGACGAATGGTGCATCACTGAGGACGCCGAGCTCTCCCTGCGGCTGCTCAGGGCCGGCTGGTCGGGGCTGCACGTGGATCAATCCTGGGGCCGCGGCATCATGCCGCTGACGTTCGAGGCACTCAAGGGCCAGCGCTACCGCTGGTGCTTCGGCGGCATCCAGATCCTGCGCATGCACTGGCGGTCCCTGATACCTGGCAGGAACAGCAAGGAGAACCATCTGTCCACCGGGCAGCGCTGGTCCTACCTGTCCGGCGCCGTCCAGTGGTACGGCGACCTGCTCGGCCTGGCCTTCTTTGCCTTCCTGCTGGCCGGCGCGGCCAACCTGGCCAGCGGCGGCGGCGAGCTGTTCCGCAAGCTCACCGTCTTCCTGGTCGCGACCGTCCCGGTGCTCGTGGCGCTTGGCCTGGTCCGCGCGGTTGCCCTGCTCCGCCGGGGAACCGGCGCGTCCTGGCGGGACGCGATCGGCGCGTTCTTCATCTGGCAGTCCACCTCCCTGGTCGTGGCGCGCGCCTCGCTGCTCGGCTTGTTCGCGCGCAAGGCCGCGTTCCTGCGCACGCCGAAGACCAGCGAGCGCGCCAGGTGGTGGGAAGCCCTCCGCGCCAACTGGGCGGAGACGTCGCTGGCGCTGCTCGGGATCGCGGCCATCGCGGCCGCGCTGACCAGGGCGAATCAGCTCAGCGGGCCACTGCTCGCTGCGCTGTTGCTTTTCCCCACGCTGGGCATGGCCGCCGCGCCGTTCAACAGCTGGGCGGCACAGCGGGCCGCGCTGCCGCCTGACCTGCGGCAGCGGCGCCGCACCGAGGCCATGCGGGACCGGCGGGTGCTGGCTACCGGCGCCGCCGCCGGCGGCCTGCTTGCGGTGCTCGGCGTCGTGGTCGCCGCGATGGTGCTGCTGTTCGCGCCCGGCACGCAGCCCGTCCAGCCGCCGCAACTCGTTCCCAAGCAGGGCGGCCCGGCCAGCCCCACGCCATCGCCGAGCCGCAGCACCGGGTCGCCGAGCCCGTCCCCATCGCCGAGCGCCAGCGTGCCATCGACCACGCCGCCAGCGACGCCGACCCCGGTCCCGAGCAGCCCGTCGCCGACCCCGACATCGCAGAACGCCGCGCCGACCTCGGCGCCAGCGACCGGCTGACGCCGCGCCGGCGCCGAACCCGCAAAGATGGCGGCTTCGGCCCGTAATAGCGCTATATGGTATGTCACGGGCGGGCACCGAGAGAAAGAGCCATGCGATGAATGCAAGCGGGCGCGGCGCGTCGGCGGTATGCCTGGTGGCCGGCACCATCGTCGCCAGCTGCGCCGTTTCGGTCGGCCTGGCCTACGCGGCAACCACGTTTACCGTCGACAACAAGTCGCGCGCGTGCTCGGACCATGGCCACGGGACGCGGCTGCGGCCGTTCTGCTCGATCGGCGCCGCAGTCAAGCTCGCGGTCGCCGGGGACACCGTCCTGGTCACCGCGGGGACATACCACGGCACGGCGATCAACCCGCCGCACTCAGGCACCCGGGCCAGGCCGATCAGGTACATCGCCCGCCGCGGGGTGCGGATCTCCGGCGGCGAGGACGCGTTCGCGCTGTCGAACCGCAGCAACATCGTGATCTCGGGCTTCTCCATCACCGGCACATCCTCGTACGGAATCTCGGTATCCGGCGGCCGTAATGTGGTGATTTCTCGCAACACCGTCTCGTTCTCAGGCCGGCCGGTGCCTGGGCAGGCGGCGGCCGGGATCTACGTGCGGAACCTTGACGGCGGGCAGGTGTCGCACAACTCCTCGCACGACAACTCCAGCCACGGCATCTACCTGCTCGGGACCACGACCGGGGTCACCGTCAGGGGCAACCGGGCCTACCACAACGCTTACCAGTTCGAGCGGAACGCGAACGGCATCAGCGTGGCCGCACCGGGGAACATGATCGTGCACAACCTGACCTACGCCAACGAGGACTCAGGCATCGACATCTTGGCCGGCGCGAACCGTACCGTCGTCACCGGGAACGTGAGCTACAACAATGGCGACCACGGCATTGACAACCTCAACGTCACCGGCGGCCGGATCATCAGTAACACCGTTTTCCGCAACTGCACGTCAGGAATCAACGTGGAGGGCACGAGCGGCCATTACGTCCTGGAAAACAACGTGGCCGTCAACAACTCCACCGGCGCGATCATCAACCCGACGCGGATCAACCCGCCGAACGCGTACCGCAACACCTGCAACCGCCGCAACGGGAACATCGGCGTCTTTGACTCGGCGGCGGCCACCACCACGGCCAACTTCAACCTGGTCTGGCAGACCGGCGCGGGCACCGAGTATGTCTGGGCTGGCGTCGAGTACTCCAGCCGGATCGAGCTGCGCGACGACACCGGCCAGGAGGCGCGCGGCGTCTTCACCAGTCCGAGGTTCGCCAACCCCGAGGCCTGGAATCTCCGGCTGACCGGCCGCTCGGCGGCGATCGATTCGGCGAACTCGGCCGCGCCAGGCGAGCAGCGCACCGACGTCAACGGCAGGCGGCGGATCGACGACCGCTTCATGCCCAACTCAGGGTCCGGGCCGCGCCGGTACGACGACCGGGGCGCCTACGAATTCCGGCCATAGCCGCCGCCCCTGCGGCCTGCCCGTCCTTCGCGGTTCGGTGCACGCCGGAATCGGCCCCTCATCCGGCGGTATGAGGCCGGGCCAGCCCGCAGGATGACGTTCGCCAGGCAAGCCGCGGTTAGCCTTATGCCGTGTCCGCGCTTTACGCATGGCTGCGCCGCCATCCGAAGCTGGTCGATAGCGTGCTCGCCGCCGTGCTCTCCTTCGGCGGCCTGGCCACTGCCTTCGCGCTGCGCCGCTATTTCATGATCCCCGTCACGCTCGGCCTGACCGTGCCGGTGATCTTCCGCCGCTCCCATCCGGTCGGCGCGTTCGCCGCCGCGGTGGCGGTCGGCGGTATGCAGGTGCTGGTCAACGCGAGGATCACCCCGGCGGACCTGGCCATCGTGGTCTTGCTGTACACCCTGGCTGCCTACACCACCCGCCGGATCTCTGTGCTCGGGCTGGCGGTCTGCCTGATCGGTTCCTTCGGCGCGATCGGGCGCTGGCAGCCGCCGAGGCTGTCCCAGCCGAGCTGGCTGCTGGTGGGCTCGATCATGTTCGCCGGCCCGGCCCTGATCGCCTGGGTGCTTGGTGACTCGATGCGCTACCGCAGGGCGTACTACGCCAACCTGGAAGAGCGCGCGGCAAGGCTGGAGCGGGACAGGGACGCTCAGGCGCAGATGGCGGCCGCGGCCGAGCGGGCCAGGATTGCCCGCGAACTGCATGACGTGGTGGCGCACAACGTCAGCGTGATGGTGGTGCAGGCGGACGGCGCGGCGTACGCGCTCGGCTCCGATCCTGGCCGGGCCCGCGAGGCACTGGCCGCCATCTCCGCGACCGGCCGTCAGGCGCTGGCCGAGATGCGCACCCTGCTCGGCGTGCTGCGCAGGAACGACGACAACGGCCAGGCGGCACTGGCCCCGATGCCGGGCCTTGGCCAGCTCCACGATCTGCTGGAGCAGACCAGGGCGGCCGGCCTGCCAGTCTCCTGCGTGGTCGAGGGATCACCGCTGCCGCTGCCCGGCGGAGCGGCCCTTGCCGCGTACCGGATCGTCCAGGAGTCGCTGACCAACACCCGCAAGCACGCCGGGCCGGGCGCCGCCGCGCGGGTGCGGCTCAGGTACACCGCCGAGGCGCTTGAGCTCACGGTCTCCGACGACGGGCTGGGCGCGGCGGCAACCGCCGACGGAGCGGGCCACGGGCTCACCGGCATGGCCGAGCGCGCCGCCATGTACGGCGGATCTGTCCTGGCCGGCCCCGGGCCTCTGGGCGGGTTCCAGGTCATCGCCCGGCTGCCGATCGCGCCCATCAGGGCCGGCGCCGCGTGAGCATCAGGATCCTGCTCGTGGACGACCAGGAGCTCGTGCGCACCGGCTTTCGCATGGTGCTCGACGCTCAGCAGGACATGACGGTGGTCGGCGAGGCTGGCGACGGGCTGGCCGCTGTCAGCCTGTCGCGCTGCACGCCCGCCGATGTCGTCGTGATGGACGTGCGGATGCCCAGGCTCGACGGGATCGAGGCCACGAGGCGGATCTGCCGGGCCGGCGACCGGCCGCGGGTGCTGATGCTGACCACCTTCGACCTGGACGAGTACGCCTTCGCCGCGCTGAAGGCGGGCGCGAGCGGCTTTCTGCTCAAGGACGTACCGCCCGAGGAGCTGCTGTTCGGCATCCGGGCGGTGCATTCGGGGGACGCGGTCGTCGCCCCGTCCACCACCCGCAGGCTGATCGATCACTTCGTGCCGATGCTGCCCGCCGCTACCGCCGAGCAGCCCGCCGCGCTCGCCTGCCTGACCAGCCGCGAGCGCGAGGTCCTGACCCACATCGCGCACGGGCTGTCCAACACCGAGATCGCCAGCAAGCTGTTCGTCACCGAGGCGACCGTGAAGACGCACGTCGGCCGGGTGCTCGCCAAGCTGAACCTGCGCGACCGGGTACAGGCGGTCGTCTTCGCGTACGAGACCGGCCTGGTCCGCGCCCGCGGCACCGCCTGACCCGCGGCACCGCCTGACCCGCGGCACCGCCTGACCCGCGGCACCGCCATAGCCCGCCGCCCGGCCAGCGCCGCCGCGCCCTTCGCCGAGGCCGCCCAGGCCAGCAGCGCTTGACATAACAGATGCGTGCATACTATAGTTAGCTTAGAAGATGAGGAGGCCAAGATGAATGACACCCGCACAACCGGACAGGAGATCCAGGACCAGGTCCTGGCCGCTGCCCGCAAAGGCCAGCAGAGGGTGCAGAGCACGATGAAGACTATGACAGCCGCGACCGCGATGATCCGGCCCCAGCTGCCTGCCCTGCCGCGGCCGAAGCTCTCCGGCCTGCCCCGGCCGAAGCTGAACGTGCCCGGGCTGCCGACGCCAGCGCAGATCAGGGAGAGGACACCGGCCCTGACCGCGATGCTGCTGTCGCCGGAACAGCTGAGGGCCAGCGCACAGGAGTTCGCCGGGCAGATCCTGGCGGCCCAGCGCAAGGTCTTTGACCAGGTCCGCAGCGTCACGACGCCGCTGGCGCACCAGGCCGCGGCGGCCTTGGCCCAGGTCGGCGCGCCGACCGCGAAGGCGGCCGAAGAGAAGGCTTCTGCCCCCGCCGACACGACGGCGGCCCCGCGGCACAGCGAGGACGGCGAAGCCAGCCACGGCGCGGCGCACGGCAAGGCGACCACCGCCGGCAACGGCGCGCGCACCCCGAAGCCAAAGGCCAAGGCCCGGTCCAAGTAAGCGCGCAGGCCGGCCAGGAGCACGGCGCCAGGCGTGGCTGATGACTACATGTCGGCCGCGCCTGGCCCGACCATATCCTGGCCACGCCGGAGGTGACCATGCACGAGCCCTGGGACAGCCAGATGGAGGCGCTCGGGGAGTTCATCCGTAAGCGCAGGAAGCTAGCCAACTTGTCGCTGCGTCAGCTGGCCGAGAAGACCAGGCTGTCGAATCCGTATCTCAGCCAGATCGAGCGCGGCCTGCACCAGCCTTCGATGCGGGTGATCAAGCTCATCTCCGAAGCGCTGAACATCTCGGCCGAGACCCTGCTCACCCAGGCCGGGCTGTTGCATCACGCCGACGCCGGCCCGAGTTCCGCCGCGCCAGGCGCGCCGGACGTGGAACTAGCGATCAAGGCCGACAACCGGCTGACCGAGCAGCAGAAATCCGCGCTAATCTCCGTGTACCAGAGCATGCTGAGCAGTCAATAGCCAGGGCAGGCATCGTGACGTACCAGGGTGAACATCGGTGACCGGTGATCAGACCGGGAGAATCCGCATTACGATACGACAGCGTGACTGATCAGAGCCCGGACTCGGCACCGCTCCCCCGGCGCCAGCCGCAGTCCCGTCCTGACCCGCTGCCTCGGCGGAAGCCAGCAGGGTCGCCAGCGGATGCCGGCACCGGACTCCCGCGCCGCCCCACCCACGTCCGCCGGGTCGGACGTCATCGCAGCCCGCACCGGATCAGCGTCGCCTCCGACGCGCCCGCCCTGATGATCGCTGTCCCGTTCGCCGCCACCAGCGGCGACCGGCAACTGGCCGAGCACATCGCCCAGTCCGCCGCGGTGTCCTGCCCGGGCGTGGATATCCAGATCGCCTTCCTCGGCGACCGGGATGCCCGGCTGCCGGTCGGCCAGGTGGGCGAACCAGCCAATGGCGCGGCGCCAACGCCGCGAGCCGTCGTCGTCCCGCTGCTGGCCGGCTCGCACCCGGCCATCGACGCCGCGATCGGCACGGCCGTGGAGCGCGCGTCTGCGCCCGTGATGCTCGCCGGTCACCTCGGCCCGCATCCGCTGCTGGCCGGAGCGCTGCACGACCGGCTCTCCGACGCCGGCCTGGCCAGGGCGAGCAGGGCCCGCGGCATCAGCATCGCGGTAGGTTCCAGCGGCGTGCTGCTTGTCGCCGACCGCGGCCCGCAGGCGGTCACCGACGCGGGCGTCACCGCGGTGCTGCTCGCCGCGCGGCTGGCCATGCCGGTCGCGCCCGCGTCCATCGATGATCCGGCGAGCGTGCACACCGCGCTGGACCGGCTGCGCGAGGCGGGGGCGAACCACATCTCGATCGCGCCGTGTGTGATCGGCCCGGAATCCGATCCCGCCATGTTCGGCCGGCTGAGCTCGGCGCTCGGAACGCCGTGCGCGCCGCCGCTCGGCTCGCATCCGGCGATCGCCCAGCTGGTAGCGATCCGATACGGCGAGGCACTTGCCAGGATCGGCGTCGCAAGTCGCTGACATGCGCACAGGTGTGCGCTTGACAGCACGTACTGCCGTGCGCTGAGGTTCGTACTGTACGCCGCCCGGCGGACCCGCCCACCGCGGGACTCATCGCCTGAGCCGGCCGGAAAGGCACGCCGCATGGCTGCCAGACCCGCCGCGCAGCCGCCGCCGGCCTCCGGCGCAAGCGACGAAAGAGGTGAACGGCATGAGCGAGTGGAACGCGATGACGTACGAGGGCAAGGACACCATCCTGCGCGTGGTCAGGGACCAGGCCAAGCAGATGTTCGCCCTGGCCGAACGGCCCGGCGCCTGGGAAGCCAGGACCGCCTGCGAGAACTGGGAAGTCAGGGACGTGATCGGCCACCTGGTGGACACCATGGAGGGCTACTTCACGGCCTTCGAGGTCGCCAGATCGGGTGCGTCGGCGGAGAACGCCTACGGCTTGCTCGGCATGCACCAGCGGGCCGGCGACTCCGCCCGTGCGTTCCGCCACCTGTCGCAGCAGGAGTTGATGAGCCGGGTGCGCGCGGACTTCGACCAGATGATGGGGATCCTCGGGCCGCTCACCGAGCAGGAGTGGACCTCGATGATCGTCCCGCACTTCTACATGGGCCCGGTGCCGGCGTTCATCTACGCGGCCGGCCAGCTGATGGACTACGGCGTGCACACCTGGGACATCCGCGAGGGGACCGGCCAGGCGCACGCGCTGTCCGCCGACGCGGCCGACCTGCTGGTACCGTTCATGTTCATCATCTGGCAGTCCACGATCCGGCCAGACGCCGACCGCACTCCGTTCACCATCGGCATCACCGTGACCGGCCGCAACGCCGGTGGGTACCGGGTTACCGTCAACGAAGAAGGGATGACCTACGAGCCAGGCGGCGTCGATGACCTGCCCGCCGTGATCGCGTTCGACCCGGCGAGCCTGGTGCTCACCGCGTTCGGCCGGATCAACGGCGGCACAGCCAGCGGCGACATGCGGCTGGTCGACCGTTTCCTCAACCTCTTCCACCGGATCTAGCCGCCGACGGGCGCGCCCCGCCATGATCACGCGATCCAGTCAGCGCGGGCGGCTGAGACAACCGCGTGATCATGACTCGGCCGGATCGGGCGGCGAGACATAGCGCACCGTGTGCTCGGTTTGGGAGTAAATGCCGGGCCCCGCAGGACTGCGCAATTCCTCGGCGAGGTGGCCAACCAAGCCGGCGGTCCTGGCCAGCAGGGCGAACCCGCGCAGCACATCAACGGGGAAGCCCAGGTCGGCCAGGGCAGCGCCGCAGACACCGGCGCCGTTCAGCGGCAGCGTCTTGCCGAGTATCGCGGGATGCACCCGCCCGACGGCCTCGAACAGCCGCAGGTGCGGGCCGCGCAGGCCCTCCTCGCCGGCGATCCGCAGCAGCGCCGGGGTACGCGGATCGCCGGCCTTGTGCACCGGATGCCCGAGCCCGGGCACCAGCAGCCCGGCCCCGGCCCTGGCCCGCACCGCCACCCCGGCGATAGCGTCCCAGCGGCTGATCTCTTCGGGCACAGGCTCGCCAGCGGCGGGCCAGCCGCTCATGTCCTCGGGCACAGCCTGGCCAGCTGCGGGCCAGCCGCTCATGCCTTCGGGCAGCGGCCGGCCAGCGGCGGCCGCGGCGGCCAGGGCGTCGGCGAGGAACCGGCCGCAGTCCTCGGTCACGCCGAGGAACCTGGACCCGCCGCCGAGCAGGCCGGCGGCCACCGCGCCCTGGATCGATTCCGGCGCGCCGGTGAGCGTCAGCCTGGCAGCGATCGCCGATGGAGTGAAGCCGTGATCCGCGAGCGCGACCAGCACAGCCTCGAATACCCGCAGCTGGCCGGGCGTCGGCCGCCGCGTCGCCACCAGCCAGAACGCGAGCTCACCGAAGCTGACCCGCCCCATCAGCTCCCCGGCCAGGTTCTGGCCGAGCACTGTGATCGAGTCGGCGTCGCAGGACCCGATGCTGGTCCGGTATTCGCTCATCGTGATGACCTTCCCGGTCTCGGTGAGCCTTCCCCCGCCCGCCCCGCATCCCCGCCCTGCCCGGCATCCCCGCCCTGCCCAGCATCCCCGCCCTGGCCCGCATCTGCGGCCTGCCTGGCCGCCTGGCCGGCCCCGGCGTCGTACTCACCTGGCTGATGCCCGGCCGGCAGCCGGTGCTTGGCGATCCGCGCGGTCGGCGTTCTCGGCAGCTCGTCCAGCAGCTGCCAGAACCGCGGCACCTTGAATGCCGACAGCCGGCCGGCCACGAACTCCCTGAGCTCAGCGAAGTCGATCACCGCGCCAGGCGCGGCGACCACGAATGCCTTGATCTCCTCCTCGCTCAGCTCTGATGCCAGGCCGGTGACGGCGCTCTCGAGCACCGCCGGGTGCGCGTCGATCGCGTCCTGCACCTCAAGCGGTGACAGGTTCTCGCCGCGCCTGCGCAGCACCTCCTTGCGCCGGCCCACGAAGGTATAGGTCCCGTCCTCGTTGACTGTGACCAGGTCGCCGGTGCGGAGCCAGCCGCCGGCCAGGACGGCAGCGGTCTCCTCCGGCATGCCCCAGTATCCGGGCGTGAGCACCGGGTTGCGCAGCAGCAGCTCTCCGGCCTGCCCCGCAGCGCACCCGCTGCCGTCCTCCGCGATGACCCGCGCCTCGTTGACCGTGCCCAGGTACGGGTGCTGGCGCACCGCGCCGAGAGTGCCGAACGGGCGGGTACCACGCGGCCAGATCAGCCCGTAAGGCGACTCGGAAAGCGCGTACCCGACGACGATCCTGATCCCGAACCGCCGCTCGATCTGCTGCTGCCTGGACCGCTCGGGAGCCGGGCCGGTATAGCAGAGCCGCAGCGGCGTATCGGCGTCGTCAGGCCGCTCCGGCTGCCGCATCAAGATCTCCAGCATCGCGCCGATCGCGTTGAACTCGGTCGCACCGTGCCTGCGCGCGGTGTCAAGGAACCCGCTCGCCGAGAACCTCGGCGCCAGCACCAGCCCGGCGCCGCAAGCCAGCGAGCCGAGCACCGAGTAGATCGGCGCGTTGATGTGAAACAGCGGCAGCGAGGTCATCAGCCGGTCGGCGGCGGTCAGCTCCATCCAGAACGGGAATCCCTCGCCGGCCATCGCATACGCCCGGTGGGTCTGCATGACCAGCTTGGAACGGCCGGTCGTACCCGATGTCGGGATCAGGACGGCGAGGTCATCGGGGCGGACCTGGGCATGACCTGGACCGGTCAGCGGCGGGCCGACCGGTTCCTTCCCCAGCCGGTTCACGTCGATTACGGCTCGCGCGACAGCATCGTCAGCCCCGGCCTGATCTGGCCCGGCCCGATCTGGCCCGAGCTCAATCCCCGGATCGGTGAGCACGGCCCGTGGCCGCACCTGGCCGATCAGCCCGGCGAGCTCGGCCGGCGTGCTCGCCGGGTTCACCGGGACGGTAACCGCGCCGATGCTCGCCAGGGCCAGCCAGCTGAGCAGGTAGGGCGGGGTGTTCCTGGCGGTCAGCACCACCAGGTCGCCGCGCGCGATCCCGGCGTCGCGGAGTTCCGCGGCGACGCTGCCGACCAGCCCGGCGGCCTCGGCGAAGGTCAGGCACAGCGGGTCGGTCCGCAGCCAGCCGCCGTCGGGATCGCGTTCGGCTGCCCGTTCGAGCAGCAAGGGAATCGTCCCCGGGTAGTCACCGACGTTCCTGGGCAGCGCGGCGGTCATGCCTTCAGACAATACGGTGCTGGCCAGCCGCCGCCGCGCTGACCTGCTCCCGCCCCGGTGACCGCCGGCGGACCGCTCGCCGGCGGCCAGCCGGCCGGGCCGGCTGCCGCCGGATCCGGTTGCTGGGAAAACGCTGAGGACACTGCGGGGTGGTGAACGCTGCCGGTATAACTGTGGGCGCAGCGTACCAATGGGGCATTCCGCGTCGCGGACGAGCCTTCAGGGAGGTTTCGTGGCCAGGGGCACCGGCATGGTGGCGGCGGGCCTCACAGTCGTCCTGCTGGGCGCCGGCGGCGCATACATGGTGGCGATGGCCACCGCGATAGTCAGGTCACAGGGCAATGGTGCGGCGCGGTCGGCCGGACAGGTGCCCGCCGGACATGGCCAGGCGGGCGCCGCCCTGGCGAAGCAGCTGCCGGCCAGCGGCCAGGCGGGTGCGGCGGCAACCACGTCCCCGGCCGCGCGCCGGGCCGCATCGACGGCGTCGGCCGCCCAGGCCGTCGCCTACGTCGCGAACTACTCGTCGGGCACCGTGACGCGGATCTCGGTCGCTACCGGCAGGGCTGGCCGCGCGATCCAGGTGGGCCGCGGACCGGACGCCGTCGCGGTCACGCCGAACGGCGCGACGGCTTACGTCGTGTGCAACACGTCGGGAACGGTGGTCCCGATCGGCAAGGCCAGCCGGTCGGCCGGCAGGCCGATCGCGGTGGGCCGGTGGCCCGATGCGATCGCGATCACCCCGAACGGCAGGACCGCCTACGTCGCCAGCGACGGCTCAGGCACCGTGACGCCGATCAGCACGGCCACCCGTACCGCCGGCCGGCCGATTCCGGTCGGAGCGGGGCCGACCGGGATCGCCATCACCCCGGACGGCAAGACCGTGTTCGTGGTGAGCGACGGGTCGGGCACGGTGACCCAGATCTCGGCGATCACCAGGCGGGCAGGCCGGCCGATCAAGCTCGGCCGTCCAGGGCGGTACGTGATCGCGGTGACGCCGAATAGCAGGACCGCCTACGTGGCCAGCTTCAGCGCGGGCACCGTGATCCCGATCCGGGCGGGCGCGAGCCGGCCTGGCCGGGCCATCCGGGTGGGCGGCGGTCCCGACGCGATCACGATCACCCCGGACGGGAAGACCGTCTACGTAGCCCAGGACGGGCCGGGGAAGGTCACGCCGATCCGGGTCCGCACCAACCGGGCGGCCCGTGCCATCAAGATCTCCCGGCTGGGACCGGATGCGATCGCGATCAGCCCGGACGGCCGGTTCGCCTACGTCGCCAGCTACTACGCGGGCACGATCACCCCGATCCGCATCGCGACCGGCAGACCTGGCCGCGCGGTCAAGGTCGGCGCCGGGCCGGTCGCAGTGATGTTCTCGGCACGGGGCGGCACGGCGTACGCGCTCAGCCTGATCTCGGGCACGGTCACCCCGATCAAGACGGCGACCGGCAGGCCAGGCAAGCCGATCTACACGGGCCGTTTCCCCTACGCCATGGCCATCGGCCGCTAACAGCGCCGCTCTGCCACACCCCCCGGCGCCGCGGAGGGCCTGCCGCCGTCCGACGGCGGCAGGCCCTCCGCGTTCATCCGGTCTGGCTAGGGGGAAGGAATCCCGCTTGCCGGGGCAGCGGGCTGCGGCGTGGTGAACGCGCTAACCGCGCCACTCGCCGTGTCGTCGGTCACCAGGACATCACCTGTCTGCACCAGCGCTCCGTTCTTGATGATGCCCATGTACGCGCCGGAGATGCCGTTGTGATCGGCGGCCGAGTAGACGTAGGGGGCGACCGACACGCCCTGCGACAGGCCGCCGTTGATGGCGCCGACCAGCGACTGCCTGGTCGGGTTCTTGCCCGCCTTGAACATCGCCTGGACGAACGTGTAGCCGACCGACATGCCGTACAGCACGTTGCCGTCAAAAGGCAGCTTCGGGATGTAGGTGTCGTGGATCTTCTTGAACAGCGCGATCCAGCTGTTGGACGTTGCGCCAAGCGACGGCAGGTAGCCATCGGTGATGATGCCCTGGGTCAGCGAGTTGCCGAAGCCAGCGGTCTTGTTCTTGGCGAACGAGGCAAGCAGCCCGGCCAGCGTGATCGGGTCGGAGCCGACGTCGCTGACCACAAGCTGCGGGTTGTACTTCAAGCCGAGCATGGTCAGCTTCAGCAGCGCGGTGAAGGCCGGGACCGAGAACGACACCACGACCTGCGCGCCCTTCGCCTTCAGCGCGGCCACCTGCGGAGCGATCTTGATGTTGGTCGGGACGTAGCTCTCCTCGGCCACGATCTGCGACTTGGGGATCTCGTCGCTGAGTCCCTTGACGCCGTCCTTGCCGAACTCGTCGTTCTGGAAGAAGAAGCCGATCTTCTTGCCCTTGAAATGCTGCGCGATGTACGAACCGAGGATCTTGCCCTCCCGCACGTAGTCGAGCTGCCAGCCGAACGTGTCCGGCAGCGTGGACGGGGCGTTCCAGCACTCGCAGCCGGAGGCGACGAACACGTCAGGCACGTGCTCGGAGTTCAGCATCGGCGCGACCGCCAGGTGGGTGGGCGTGCCCAGGCCGTTGAAGATGGCGAACACCTTGTTCTTCAGCACGAGCTGGGTGACCACGGTCGAGGTGATCGACGGGTTGTACTGGTCGTTCAGGTACTTGTAGACGATCTTGCGGCCGAAGATCCCGCCGTGCGCGTTGACGTACTGGAAATAGGCGTTGGATGCGGGTGCGATCTCGTCGTACCCAGGCGCGGCGATGCCGGTCAGCGGCTGATGGCTGCCGATCGTGATCGTCGTGGCTGTGATCCCCGGCGCCGACGCGGCGGTGCCGCCATTGCCGCCGCCGCTCGAGTTGCTGCATGCCGCGGCCACCATGCTCATGGCGGCGAGCCCGGCGACAGCCGCCAGCCCCACCGGGTGTGACTTACTCATGGTGTTCCCTTCTGTTGAGGTTCAGTGACTGGCCTGGTGCCCTGGTCCAGATGGCCAGCAGCCGCCGGCGGCACGGACCGAGCGGGCCCCTGGCCTGGGCCGCCTGGCCGCCAGGCCCGCCCCGTGAGAGCGGCGCGGGGGCGGCGGATGGCGCGCTGGACACCTGCCGCGCGCGCGAGCCTGACGAGCAGGCCACCGATGCCGGCCGGGAAGGCGAGCATCACGGCGATCAGCACCGCGCCGTAGCCAAGAATCGGGATGTTGTAGCTGGTCGATGCCGTCATCCCGAGGCTGATCGCCTGGTTCTGCAGATAGCTGTAGGGCAGTACGACGATCGCGCTGCCCCAGATGGCTCCGGCCAGGCTGCCGAGGCCGCCGAGCACGGCGGCGGTCAGCAGCTGGATGGACAGCGTGAGGCTGAACAGGCCGGGTGAGACGGACTGATTCCACATCGCCAGCAGGGTGCCGCCGAGCCCGGCGCAGGCGGCGGTGATGATGAAGGCCAGGATCTGCAGTCTGGCGACGTTCAGCCCGGCGAGGGCGGCAGCTATCTCGTCGTCCCGTACGGCGCGCCAGCTGCGGCCGACCCGGCTTCGTATCAGGTTGGCGAGCAGCACCAGGACGAGCAGCGCGGCGGCGCAGGTGATCCAGGCCAGCCAGCGGTACGGCGAGACGCTCAGGCCGAGCGATCCTGGCACCGGGATGAAGAAGCCGAGTCCCTGATCGCCACCGAGCAGGCTCTGGAACCTGGTGGCCAACGCGGGCAGCGCGATCGCGAGCATCAGCGTGGCGCCGGCCAGGTAGGGCCCGCGCAACCGGGCCGCGGCCACCCCGAAGATCGCTCCGGTCAGGGCCGCGGCCACCGTCGCGGCGGGCACGATTACCAGCAGCGGCCAGTGCGTCATCAGCGCCCAGTGCACATGAGCCAGGGTCAGCGCGGCGAGGTAGCCGCCGATCGCCATGAACGCGCCATTGCCGATCGAGATCTGGCCGCTCGACCCGATCAGCACGGTCAGCCCGGCGACCGCGCCGACGTAGGCAGCGACCTCGGCCAGCTGGTAGTCGCGGTAATCGCCGATCGCGTTGGTCACGATCAGCAGGACGATCCCGGCGAGTACCGCGATGCCCAGGTGCCTGGCCAGGGTCGGAACGACCAGCCGGCCAGGCCTGCGCCGGCGGCCGGGAGCGGTGCCCTGGGCGGTGGCCATGGTCACACCCGCCTCGCCGGGGCGGCGGCGAACAAGCCGCTCGGCCGGAACATCAGGACCAGCAGCAGCGCGGCGAGGCCGAACAGGTTGACTGATTCGCTGCCGAGGTAACCGCTGGCGTAGTTGAGCACCACGCCAAGGAGCAGGCCGCCGGCCACGGCGCCGGCTGGGCTCTCCAGGCCGCCGATCACCGCCGCGGTGAAGCCGAGCACGAAGATGGCGTCCATGCTGTTCGGGTTGATGATCGGCGGGCTGACCAGCATCCCGGCCAGCGCCCCGAGCAGCCCCGCCAGGGCCCAGCCGAGTGTGAGCATCCGGCCGACCCTGACGCCGAGCAGCCTGGCCACCGAGGCGTTGAACGCGGTGGCACGCAGCCGCAGGCCGACCGGGGTGAACTGGAACACCACCGCGAGCAGGCAGGCAGCGGCGACGACGGCGACAGCGGTGAACAGGTCGTTGTTGGTGATCCCCAGGTCCACCGAGCCGATGCTCAGCCCGTGAATGCTCGAGAATCCCGAAGGAAAGGACCGGTTGTTGGAGCTGTAGATCACCCCGGCCAGCCCCTCAAGCAGGATCAGCAGGCCGATCGACACGATCACCGCGTTCAGCGGGCCCTTGCCGGTCACCGGGCGGATCACTGTCCGCTCCACGAGCGCACCCAAAGCCAGCCCGGCGGCGAGCGCGACCACGAAGCCAAGCCAGTAGCTGCCGGTGGCGCTGATCACGGTGAGCGCGATATAGGACGTGAACATCGCCATCGCGCCCTGCGCGTAGTTCAGCACCCTGGTACCACGCCAGATCAGCACGAGCGCGAGCGCGAGCGCCGCGTACACCATTCCGGCGGCGATCCCGCTCAGGGTGAGCTCGATAAACTGTTGCATCGCCTGCCTTCCTAAAAACCCAGGTAATGACGGCGGAGCGCGTCATCGCGGGCGAGATCGGACGCGGCGGCCTGGGCGACGACCGCGCCGAGATTGAGCACGATGCCGGTGTCAGCGACGGCGAGCGCGCTCCTGGCGTTCTGCTCGACCAGGATGATCGTGAGCGCGGACTCATGCCGCAGGCTGCCGATCAGGTCGAGGATGCCCATGACCACCTTCGGGGCCAGGCCGAGCGAGGGCTCGTCGAGCAGCAGCACCCGCGGTCGGGTGGCCAGGGCCCTGGCGATGACCAGCATCTGCCGCTCGCCGCCAGACAGCGTTCCCGCGGCCAGGTTCTTCCGGTCGGCGAGCACGCCGAACCGCTGATAGATCTCGGCCAGCGCGGCGGCCCGGTCGGCGCGCGGCCTGAGCAGCAGGCCAAGCTGGAGGTTCTCGGCGACCGTCAGCTCGGTGATCACTCCCTGACCTTCGGGCACATGCGCGACCCCTTCCCTGGCCACCTCCTCAGGCCGGCGCCCGGTCAGGTCGTTGCCATTGAGCAGGACCCGCCCGCCGCTCGGGCGCACCGAGCCGTCGATCGCCCGCAGCAGGGTGGTCTTGCCGGCGCCGTTGGCGCCCAGGATCGCGGTGATGGTGCCGGCAGCGGCCGTGACCGACACGCCATGCAGCACCCGTACCGCGCCGTAGCCCGCGGTGAGGTCCTGTACCGATAGCGAGGAAGCGGCGGGCGCGGGCGGCGCGGCGGCGCCGTCGTGACCGGCCGACCTGGCCTCACTCATGAACCGCCCCCAGGTAGGCCTCGGTTACCAGCGGATCGGCCTGAATCTGCGCCGGGGAGCCCGCGGCGATCAGGACGCCGAAGTCGAGCACGAAGATGTGGTCGCAGACCGACATCATCAGGTCCATCCGGTGCTCGATCACCAGGACGCCGGTGTCCTTCGCGATCGCGGTGATCAGTTCGCCGAGTTCAGGCAGCTCGCCCTCGGCCAGGCCGCTGGCAGGCTCGTCGAGCAGCAGCAGCCTGGGCTCACTGACCAGGGCGCGGGCCAGCGCCACCCGTTTGCGCGGCCCGTGCGGGAGCGTGTCGGGAGCGCGTTCGGCCAGGTCGGCGGCGCCCACCCGGTCCAGCGCGGCGATGGCGAGCGCTCGCAGCCGCCGCTCGTCGGCATCTGACCTGGGCAGACCGGTCAGCGCCGACCAGAAGCCCGCCCTGGCCAGGATGTTCGCCCCGATCATGACGTTCTCGATCACCGACAACCCGCGGAACAGGCCGATCGACTGCAGCGTGCGCCCAATCCCGAGCCTGGCGAGCCGATCGGGCCGGATCCTCGTCAGGTCACGTCCTTCGAACGTGATCTGGCCCGCCTGCGGCCTGACGAACCCGCAGACCGCGTTCAGCAGCGTGGTCTTTCCCGCGCCGTTGGGCCCGATTATCCCGGTCACCTGGCATGGAGCCGCGGTCAGCGAAACATTGTCCAGCGCGGTCAGGCTGCCGAACCTGACCGTGAGGGCGCTGATCTCCAGCGCGCCGTGCTCCATCGGTGCCTGTCCTCGCAGCGTCCTCGCACTCTGACTGCTAAAACTCTGCACCACACGATTCACTCCGGCCGACGATCATGCAACCAGAGCCATCTTTCGTAGCCAAACCGAGACCAATCGAAATCGGCTGGCCCCAACGGCCCTGTCAGCGGCGGGGCGCATGCTGCCATCAGCACGGCCCGCCGCCGTGCCGGGCGCTGCTCGCGCCAGAGCAGGCAAGAAACCTCGTTGACCTGTGGCCGCGCCGTCGGCATCCTGCGGCTATGACCGCTCAGCTGATCCGCGCCCCAGGCCTGTACCAGGACGCGCCCTATGCCTACGCCTCGATCGCCCGGCCAGGCACCGTGATCTTCACGGCGGGCGCCTGCCCGCTCGATACCGCGGGCCTCGTGGTCGGCGGCGATAACGTCGCTGCTCAGGCACGCCAGGCCGTGACCAACCTCGCGGCCGCGCTCGCCGCCGCCGGAGCCGGGCTCACCGACGTGCTGAAGACCACGGTGTTCGTCGTGTCCGATGACCGAGCCGATCTGGTCGAGGTGTGGGACGTCGTGCGGGCCGCCTTCGGCGACCACGATGCTCCGAGCACGCTGCTGGGCATCGCGGCCCTCGGATACGACGGCCAGCGAGTCGAGATCGAGGCGATCGCCGTCGCCGGCGGCGCGGGCACGGCGGGCGGGCCAGGCCAGGGCTGACGGCCGGTTACCCGCCGCTGCCACCCCGGCGGTTCCCGCGGCCGCTGGCGGCCGGTTTGCCCTGGCCAGTTACGAGCGTTGACTATGGCAAGATGAGCAGTTCAGCGGGCGACCTGGGCTGGGTCAGCGGGATTCGCGGGATCGCGGTGCTCACGGGTGCCGGGATTTCCACCGACTCCGGCATTCCTGATTTCCGCGGGCCGCAGGGCCTGTGGACGCGCGATCCGGCCGCCGAGCGGATGTCCACCTACCAGGCCTATCTGAGCGATCCCGCGGTGCGCCGCCGCTCCTGGCGGGCCAGGCTCGAGCATCCTGCCTGGTCAGCGCAGCCCAACGCGGCGCACATCGCGCTGGCCAGCCTGGCCAGCTCGGCCGACGCCTGGGTGATCACGCAGAACATCGACGGCCTGCACCAGAAGGCTGGCACACCGGTCAGCCGGATCATTGAGCTGCACGGCACGATCAACGGCGTGGTCTGCACCGGCTGCGGTGACCGGGCGCCGATGGCTGCCGCCCTGCAACGGGTCAGGGACGGCGAGGCCGATCCGCCATGCGGGCGCTGCGGCGGGATACTCAAATCGGCGACGATCATGTTCGGCCAGCAGCTAGACACCGATGTCCTGTCCCTTGCGGTTCGCGCCGCCGCCGACTGCGACCTGATGCTCGCGGTCGGTAGCACGCTGACCGTCGAACCGGCTGCCTCGCTGTGCGCCGTCGCCTTCGACGCCGGAGCCCGGCTGGTGATCGTGAACCGGGACCCGACCCCCTATGACGGCATCGCCACCGCGGTCATCAGGGAGCCGATCGGTCTCGCTGTGCCCAGGATCGCCCGCGAGCTTCTCGCGGCGCAGGGTCAGCCGACCGGCCTGAACCTGCCGGGGACCGGGCCGTGAGCGCCGAGCTCGAGCTCGCTGACTGGCGGCGCAGGGTCAGCGAGCTCTACGCGGCGGTCAGGTCCGAGCCGGCACCAGGACGCGGGCATGCGCTCTGGCAGGCCGGCCGGAACGCGCTGTTCCGCACCCACCCGCAGAGCCCGCTCGCGCCATCGGATCCGCTGCGCGCGACCGGACTGCCCTGCTGGCCCTACGACCCGGCGCTGCGCTTCGAGCTCGAACTGCGTCCGGCACCCGGCCCCGCGGCCCGCACGGTGCCCGCAGGCAGCGATGGCAGCACCTCGCTCCGCCTGGCCGGCCGGCTCGACCTGCCGCCCCCGGTGGCGGCGAGCGTCGACGTGTGGTGGCTGCGGCAGTACGCGGGCGGCCTGTTCGTGCCGCTGCGCGATGGCACAGCGGGCGACACCAGCTACGGCGGCGGCCGCTATCTGCTTGATACCGCCAAGGGCGCCGACCTGGGAGGAGGGTCAGGCACGATCGTCGTGGACCTGAACTTCCTCTACCACCCGTCCTGCCGGTACAGCCCGCGGTGGCAGTGCCCGCTCGCCCCGCAAGGAAACACGGTCAGCGCCAGGATCAACGCCGGCGAACGGATCTGACCGGGCCTGCGGCCTCACCGCCGGATCCGCGACCCCGAACCAGCTTATTACTGCGAGCGACGACTTACTACAGATTGTGCCCGGATGAAATACCCTCATCCCGGCTAAACGTTGTACTTCATGTCAGGCGCCCGGGTCGGTTACCCGGGCCGATGCCGAACCAGGTAAGCGATGCCCCCGCGGTGAGCGCATGCCCTTGCGTCTAGCTGATGACTCTCCCGATGCCTGGCTCGCCTCCACGGCGCGCCGGATTCTGGCGGCGGGCATCCGCTGCGATCCCCCGATCGGAGACTATGGTGCGTTTTCTGGGTAAGAGCCGGCGCCGGGAGCCCGCGACGGAGCCGCGTTCCGGCAAGCGCGGCGGGCTGACCGCAGTGCCCAGGTGGGCGGTGATCACCGTCCTGGCCGCGGGGACCGCGGCGTCGCTCGTCGGCGTGACGATGGCCAGCGCGCTGCCGGGCAGGGATGCGCGGGTCGCCGCTCACCCGCACCCGGCCGGCCCGGCAGCACGACCAGGGCCAGCCAAGGCCATGCCGATGCACGGGCAGGGCGGCGGCAGGCATCGGCAGCGGCCGCTGCGGACCTCCTGCCGCTCGGTTGCCCATATCGGTGACTCGACCTCGGTCGACCTGATCTCCGCCGCGTATCTGCCCGATCCCCGCACCCGGCTGGCCGCGCGCTACGCCGGCGTCGGCGTCAGGCACCTGCGGGTGGACGCGTCCAGCGGGCGGTCCATCGTGGAGGCGCTGCCCGGCCAGGTGAGCGGCTACAACGTGGCCAGGGCCTGGCGCGATGCCGGGTACAGCGGGTGCTGGGTCTTCGCGCTTGGCACCAACGACACGGCCAACGTAGCCAACGGCTCAGCGGTCGGGCTGATGACGCGGATCAGCGAGCTGATGTCGGTGGCCCACGGCCAGCCGGTCATGTGGGTCAACACGCGGACCCTGGTGCCCGGCGGTCCCTGGTCGGTGGCCAACGAGCAGGCCTGGAACGCGGCCCTGGCCCTGGCCAGGTACCCGAACATGCGGATTTTCGACTGGGCCGCGGTGGCGAAGGCCGGCTGGTTCCTGCCCGACGGCATCCACTACAACACGCTCGGCTGCGCCATCCGCGCCCGCGCGATCGCTGACGCACTGGCCAGGGCATTTCCAGCTGACGGCCAGAGCCGCGGCCGCGTCGTGCGGTAGCGCCCAAGGCGGCCATTTGCCGGTAATGACCGGCCGCCGACCCGCCGGTCTACGGCCGTCCATATCACCGCCAATGGCGGCGCGATGGGCGGCATGACGGGGCGATCCCGTTTCTTGCCTATGACCATACGAAGCCGTTATACGACTACGGGTAATCCCTTCGTTGCCCGCGGAAACTCCGCTGCCGCCCGGCGACGTGCCAGGCGGCGTACTGCGGGCTCGGGGGAAAGATGCCTAAGCCCACACGATCCGATCAGCATTATCTTCCCGGCCTCGACGGGCTGCGAGCGCTCGCCGTGCTCGCCGTCGTGGCCTACCACGAGCAACTCGGCTGGGCCTCCGGCGGCCTGCTCGGGGTCGGGGTGTTCTTCACGCTGAGCGGCTATCTCATCACCGATCTGCTGCTCGCGCAGCGGCGCGCTCACGGCAGGCTCAACCTGGCCGATTTCTGGCTCAGGCGCGCCAGGCGACTGCTGCCGGCGCTATTCGTGATGCTGCTGGTCGTGACCGAATGGGTCACCATCGTGAACCGCGCCAGGCTGGCCGGGCTGCGCGGCGCCGTGGCTGCCGCCGCCACCTACTCAAGCAACTGGTTCCTGATCGCCGCGAACGGCTCGTATTTCGCCAGGTTTGCGCCGCCTGGACCGCTCGACCACCTCTGGTCGCTGGCGGTCGAGGAGCAGTTCTACCTGCTCTGGCCGTGGCTGCTACTGCTTGGCATCTGCTGCCTGCGCGGCCGGGCGGCCAGCTCGCTCGGCTGGCTGACAGTGCCCGCCCTCGCGCTCGCGGCTGCTTCCGCGGTCCTGCTGCTGCTGCTCTACCAGCCAGGACTGGATCCGACCAGGGTGTATGAGGGCACCGACACCCGTGCCTTCGGCCTGCTGATCGGCGCCGCGCTAGCGATGGTCTGGCCGAGCAGGCGATCCGAGCCGTCCAGGCGTACCCGACTGCTCGCCGACGGCTGCGGGCTGGCCGGGCTGGCCGTGACCGGGCTGATGATCTGGCGGGTTGGCCAGTATTCGCCGTTCGCCTACCAGGGCGGCCTGGTCCTGCTCTCGGTTGTCACGGCGGCGGTGATCGCGGCGGCCGCCTGCCCAGGCAGCCTGGTCGGCCTCGCGCTCGGGTGGCGGCCGTTGCGCTGGATCGGCGTCCGTTCCTATGGCATCTACCTGTGGCATTATCCGGTGATCGTGCTCAGCACGCCGGCCAACACCGGCGAGAACCTGACCAGGGCCGCGTTCCAGCTGGCGGCCACCGTGGCCCTGGCGGCGCTGTCCTGGCGCCTCATCGAGGAGCCGGTACGTCACGGCGCCATCGGCCGGCTTTGGAGTGCACTGCGCACGGCCGGCCAGCGCAGCCGACGGATCCAGCTCGGCGGCGCGGCGGCCGCGATCTGCGGCACCGGTCTGGTGCTGGTCGCCTGTGCCAGCCTGACCGGCACTTTTCCCGCCGCCGGCTCGGGCAAGAACGGCACCGCCGCCCTGTCCGCAGGCTCGGCGATGCCCCCGTCAAGCACATCGACCACGACGGTCGGCGGCAACGCGGGCGCGGCCGGGGCCCGGCCAGCGCCGGGCACGCCCGCCGGCGGCCCGCCGCGCACCTCCTGCCGCGCCGTGATGCACATCGGTGACTCGACCTCCGACGGCCTGGTATCGCGTGACTACCTGCCGAAGCCTTCGCAGCGGATAGTCGCCAGGTATGCGGACGTCGGAGTGCGGGCCATCCGTACCGACATCTCAGGCGCCAGGTCGGTGGCAGAGGTCCTGCCAGGTCAGGTGAACGGCTACGACGCGGCCAAGGACGCCGTGCGGCAGGGCTTCAGCGGATGCTGGGTGATCGCGCTCGGCACGAACGACACCGCCGACGTGGCCGTGGGTTCCCATGTCGGGCTGATCACCAGGATCCAGCGGATGATGGCGGCGACGCATGGCCAGCCCGTGATGTGGGTCAACGTCAAGTCACTGCTGGTCGGCGGGCCGTACGCGGAACCCAGCATGCTCCGCTGGGATGCCGCCCTGCTGCGCGCCTGCGCGAGGTACCCGAACATGCGGATCTTCGACTGGGCTTCGCTCGCCCAGCACCGCTGGTTCATCTCGGACGGGATTCACTACACCTCGGCCGGCTACCGCGCCCGCGCCAAGGACATCGCGAACGCCCTGGCTCACGCCTTCCCGCAGGGCGGCAAGAGCCCCGGCTGCCTGGTGCGGTAGCGCCTCGCGCCAGGCGTCGCCGGTGCCCCGCCGCGGTCAGCCGCCAGCCAACCTGCGCGACGGGACAAACGCTTCGGTCCTCCGGCCCCCTTGGGGGGTGCTCCCTAGGCTTGGCGGCCGTGCAGGCTCAGGTGCTGGCCCGCAGGCCGGCCCTCGGCGCAGCGACGCCCTCGATCCGGTCACTTCCGCCACGCTGGCCCCACCAGCATCGGCGAGCCGCACTTCGCACGGGTTACAGTCAGTCCGTGCCCTGATTTGCGGCTTTCGTCCCCACCCAATCGGTGCCAAGTGCGGGCCAAGGCCGCGCGGGAGGCGCGCCGTCACCGGATTGCGCGAACCGCCGGGCCGCCCGGAGAGGGTCGGCAGCGGGGTATGCGCTGCCGGCTGGAAAACAGATAGGTGCCGCCGCTGGCGCTGGCGATCTCGGTGCCGCCGGGAGCGAAGATGTACGGCTGCGGGTCGGTCGGACCAGAGGGCTCGTAATCGCATGGCTTTCCCCACAGCACGAGCCGGCGAGTCCTGGCAAGGACGGAGCTGATTCCCTGTGCCGCCAGCGCGCTCCGCAGATCGGCAAGCTGGGCAGCCCGGCGGCTAGCCTCGTGGTCGGCCAGAACGGGCGGACGGGGCATCGGTTGACGCTGTTCACAGTCAGGCACGGCTTGGATCTCCTGTCAGGGATATCGATACGGGGAGTTACCCGAACGACGCGCGCAGACGATTTGGTGAACGCTGAGATGGACGATTTCGGCGGCGAGCTTGCTCGGCTAATGGCGGAACGCGGTTTAGGCGTGCGGGAGCTGGCGCGGCGGGTGCCTTGCAACCCTGGCTATATCTCCAACCTGCGGAGCGGCCGGAAACGGCCTGGTCCGGAGATGGCGGATCTGCCCGACAAGGTTCTTGAGGCTGGCGGGCAGCTCGCCGCCTGCGTGCGGCCGCCTGGGTGCGGCCGCAGAGGCAATGGAGTTCACTGGACTTGATCAGCTGGTTGACGCTGGCGGCAGGCTGGGCGTTCGAGATCGCTGCCTGGTTCGCGCTGGTTAAGGGCCGGTTCGCGGACACGGTTAAGTTGTGCGAGGCCGGTCTTGTGCGCGCTTGTGTCAGCAATGCCGGCGTGCAGCTCACGTTGCAGGCCAGCAGTGGCTATGCCCGGATGGGCGACAGCCGGGCCGGGCAGATGCTCGCGGCAGGCCGTGACCTGCTGAACCTGCTGCCTGAGCCAGAGCATGCAGAGCATCATTTTGTTTTGACCGCGATAAGTACGAGTTCTACGCCGCGACGATCTACACCTGGCTTGGTACCGACGACGCGGCGGCTGAAGAGAATGCACGCGAGGTAGTTGCCCGCTGCCTCGGGCCTGAAGGTGTCGTCCGCTGGCCTACCCGGCTCTCCACGACGCTAGTCAATTTGGGCCAGATCGCAGGCAGACGGAGCGACCTTGACGAAGCCGTGAATCTGGGCATGGCTGCGCTGCATTGCGGGCGGCGATCGGCGGAGCTGCTGCCCCGCGCGGTAGAGCTAGAACATGACCTCGCGGCCCGGTATCCCGATGAACGGCTAGTCCGCACATACGAGGAAGCCCTACACGAAGAGTTCCGCGCGATGCCGGCAGGTAGTGTGCGCCGACTGCACGATGCGGTTGACCGCCGGATTTCCGCCACTGAGCTGCCTTGATAACGATGCTGGGCGGTCAATTCGATGATCAGGCGCGGCACTGGTCGCAGCGTGCGGGTAGCGTGCGGGTTTTGAGTTGCTTCGTCGCCCTATCCGGTTCAGTGGTCTACGACCCATGCGGCGGGACGGCGCCTTCGCTGGCCGTGACCGCCACATTCGCTGCGGGATCGCGCCGGCGGCCGGAGCGGGTACGGTCAGTGCGTGGCGAACGGCGGGTCGGATGTCCTGGTGATCGGGGCGGGAGTGTCCGGCCTGACGACCGCGATCTGCCTGCTCGAGGCCGGGCTTGAGGTTACCGTGCGGACGGCGGACCTGCCACAGCACACCACGTCAGCGGTGGCCGGCGCGGTCTGGGGAACGCATCTGGTCGGCGGCGGGAAAGTGCGGCAGTGGGCCGCGCTGACCCTGGACCGGCTGCGCCTGCTCGGCGAAGATCCGGCGGCCGGGATCAGGGAACTGCGCGGGCTTGTCGCGGTCAGGCAGGCCGATCAGGAACCGCCCGGGTTCACCCACGGCGCCGGCCCGCTGGCCCGATGCGATCCTGGCGAGCTGCCGGTCGGCTTCGCGGGCGGCTGGCGGTACAGAGTTCCGGTGGCCACGATGCCGGTCTACCTGGATTACCTGACCGGCGAGCTGATCAGAAAGGGCGGCGACCTGCACGTTGGGCGGCCGCTTGGCCGCCTGGCCGAGGCGGCGCGGAGCAGTTCCGCCCGTGTCATCGTCAACTGCGCGGGCCTCGGCGCCCGCGAGCTCGTGCCCGACCCAGCGCTGGTCCCGGTCCGGGGCCAGGTGGTCACGGTGGCCAATCCGGGCCTCAGCGAATTCTTCGTCGGAGATGGCGGTGACCCAGACGCTGTGACCTATATCTTCCCGCACGGCGCGATCGCGCTGCTTGGCGGAACGACCGAGCACGGCAACGCGAGCACCGCACCGGACCCGGCCGTCGCCGCGCGGATCCTCCGCGACTGCGCGGCCGCCGAGCCGAGGCTGGCCGGCGCGGCCGTCCTGGCGCACCGGGTCGGCCTGCGGCCGGTCAGGCCGCAGGTCAGGCTGGAACCGGAGGAACTCGGCGGCGGGCGCCATGTGGTCCACAACTACGGGCACGGCGGGGCGGGGGTGACGCTCTCCTGGGGCTGCGCCATCGCGGCCGCCGATGAAGTGATCAGGCTGCTCGGCGCAGGCTGAGCCGCCGGGCCACCGGGCAGCGGCCAGGTTCAGAAGCCAGGAAATATCGCGCGGAGTCGGTCGAGATCCGCCGGATCGCCGGTCACCGACGCCGGAGTGCGCATGGGGTCAAGGCGCCCTGCGGCAAGCCGCAGCAGCGCCTCGGCCGGCATGGCGATCTCCGCCACCCCTTCCTCGCCGGCGCCGCCGGCCGGCCAGTCCGTCATCGTCACTTTCTCCCCCGCGTCAAGCAGGTAGTCGCGATCCGGCTCGCTGGTGCGGATGCGCAGGCGGAACGGCTGCTCAGGCGGCTTCGCCAGCCGCGCCGCGAGGAACTGCGGAACGTTGTCGATCAGGAGCACCACAGCGTCTTGCGAGACGACGGCCGCCGGGTCGACGGCCACCGCGATGTCCCAGCTGTGCAGGGCGTGCTCGCTGAGGCGCAGCCTGACCAGGCCGGCCGCATCAAGCTGCATGCCGAAGAGCGACAAGCTGATCCCGGCAAGCTCAGCGTCGCTGAGCCGCTCAAGCGACGCGACGTGCTCTTCGTCGATGGCCAGGGCGTCGGCGGCCTGCTCGTCCGGGCTCTTGCCGTTCCAGCGGTCCCAGATCGGCTTGAACGCCTCAAAGCCAGGCGGCTGCGCCGTCCCGAGCGCGGCAGGCAGCATCGTCATCGCGATCTCGGCCCCGCTGCCCAGGTGCGAGAGCACCTGCGCGATCGTCCACTCCCGGCAGTACGACTGGGCCCTGACCTGCTCGGGAGCCATCGGCCCGGCAAGCTCGACCAGCCGGTCGTGCGAGCCGTGCAAGGTGGCGATCCAGGCTCGGGGATCGGACTCCATGGGTGACTCCGTTCTGCGGCGCACTGCTGCCGCGACGCTGGCGGGGGGAAATCGTGGCAGTGGCGCGGATCGCCTGCCATGGCGCCATTACAACAGCAGGCCGATGACCGGGCCGTAGGGTGGGTGGGTGAGAATCGGATTGGGCCTGCCGGTCTCGGGGGCCTGGGCTACCCCGGACAACATCGCCTCGTTCGCCCGCCGCGCGGAGGCGGCAGGCTATTCGTCGCTGTGGAGCTTCCAGCGGCTGCTCATACCCGAAGGCTCGGCGATGGAGCCGGTCTATCACAGCGTGCTCGACCCGATGGCGGCACTGGCGTTCGCGGCCGCGCTCACCGACCGGATCAGGCTCGGCGTCGCGGTGATCAACCTGCCGTTCGTGCCCCCGGCCTACCTGGCCAAGCAGGCGGCCTCGCTCGACGTGCTCTCCCGCGGCCGACACGACCTCGGGCTCGGCGTCGGCTGGATGCCGGAGGAGTTCGCGCTGACCGGCGCGTCCATGCAGCGCCGCGGTGCCCGCGCCGCCGAGTACGTGCGGGTGCTGCGCACGTTGTGGCGCGGCGGGCCGATCGAGTTCAGCGGCGAGTTCTACTCGGTGCCGCGGGGATCGACCGCGCCGGTGCCGGTCCAGCCTGGCGGCCCGCCTATCCTGCTCGGCGGCCTGGCGCCGCGGGCGCTGGAACGGGCAGGCCAGATCGCCGACGGCTGGGTGACATCCAGCCGCACCGACCTGTCCAAGATCGCGGCTGGCATCGCGGTGGTCCGCGGCGCCGCGGCCGCGGCCGGCCGCGATCCGGCTTCGATCAGGATCATCTGCCGCGGCGTGGTCCGGGCCGGCCAGGAGGTCGGGAATGACCTGGGCGAGCGGCTGCTGCTGTCCGGCAGCACGGCTCAGATCAGGCAAGACGTCGACTGGCTCGGCGAGCAGGGCGTCACTGAGGTCTTCTACGACCTCAACTGGGATCCGCTCGTCGGCGCGCCGGACGCCAGTAGGCAGGCAGCGACCGATCGCGCTGCTGACCTCCTTGAGGCTCTTGCTCCTGTCGGGTAGCACGGAGCAGGCAGGGCCGAGCAGGCAGGGCCGAGCAGGCCAACCGGGAAGCAGGGGCCCGATGCCGCGGTCAGCACCTGGTGGCCGCCGCGCAACTGGCCAAGGCGGCGCGGCAACGGGACGATGACCGAAGGCAGATGCGGTTTGCAGTGACGTCGTGAGCGGCGGTCGCTATGATCCTTTTCGCCGGGGATCGGTGGCGGTGTGGCTGCCGGCGGGCGGCCCCGATTGTGCTTGGAGCGGCGATGCGCAATTACGTGATGGAGTTCATAGGGACATTCGGCCTGGTCTTCACGGTCGGCTGCGCGGTCATGAGCGGGTCTACAGTCGCGCCGCTGGCGATCGGCGCCGTGCTGATGGTGCTTGTCTACGCGGGCGGCCATATCTCGGGCGCCCACTACAACCCCGCGGTCACGCTCGGCGTCTTCCTGCGCGGCAAGCTGCCTGCCGGTGAGGTCGTTCCTTACTGGATCGCACAGTTCGCCGGCGGGTTCATCGCGGCCTGGCTGGCCAGGTTCGTCGTCAACCCGGCCCCGTTCCGCGCGCTATCGCTGACCGGCCACTCGATGGTGGCCGCCTTGCTCGCCGAGTTCATCTTCACGTTCGCGCTGGTGTTCGTTGTGCTCAACGTGGCCACCAGCAAGGACCAGCCGAACAACCATTTCTTCGGCCTGGCCATCGGTTTCACCGTCGCGGCTGGCGCGTTCGCCGTCGGGGCGGTCAGCGGCGGCGCCTTCAACCCGGCCGTGGCCTTCGGCGCGACCCTGATGGGCCTGCTGAGCTGGTCGAACATCTGGATCTACCTGATCGCGAACCCGCTCGGCGCATGGGTGGCCGCGGTCGCGTTCCGCTATCTGAACCCCGGCGACATCCAAGGCGGCACGCTGCCCGCGCTGCCCGCGCTGCCCAAGGCCAGGCTGCCGAGGCGGGCGAAGGCGCCATCGGACACCACGGCCGCGTCCTGACCGCGTCGGTGCGGCCGCGCCGCGCTGGCCGGATAGTCTGCACCTCATGGGAAACGTGCAGCTTTCAGAGGACGAGTGGCGCAAGCGGCTGACGCCGCAGGAGTACCACGTCCTGCGTCAGGCCGGCACTGAGGCACCGTTCACCGGCGAGTACACGGACACCAAGACCCGCGGCGTCTACCACTGCCGCGCCTGCGGCGCCGCGCTGTTCAGCTCCGACGCCAAGTTCGAGTCGCATTGCGGCTGGCCGAGCTTCTACCAGCCGAAGGCTGGCGACGCCGTGATCCTGCTCCAGGACAAGTCGCTCGGGCAGGTCAGGACAGAGGTCAGGTGCGCTAACTGCAACAGCCATCTTGGGCACGTCTTCGATGGCGAGGGTTACGAGGTGCCGACCGACCAGCGCTGGTGCATCAACTCGGTCTCCCTGGAGCTCGAGCCGGTCGCTGATGCCTGACCCCGCCGGGCGCGCCGGCCAGATCGCGGCCAGAGCCGGCTGACCGGCGGCAGGCCAGCGCGAGCAGAATGCCGCCATGGCTCGTGCCAACGACGAAGTCGCCGCCTTGCTTCGGGAGTACTCCGACCTGCTGGAGATCTCCGGCGGCGATATGTTCCGTGCGCGCAACTACGAGAAGGCGGCGCGGTCGGTGGCCGGATACGCCGGCGATGTCGGCGCGCTGGACATCGCCGGCCTGCGGCGGATTCCCGGCGTGGGAACCTCGATTGCCACGAAGATCGCCGAGTACCAGCAGACCGGAACCATCGCCGCGCTTGAGGCACTGCGGGCGAAGATCCCCGACGGCGTGCGCGAGCTGACCGCAATCCCGGCCCTCGGGCCGAAACGGGCGTTCCAGCTCTACACCGATCTGCGCATCGGCTCGGTGGCCGACCTGGCGGCCGCGATCGAGGAGGGCAGGCTGCGCGAGCTCAAGGGCTTCGGCGCCAGGAGCGAGGAGAAGCTCAGGCAGGGCATCGCGTTGCTGCGCGGCGCCGGCCAGCGGGTCACGCTGAATGTCGCGGCCGACACGGCCGCCACGGTCATCGCCGCCGTCAGCGCCGCGCCCGGCTGCGAGCGGTGCGCGCACGCGGGCTCGCTGCGCCGGTTCGCCGAGACGATCGGTGATATCGACGTGCTCGCGGCAGCGACCGACTCCGGTCCGCTGATGGCCGCCCTGCTCACGCATCCCGCGGTAACCGAGGTGATCGCCAGCGGTGATACCAAGACATCGGTGCGGATCAGCACCGGCGTGTCGCATCCGGCCCAGGGAAGCACCGGATCAGGCGGCGGAGCCGCCACCATTCAGGTCGACCTGCGGGTGGTGCGGCCGCAGTGCTGGGGTGCGGCGCTGCAGTACTTCACGGGGTCGCAGGCGCACAACGTCAGGATTCGCGAGATCGCCGTCCGCAAGGGGCTCAAGCTCTCCGAGTATGGGCTGTTCGAGGCCGACAGCGGTGAGCTGATCGTGAGCCAGACGGAGGAAGAGGTCTACCACCGGCTCGGCATGGCATGGGTGCCGCCGCCGCTGCGCGAGGACACCGGCGAGGTACGGGCGGCACTGCGCGGCGAACTGCCCGTGCTGGTGAGCCGGGCCGACATCGTCGGCGATCTGCACACGCACACCAACCTGACCGACGGGGTCGCGTCGCTCGCCGACATGGTCGCCGCCGGACGGGCACGCGGCTACGCCTACTTCGCGGTGACCGATCACGCGCCGAACCTGTTCATGCAGCGAATGACGACGGAGAAGATCCTGCACCAGCGGGAAGAACTGCTCAGCCTGCAAGCCGGGCTGCGCGCCGACGGCGGCAGCCCGATGACCCTGCTGCACGGCACCGAGCTGAACATCGCGCCGGACGGCACGGTGGACTGGCCCGAGGACTTCCTGGCCGGCTTCGACATCTGCGTGGCCTCCGTGCACTCCCACTTCGACCAGCCGCGAGCCGAGATGACCAGGCGGTTCCTGCGTGCCTGCGAGAACCCGCTTGTGCATGTCATCGGGCACCCCACCGCCAGGCGGCTCGGCAAGCGGCCGCCGGTCGACGTCGACTTCGCCGAGCTGTATCGTACCTGCGCCGCGACCGGTACGGCCCTGGAGATCAACTCCCATCCCGAGCGGCTTGACCTGCCGTCGGAGGCGATCAAGGTGGCCAGGGACGCCGGGGTGAGGTTCGCCATCAGCACCGACGCCCATGCGGTCGGCCACCTGGACTTCCTCAGCTACGGCATCGGCACCGCGCAGCGCGGCTGGCTGACCGCCGATGATGTGATCAACACCTGGCCGCTGGAAAGGCTGCGGGAGTTCTTGCGCAAGGGCCGTTGAATTCCACATCCGATGCGCGTTGACGGGAGAACGGCACCACCCGGTTGGTCACGCCAGGCCGGCGACAAGCTCGCTGACCGGCTTGCGCCTGCCGGTATAGAACGGGATCTCCACCCTGGTGTGCCTGCGCGCCCGCGCGCCGCGCAGGTGCCGCATCAGGTCCACGATCCGGTGCAGTTCGTCGGCTTCGAAAGCGAGCATCCACTCGTAGTCGTTCAGCGCGAAACTGGCGACGGTGTTCGCCCGCACGTCCGGGTAGCTCCGCGACATCTGGCCGTGCTCGGCCAGCATCGCCCGCCGCTCCTCGTCATCGAGCAGGTACCACTCATATGACCGGACGAACGGGTATACGCAGACGTAGTTCCGCGCCTCCTCGCCGGCCAGGAACGCGGGGACATGGCTCTTGTTGAACTCCGCCGGCCTGTGCAGCGCCATCGCTGACCAGACCGGCTGGCTGGCCCTGCCCAGGCCGGTGCGCCGGAATCTGGCGTACATCTCCTGGAGGTCATCGCTGGCCGGGGCGATCCACCAGAACATGTAGTCCGCGTCCGCCCGCATTCCCTGCACGTCGTAACAGCCCCTGGTCACGACGCCCTTGCCGGCCGCCTGCTCGCACAGGTCGGCGACCTCGCTTGCAAGCGCGTCCCGGCCTGCCTGGTCAAGCGCCGCCTGGTCGGCGATCCGGAATACCGACCACATCGTGTACCTGATGAGCTGGTTGAGCTCGCGCGCCCTTGGCCGCTCGTCGCTCCCCGCCGCGGCCGCGCCTCCCCCGGCATCGTGCACCGTCAGCTCAGGCCGGGCGTCATGATCTGCCATCACATCATTGTCCCGCATCGGCGCCGAGCGCGGCACCGCAGGTCCATGCCGCGGCGCTGGCCCTGGCGTATGCGAGAACCCGGTCGGCCGCGAGCCTGGCCGAGGCGATGCAGGCGCCGATGCCGATGCCGTCGTACGCGGCGCCGCAGACGGCCAGGCCAGGCAGCGCCGCCACGTTCTCGCGGATCAGGCGAACGCGGCTCAGATGCCCGACCGAGTACTGCGGCAGCCCGCCGCCCCACCGGCTGACCCGGCTGGCCACCGGTGGCCCGGTCACGCCGGTCGCCGCGGCGAGGTCGGCGGCCGCCAGCGCGGTGAGCTCCGCGTCGTCGCGCTGCAGCACCAGCTCCTCGCCGATCCTGCCGATCGAGCAGCGCACCAGGTGCAGCGCGGCGGCACCGGCCGCCAGGTGCTCATGACGCGGGCCGCGCTGGCCGGCCAGGTGCGGCCATTTGACGGTGCTGAACGTGACCGCCTTGACCGGCCGTCCGTCCACGGCGGGCACGAGGTAGCCGCTTCCGGTCACCGGGCCTGGGAAGGCAGCCGCCGGGTAAGCGAGGGTCACGATCGCCATGCTGGCGTAGCCGATCTCCGCCAATGCCGCACCGGCCGCCGCGCCGGCCTGGCCCGCGCCAGCTAGCAGCCGGCTGGCCGGGCGGGCAGGCACGGCGAGAACGACGGCGCTGGCATCGATGTGCTCAGGCGCGCGGGCCGAGCCGACCGTCAGCCGCCAGCCGTGCGTGGTCCGCGCCAGCTCCCGCGCCATCGCACCGGTGCGTACGACGGCGCCGCTGCGCTGCGCGAGCGCGGCGGGCAGCGTGCCGAGGCCGCCGGCCAAAGTGGTGAACACCGGGGCGGGCGCGCCGGGCACCGGGGCGGGCGCGCCGGGCACGGCGGGCGGCCCGAGCAGGGCCCGTGCGGCGTCCGAGAGCGCCGCGTGCTTCCGCGACTCCCCGGCCAGGCTGGGCAGCGTCGCCTCGAACGAGAGCTGGTCCGACCGGCCTGCGTAGACGCCGCCGAGCAGCGGGTCGACCAGCCGCTCGACAAGTTCGGCGCCGAACCTGGCCCCGACGTGCCTGGCGACCGACACGTCGCCGTCTCTGTGGGTGGCCGCCAGCACGGTATCCTGCCGTGCCCTGGCCATCCCGGCCGCGGAGAGTATCCCGCTGCGCTCCACCTCGTCCAGGTCCGCAGGAACGCCCATGAACTGCCGGCCCGGCAGCGCGTGCAGCTGGCCGCGGCTCCAGATACCCGATGTGGTTGTCCCCGGGTACACCAGCTGCCCGGACAGGCCGACGTCGCCGATCAGCGCGGTGCCTTCCGGGCGGCGGGCAAGCAGCGCCTCGGCGCCCTCGTCCACGGCGATCCCGGCCACCTCGGAGACCGCCAGCTTGCCGCCGATCCGCTGCGACCCCTCGAGCACCAACACGTCAGCGCCGACGTCGCGGAGGAAGAAGGCCGCGGCAAGCCCGGCGATGCCGCCGCCCACGATCACTACGCGCCCGGGCCGCTCCGCAGAAGTCACCTGTCCACCCTGCCAGATCCTGGCCCGACCGCCGACCGCCGACCGACCGCCGACCGCAGGGCCGACCGCAGGGCCGACCGCAGGGCCGACCGCAGGGCCGACCGCCGCATGCCGCGCCGATGCCGCCCGCCTGGCCGAGCCGGGCCGGGCCGGGCCGGGTCAGCGGCCCATTCTGGCCCTGATCAGCCTCGGCACCGCGGCCGGGCCGCCGACCGGCCGGAACCGCACCGCGGCAGCGCGTAGCGCCTGATACTCCTCCTCGGCCAGCTCGATGTCCGCCGCGGCCACGTTGCTCTCCAGCTGGCCGACGCTCGACGCGCCGGGGATCGCGACGACACCGTGGCTGTGGATGACCCACGCGAGGGCGATCTGTGCCGGGGTAGCCGAGTGCGCGTCCGCCACCTCACGCAAGGTGGCGATCAGCTCGCCTGCCCGCTCCAGGTTCTCGGGCAGGAAGAGCGGGCTGGCCGATCGCAGCCGGTTGGCGGGCCGGTTGTCCCGGTCGTAGCGGCCGGATAGCAGGCCTTGCGCCAGCGGGCTGTAGGCGATCACCAGCCGACCGTGTGCCTGAGCGAACGGCACGAGATCGCCCTCCGGCGCGCGGGCCACCAGGCTGAACTGCACCTGATTGCTCAGTATCCGGCTGCCAAGCGCCGCCTCGGCCGCCCGCCAGCGGCGCAGCGAATAGTTGCTGACGCCGACCTCCGCGACCAGCCCGACCCGCTGCAACGCGCGCATCCCGCGCATGATCGTGCCGTCGCCGACCACTGGGTTCGGCTGATGCACCTGGTAGAGGTCGATCTGGCGGAGCCCGAGGCGGTCGGCGCTGGCTACCGCCCGCTGCTCGACCACCGGTGCGAGCGGCATCGCGGGGAAGATCTTCGTGGCCACGAACACCGCCGACCGGTCCTCCCCGAGCGCCTGGCCCAGGATTCGCTCGCTGCGCCCGAACCCGTAGATCTCGGCGGTGTCGAACAGCGTCACGCCGAGTTCAACCGCCCGTCGCACGATCGCGTGCGCCTCCCGCTCCGCGTAGTCCGCGCCGTAACCCCATTCCCGCGAGCCGAACTGCCACGTGCCGAGCCCGATCACCGAGACCCGCTTCGCGGTGCCGGTTTCCAGATAGCGCATGTTCCCAGTGTCCCGCAGCAGGCGGCGCCGCGGGCGGTCAGCGGGTATCTGCGCCGGCTCGCCCGCCGGGGCGCGAACCGGGTTCGCGGGCCAGCGTGGACTTCCCCGCGCCGGACACACCGACCACGGATACGCGCCGCACGACCGCGGAGCCTACCGAGCAGCCGCTCGCCCGTCGACCGGTTAAACCCGCCGGCCCCAGCCGGGCACCGTCCGTGCACCGGCCACGCGTCATGATCAGGCCGGCCGCGGGCGTCCGGGTGCCTGCCCGTTGACAATAGGCATGTCTCAGGCGTACCAAGCCAGAAAGAGCGCCAGCACCTCTGCTGGCCGGGCGGCGAAGGCGGACGGATGAGCGACGGGCAGATCACGATCCACGGAACCTGCGCGGCAGGTTTCGAACCGGTCAAGGATGCGTTCGCCGAGAACTTCGCCGAACGCGACGAGATCGGAGCGAGCGTCGCGGTGACGGCAGGCGGCGAGCGGGTCGTGAACCTGTGGGCAGGGTGGGCCGACCCGGCCAGGACCAGGCCATGGCAGCGGGACACCCTCACCAACGTATGGTCTACCACCAAGCCGATGACCTCGCTGTGCGCGCACATCCTGATCGATCGCGGCGAGCTCGATCCAGACGCGCCTGTCGCGCACTACTGGCCCGAGTTCGCCGCCGGCGGCAAGGGCGACATCACGGTCAGGTCGGTGATGAGCCATCAGTCCGGGCTCACTGGGCTTGCAGTACCGCTCACCGTTCAGGAGTACTACGACTGGGACAAGGTGACCGCGCTGGTTGCCGCGCAGGAACCGCTGTTCCCGCCCGGCACCGGCAGCGGATACCAGGCGATCACCTTCGGCTTCATGGTCGGCGAGGTGATCAGGCGGATCACCGGGCAGAGCTGCGGCGCGTTCTTCTTGTCGGAGATAGCCGGCCCGCTCGGCGCCGATTTCCACATCGGCCTGCCGGCGTCCGAACTCGGCCGCTGCTCTGAGCTGCAGGGTGTCCGGCCGTCGGAAGAGGAGCAGAGCGCGCTCGCCAAGGCGTACGCCAACGCCCACCCCGCGGCCCTGGCTGCCCTGCTCAACCCGGCGCTGACCGGCGACGAGGCGAACGCGGACGACTGGCGGATGGCGGAGATCCCGGCGGCCAACGGGCACGGAACCGCGGCCAGCCTGGCTGCCATCTTCGGCACCCTCGCCGATGGTTCCGAGCGGCTGATCTCGGCGAAGACCCTGCAAGCAGCCAGGACTAGCAACGGCAGGCACACCGACCTGGTGCTTGGCTTCCCGGTTGCCTTCGGGCTGGGCTTCGCGCTGTCCGGGCCCGAGCATCATTTCGGGCCGAACGAGGAGTCGTTCGGGCATGACGGCTTCGGCGGCTCGGCGGTCGGCGCCGATCCCGAGGCAGGGGTCGCATTCGGCTACGTCATGAACCGGATGGGCACCACCCTGGTCAACGACCCGCGCAAGAAGGCCCTGGTCGACGCCGTGTATCAGAGCCTGGAATGATGGTCCCAGCCGTAGTCCGCGCCGCGGCGGAGCAAGTCCGCGCGGGTCGTCTGGTCAGATAGCGCGCCGTGCACGCAGGCCAGGTAGCAGTCCCGGCAGGCGGCACCGCGCACCCTGGCCTGGCGCGCCGCCGCAGATAACGATCCGGGCACCATGCAACCGCCCGCCATCGGCGGTGCGTCCGATCGGCATGAACGATACCGCCCGCGTGATCCGCGCCCGGCTGCGCACCGCTGCCCTTGCCGCCGCCGTGTTGTCCGGCGCCGGACTGCTACTCACCGCCTGCTCGAGTACATCCCCCTCCATGAGCGGCGGCGGGACGGCCGCCGCGCCCGCCGAGCGCGGCGCCCCGCGCCCGGCCCCGAAAGCCCTCGGCCGGTCCACCGCCACCGTGGCGCGGCTGGCCGGGCCGCAGAGCATCATCTTCACCGCCAGCCTCACCGTCAGGGCCAGAAACGTGACTGCCGCCGCTGCCACCGCCGCCAGGCTGGTCACCGCCGGCGGCGGCTACGTCTCCGATGAGCAGCAGACGATCACGCCGGGGAGTCCGGCCTCGGTCAGCATGGAACTGAAGATCCCGTCCGCGCTGTACGCCACAACGTTCACCGCGCTCCAGACCCGGCTCGGCACCAAGCTCAGCCTGAACCAGCGGGCGGAGGACGTCACGCAGCAGGTGGCCGACGTCGGTAGCCGGGTTGCTTCCGCCCAGGCCGCGATCAGGCAGCTCCGGGCGCTGCTCAGCCGGGCCGGATCGGTCGGCAGCCTGCTCGCCGTCCAGGATGAGATCAACAGCCAGGAGGCGGCGCTTGAGGCTTTGCTTGCCCAGCAGCGTGCGCTGGCCCATGAAACCAGCTACGCGACCGTCTCGCTGCTGCTGCTTGGTCACCATGCCAGGGCGGTCGTGCACCACAGGAAGTCCGGCGGCTTCGGCGGCGGCCTCACGGCCGGCTGGCACGCCTTGAAGACTGTGATCACCGCGCTGCTCACCGCGCTCGGCGCGGCGCTTCCTTTCATCGTGCTCGTCGCGCTGCTCGGCGGCATCGGATACGGCGGCTGGCGTCGGCTGGGGCGCAAGCGGGCTGCGGCAGCCGCCGCCACGCCGCCCGCGGCACCGTAGCCCGCCTGGCCCGGCTAGCTGACCTGCCTGGATGGCACCGAGTGCACCAGGTCGGTCAGCCGGGCAAGGACATCGGGCTCGGTCTCTGGCAGCACGCCGTGCCCGAGGTTGAACACGTGCCCTTCGGCCGTCCGGCCCCTGGTCAGCACCTCCCTGGCGCGCTTTTCGACGACCGGCCACGGCGCGAGCAGAACCGCCGGGTCCAGATTGCCCTGCAGCGCCGTGCCAGGCGCGACCCGCGGCACCGCCTCATCAAGCGATACCCGCCAGTCCACGCCCACCACGTCCGCACCTGCCTCGCTGAGCAATCCGAGCAGCTCACCGGTGCCGACGCCGAAGTGAATCCGCGGCACATCGCGATCGGCCAGCGCGGCGAACACCCGCTGGCTGTAGGGCAGCACGCTGCGCCGGTAGTCCTCCGGGCCGACGATCCCGGCCCAGGAGTCGAACAGCTGCACGGCCGACACCCCGGCGTCGACCTGGGTCGTCAGGAAGGAGATCGTGATGTCGGCCAGCTTGCCGAGCAGGGCATGCCAGAGTTCGGCGTCGCCGTACATCAGCGATTTGGTGATGCTGTAGTTCTTTGACGGCCCGCCATCGACCAGGTAGCAGGCGAGGGTGAACGGGCCGCCGGCGAACCCGATCAGCGGGATCCCGCCGAGTTCGGCGACCAGCGAACGAACCGCCTTGGTGATGAAGGGCAGGCCGCCGGCCTCAAGCTGGCGCAGCCCGGAGATGTCCGCGGCATTCCTGATCGGCCGCTCGATGACCGGCCCCACCCCGGGGCGCAGCTCGACGCCGACGCCGACGGCCCGCAGCGGCAGCACGATATCGCTGAACAGGATCGCCGCATCGACTCCGTACCTGTGCACCGGCTGAAGCGTGATCTCGGTGATCAGGTCCGCGTCTTGGCACGCGTCGAGCATCGCGATCCCCGCTCTGCTCGACCGGTACTCAGGCAGCGACCGGCCTGCCTGGCGCATGTACCAGACCGGCGCGTGCGAGACGGGCTGCCTGCGGCAGGCCCTGATAAAAGCCGAGTCGGCGGTCTGCGAGCTCACGCCTGGGATCGTCTCACAAGCGGCGTAGATTCGCGGTGCCGCCGGGCTGCGCCGTGTTTCCGCGCAATCGCCCCGATGACACGCCGCCGGAGATCCACGACGGGCGACCGGGTCCGTGCCAGCATCGAATCTGGGCTTGATCGATCGCCGGGCCGGCCGGAAACGCGCGGCCGCCGTCGGCGGGCAGGGCACAGGCAAGCGGAGGAGCAGTAGATGACCGAGATGTTCCGGGACTGCCCTGAGTGCGGCTCGCAGCGCCGGTTCGCGCAGCACCACGGTGAACCAGCACGATGCCCGGACTCGGCCGACGGTGTATGTCCCGACTGGTTCTGCACCGAATGCGGTACCGGATTGCTGATCGCCGTCCTTCCCGCCGTGCTTCGCCCGGCGGCAAGGGCCAGGTCAGCGGGCGAGGCGGGCGGCGCAGGCGAGGCGGGCGGCGCAGGGCAGCTTGACCGGGTCGCATGAGAAGGCCGTGCCGCCGTCACGCGCGCTGAGGCCGGCTGCGGTGCCTGCGGACCGGCAAGCAACGGGCGGGCGAGCCGGCTCGGCCTTCCTTGCCGCCGTCGCCGACCTGGAGTCCGGCCTCGCTGAGCAGCGCCTCGCCAGGCCGGAGATAAGCTTCGACGACGAGCCACCGCCGCGGCGGCTTGCCCCGCAGGCAGCCGCGGTCGCGGCGACCGTGGAGGTGGCCGGGAGCGAGATCGGATGGGGCAGGTTCGTGCTGCTCTACGATGCGGCAGGGCAGGACGGCTGGGACGGGCCGTTCCGTGTCATCGCGTACGTCCGGGCCGACCTCGACCCGGAGATCGCAGCTGACCCGCTGATCGGCCAGGTTGGCTGGAGCTGGCTCACCGAGGCGCTGGAGGCCAGGGCAGCGGCCTACGCGGCGCCGAGCGGAACCGTCACCACCGTCGTCACCGAAGGGTTCGGCACCAAGCATGGCGAGCCGGTGGCCACCGGCTTCGAGATGCGGGCGTCATGGTCACCCTGCGGCGGCGAGCACGCTGAGCCGGAACTTGACCGGCACGTCGCCGCATGGTGCGAGGTGCTGTGCCAGGCAGCCGGCCTGCCGCCGGTCGCGCCAGGTGTCGCGCAGCTGCGCCCGCCGCGGCCGAGGCGACTGCTGTGACCGTACCGCTGCTCGAGCCGCGCGACGGGCTTCCGCCGCTCGTGGTCACCCCGCAGGCGCTGGACCGCGCGATCTCCGCGCTGGCCGCGGGAACCGGCCCGGTGGCTGTGGATGCGGAGCGCGCTTCCGGGTTCCGCTACGGGCACCGGGCGTTCCTGGTGCAGCTGCGCAGGCAGGGCGCGGGCACCGTGCTGATCGACCCGGTCGCCTGCCCGGACCTGGCCAGCCTGGACGCGGCGCTGGCGGGAGCCGAGGCGGTGCTGCACGCGGCCGGGCAGGATCTGCCGTGCCTGGCCGACCTCGGCTTCAAGCCGCGCAGGCTGTTCGACACCGAGCTGGCCGGGCGGCTGCTCGGCTATCCGCGGGTGGGCCTGGGCACGCTGGTCGAGCAGGTGCTCGGCCTTTCGCTGGAGAAGACCCATTCGGCGGCCGACTGGTCGACCAGGCCGCTGCCCGCCGAATGGCTGCGATACGCGGCGCTCGATGTCGAGGTGCTCGTCGAACTGCGCGACGCGCTCGCCGCGCAGCTGACTGAGCAGGGCAAGCTGACCTGGGCTGAGCAGGAGTTCGCCGCGATCCTGGCGGCGAAGCCGCCGCCGCCGCGCACCGATCCGTGGCGCCGCACGTCAGGCATCCACCGAGTGCACAGCAGGCGCGGCCTCGCGGTGGTGCGGGAACTCTGGCTGGCCAGGGATCAGATCGCCAGGCGGCGGGACATCTCGCCCACCAGGATCCTCACCGATGCGGCGATCATCGAGGCGGCCAGGACGGTTCCCGCCTCGCTCGACGAGCTTGGCGCGCTGCCCGGCTTCACCGGACGCGGCGCCAGGCGGTACGGGCCGCAGTGGCTGCGGGCCGTCCGCCGCGCCAGGTCCTTGCCCGACGATCAGCTGCCCGAGTCCTCCGCACCCCCGGGCGACGGGCCGCCGCCAGCGCACCGCTGGGCCGAGCGCGACCCGGTGGCCGCGAAGCGGCTGGTCGCCGTCCGCGCCGCCGTCGCCGCGCTCGCCGACTCCCAGCATCTGCCTGCGGAGAACCTGCTTGCCCCGGATACCGTCCGGCGCCTGGCCTGGCAGCCGCCAGACCAGCTGGATGCCGAGTCGGTCACGGCCGAGCTGGCCGCTTACGGGGCCAGGCCCTGGCAGATCGAGGTCACGGCCCTGCCGATCGCCATGGCGCTGCTCAGGCTGGTCGAGAAGGGCGAGGCCTGACCGGCGCTCGGCCTGGCTCGCTGGTCAGCGCCGGCCGGGTCAGGCGCTCTTGCGGAGCGCAGGCGGCCGGCACGGCTGCGCGGAACCCTCGCGCTGCAGGCCGGCGCACGGCCGGCCGGCCGACGTGTCATCGGGAAAGACATTCGTCACGACCTCGCAGTCGCAGCAGCCGCCGCGCTGCTCGAGCCGCCCGAGCAGCCCGCCCGGCCTGGCCGCCCTGACATCCCGCCAGCGGATCGTCCACCGGTAGGTCCCGTCACAGCCGAACTCGGTGATCATGCGCTTCAGGAAGCAGCGCAGGCACTCGCGCTGCCCGGGCTCGGTTAACCGCTCCGCGAGGCGCGCGAGCTCAATCTCCACGTCCGGTGGCATGCTGTCGGTCATCGTTGCGCCCTTTCTGCTGGCGTATCGGTCAGCCACTTGTACCGCGAGCCTCCGACACTGCGCGCCGCGCTGGCGCGGCCTGATCCGGCTGATCGGCTGACGGCCAGGGCAGTACCGTCAGCGCGGGCCACTGCCGCTGCCATCGCGCGGCCTTAGCCAGGTAGACGCGACCGGGAGCGAGCACGGGGTTGGGCCGCACCACGAGGTTGAACACGTCGGCCAGCCCGTGCGGTGCGTACACCCGCCAGCTGCCATCGGCCAGCAGGCGAACGCCAAGGCACGCGGTCGTGGCCTCGAAGGTGTCGATCGCCGCCTCGGTCGAGTCGTGCGGCGGGCAAGGGACGCCGAACGCGCGCTCGTACCACAGGTGCACGCGGGCCTGGTTGCGAACCTGGACCGGCGCCGGCAGCCCGGCGAATACCTCGCCAGCGGCCTTGATGACCGCGTCCTCGGCTTCCCAGGACAGATCACGGGCATCGAAGTAGGCCAGGTCGTAGTCATCGATGCCCGCCTCTGGCGGCTGGCCGGTCACCGCGTTCCACACCGTCTGGGACAGGCATCCGGCGACCAGGTACCAGCCGGGCAAGTCAAGCAGCCGCGCCCTGGCTAGCACCTCGGTGAGCGTGCGATTGCCGGTCAGCGCTGCGCGGAACCGCGCGACCTGCTCGTCGATGGGAAGCCGGCCAGCGCGCACGCTCCGGTGCCTACCCGGCAGGCCGCGAGGTCACTCGGGCAGGTGGCAGACCGCCTCGACGTTGTTGCCGATGACCTCGCCGAAGTCCAGGACCCTGGCTGCGCCGAGCGCGCCGAGCACGGCATCGTAGAAGGCGGCGCTGGCGGGCAGGTGAGCGCACTGGATCGACAAGTGATCAAGCATGGCGCCAGCAAATACCACAGCGTGCGGCGCCTGGGGCCAGGTCGTCGCAGGAGGGAGGGACATGGCCGTCGACCTGTGCATCGAGCCCGGTGACCGGGTGCTGATCACCGGAGCGTCCGGGTTCATCGGATCCGCCGTGGCACGGGCGGTGCTGGCCAGGGGCGCCAGGGTGGTGGCCCTGGCCGAGCCAGGCGCGCGCGGCCGCAACCTGCGGGGCATGGACGTGGACCGGATAGCCGCCGATGTCAGGGACGCCGCCGCGGTACGGCGCGCCTGCGAGGGCGCCAGATTCGCGTTCCACCTGGCGGCGGTCTACCGCTTCTGGGCCCGTGATCCCCGGATCTTCCACGACGTCAACGTCACAGGAACGCTGAACGTGCTGGACGCCGTGCGGGCCGCCGGATGCGAGCGGCTGGTGTACACCTCGACCGTTGGCGTACTTGGCCTGGCGAAGACCAGGCAGGGCAGGCCGGCCGACGAGACATCCTGCGCGGACATCTCCGAGCTTTACGGGCACTATAAGAGAACGAAATTCACCGCCGAGCACGAGGTACTCAGGGCCGCCGCGGAAGGACTCGATGTCAGCCTCGTCCTGCCGACGTTTCCGCTCGGCCCAGGCGACCTGTCGCCCACGCCGACCGGCAGGGTCGTGGTCGACCTCCTCAACGGCAAGATGCCAGGGTTCGTCGACACCGCTATGAACGTGATCCACGTCGATGACCTCGCCAGCGGGCACGTCGCAGCGCTCGAACGCGGCCGCCGCGGGCGCAGCTACATCATCGGCGGGGAGAACCTGACGATGCGAACGCTGCTTGCGACCCTGGCGGATTGCACCGGCCTGCCGGTACCGGACCGGAGGGTGCCGCGCGGCCTGGCGCTGGCCGCCGGCCTGTCCTGCGAGCTGATCGAGGGACGGCTGCTCAGGCGGGAGCCGCACGTGCCGCTCGAAGCGGCGCGCATGTCCGCGACGAAGATGATCTTCGATGATTCCCGCGCCCGCTCCGAGCTTGGCCACACCTCGCGGCCGGCCCGCGACGCGATCGCCGATTCGGCACGCTGGTTCGCCGGTCACGGCTACGTGTCTGCCCGCAGGCTGGGCGCGATCCGCTGGCGCGGCGCAGCGCCCGGCTAGCCGTCAGTCCCAGCGCGTGGCGTTGCCGTCGTGGAGCGTTCCCGGCTCGTCCGGGATCACGCAGAACGGCAGGCCCGCCGGATCCTCCATGATCCACCAGGAGTGCGCCTGGCCGATCCTGCGGGCGCCGAGCTTCTCCAGCCTGGTCACCTCGGCATCCAGATCGTCGGTGTGGATGTCGACATGGACCCGGCTCTGGCCGTCGCCGAGCCGCTGGATCAGCAGGCCGACATCCTGGCCGCCGGGCAGCGACCCGCCGTGGTACTCAGGAAACTGGTCATAGCGGGTCAGCGGCTGGCCGGTGGCCGCCTGCCAGAACGCCAGTTCCCGATCGTGCTCACCGGCCGGGACGTCGATCACGATCTTGCACAATCTGCTGTAGTGCGCCACCCAAGCAACGTACGCGAGCGCGCGCCGACGGCAGCGGCCAGGCCGGCATCACAGTCCCCTGCTCCCCGCCGCGCGCCCGCCCGCGGCGGGCCAGCCGACGCCAGCCCGGTCGGCAGGCCTCGCCGGGACGCATTCGAACAAGTGTTTGGCTGCTGGGTATGCTGAGGCCATGACGGTGACCTTCCAGGCCTCGCTCCTCGACGCCGGCCAGGACGCTGGACCTGGCGATCTGGCCGGGCTCACCCGCAGCCCGCTGACTCGCGGCGCCTGGCTCGAGGTGCTGCCCGGCTGGTTCCACGGCGCGGACGCGCTGTTCGAGCGGCTCGCCAGGAACGTGCCGTGGCGCGCCGAGCGGCGGATGATGTACGACCGGCTGGTCGCCGTTCCCCGGCTGGTCAGCTTCTACGGCGAGGGCGAACCGCTGCCCGACCCGGCACTCGAGGACGCCAAGCTGGCGCTGGACGCCCGCTACCGGCCGGGACTCGGCGAGCCGCTGTGCACCGCCGGGCTGTGCCTGTACCGGGACGGCCAGGACAGCGTGGCCTGGCACGGTGACAACTCGGGCCGCCTGGTCCGCGAGACGATCGTGGCCATACTGTCGCTCGGCACGCCGCGGGCTCTGCTGCTGCGCCCGGTCGCCGGCGGCCGCGCCCTGCGGTACCTGCTCGGTCACGGTGACCTGCTGGTCATGGGCGGGACCTGCCAGCGCACCTGGCAACACGCGATACCGAAGACCGCCAGGCCGGCCGGCCCGCGGATCAGCGTCCAGTTCAGGCCGGCCGGCATCCGCTAGCACCGTCAGCGCGGGCTTCTGGCCCGCCGCCGGTGCCTGAAGTCGCCGGGCGCCAGCGCGGCCAGGTCAAAGCGGGCCCTGGCAGAGCGAGCCAGGCCAGGCCGGCCGGCCTGCATGCCGCTACGATGAGCCGGTGTCGGTGCGCGCAATTGACTTTCACGTGCATTTGCCTACCCCTGACTGGCTTGACGGGAGCATGGCTGGCTACCTGGAAGCGGCGCAGGCCTACTTCCGCGCCCCGGCCCAGCGTCAGCCACTGGCCGAGCTCGCCGGACGGTACCGCGGCCTCGGTGTGCGGGCGGTGCTGCTGGCCTGGGATGCCGAGACGGCGACCGGGCGGCCGCGCGTGCCGAACGAGACGGTGGCCGGCGCCTGCCGCGAGCACCCCGACGTCTTCACCGGCCTTGGCTCGGTAGATCCGCATAAGGGCGAGGCCGCGGTGGCTGAGGTGGCGAACATTGCCGCGCTCGGATTGCGCGGGGTGAAGTTCCATCCCTCCCTGCAGGCTTTCGCCCCGGATGATCCCAGGTACCTGCCGATCTTCGACGCGTGCGAGCAGCACGGCCTGCTTGCCCTGTTCCACACCGGGACCAGCGGCATCGGCGCTCGCCAGCCAGGCGGCCAGGGCATCAGGATCGACTTCGCGCACCCGCTGCGGCTCGACCCGGTCGCCGCGGCGTTTCCTGGCCTGACCGTGGTGGCCGCGCACTTCGGCTGGCCGTGGCACCTTGACCTGGCCGCCGTCGCGCTGCACAAGACCAACGTCTACGTGGACATCTCCGGCTGGTCGCCGCGGCGGATCCCGGCCGAGGTGATCAGCGAGCTGTCCGGGCGGCTGTCAGGGCAGTTCCTGTGGGGCAGCGACTTCCCGTTCCTCACCCCAGAGCGCTGCCTCGCCGAATTCGCTGACCTGGGCCTGGCTGCGCAGGTCAGCGCCAGGGTCCTGCACGATAACGCCGCCCGGATACTCGGGCTGACCTGACGTGCATCCCGTCCGCGCCCTGGCGCCGATCCGAAGGTGGTTGCCGATGTCGCTGGAAATCAGGCGGTTGCACCTGGCGAGCCTGCGCGTGCTCGGCGACGAGGAATGGCCGGTGCACGGTTTCGTCGTCACTCACCCGGGCGGTGCCGTGCTGGTCGACACCGGCGTCGGCGGGCCCGATCACGTGCTGAACGACTGGCGCGTGGTGAACCGGTCGGCCGCCGAGGCCCTCGCCGAGCTGGACATGACGCCGGCCGACATCGGGCTGGTGATCAACACGCACCTGCATTTCGACCACTGCGGCCAGAACGCCGTGTTCCGGCACGCGCCCTGCTATGTGCAGCGCTCCGAGCTCAGCCGCGCGGAGCGCGAGTCGCCGGAGCTCTGCGACTGGTTCGACTTCATGAACGCCAGGTGGGAGCTCCTGGACGGGGATACCGAGGTGCTGCCAGGGCTCAAGGTGGTCGCCACCCCAGGCCACACCGTTGGCCATCAGTCCGTCCTGGTGCAGACCTCCGACGGGGCTGACGACCTGCTGATCGGCGACGCGGCCTATACGTCGCGCCAGTACGGCGACCCGGCTGCCGGGCAGCTGCCGCCCGGTCAGGCAGACGACGTGGCGAGCTGGCGGGAGTCGCTGCGCAAGATCCGGTCCATGGGCTCATCCAGAGTGCACTTCTGCCACGACACCGCGGTCATTCACCGCTGACCGCGGCTGCCGTGCGCTGACTTGAGAAGGAGCCGCCGTGCGGAGCAAGATCTACCGGACCGATGTGCTCGCCGAGCACGGCCGCGGTCGCGCGGCGCGGCAGCTCCCGGTCGTCACCGCCGAGCATGGGCTGGTGGTGGAGGACGCGGCGGGCCAGTTCTGCGGGGCCGTGGTCGGCTGGGAGGCCGACGCGGTGATCCTGGAGGACCGGCACGGCCGCCGCCGGGCGTTCCCGTTCCGCGGCGCGTCGTTCCTGCTCGATGGCACGCAGGTGACGCTGGCCAGGCCGCGGCACAGCGCGGCGGCTGGCGGCGTGGCCGGCCCGGGCCAGCGGACGCCATCTGGCTCGGTCGCCACGCCGCGTAGCCGGGCCAAGGTGGCGCGGGAAAGCAGAATCTACGTGGAGGGCAGGCACGACGCCGAGCTGGTGGAGAAGATCTGGGGAGATGATCTGCGCGAGGTCGGCGTGGTGGTGGAGTTCCTCGGCGGGGTCGACGACCTGCCGCAGATCGTCGCCGGATTCTCTCCAGGGCCTGGCCGCCGGCTCGGCGTGCTTGTCGACCATCTCGTGGCGGGCACCAAGGAAAGCAAGATCGCGGCGGCCGTGCGGTCTGAGCACGTGCTGGTCGCCGGGCATCCGTTCATCGACGTGTGGCAGGCGGTCAGGCCCTCGGTGCTGGGAATCGGCAGCTGGCCGACGATCCCGCCGGGCGCGCCATGGAAGGAGGGGGTGCTGCGGGCGATCGGCTGGCCGCCGGACACCGGCCCGGCCTGGCAGCGCGTCCTGCGGTCGGTCACGTCCTACGCCGACCTGGAGCCCGCGTTCCTTGGCCGGGTCGAGGAACTGATCGACTTCGTCACCACGCCGGGAAGCGGCTGACTGACCGAGCCTGCCCGGCCGGCCCTCCGCGCCACGCGCCGATGGCCGCACAGCGGATCGAAAGCCCGAAGATCTGGGGCGTTAACCAGAACCGCTCCGCCTGGCCCTGGCCCGGCGCTTACCCTCGTGCATCGCCTGAACGCGGGCGATCGGGATCGCCCGGCCCTCCTCGATCAGGTCCGCACCGAGAGCCTGCGGCGCCGGCCTGGCGCTGGCCCACGGATCGCCGCCGCCGATCAGCCGCGCCGCCGTGCGCACGGTGAAATCCGCAGGAGTCACCCGGTCAAGGTCATCCCAGCTCACCGGGAACGATACCGGCACGCCGGGCCGGACCCGAGGGCTGTAGGCGGCCGCCACCGTGGCACCGCCTGCCCTGGTGGCGTCGATGAACACCTTGCCTGCCCGGTCTTCCCTGATGAACGCCGTGGTCGCCAGCGCCGGATCCAGCCGCTCGGCACGGGCGGCAAGCGCCCGGGTGGCCGCTGCCACCTCCTCGATCGTCGCCGTCGCGTCGACGGGCACGAAGACGTGCACGCCCTTGGCGCCGCTGGTCTTGACCGCGCCGGCCAGCCCGGCGTCGGCGAGCGCCTGGCGGACGCAGCCAGCGGCGCGGACCGCGAGGCCGAACGCCTCGGAGGACGGCGGGTCGATGTCGAGCACCAGGTAGGTCGGCCGGTCCCAGTGCCCGGCGCGGATGAGCGTGGGGTGATACTCGACGGCACGCTGGTTCGCGAACCACAGCAGGGTGCGCCGGTCGTTACACAGCGCATAAGAGACCTGCCGTCTGGACGACTCCGCCCACAGCGACACCGTGCGCACCCAGGACGGCGTATACGCGGGAACGTTCTTCTGCATGAACGGCTGCTGGCCGCGCAGGACCCGGACCACGGACAGCGGCCGGTCGGCCAGCTCAGCGATGATCTGGCCGCTCACCGCGTCCAGGTAGTCCACCAGGTCCCGTTTGGTCGCGGCCGACCCGTCGAACAGCGGCTGGTCGAGGTTGGTCAGGGTCACCTCGTCCCGCACCTCGCCGCCGGTCACCTGATCACCTTCCCGCCGATCAGGCGAGCGTATCGTGCCGCTCGGCCGAGAGCAGCTGGCCGGCCGCGGACTGGAGCACCCAGAAGCCGCCCTTGGGCAGCGGCCGACCGGCCGGCGGCCCGGCGCCGAGCGCGCGGCAGGCGGCCGCCAGCATGACCGGGAGGTTCTCCCGGTGAGCGCACATCAGAGTGGGCACCCCGCTGGCGGCAAGCTCGGCGCAGCGGCTGGCGACGTCGAGGTCCCAGCGGCGTGGCAGCGGAGCCGCTGGAGCCGCCCGCGTCGCCGCAAGCACGCCCTTGGCAGTGGCCTGCTCCGGGCTGGCGAACGCCGGCTCGACCGCGACCGGCACGCCAGCCAGGGCCGCGTAGGGCCTGATGGTGGCCAGGCAGCGCTCCGCTGGCGAGCTGACCACGCGGCACCGCTCGTAGCAGGAAAGCAACCGGGCGAGCAGCCCAGCGTCGGCGGCACCGTCGGCGTCCAGCGGCCTGGTCAGGTCGTCGGGCCCGTCGGCTGCCTTCTGGCCCGCGGTCGCGTGCCTGAGCAGGATCAGCGGCACCGACCCGGCCGGAGCCGCGAGGAACTCGTCGGCGAGCGCGACGTCGCGCTGGTAGCTCAGCCGGCCCCGGATCGCGGCGGCAGGCAGCCAGTCCAGCTGGTCGGTCTCGGGCCCGGGCACAAAGTGCCCTGGATCGGCGCAGCGGGCCGCCCAGTAGCTCACGTGCTTGGTCGCCGACCCGGTGTGGTACACCGATGGCCGCAGCGACCGGCCGAGCAGCACGTGCGCTCCGGTCTCCTCGGCGACCTCGCGCAGCGCGGTTTCCAGCACCTGCTCGCCGGGCTCGCACTTGCCCTTGGGATAGGACCAGTCGTCGTACTTGGGCCGGTGCACGAGCGCTACCTCGGGGCCGCCGGGACCAGGACGCCAGACTACGGCCCCGGCGGCGCGGATGACGGCGTCCGCGCCCTCAGGCATGACCGGCCGGCCGCCGTGCGATGCGGCCGCCGTCCGGCGGCGGCTCACCCTCGGGCTGCTTGGTCTGCCTGAACCGGATCAGGTGCTCTTGCAGATCGGTCAGCGGCGCGCCGGAAGAGTCCAGGTGGTGCCTGGCCCAGGTGCCGTCGGGGCCCAGCCACCAGGACGCTATCTCGTCGTCCATGGCCAGCGCGATCAGGCTGCGGAGCTCCGTCTTGTGGCCGGGATCGGTCACCCGGATGAGCAGTTCGACCCGCCGGTCCAGATTGCGGTGCATCAGGTCGGCGCTGCCCATCCAGACGTTTTCAGGGCCGTCGTCCTCGCCGGTGCCGAAGGCGTAGATCCGGGAATGCTCGAGGAACCGGCCGACGATGCTGCGCACCCGGATATTCTCCGACAGCCCAGGCACGCAGGGCCGGAGCGCGCAGATGCCGCGTATCCACAGGTCGATCGGAACGCCGGCCATCGACGCGCGGTAGAGCGAGTCGATGATCGCCTCATCGATGATCGCGTTGCATTTCATCGAGATCCTGGCTGGCCTGTTCTGAGCCGCCAGCCGCACCTGCTCGTCGATCTGCTTGATCAGCCCGGAACGGAGCCCCGCGGGCGCCACAAGCAGCCTCCGGTAGTCAGTCCGCCTGCTGTACCCGGTGAGGTGGTTGAACAGGTCGGTCACGTCTTCGCCTACGGTGCGATCGGAGGTGAGCAGTCCGTAGTCCTCATAGAGCCGCGCGGTCTTCGGGTGGTAGTTGCCGGTGCCGATGTGGCAGAACCGGCGCAGCGAGCCGTCCGCCTCCTCCCTGACCACAAGCACCATCTTGCAGTGCGTCTTCAGCCCGAGGAAGCCGTAAACGACGTGGCAGCCGGCTGCCTCAAGCTTGCGGGCCCAGGCGATATTCGCCTCCTCGTCACCGCGCGCCTTGATCTCGACCACCACGACCACCTGCTTGCCGGCCTGCGCGGCGTCGATGAGCGCGTCCACGATCTCCGAGTCACCGCTGGTCCGGTACAGCGTGTGCTTGATCGCGAGCACCCGCGGATCCGCCGCGGCCGAGGTCACCAGCCGCTGCACGCTGGCGGTGAATGAGTCGTAGGGCAGGTGCACGAGCACGTCCCGCTCGGTCAGCGTGGCGAACACGCTGCGGTCCTGCGGCAGCACCGTCTCGGCAGGCACGAACGCGGGGTACTTCAGGCGCCGCAGGTCCAGATCGGCGATCACCGACAGCCCGGACAGGTCGAGCGGCCCGGGCACCCGGTACACCGCCCGGTGATCCACGTCAAGCTCGGTGACCAGCTTGTCCAGCATGTCGCCGGAGATCGACTCCTCGACCTCGAGCCGGACCGCAGGCTCGAAGCGGCGCCGCAGCAGTTCGCGTTCCAGCGACTGCAGCAGGTTCTCCGTGACGTCCTCATCGATCTCCAGGTCGCGGATCCTGGTGACACGGAACACGTGGTGCTCGATCACATCGAGCCCGGCGAACAGGTCGGTCAGGTGCGCCGCGATCACGTCTTCCAGCGGCACGAACCTGTTCGGCGCCGCGGCGAGGAACCTGGGCAGCAGCGGCGGCACCTTGACCCTGGCGAACATGGTCAGCCCGGAACGTGGATCGGCGACCATGACCGCGAGGCTGAGCGACAGGCCGGAGATGAACGGGAACGGATGCGCCGGATCGACCGCGAGCGGGGTCAGCACCGGGTAGATCCGCTCGCGGAACAGCCGCTGCAGCGCGGCCTGCTCGGCCGGCAGCAGTTCCTTCCAGCGCAGGATCTCGATCCCGGCCTCGGCAAGCGCTGGCAGCAGCCGGTCGGTGAAACAGCGAGCGTTCCTTGCGGTCAGCTCGCGGGCCAGGAGCAGGGTGTTCTCGAGTATCTGGTCCGGCGCCTTGCCGGTCACGCTCTCCACCGGCAGCCCCGTGGCCATCCGCCGGATCCGGCCGGCCACCCTGACCATGAAGAACTCATCGAGCGCGCTGGCGAAGATCGACTCGAACCTGACCCGCTCAAGCAGCGGGATGTTCGGGTCCTCGGCCAGCTCAAGCACTCGCTGGCTGAACCTCAGCCAGCTCTCTTCCCGGTCGAGGAACCGGTCGGCAGGCAGATCCGCGGTGGGCGGCCCGGCGTCCGGCCTGGTGCCGTGCCCGACCGCCGTCAGCATCACCGTCCGCCCGGCGGCTTCGGAGTCCGCGGTGTCTGGCCCGGCGCCGTCCACCGCCGCCGGCCGGTGCTGTTGTCCAGCCGGGCTAACCTGGCCGGCCAGGTCCCGGTTCGCTGGCCGATGCTCAGGCTTCCCCGTGCTCTTCTTGCCGCCAGCGGCCGGCGGCCCGGCCTGCGCGGCCTGCCCAGAGTCCATGTTCCTATACTCCCCAGGCTGCTGCGGACCCCGATACCCGCCCCCCGCCCGCCATCAGGGCCGCCGCACAGCGGCGGCACTGATCCGCTGACCTCCGCTCACGAAACGCAGAACTCGTTACCTTCTGGGTCGGCCATCGTTACCCAGTGGTGCGGACCCTGCTGGCCCTTGTGCAGGAACGTGGCGCCGCGGGCGGTCAGCCGCTCCACCTCGGCGGCTACGTTGTCCGCGCCGACCCAGATGTCCAGATGCACCCTGTTTTTCACGGTCTTGGGCTCGGGCACGAGCTGGAAGAGTATCCGCTTGCGCTCACCGCGTTCCGGCCCGTCCGGGTGCCTGATGGCCGCGCCGTCCTTCCACACAAGCTCGCCTCGATGGGTCGAGGTGTCATCCTGCGTCGCGTATCCCTGATCAATCATGCGCCTGATGAAGTCAGCGTCGGAGGGCTCGACGACCCAGCCGAGCGCGTCAGCCCACCAGTCGGCGAGCTCGTGCGGCCGCGCCGCGTCGACCACGACTTGGAAATTAAATGCCATTTGCCGAGCCCTTTCCCAGGTAGATGTCACGGAGCTGCGAGATCGCCGCTCCATGGTGTATGACTTCGCGGCAGCCACGCGATCGTGGTCACGGGGGCCGGGCGCGGCTCAGGGAAGGCGAATTCGAGCACGAACTCGCCGGAGCCCGCCACCTCCTTGGCCGCGGCCCGATCGCACGGGCGGACGCTCCAGCAGCCAGTCACCGGCTCCCAGAAGTACTCATAGTCGGTCAGCCCGTCCAGCCGCGGGCGCAGCTGGTTCTCCCAGTGCCATTCGAGCTGGCTGCGCAGCTCGGAGTTCCAATCAATGTCCATGGCGGGGACGCTATCGGCCATTGCGGACAGTTTCGTTCCTCAATGAGTGCCAGACTCAGATCGTGCTCGATACCTCGGCGCGGCTGCTCCGGCTGCTGTCCATGCTGCAAGCCCGGCCGGACTGGCCAGGCGCTGAGCTGGCCGGCAGGCTGGACGTGACAGCCCGCACCCTGCGCCGTGACGTGCAGCGGCTGCGCGATCTCGGCTACCCGGTGCACGCCAGGCCAGGCGTGGCGGGCGGTTACCGGCTCGGCGCGGGCGCCGCGATGCCGCCGCTGCTGCTGGACGAGGACGAGGCAGTCGCGGTCGCGGTCAGCCTGCGCACCGCGGCCAGCCATTCGGTGACCGGCATTGAAGAGACCTCGCTGCGCGCTCTGGCGAAGCTGGAACAGGTGCTTCCGGTCCCGCTGCGCCGCCGCACGGGCGCGCTCCAGCAGGCGACGGTGCCATTGCGCAGCCCAGTGCCGACCGTGGATCCTGGCGTGCTGACCGCGATCGCCACCGCGTGCCGCGACCGCAGGCGCGTGAGCTTCAGCTACACCGACCATGGTGGCACCGCGAGCACCCGCACGGCCGAGCCGCACCGGCTGGTGCACGCCGGCTACCGGTGGTATCTGGTAGCGCGCGACGTCGGCAGGGACGACTGGCGCACGTTCCGCGCCGACCGGATCGGGGCGCTGACGGCCGGCGGTGCCAGGTTCGTGCCGCGTAACCCGCCCGATGCGGCGAGCTTCGTCGCAACCGCGATCACCACGGCGCCCTACCGGTTCCGCGCGCGCGTGATCGTGCACGCGCCCGCGCCGGTCATCGCCGAACGGATGCCGCCCACCGTGGGCATGCTCGAGCCCGCCGACGACGGCCGCTGCCTGCTGACCGCCGGCGCCGACTCGCTGGACGCGATCTCGTTCCACCTGTGCATGCTCGGGACCGATTTCACCGTGCTCGAGCCCCCCGAACTCATCGCCCACATCCGCCGCCTAGCCGCCCGCCTGCACCGCGCCGCCATCCCGCCCCCTCGCGGTTAGCGCGAGACGAAGCCGCAAGCGGCGTTGAGCGCGGCGCGGCTGGCCAGCTTGACCCGGGCACCGCGGCCGAGCGTGGCCCCCAGGTCCTTCTCCGCGGTCTCGATTTTCAGCCAGTCCGCATAGCAGACCGGCCGGATGCCGCGCTGGGCGAGCAGGCCGGCGAACCGCGCCGACGAGATAGCGGCGCCCGGGTCTCCCGCTGCCGCCTCCGGCAGCCTGAGCAATCCCGGCCTGGGCAGCGGCACGTCTTGCGGCCCTGGGCCGCCGGCCAGGTCGGCCAGCAGGGCACGCACCGTCTGAGCGGCGTCCGACTTGTTGGTGCCGATCACGCCGGTCGGCCCGCGCTTGAGCCAGCCAGCCACGTACTCCCCGGGCAGCGGCGCGCCGTCCGGACCGAGCACGCGGCCCTCGGCGTTCGGCACGGTGTGCGAGCGCTCGTCGAACGGCACGCCTGGCAGCGGCACGCTCTGATACCCGACCGACCGCAGCACCATCTGAACCGCCAGGGTCCGCCGCTCGCCGGTACCGACCAGCCGGCCCTCGGCGTCCAGCCTGGTCCGCTCGACAATCAGGCCCTCGACCTGCTGCTCCCCGAGTATCTCTACCGGCTTCAGCCAGAACCGTACCGACAGCCGCCTGGCCGCGCCGGCCGGCTCCCGTTTGGCCCATTCGCTGATCACCGCGTAGTTGCCGCGGACATGCCGGTCATCGCGGGCCAGCCTGGCGCTCTGGCCGCTGGCATCGAACGCGTCGAGGCCGGCCTCGCCAGGCCCGATCACGACATCGACCCCGGCAAGCTCGCCGAGCTCGCGCAGCTCCTTGGTGGTGAACTTGGCCTGCGCCGGACCGCGGCGGCCGATCATGTGCACCTCGCGCACCTTGCTGGCGATCAGCGCGCCGAGCACCGGCTGGGATACATCGGTCTCGCGCAGCTCGGCCGGGTCGCGGACGCAGATCCTGGCGACGTCGACAGCCACGTTGCCGACTCCGATCACCGCCACCGACTCGGCGTCCAGGGTGAACCGGTCGGGGTCCACGTCCGGGTGCCCGCAGTACCAGTTCACGAAGTCGGTGGCGGCGTAGCTGCCAGGCAGATCCTCGCCAGGTATGCCAAGCCGGCGGTCCCGCATCGCGCCGGTCGCGTACACCACTGCGTCGTAGCAGCCGAGCAGATCCGCCCTGGTCACGTCCTCGCCAAGCTGCACGCCCCCGACGAACCGCACGCCGTCGTGCTCCAGGACTCCGCGCAGGTATTCAGCGATCGACTTGATCGACTTGTGGTCGGGCGCCACCCCGTAGCGGACCAGGCCATACGGAGTGGGCAGCCGGTCCAGGACGTCGACGGCGATAGCCACCGGCGGCTCCACGGCAGCACCCTGCTTGATCAAGGCCTCGGCGGTATACAAGCCGGCCGGGCCCGAGCCGACCACGGCGACGGTGAGCGTCTTCATGACAGGCGATTCTGCCCTGTGACCGCACGCCGCCGGGCGCCCGCTCGGCCGAACGCCAGCGCCAGGGTTGCCTGGCTTACTGGTCATGCACGAGGTCCCTGATGATCTCGGCGACCGCCTCGGTGACCGCGAGCGCTAGCTGCTGCGGTGTCAGGCCGGCATCGGCGAGGATCTCGCCGCGCTCGCCATGAGCAAGGAACCGCTGCGGCAGGCCGAACGCCCGCACCGGCGTGCCGACGCCGGCCTCACGGAGCTGCCTGGCCACCGCGTCTCCGAAGCCGCCGGCGACGCCGTTGTCCTCCGCCGTGACCACCAGCCGGCAGTCGGCGGCCGCGGCGGCCAGCGCCGGATCGACCGGCTTCAGCCACCGCGGGTCGACAACCGTCACCGTGATGCCCTGGCCGACCAGCCGCGCCGCGGCGTCCAGCGCGACCTCGGCCATCGGCCCGGCCGCGGCCAGCAGCACATCGGCCGCCGACCCCGGCGGCGGGCTGGCGAGCAGGTCCATGCCGCCCAGCTTGCCGATCGCCGGGATGTCCGCGCCGACCGAGCCGCGCGGGAACCTCATCGCCGTCGGCCCGTCGCTCACCGCGACCGCCTCGCGCAGCAACTCGGCCAGCCTGGCGCCATCTCGAGGCGCGGCGATCCGCATCCCGGGCACCAGCTGCAGCAGCGAGCCATCCCACATGCCGTGGTGGCTGGCGCCGTCCGGGCCGGTGACGCCGGCCCGGTCGAGCACGAACGTGACCGGCAGCCGGTGCATCGCCACATCCATCAGCACCTGGTCGAAGGCGCGGTTCAGGAACGTGGCGTAGATCGCGACCACCGGGTGCATCCCGCCCATCGCCAGGCCAGCCGCGCTGGTCACGGCGTGCTGCTCGGCGATGCCGACATCGAACACCCGGTCCGGGTAGGCCTGCGCGAACTTGTACAGGCCGGTGGGGTGCAGCATCGCGGCGGTGATCGCGACCACATCCGGCCGGCGAGCACCGATGGCCGCGAGTTCCTCGGCGAAGATCGCCGTCCACGCCCGCTTCACCGGCCCGGCCTTGGCCGGGCTGTGCTGCGCGCTGCCGTTGCCTGATGCGCCGGCCCGGCCGCTGGCCGCCGCGGCGCTGCCGCTGGCCGCCGCGGATCCCGCGACCTGAACCTGAGCACCCGGCTGGACCTGGTGCAGGCAGTCCTCGTCGTTCTCCTCCGCCAGCGCGTACCCGCGGCCCTTCTGCGTGATCATGTGCACCAGCACCGGCCCGCCGAACTCCCCGGCCCGGCTCAGCGCGTATTCGACCGCCTGCTCGTCGTGGCCGTCGACCGGTCCCAGGTACTTCAACCCGAGGTCTTCGAACAGCACCTGCGGCTGGAGGAAGTCCTTGAGGCCCTTCTTGATGCCGTGCAGGGTGTCGAACAGCGGCGCCCCCACAACCGGGGTGTGGGTCAGCGTGGTCTTGATGAAGTCGAGCACCTGCTCGTACTTCTGCGAGACCCGGACAGAAGCCAGATGGTCGGCCAGGCCGCCGATCGTGCGCTGGTAAGACCGGCCGTTGTCGTTGACCACGATGACGATCTTGCGGTCCTTCGCGGCGGCGATGTTGTTCAGCGCCTCCCAGGCCATGCCGCCGGTGAGCGCGCCATCGCCAACCACGGCGACCACCCGGCGGTGCGTCTCGCCACGAAGCTGATAGGCCTTGGCGAGGCCGTCGGCGTAGGACAGGCTGGTGGACGCATGGCTGTTCTCGACCAGGTCGTGCTCGGATTCGGACCGGCTTGGGTAACCGGACACCCCGCCAAGCTGGCGGAGCCTGCCGAAGCCGGTCATCCGGCCGGTAAGCAGCTTGTGCACGTAGGACTGGTGACCGGTATCCCAGACGATCTGATCGACCGGCGAGTCAAAGACCCGGTGCAGCGCGATGGTGAGCTCGACCACTCCCAGGTTCGGTCCCAGGTGCCCGCCGTTCCTGGAGACGGCGGCGATCAGGAACTCCCTGATCTCGGCGGCGAGAGCTGGCAGCTGGTCGGGAGTGAGCGCCTTGACATCTCGCGGCGTGGAGATCGACTCCAGCAAGGTCATCGAATGAGCTCCTCACGGTCGTCGCGGGCCGAGCATGTCCTGGCCTGCCCTGGCGGGATGCCTGGGCTGGCGGATCCGTTGTTCCTGGCCCGGGTTCGCTGATCCTGCCGTGTCACAGGCGCGAACTCAATGAGTCTATTTCGGTGCGCAGGCACCATGTGCGGCGCGTGGCCGGCTCGGCACGATGGTTCCGGCGGGCCGGATGTGACGCCGGACATGATGACTGCATGACATAAGACTGCTCAGACCGCCTTCCGGCTGTCGCGGCTTGCCGATTCGCTGGCTAATCTTCGTCCAGAGCGGCACGACCACCTCGCGGGTGACATGCCCACCCAGGGCTGGCCGAACGCACCGAGCTCACCGAAAGGCGGCGTGACATGCTGACTTGGCGCCGCGGCAGCGCCCGGTTCGCCCTGGCTGCGGGGATCGCCGCCGCGCTGGCAGCGGGGATCGCCCCCGCGCTGGGCGCCACGGCCCCGGCCGCCAAGGCGCCGGCCGCGGCGAACGTCCGCCCGGCCGCCTGGCCGTCGCCCGCGGCGAGCCCGAGCGGCTGGACGCTGCGGCTGGCGATTCAATACCTGACCGGCGCCGACCACAGCAAGTACCTGGCCGTCGTCGCCGGGCGGCGGCAGGCCTGGTTCTTCGGCGGCTCGGACATCGGCGGCCATGGCGTGCCGGAAATCGAGCGCAGGACCGGCGGCCGATGGGTTCCAGTCCCGCTGTCGTCGATTCCCGGCCTGCACAGCTGGATCGCGGCCGCGAGCGCGGCCTCGGCCAATGACATCTGGGCGGTGACCTCGCTTGGCGGCGCGGTGCTGCACTGGGACGGCAGGACCTGGGCCGCCGCATCCCGCGGCGGCTGGCTGGCTGGCACCCAGTTCACCGGGATCAGCGCGGTGGCGCCGGGCAACGTCTGGCTGTTCGGGACGCGCGGGAAGCACCACCCGGGTGCCGGGACCTGGCACTGGGACGGCACCCGCTGGACCCGGGTGCGCGGCATCGCAGGCGGCATCCGGCAGGCAAGCGCCGCCTCCGCCGCCGGCATCTGGGCGATCGGCCGGACCGGCGGCACCATGAGCGCGCTGTTCCGGCTCGGCGGGGGCTCCTGGCACCGGCTGGCACCCCGCGCGCTCGCCGGGTTCAGGTACTCCGATGTCGTCGCGTTCTCTCCGGTCAACGTCTGGGTGGCCGGCTCGGTCGCTGGCACACCCAAGCTCGGGCATTTCAACGGAACCGGCTGGACCAGGCTGGCCATGCCTGGGAGGGTGGCGGCGACCGGCATCTGCCGGAACGGCCGCGGCGGCCTGTGGGTTATCGCGAACCCGGGCACCGGTCAGGCGTTCGTCAGGCAGCGCTCGGCGGCCGGACGCTGGAGCAAGGCCGGGGTCAGCCAGAGCCAGACCAACCGGGTGCTCGCCTGCGCGCTGGTACCAGGCACCAGGGCGGCGTGGGGAGCCGGCCAGGCCGAGGGCCTGCGCGGCATGCGCGGCACGGCAGCCGCGGTCTACGGGTTCGGCCGTCTGCCGTAGCCTGGCGCCGCAGGGTTCTCCGCCCGCATCGCCATGTTCGCTATCTGTTGCTCATACCGGCCCGGATGGAGTTTCGCGGTGTCGAAGAACGGGACCGGCGACGACGGCACGGCCCGCGGGCTCTGGGAGATCAGCGCGGAACTGACCGGCCTGACTCTGCCGACCGGGCCGGGCGGCTGACCGGCCCTTCCAGGCCGATCGTCTTCGGCCGCCCGGCGAGCAGGCCGGTTGCCAGCTGAGCAGCGCCGATCGCCAGCAGGACCCAGACCGATAGCGCCCAGCCGCCGGTCGCCGAGCGCAAATACCCGATCAGCAGCGGTCCCGCGCTCGCGAACAGGTACCCGGTGCCCTGGGAGAAGCCTGACAGCGCGGCAGCGGCCTGGCCGTCGGCGGAACGAGCCGTGAACAAGAAGACGGCCAGGCCGAAGGCCCCGCCCTGGCCGAGGCCGAGCAGCAGCATGAACACCGTCGCGGCACCGGGCGGGCCAAATCCGGCACCGGCCAGACCGGTGATGATCACGGCGACCGAGGCGACGGCGAGCACCCGCTGATCCCTCACCCGGTGCGCGAGCACGGGCACGATCAGCCCGGTGACGGCATTCCCGACGTTCATCAGCGCGAGCAGGTTGCCTGCCTGCACAGCGCTCTGCCCGTGGTCGCGCAGCAGGCTGGGGAACCAGGAGAGCGTCGCGTAGTAGGACAAGCTCTGCAAGCCCATGAACGCCGCCACCTGCCAGGCCAGCGCGCGCCTGCCCATCGCGAGCACGCCGCCGCGCCAGGCCGGTGGCCGCCGCTGGCCTGGACTGCCGGGCGGACCTGGGTCGGCTGGCAATCTGCGGACCCTCAGCTGCGGCAGCCACGCCAGGGCGGCGGCCAGCGCGGGCACCGCCCAGATGCCGAAGGTCAGCCGCACCGCCGCACTGCCGTTGCCTGCGGCGGTGAACACCGGCACGGCGATCGCCGCGCCGAGCACCGCGCCGGCGGTCAGCGACATCAGGTACAGCCCGATCAGCAGGCCGGTCCGGTCCGGCCTGCGGCGTTTGATCAGGCTCGGCAGCAGCACGTTCATCATCGCGATCGCGCAGCTGGCGATGATGGTCCCGGGAAAGAGCAGAACGCCGGGAGCCAGGCTGCGCAGACCGAGCCCGGCGGCGAGCAGGACCAGGGCCAGCCCGATCACCCGCTCCTCGCCGAGCCTGGCGGCCACCGCGGCGGCGAAGCCGGAGAAGACGGCGAAGCCCAGCACGGGAACGGCGGCGAGCATGGCCTCGGCGGCCGGTGACACGCCGGCCGCCGACAGCTCGGGGTAGACCGGCGGCAGGCTGGTGACCGCCGCCCGCATGTTGAAGGCGACGGCGAGAATCCCGCCGACCAGCACCGCGCCGCCGGCGGCGCGGATGCCAGCGCGCCCGGCCGGTCCCGTGGTCACCCGGCAGGCGGCTAGCCGCGGGCCAGCAGCGACCGCAGCACGAACTGCATGATCCCGCCGTGCCGGAAGTAGTCGGCCTCGCCGGGAGTGTCGATCCGCACGACGGCAGTGAACTCCTTGCCGTCGGCCGTCACCGTGACCTCGCGCGGCGTCGGGCCTGAGTTCATGGCCTCGATGCCCGCGATGTCGAACACCTCGTGCCCGGTGAGCCCGAGAGATGCCGCGCTGGCCCCGGTCGGATACTGCAGCGGCAGCACGCCCATGCCGATCAGGTTCGACCGGTGAATCCGCTCGTACGATTCGGCGAGCACGGCGCGGGCGCCAAGCAGCGCCGTCCCCTTGGCCGCCCAGTCCCGCGACGAGCCTGATCCGTACTCCTTGCCGGCCAGCACAAGCAGCGGGGTGCCATCGGCCAGGTAGTCGCGCGATGCCTGGTAGATCGTGGTCTGCGATTCCTCGGGCAGCTTCAGGGTGAACCCGCCCTCGGTGCCGGGGGCGAGCAGGTTGCGCAGCCTGATGTTGGCGAACGTGCCGCGGATCATGACCTCGTGATTGCCGCGGCGCGACCCGTAGGTGTTGAAGTCACGCCGCTCCACGCCATGCTCGCGCAGGTACTGCCCGGCCGGGCTGTCCGCCTTGATCGACCCGGCAGGCGAGATGTGGTCGGTGGTCACCGAGTCGCCGAGCATGGCGAGCACCCTGGCGCCGTGGATGTCGGTGACCGGCGCGGGCTCCGCCGTCATGCCGTCGAAGTACGGCGGCTTGCGCACATACGTCGAGTCCGGGTCCCAGCCGAACACGTCGCCCGCCGGCACATCAAGTTCCTGCCACCGGTCATCTCCGGTGAAGACATCGGCGTAGCTGCGGGTGAACATCTCGGCGGCGACGCAGTCGCGGACCACGGCGGCGATCTCGGCCGGTGACGGCCAGATATCGGCCAGGAACACCGGCCTGCCGTCTGAGCCGGTGCCGATCGCCTCGGTGGTCAGGTCGAGGTCCATGGTGCCTGCCAGCGCGTAGGCCACCACAAGCGGCGGCGACGCGAGGTAGTTCATCTTCACGTCCGGGTTGATCCGGCCCTCGAAGTTCCTGTTGCCGGACAGCACGGAGACGACGGCCAGGTCGCTGCTGGCCACGGCCTCGCTGATCGACTCGGCCAGCGGGCCAGAATTGCCGATGCAGGTGGTGCAGCCGTAGCCGACCAGGTTGAACCCGAGCTTCTCCAGGTACGGCGTCAGCCCGGCCCTGTCGTAGTAGTCCATGACCACCTTGGAGCCCGGCGCGAGCGTGGTCTTCACCCAGGGCTTGCGCTGCAGCCCGGCCTCCACTGCCTTGCGGGCCAGCAGCGCGGCGCCGATCATGACCGACGGGTTCGACGTGTTGGTGCAGGAGGTGATCGCGGCGATCACCACCGAGCCATGATCGACGGAGGTCTGCGTGCCGTCGTCCAGCGTGACCTTGGTCGCCGCCGACGCGCGGCCGTCATATCCGCCGGCCACCGGATCGGAGGCAGGGAAGGTGCCGGCGATCCCGTTGTCCAGGCTCGGATGCTGCACGTACGCGCCGAGCGCCTCGCGGAACCCGTTCTTCGCGTTGGCCAGCGCCACCCGGTCCTGAGGCCGCTTCGGCCCGGCCAGCGACGGTACCACCGTGGACAGATCGAGCTGTAGCCGCTGGGAGTACCTGGCCTCGCTGGCGGGGTCGTGCCACAGCCCCTGCTCCTTGGCGTACGCCTCGATAAGCGCGACGTGGTCGGCGGCCCGGCCGGTCAGCCGCAGGTAGGTCAGCGTCTCCGCGTCGATAGGGAAGATCGCGCAGGTGGACCCGAACTCCGGGCTCATGTTGCCGATCGTCGCCCGGTTGGCCACCGGGACCGCGGCCACGCCGTCGCCGTAGAACTCCACGAACTTGCTGACCACCCCGTGGCGGCGGAGCAGCTCGGTGATGGTCAGCACGAGATCGGTCGCCGTCGCACCTGACGGCAGCTCGCCGGTCAGCCGGAACCCGACGACCTTCGGGATCAGCATCGAGATCGGCTGGCCGAGCATCGCCGCCTCGGCCTCGATCCCGCCGACGCCCCAGCCGAGCACGCCGAGGCCGTTCTGCATGGTGGTGTGGGAGTCGGTGCCCACGCAGGTGTCCGGGTAAGCGGCCGCTCCTCCGCCGTCTGCCGCACCGCCGGTCATAATCACCCTGGCGAGGAACTCGATGTTGACCTGGTGCACGATTCCGGTGCCCGGCGGTACCACCCGGAACTGCCGCAGCGCCTGCTGGCCCCAGCGCAGGAAGGCGAACCGCTCGCGGTTCCTGTGGAACTCCAGGTCCACGTTGCGCTCGAAGGCGTCGGGCCGGCCGAAGACGTCAGCGATCACCGAATGGTCGATCACCAGCTCAGCGGGCACCAGCGGGTTGATCCTGGCCGCGTCGCCGCCCAGCGCCTGCATCGCCTCCCGCATGGTGGCCAGGTCCACCACGGCCGGCACCCCGGTCAGGTCCTGCATGATCACGCGGGCCGGGCTGAACTGGATCTCGGTGTCCGGCCCGGCGGCGGCGTTCCACTCCGCGAGCGCGCGGACGTGATCCGCGGTGACGTTGACGCCATCCTCGGTGCGCAGCAGATTTTCCAGCAAGATCTTTAGGCTGAACGGGAGGTCCGCGGAACCTGTCACCGCGTCGAGCCGGTGTATCTGGTAGCTGGTGCCGCCCGCCGTCAGCGTGCCGCGAGCGCCGAAGCTGTTAGCCGTCATCATGGCCTGCCCTCCTGCCGCCCGCGCGGCCCGAGTACACGTCCTGTCGGCCATCCTGCCGCAGCGGGCCCGCGTTCTCGCGCCCAGCCTGGCCGCCGGAGCGGGCGGCAGGGTCCGCGGCTGTTCCTGGCAGGGGCGGCAAAGTATCTCGATATCAAGTTACCTGGTCAGGTTACCGGCCGTTTTCTCTCGATGTCAAGCTATAGGGGCTGCCCGCCGGGCTCGCCCCGGCCGCCACGCTGACCAGGTCGGCGGCGGTCGAGCGGGTCAGCACCCGGATCGCCCGCGCCGCAGGAGAAAGCCGGAGCGCGGCCCTCGGCAGCCAGATCCTGAGCGCGCCCGGCTGTGACTGGAAGACCAGCGGCGGGTCGAGCACCAGCGCCTCGCCGTCGACGCCGACCTCGACCGGGCCGCCAGAGTCCACATCGAACCGTTGCGCCGTCCACTCCTGCCAGCCAGGAAAGCGCTGCACCTGCCCGGCAAGCTCGAGCAGCATGAAGCGGCGGGCATCTTCGGCGTCGGCGACCTGAACCACCACGACACCCAGCACGCCGGCGTCGAGCCGCTCCCTGGTCCCCCGGCCGCCAGGGTGCGCGAGCTGATACTGATCGTTCGACACCAAGATCAGGTGCGCGGTCCTGAACCGGCCGGCCGGCACCTCAAACCGCAGGTCGAGCGGTTCCGCATCCGGCCCGAGCAGGTCTGGCAATCGGTTCGCCGCGGTCCTGAGCTTGGCTGCCCGGTATTGCGGCGACTGCACCACGGCCGCGTACAGCCCAAGGGAGCAGTTGTTCACGAAGGTCAGGCCGTTGACGGTGGCCAGGTCGATCCGCCGCTCCACCGCGTCGGAGAACGCGTCAAGCGCGCCGACCACATCATTGCGGTCCAGGCCAAGATCGAGCGCGAAGTGGTTGCGGGTGCCCGCTGGCACGCAGACGTGCGGCAGGCGGTGCCGCGCGGCCACCGACGCGACGGCGGCCTGGGAGCCGTCGCCGCCCGCCATCCCGATCACCTCGGCACCGCGAGCGATTGCATCCTCGGCCAGCTGGATCAGGTCATCGCCCGGCCGCAGGATGACCGGCTCGATGCCGCGGCTACGGCACTCATCAACCAGCCCGAACTGCTCGGCCTTACCCCCGCCCGACTTCAGGTTCATGATCAGCGCCCTGCGCCGGCCGCCGCCGCCCACCGCGCCACCGCGCGCGCCACCGCCGTCCGCCGAGCCACCCCCCGCCGCTCCACCGCCGACCGCCCGACCGCCGCCCACCGCGCCACCGCGCGCGCCACCGCCCGGCACGCCACCGTCCTGGGCGCACGGGGCGTCGGCACTAGCCGCGGCGATCCCCGCGCCGCCGACGGTCTCGCGCCTGGCCTTCAGCCGCTGCCTGGACCGCAGCGCCTTGGGCGTCCGGCGCAGCGCGTGCCTGGCCGACAGCACAGAAAGCGCCGACAGCCCGATGATCGCAGCCAGCATCCAGATGCTGATCACCGCAAGCACCAGGCCTGCCGCGACGGCCGCCAGCGCGACCAGCGCGGCACCCAGCGCCACCAGCCTGACCAGGCCGCGCCGTGACACCGCGTACCAGCAAGCGGTGACGCAGCTGAGCAGGCCCGCCAGCGCCAGCAGCACGGCGCCAAACCTCAGCACCACGTGCAGCGCCACCAGCACCATAGCCACGGCCACCGACCCGATCGCGATGGCGGCGCTCAGCCGCTCGGCCAAGGTGGGCAGGTACTTCGCGGTTCCCACTCCCACGGTCGCCTCCGTCCCCCGCTGCCGCCGACCCCGCCACCAGCCAGGATCGCCCTTCCGCCCGCCCTGGTGATCATTCCCACTTCGCCGGACGCGGCAACCGCCCGCGAGCGGTCGCGGAAGCGCTGGCAGGGGTCGCGGAAGCGCTGGCAGGAGACTGCTAGCATGCCTCGATGGCCGACGGGGACTCAGATCGAGAGCCGCCCTGGCGGCGAGCGGCAGCCGGCCGGCCGCCGGCCGGCTCACAGGCCGTCGCCGACGTGCTGGCCGACCAGCTGCTCAGGCTCGGCGGGCCGGCGCGGCAGCGGCTCGCCGAGGCCCTGCACCAGCTCGGTGCGATCGACCGGGCCGTCTACCAGGCCATCGCCTCCGTTCCCGCGCCCGCGCTCGACCGGGCCATGCGCCGACTGTCCAACGCGGCGAACCACTCCAGGCTGTGGCTCGGGATCGCCGCCGGAATCGCGCTCACCGGGCCGGCCGGCCGCCGGGCTGCTGCCAGCGGGGTGCTGGCGATCGGGGTCACCTCGGCGGTGGTCAACCTCGGCGTGAAATCGGTGTCGGCTCGGCAGCGACCGGACCGGGCGGGAGCCGGGGTGCCAAGCGTGCGGCACGTGACCATGCCGTCATCGACGTCGTTCCCCTCCGGCCACTCGGCCTCGGCGTTCGCCTTCGCGACCGCGATCAGCCGGGACAGCCCGTGGCTGGCCATCGTGATCCAGCTCGCGGCAGGCGCCGTGGCTTACTCACGGGTGCACACCGGCGTGCACTACCCGGGGGACACCGTGGCCGGAGCGCTGATCGGAGCCGGCGCCGGCCAGGCGGTCAGCAGCATCCTCGACCGCGCGATCGGAGTTGCCAGGCCGCACCGCCCGGCGGTGCCGCCCGGCGGCCGGGCCGCACGCCCGGCGGCTAGCCAGAGACCAGCTCGTCGGCCGCCGAGTACGGATCCATCTTGCCGCTGACTACGAGAGCGGCGAGCTCGTCCAGCCTGGACTCGCCGTCGGGCACATCGAGCTGCTGCCGCAGCGAGGCGATCGCGATGCCGGAGACCTCCTCGCGAGCCCTGGCCAGGCGGCGCCGGTCACGCTCGCCCGACTCCGCCAGCCAGGCCCAGTGCGCGTCGAGCTTGCCGGCCAGCTCCTCGATGCCCTCTCCGGTTGCGGCCGAGGTGGCCACGATCGGCGGCTTCCTGGCATCCTTGCCGTAGCCGGCCATCGCCAGCATGGCGCGCAGGTCCCTGATCACGTCGTGCGCACCTGGCCGGTCGTTCTTGTTCACCACGAAGATGTCGGCGATCTCCAGGATGCCGGCCTTGGCCGCCTGAATGGAGTCCCCCATCCCAGGCGCCGCGATCACCACCGTGCTGTCCGCCAGCGACGCGATTTCCACCTCGGCCTGCCCGACCCCCACCGTTTCCACGCCGATGATGTCGAAGCCCGCGGCGTCCAGGATCCGCAGTGCCAGCGGCACTGCGAGGGACAGCCCGCCAAGGTGACCCCTGCTGGCCATTGATCTGATGAACACGCCAGGATCGGTGGCGTGATCGGTCATCCTGACCCGGTCGCCAAGCAGCGCGCCGCCGCTGAACGGCGATGTCGGGTCCACCGCGAGGATGCCGATCCGCAGGTCACGTGCGCGGTACAGCCGCACGAGGGCATTGGTCACCGTCGACTTCCCGACGCCAGGCGAGCCGGTCAGGCCGACGATCCTGGCGTGGCCCGCATACGGCGCCACCGCCCGCATCACCGGGCGCAACGCCGGCGAGCCGTTCTCGACCAGGGACACCAGCCGTGCGAGCGAGCGCGGGTCGCCGGCCCGGGCGGAGGCGACGAGCTCCTGCGGATCCTGGCGCACCTGCGTCAGTCGCTGCCGGGCGGCGGGACCCGCAGCAGCAGGGCGTCGCCCTGGCCGCCGCCGCCGCACAACCCGGCCGCGCCCAGCCCGCCGCCGCGCCGGCCCAGTTCGTAGATCAGGTGCAGCGCGATCCGCGCGCCCGACATGCCGATCGGGTGGCCGAGCGCGATGGCCCCGCCGTTGACGTTCACGATGTCGGGCCCGACGCCCAGATCCCGCATGGACTGGATAGCCACGGCGGCGAAAGCCTCGTTGATCTCGATCAGGTCCAGGTCGCCTACCTCCAGCCCGGCCTTGGCCAGCGCCCTGCGGATTGCGCCAGACGGCTGCGACGCCAGCGAGTTGTCCGGGCCAGCCACTACCCCGTGCGCGCCGATCCCGGCGAGCACGGATGCGCCCGCAGCGACCGCCGCCTCAGCGGACATCACCACCACCGCGCACGCGCCGTCGGAGATCTGGGACGCGGACGCGGCGGTGATCGTGCCGTCCGCCGCGAACGACGGCCGGAGCTTGCTCAGCGTCTGGACGGTGGTGTCAGCGCGCACGCCCTCGTCGGTGTCCACGATCACCGGCTCGCCCCGGCGCTGCGGCACCTGCACCGGCACGATTTCCTCGGTGAACAGGCCGTTCTTGATAGCCGTGGCAGCGCGCTGATGCGACCGCGCGGCGAGCTCGTCCTGCTCGGCACGGGTGATTCCCAGCCTGGCGACGTGCCGCTCGGTGGACTCGCCCATCGAGACGTGGTCGAAGGCGTCGGTCAGCCCGTCCAAGGCCATGGAATCGACCAGCTCGGCGGTGCCGTACTTGATCCCCTTCCTTGCGGCGAGCAGGTGCGGCGCCCTGGACATGGACTCCATCCCGCCGGCCACCACCACATCGAACTCGCCAGCCCTGATCAGCTGGGCGGCCAGCGCGATGGCGTCCAGGCCAGAAAGGCAGACCTTGTTGACGGTGAGGGCGGGGACGGTCATCGGGATGCCAGCGGCGACGGCCGCCTGCCGGGCCGTGATCTGGCCGGCCCCGGCCTGCAGCACCTGCCCCATGATCACGTAGTCGACCTGCTCGCCGGAGACGCCAGCCCGGTCGAGCGCCGCCTTGATCGCGAACCCGCCGAGCTCGGCTCCGCTGAAGTCGCTGAGCGATCCGAGCAGCCGCCCGATCGCCGTCCTGGCGCCGCCGACAATCACCGCATCCCGCATGCTGCAACGATACCTACGGCACGGCCCGACGGCGGTGCCGCGCTGCCGAGCGAAGGAGTGAGCCGTGCTGACCCGCATCGATCACATCGGGATCGCCTGCCGTGACCTGGCCGCCACGATCGCCCTTTACCAGTCCGCCTTCGGCCTGGCGGTCGTCAGCGAGGAGATCCACGCCGACCAGGGAGTCAGGGAGGCCATGCTCTGCGTCGCCGAAGCCCCGGCCGGCGCGTCCTACGTCCAATTGCTTGAGCCGCTGGCACCCGATACCCCGGTCGGCAGGTTCCTTGACCGGCGCGGTGAGGGAATTCATCATGTCGGCTACGGCGTGACCGATATCGCCGCGGCGCTCAGCGCGATCGGCGCGAGTGGCGTCCGGCTGATTGACAGCAGGGCAAGGCACGGCTCGATGGGCGCCGCCATCGCGTTTTTGCACCCCAAGGACGTCGGCGGGGTGCTGACCGAACTGGTGCAGGCCGCCGCGCGGTAGCAGGGCGGTCTCGGCGCGGGCGGCCGGCGAAGGCAGGGCAAGCCTGATCATTCGTGAGCTAGGGGCACGAGCAACCGCGAACGGGCCACCAATCCTCGTGCGGCGGAGTACGCTGCCAGCACCGGGACAGTGACCTGGCGTGCGGAATGTGGCCCAGGGCAGCGCGGGCTGCCGGCGGCCGGGCAGGCAGGCAAGGCCACCGCGCCGGCGCTGGCATCCCCGGTCCCAGCAGGTTCTAGGATGCAAAACCCCCCGTCTACCCAGGATTAGGCGACATGCAGCCCGATATTAATGCTCAGCTTGGCACCTTTTTCGACGACGACCAGCCGCCGCATTTCTCCCAGAAAATGCGCGGTTACGACCAAGAAGAGGTCGAGGAATACCTGCGGAAGAAGGAAGGCGAGCTGCGGGCAGTCCGCGAGAACGAGCAAGCGCTCAAGCAGGAGCTCGCGTTCGCCCACCGCCAGATGCAGGAACAGGAGCGCCCGACCTATTCGGGCCTCGGATCGCGGATCGAGCAGCTGCTCAGGCTGGCCGAAGAGCAGCGCGACGAGATCTTGCAGGAGGCCAGGACCGAGGCCAGCCAGATCATGGCCTCGGCCAAGGTGGACGCCGCCGAGCTGCGGGCAGCCGCGGAGAACGAGACGGCCGAGCTGCGGGCCAATGCCAAGCGGGAGACCGATGACCTGCGCGCTTCGGCCGAGCGTGAGGCGGACAGCATCCGCACCTCCGCTCGCCGTGAGTCCGACGAGCTGACCTCGACCACCGAGCGCGAGGTCGCCAAGCTGCGGGCGATGGTGGACCACGAGGTCGCAGAGAAGCGGGCCGCGGTGGAGCGCGAGATCGCCAAGCTGCGGACCACCACCGAGCGCGAGGTCGCCCAGCTGAAGGCATCCTCCAAGCGCGAGCGGGACGAGATCCTGACGACCTCCAAGCGGCAGGCCGACGAGATGCGCAGCCAGGCGCAGCGCATCCTGGAGGAAAGCGAGGCGCAGCGGGCCCAGGCGGAGGCCGAGTTCGACATCCAGCTCGCCTCTCGGCGCGAGGAAGCCGAGCGGCAGGAGGCCGAGCGGCTCGCCGCCGCCCAGGCGGCCACCCAGCGCCTGGTCACCGAGGCCGAGCAGCGCGCGGCCACCGCCGAGCAGCGGGCGAGCAAGGCGAGCGCCCAGGCAGAGCAGTCCCGCAGGGACGCCGACGACCACTCCAAGCAGCTCGTCAGCAGCGCGAAGCGGAACGCCGACGACATCGTGGCTCAGGCCAAGGCACAGGCCGACCAGCTGCTTGCCGAGGCCAAAGCCGAGGCCGAGCGGCACGCGACCACGGCTCAGCGCCGGGTCGACGAGGCGAACAGGCAGTACGAGACGGTGCAGGCGCACCTGGCACAGATCAGCCAGCTGCTCGGGCCGTCGGCTTCCAGCCTCGGCTCCGCTGCGCCCGCTCCCGCGCTGCAGGCGGCGCCGACCCGCGCGGTCGCCGGGCCGCCGGTCGCCAACGGCGGCACCGGGGGCACCACCCGCCATTCGCCGACGGTCGCCAAGGACCCGAAGCGCCCGGTCGGCAGGGCAGCGGACGCCGAGGACCAGGACTGGTGGACGGAGTAGCCGCTGACAGACCGCGAATGGCCCCGCTGCCTGGGCTGCGGGGCCATTCGCATGCCTGGCCCGCGTGCCGCGCTAGAAACTGGTCGTCTGGCCGCCGTCGATGACCAGCGCCTGGCCGGTCATGTACGAGGACGCGTCACTGGCCAGGAAGACGGCGGGACCGGCCATTTCCTCGGCCCGCGCCCAGCGCTGCATCGGGACGCCGGCGACGGTCGCCGGGCCGGCCACCGGATCGTCCCACAGATTCCGGTTCAGGGCGGTAGCCGTCCAGCCCGGGCAGAGCGCATTGACCCGCACTCCGTCGGCCGCCCACTCCACGGCCAGCGATTTGGTCAGCGAGATCAGGCCGGCCTTTGCCGCCCCGTACGGCGACAGCAGCGGAGATGAGGCGACCCCGGCAACCGAGGCAACGTTGATCACCGAACCGCTCCCCCGGTCGAGCAGGTGGCCGGCGAACGCGTGGCATACGTAGACCGCCGAGGTGAGGTTGAGCTTGATCAGCTTGTCCCAGCCGGACAGCCGCAGGTCGCGGAACCCGACCATGAAATTGGAGCCGCCCGCGTTGTTCACGACCACGTCGACATGCCCGAGCCGGTCGATGGCCATAGCGGCGGCGTCCGACATGGCCGCCTGGTCCGTCACGTCGGCCGGGATGACGGCCACGGTGCGGCCGATCGCGGTGATGTCGGCGGCCGTGTCGGCGAGCCCGTCGGCGGTTCGCGCCACCAGGGCCACGTCGGCTCCCGCCTGAGCGAGCGCCACGGCGACGGCGCGGCCGATCCCGCGTGAAGCTCCGGTCACGAACGCCGTCTTGCCGGTCAGGTCGAAAAGGCTCACCATCAGTCCTTCCACTTCGCGGGAAGCGGCCAGGCATCCGGGTTCACCAGCCGCACGATCTCGTTCAGCACGATCCGGACATACTTCTCGCCGACCCACAGGTGCCTGGCGCTGTCCACCGCGATCACCTCCGCCTGCGGCACCCGGGCGAACCGCGCTCTGGCCTCCTCGGGGCGAAGGTAGTCATCCAGGCCCGGGATGATCGCGGCCAGCCGCCGGCCGCTCGCCGCCCAGCTGTCCAGGTCGGCATCGCCGGCCCGGCGCAGTGCCGGGGACAGCGCGATGGCGCCCTCCACCGCGGGCACGTTGCCCCACATCAGCGCCAGCTCGGAGCCGAACGACCAGCCAAGGAGCCAGAGCCTGGGCAGGCCAGCGGCCTGGCAGAAGTCGATCGCGGCGGCCACGTCATGCTGTTCGGCGTGGCCGCCGCCGAACTCGCCTTCGCTCCTGCCGCGTTCCGACGCGGTGCCCCGGGTGTTGAACCTCAGCACGGCCAGGCTGGCCAGCGCGGGCAGCCGGTATGACGCCTTGCGCAGCACGTGGCTGTCCATCATGCCGCCTGCCGTGGGCAGCGGATGCAGGCAGATCAGCGTCGCGGCTGGCGCGCGGCCGACGGGCGTCGCCAGCTCGCCGACCAGCGCCAGCCCGTCCGCGGTGCGCAGCACGACATCCGCACGACGGGCGGGCAGCACGGTGCCCGCCAGGATCTCTGCTTCACCCAGCTGCCTCATCGCACTCCTCACAGCAGCGTCCGCGGTCCTGGCCAAGGCCTGCGGGGGCGGCGCTGCCAGCAAGAATTGTGCCAGTGCCTGCGCTCGGCCGGCCCAGGCGCTTCGGCGGGCCACACCACCAGGTGCGCCGTACCCGGCCTGATCTCCTGATCGCAGCCAGGGCAGCGGTACAGCTTGGTGGCCAGGACCCCTGGGACCTGCCGCACCACCCAGTCGCCGTCCGGCCACTCCTGGATCTGCGGCGGTCCCAGCCTGGCGGCATCTTCCTGGTCCGGCCCGCGGTCGTCGGCGGCCGGCGGCGTGCGCCCGGCCCGCCGCGGCCGGCGCGGCAGATCGCCTGGCAGCCGCCTGGCCCTGCGCGGGCTCACACCGGTCTTTCATGATCACGCGGTTCTGTCAGCGGTATCGCCTGCGCGCTGACGTTCCCGGCCGACCGCGGCGGACTCATCTGACCGGCAGTGGCTGACCGGCCGCGGCGAGCTCGGCCAGCAGCGGCGGCGGCGCGAAGGCCGGGTCGCCGTACTGCCGGTACATCGCCTGCAGCACACCGAGCACCTGGCGGTACCCGACCCGCTCGAGCAACTCGATCGGGCCACGCGAGTAACCGCAGCCCAGGGTCATCGCCGTGTCAATGTCGTCCGGCGTCGCGTAGCCGTCGGCGACCATCGCTACCGCGTCCCGCAGATGCGGGCAGAGCAACGCGCCGACCAGCAGGCCAGGCCGGTCGGGCGCCCGCACCACCCGCAGGTCAAGCCGGCCCGCCAGCGCCAGCGCCGCCGCAAGCGCGCTGGCGGAGGTGAGGCGGGTCGCGACCAGCTCAGCGAACACCGGCACGCCCGGCACCCCGCCCGCCGTGCCACCCGCGCCTGCCGTTGCAGTCCCGCCTGCGCCGGCCGTCTTCCGGTCGGCGGCGGGCGCGGCGAGCCCGGACAGGTGCAGCCCGACCGCGTCGGGCGCCCGGCCGGCGGCCAGGGCCGCGTCGAGCACGCCGCCCTGCGGACCGACCGCGACGACCGTCAGGCCGGCCGGTCCCGCCGGGTCACGGCTGACCGCAACGCCGGCCGCCGTGATCAGGCCGGCCAGGTCGGCGGCCCGGCCAGCGGCCGGGTCCACGCAGCCAGCCTGGCCGATGGGCAGCGCACCTGGCCGCTCTCCCGCCCCGCCAGCCGGCCGCGGATCGATCAGCGTCACGGTGCCGGCAGGCGCGGAACGGTCCTCGTTATCGATATCCCCAAAGTCAGCTGCCGGAGCGGCCGGCGACGCAGGATAGTCGTAGAAGCCCGCGCCGCTCTTGCGCCCGGTGCGGCCGGCCTCTGCCAGCCGCCGCAGCAGCGGGGCGGGGACGTAACGGCTGCCGCCGAACTCGGCACGCAAGATCTCCAGGATCGCCAGCGATGTGTCAAGCCCGATCAGGTCAAGCAGCGCAAGCGGCCCCATCGGCAGGCCGGCTCCCCCGGTCATCGCCGCGTCGATGTCCTCCAGGCTGGCGTAACCGGTCTCGGCCAGCCTGGCCGCGTGGTTCAGGTACGGCAGCAGCAGCGCGTTGGCGATGAACCCGGCCCGGTCGCTGACCTGGACCGGCGTCTTGCCCAGGTCGCGGGCGAGGGCGAGCACCGCCCGGGTGACTGCCGGCCTGGTCAGGACGGTGGTCACCACCTCGACCAGCCGCATCACCGGTGCCGGGTTGAAGAAGTGCATGCCGATGACGCGGTCAGGGTGCGCCGAGCCAGCCGCGATCGCCGTGACGGACAGCGAGGACGTGTTGGTCGCGATGATCGCGTCGGGTCGGCAGGCCTGGTCCAGCTCGGCAAGCACCTGGCGCTTGATCGCCAGCTGCTCTGGCACCACCTCGATCACCAGGTCCGCGTCAGCCGTGTCCGCCAGCGCGCTCGCTGGCCTGATCCGGGCGGCGATCTGGGCCCGCCCGGCCTCGGTCAGCCTGCCTCGGGAGGACGCCCTGGCCAGCGAGCGGTCCAGCGCGGCCATGCCGGCGCCCAGTGCCTCCTGGTTGACCTCCACCGCGGTCACCGGCAGGCCTTTCCTGGCGAAGACCTCGGCGATGCCCGCTCCCATCGTGCCAAGCCCGATCACCGCCACGGCGCGAATCTCCATGGCGCTGAGGTTACAGTTGGCTTCGTGCGGCTCGTCATCGCCCGGTGCACGGTGAACTACGCGGGACGGCTCACCGCTCGTCTTCCCGCCGCGCTGCGGCTCCTGATCGTCAAGGCGGACGGTTCGGTGCTCGTGCACTCCGACGGCGGCAGCTACAAGCCGCTGAACTGGATGTCGCCGCCGTGCCGGCTCGCCGAGGAGCCTGGCCGCTGGGTAGTGACGGGCAAGTCGGGAGAGACCCTGACCGTGCACATCGAGGAGATCATCAGCGACACGGCGTACCCGCTCGGCGCCGATCCAGGGCTGGTCAAGGACGGCGTGGAGGCGCACCTGCAGGAACTGCTCGCCGCCCAGCCCGGCGTGCTCGGCGACGGCTGGCGGCTGATCAGGCGGGAGTATCCGACCGCGATCGGCCCGGTGGACCTGATGTGCCGGGATGCTGTCGGGGTCAGTATCGATGCAGTTGAGCAGCTATGTCGCTACGTAGAGCTACTTAACCGTGACCCATTGCTAGAACCTGTCGGAGGGGTGCTGGCAGCACAGGTGATCACTCCCCAAGCGCGGACCTTGGCCGAGGATCGCGGACTGCGCTGCGTGATCTTGGACTACGACGAGCTTCGTCAAGCCCCCCGCAATGACTTGACCTTGTTCTAGTCGAACTCCCCCGCCTTAACACCTGCCACGAAGGCTTCCCACTCGCTCGGGGTGAAGATCAGCGCTGGTCCTTCAGGGTGCTTGGAGTGACGAACCGCCCGTGAGCCATCAGGCAGCTTGGCATGCTCCACGCAGTTGCCGCCTTGGCCGTTGCTGAAGCTGCTTTTGAACCAACTGGCACGGGACAGGTCAGGTGATTCGTTCATCCCATCCCTCCTTGAGTCCTTAGATCACGTCAGTTCTTCCGCTACTCGCGCCATGAGGATACGTGATGCGTCTACTGACTGCGCCGCTGCGCGCAAGTGGTCGAACATCAGCCTATAGCGTCTGACCTCGGTCGTCTTCTCCAAATACAGCGCCCCAGTGTGGTACTCGATGTAGACGATGTTGGGGTCTGACGGCTCGGGGAAGCCGAGCAAGTTGAAGGAACCATCCATGGCCGGGTGCGCCCCCGCGCTGAAGGGGACGACCTGAAGCGTCATGCTCGGCAGCTTGGAGGCATCGATCAGCCGCTCAAGTTGCTGCCGCATGACATCGACGCCGCCGACCACGCGACGGATGACGGCTTCGTTCAAGACGAGCCAGAGCTGCGGGGCATCATCCGAGGCCAGAAGCTCTTGGCGGGCCATCCGCACGCGCACCAAGCGGTCTATCTCCTCGTCAGTCGCCGCTATGAGCTGTGCCCGATGCACCGCACGGGCATACTCCTCTGTCTGGAGGACGCCAGGTACGAACTCGGCATCGTAACCCCAGATGGTGGCAGCCTCAGCCTCCAGACCGACGTAGACCTCGAACCAGTCCGGTACCGCTTCGCCATATTGCTGCCACCAACCCTTCTGGCGCGACTCTCGGGCCAATGTCAGGAGCACGTCCCAGGCTTCATCGCTGTCGCTGAGGCCGTAGACGCCGAGCAGGAACTTGACATCGCGAGGCAAGACGCTGACACGGGCGTTCTCGATGCGGCTGATCTTGGCGGTTGACCACTCCAAGCGCTCCGCTACCTCGTCAATGGTGAGCGATGCCGCATCTCTGTGTCGCCGTAGCTCGGCTGCCAGTCTGCGTCGCTTGACGGTCGGGCTGCTCCGTGCGGGCATCCGCTCTCCTCCAATGTTGCAGGTGTATGTTGCATAAGCTATCAGTCTGTGTGACGATAGCATCCAGCATCCCACTGGTAAGAGGATACGGCCAGCTCTTTGCGAGAAGAGGTCTCATGAGCGGCAGTGCCGACGCTGTATGGGCAGCGGGCGGTGGAGCGCCCCCTGCTGGCACATCAGAGCTTGGCTCCGGTGCCGGGACTGCTCTAAACGATTGGCCGCTCGTCAGTGCTCTTGAACTGGGCTCGCTACCGACAGCAGCGGGCTGTGCACGTGACCACACCAAGCTCGTTCTGGCCGAGTGGGGCTTACTACATCTCGTAGACGATGCGGCCATGCTGGTGAGCGAGCTGGTGACCAACGCCCTGCGAGCGTCTTGGAAGCTCGCGGGCCACCCACCCATCGCTCTGAGACTCCTGGCCGACCAGCACCAGTTGATCATTGAAGCCTGGGACCAGTGCGTTGACCACGATCTTTATCCGCAGCAGCAGGCCAGCGATGCCGAACATGGTCGGGGTTTGACCGTCGTTGCTGCTCTCAGCAACAGGTGGGGTGTTAGACGTGTCAGCTACAGCTACAAGGTTGTCTGGTGTGAGCTTGTCTTGACGAGATCCGTTCAAGACTGAAGCCTCGTGGCAATTGCGGCTGCGGCTGTTCTGAGCGCCATGCCGCGGGCCAGGCGGCGGAGTTCTGAGCGCCATGCCGCGGGCCAGGCGGCGGAGCGTCCGCAGACCCGGCGCCTGACGTGCTGCGACTGGGCAACCGGAGGACCGGCCGACGCGTCTTACCTGCAGAATCAGGACCGGTGCCGAGCCTGGATCGGCCGGCGGGCGCGGCCCTGGGAACGGACAGCTGCCCGTATGATGGCGATCCGCTCATTTCCAGCATTCCGGCCGGCGATGGCGGCGCGGCTCGCCGTGGTCGCGCTGCTGACGTCCGGGATGACCGGGGCCCTTCCGGCCGCAAGCGCCAGCACGGCCAGGCGGTCGGCCCCCGCACCGGTCCCGCCGGGCACCGCGATCTTCTCCGCCATCTCCTGCAGGGGAACCTGGTGCATGGCGGTCGGTCACTACACCGACCGGTCGCACACCAAGCACGCGCTCGCCGAGACCTGGAACGGCACCAGGTGGCGCCGGGTGGCCAACCCGCCCGGCCGCGACCCGCGGACCGTGACGTGCTCAGCTGCCTGGTTCTGCCTGGCTCAGGGCGGCCCGACCGGGCTCATCAGATGGAACGGCCGGACCTGGCGAAAGATGGCAGGCCCGCCACGCGGCACGCAACTGGTCTCGTGCGGCAGCCGCTCGCTGTGCATGGCGATCAACTCGCGGGTCCACAACGGAGTCGTCGAGTCATGGAACGGCCGCAGCTGGAAGGTGTGGAAGAACGCGACCGACGTCTGCGAAGGTCCGCCGGGACCGTGCGGCCTGGCCAGAGTGTCCTGCGGCAGCCGGTCCAACTGCGTCGCGGTCGGGACCGAGACCGTCTCGCAGGAGCCAGTGCAGGAGGCCGTCGGCTTCGCCTGGAATGGCACCGGATGGACATTCGCCGATCCGCCCAGCGACGGGAATCCGGCCGGTGCCAACGACGTCTCTTGCGCTGGCCAGTTCTGCATGTCTGTTGGCGGCGGCTTCAGCGAGGTAGCCAACGGTGGTGTCGCGGTCGCCGGTGCCTATAGCGCCACGACCAAATCGTGGCGGGACGTCTCACCCAATCTCGGCACCATCTGCACGGGGACTCTGGTGTTCTGCTTCTGGGATGCCATCGCCTGCGGCAGCGCCAAGACCTGCATGGCGTTCGGCGGTCTGGCCGGCCTGCAGTTCTGGAACGGGGCAACCTGGACGCCAGCTCCCGCGATAGCCAACCCGGCGCTGCACATCAATCCGGTCGCCTGCGGCGGAAAGTTCTGCATGGCCGTGGGCTCTCATGCCGTGGGCAACGTCCGCCACACGCTCGCCGAGTTGTGGAACGGGTCGACCTGGAGCATCGTGCCGACGCCGTCCCCCGGCTGAGGCTGACCGGGTTCCCGCTCACGCGGAGCCGGTGGCGCAATCGGCGAGGTGGGCGGGAACCCGGCTATAGCGTGACTTGCCGCACGCACCGGCAAGAGATCGGTCACACTACGCATCTCCCCAGGTACCGAGTAGAGTCCGGAGCAGACGGCGCGCAGCGCGGCGAGTCGTTCAGGGGAGGGAAGCGGCATCGTGCGGGAGCACCTGCTGTACATCGGCGGTTCGTGGCGGCCAGGCAGCGGCAGCCCGGCCGCGGCGACCAGCCCTTCGTCTGGCCAGGCGTTCGCGACAGTCGCCATGGCCGACGCCGCAGACGTGGACGCGGCTGTCACTGCCGCGCTCGCCGCGTGGCCAGGCTGGGCAGCGATGTCGGCGTTCGACCGGGCAGCGGCCTGCGACCGGGTCGTGGCCGTGATCGCCGGGCACCGCGATGAGCTCGCCCGCGCGCTGACGGAGGACCAGGGCAAGCCGATGGTCGCGGAGGCCTATGACGAGGTCGACGAGCTCGCCGCGTACTTCACGATGGCGGGCGAGGACGCCAAGCGGGCGGCAGGGACGCTGCCCGCGTCCACGTCGGCGCAGCGCCGGGTGCTCATCACCCGGGTGCCGCTCGGCGTGGTCGGCGTGGTGAGCCCGTGGAACTGGCCGTACACCATGGGCGCCGAGCTGTTCGCGCCCGCGCTGGCGGCGGGCAACACGGTCGTCTGGGTCCCGGCGCCAAGCACCACGGCCTGCTGCGCCGTCCTGTCCCAGGTCATCGCCGCGGCCGGCCTCCCGCCCGGGGTGTTCAACTTCGCACCGGGTCTTGGGCCGGTGGCAGGCGACGCGCTGGCCGGCCATCCGGCGGTGGCGGGTCTCGGATTCGTCGGCTCGGTGCGGACCGGTGCCTTGGTTGCCGCCCGCGCGGCCGGCAAGACCCAGCTGCTCGAGCTTGGCGGCAACGGCCCGATGGTGATACTTGAGGACGCCGACCTTGAGCTGGCGACCGAGGCCGCGCTGGAAGCCGCGTACCTGTGCGCCGGCCAGAGCTGCACCGCGGGCGAGCGGTTCCTGGTGCACGCGAAGGTGCGCGCCGAGTTCACCGAGCGGGTCGTCGAGGCGACGAGGGCGCGGGTGCGGCTCGGCGATCCGTTCGACGCGGCCACCACCATGGGACCGCTGAACAATGAGCAGACGGCGGACAAGTTCGACCGGCACGTCGCCGACGCGGTCGCGCACGGCGCCAGGATCTGCTGCGGCGGGCGCCGCGCGGCTGGCTTCCCGACCAGCCTGTTCGCCGAGCCGACGGTGCTCGACGGCGTGCAGCCCGGCATGGCGATCGAGCGCGAGGAGACGTTCGGGCCGGTGGTCCCGATCGTGGCTGTGCGGTCAGCCGATGAGGCGCTCAAGCTGACCAATGCCTCGCCGTTCGGCCTGACCGCGGCGGTCTTCACCGGCGACCTGGAGCGCGGGCTCGCGTTCGCCGAGCTGGCCAGGGCTGGCTGGGTCAACATCAACGCCTCAACTAACCTGTGGGAGTCCCACCTGCCGTTCGGCGGCCGCGCCGGCAGCGTGAGCGGCCGCGGCAGGGTCGGCGGACGGTACCCGATCCAGACATTCACCGAGCCCAAGACCGTGGTGTACCCGGCCCCCAGGTACGTCGGCCCCGCGGTCTTCTCACCAGGCGACAGTTCAACGAGGAACAGTTCAACAGAAGGTGAGCGCTGACAATGCCGATGCCCAATGCGCTGCAAATCGCCCGCGCGGCCACCATGAAGCCGATCACCGACATCGCCGAGGAGATCGGGATCCCGCCGTGGCTGGTCCAGCCCTATGGCGAGCATGTCGCCAAGATCGACCTCAAGGCGATCAGCGAGCTGTCGCAACGACCGCGCGGCAAGTACGTCGTCGTGACGGCGGTGACCCCGACACCGCTCGGCGAGGGCAAGACCACGACCACGGTCGGCCTCGGCCAGGCCATGCGGCACATCGGCAAGCGGGGCACGATCACGATCCGCCAGGGATCGATGGGCCCGACGTTCGGCATCAAGGGCGGCGCGGCAGGCGGCGGCTACAGCCAGGTGGTGCCGTTCGAGACGCTGAACCTGCATCTGACCGGTGACATGCACGCGGTGACCGCGGCGCACAACATGCTGTCGGCGATGCTCGACAACCACATCCACCAGGGCAACAAGCTCGGCATCGACCAGCACAACATCACCTGGAAGCGGGTGCTCGACGTCAACGACCGAGCGCTGCGCAACATCGTGATCGGCCTGGGCGCGGCCGCCGACGGCGTGCCAAGGCAGACCGGGTTCGACATCACCGCGGCGTCCGAGGCGATGGCCGTGCTTGCCCTGTCCACCTCCCTGCATGACATGCGGTCCAGGCTCGGCCGGATCGTGGTCGGCTACACCAAGGCCGGCCAGCCGGTGACCGCCGAGCAGCTCAAGGCCGCGGGTGCGATGACGGTGATCATGCGCGACGCGATCAGGCCGAACCTGCTGCAGACCCTGGAGAACACGCCGGTGCTCGTCCACGCCGGCCCGTTCGGCAATATCGCGCACGGTAACTCGTCGGTGGTGGCCGACCTGATCGCCATTCACTCCGGCGACTTCCTGATCACCGAGGCAGGGTTCGGCGCGGACATGGGAGCGGAGCGGTTCTTCAACATCAAGTGCCGGGTCTCCGGCCTGCGGCCGGACGCTGCCGTGGTGGTGACCACCGTGCGGGCGCTGAAGGCGCACTCGGGACGGCACAAGATCGTGGCCGGCAGGCCGCTGCCGCCCGAGCTGATCGCCGAGAATCCCGATGAGGTCCTGACCGGCGGCGTCAACCTGCGCAAGCAACTCGAGAACGTGAGGGTGCACGGCGTCACGCCGGTGGTCGCCATCAACTCGATGCCAGAGGATTTCCCTTCCGAGCACGCGGCGATCGCCGAGATCGCCGGCTCGATGGGCGTCCGCTCGGCCGTGTGCACCCATTTCGCCGACGGCGGCCGGGGCGCGGCGACGCTCGCCGAGGCGGTCGCCGAGGCGGCGCAGGAGCCTGGGGACTTCCGATTCCTGTATCCGTCCGACGCGTCGCTGCGGGACAAGATCGAGACGATCGCCGCCAGGATCTACGGCGCCGACGGTGTCGACTACACCCCGCTCGCCGCGCGCCAGCTGGACGGCTACGAGAAGAACGGGTTCGGAACGCTGCCGGTGTGCATCGCCAAGACCCCGCTCTCGCTGTCCCACGATCCGTCGCTCAAGGGCGCTCCCAAGAGCTGGCGGCTCCCGGTCCGCGAGGTGCGCGCCTCGGTCGGCGCCGGATTCGTCTACCCGATCTGCGGTGACATGCGGACCATGCCTGGCCTGGCGTCAAGCTCTGCCGCCGAGCGCATCGACATCGACGAGAACGGCGAGATCGTCGGGCTGTCGTGACCGAACCGGCTGGCTACCTCTGGCAGCCGCTCGGGGGCTTCCTTGACGGGCTCGCCGCCGGGACCGCGGCACCAGCCGGCGGCTCGGCGGCAGCCCTGGCGATCGCCATCGCGGCCGGGCTGTGCGCCAAGTCCGCCCGGCTGTCGATCCGCCAGCTGACCGCTGACCAGGCGGAGCAGCTGACGGCACAGGCAGAACGAATTCGCACGGCCGCCGCTTCGCTCATCGACGCCGACGCGCTTGCCTATCGCGACGTGATCGAGCAGACGCGGCGCGCGGCGGGCGCGGCACAAGCGGCCGGCCCGGCACAGGCGGCCGGCGCGGCACAGGCGGCCGGCGCGGCACAGGCCAGCGCCGATCCCGCCGAATCCCAGGCCGGCGGCGTGGCCGTGGCGCTCTCGCGCGCCGCGGACGTGCCGCTGCGGGCGACCGAACTGGCCGCGCAGACGGCCAGCCTGGCTGCGGGCCTGGCCCGCGGCGGCAACCCCGCGCTGCGCGGCGACGCGGTCTGCGCCGCGCTGCTCGCGCAGGCCGGCGGCCGGGCCGCGGGCGAGCTGGTACGGATCAACCTCGCGGCAGCGCCCGGCGATCAGCGCCATGATCAGGTGGCACGGCTGCTGGCCGACCTGATGCGGACAGTGGCCGATGTGACCTGACTGGCCAGCGGCCCTGAGCCAGCCACTGCGAAGTGGCCCGCCGGGCCCGCCGGAGCCGCTGCCCGGCCACGTACCGGGCTGGCGGCAGACGAGGCGCTCAGGGTAAGGTCGGCCGATGCTGACCCCGATCCTTTCGACCGAAGATCCCTACCAGGCGGCTTTTGCGTTCCTCGCATGCGGCTGGTCGCTGATCTCCGAGACCCCGAAGGACTCCGGTGACCCGCTCACCTGCGTCGGGCTGGCCGACGCTCAGGTGATGCTCGGTACGCAGGCGCCTGAGTTCCTGGCTCCGCAGAGCCGGCCGCACAGGGGCGCGGGCGTCGAGTTCCACATCGCCGTGCCCGCCGCCCACATCGGGGCCATCCACGCGGCACATCGAGCACACGCCGAATCGGCAACGGATCTCAGCCTGCGGCCGCGGGGTGAGCGGGCCTTTCACACCGTGCTGCTCGGCTACCGCTTCCTGATCGCTGCCGAGCCGGAGAACGGTTCTCGCTGAGATCGCAACCGCGGGGCACAGCCGGACCCCCGGCCCGCACCAGCTGAGCCTCGGCCCGGTGAACCTGCTGTAGCTGACCACCAACCCGGCCAGGCTCCGCGCTCTGCTCGTCCAGTCCGCCCTACCGCGGTCGCGGCGCGGCGAGCCGGCCGCACCGTGACCGCGGCGCGGCCGGATCGCGAGCCAGCGGTTCGTAATCGGGCAGGCCAGTGATTTACTGGCATGCAGCCACTTTGACCGCTGGTAAAGGACGGTGCGCAAAGCGATGGTCACGACGGTACGGGCGCGCAAGCAG
>WNFX01000024.1_pt1 | contig 105787 bp, 92 predicted proteins | sample 5400111 | NCBI WGS metagenome assembly WNFX01 (sample SAMN13153363, study PRJNA577476) | soil metagenome | isolation source: 40 cm soil or saprolite under grassland replicate 1 | place: USA:California | collected 2016-06-15
CCACCATCGGCGCGGTGAAGGCCCAGCCGGAACTGGCGAAGTTCCAGTTCCGCGCCGCCAACCGGTGGGTCGACGGTACGCACAACAACGGCATTATCAAGGGCTACTACGGCGCGGGGCAGGAGCACGCCCGGGCGCGGACCTTCACGTTCCCCGCCGACCATCCGCCGGTGCTCACCGGCGGCGACCACGGGCCGACTCCGGTCGAGTACCTGCTGCACGCGCTCGCGGCCTGCCTCATGGCCGGACTGGCCAACATCGCCGCGGCGCGCGGCGTCACCTTGACCGACGTCCAGGCGACGGTGGAGGGCGACATCGACCTGCGGGGCATCCTCGGGCTCGACGGCGACGTCCGCAACGGGTTCGAACAGATCCGGGTCCACTTCACGGTCGCGGGCGACGCGCCCGCCGAGAAGCTGCGCGAGCTGGTCGAGCAGTCGCGCCGGCGCTCGGCGGTGTTCGACATCGTCACCAACCCGGTGCCGGTCTCGATCGACGTCACCACCCGCTGACCAACCGGGACCGGCCGGCTACGCACCGCGGGATGGTCGGCCGGCCCCGCCAGGGCCGACCGCACGGAACACCTGCAACGGCCCAAGGGGCGCGACAACCTGCTCACCGCGTGGCTCCAGGAGGATCCCGGAGCCGGCGACGAGATCGCGTACCGTGGCTGACGCCCACAGCTCGGCGGACGGCGCCAGATCGGCCAGGGCGACGGCGGCGGACACCCCGTACCCGTCTATCCGGTCGGCCCGTCGCGGGACCTCGGCGATGTGCACGCCCATCCCGATCCGGCTGTCGGGGTTCTCGGTGAGGTACCGGACCCCGGCCCGGATGGCGGTGGCCGGCCCGTCGTACACCAGGACCTGCCGCCCGTCAGCGGTGCTGGCCCCGCGCGCCGTGCCACCGGCGAGGCTGCGCACCGCCGGCCTGGCGTCTGCTCCGGCTACGACGAGGAGCGCGGCGAGGGCCAGCGCGGGCGGTGCCGGAGCCCGGACGTCCGCGAGGAACGCCTCCACGGGGTCGAGGATCTGGTCCGGGTACCCGGAGACGAAGTGGTCGTCGCCGGGCAGCTCCACCAGGCGGGCGTCTGCGATGTGCTGGGCGAGGTACCTGGCATTGCCCAGCACGCTTACCCGATCACCGGTGCGGTGGATGACGAGGGTCGGTACCCGTACGGCCGGCAGCGCCTCCCGGATGTCGACCAGATCGTTCATCCGCATCAACCGGCGCACCGTCGACGGGGTGGCGGCCGCCCGTGCCCGCAGCCCCCACCAGCGGCACATGTCGTCGTCGGCTGACGGGCACCGCCTCCGCATGTCCGATTCCCAGTCCCATTTCGTGACCAGCTCCTCGGTGTATCGTTCACGCTCCTCACGGGTCGGCGCCCACGGATAGTCGCGGCTGCGCACCCGCTTGGCGTACCCCCCGTAGAGCACCAGCGCCTCGACCCGGTCGGGATGGGCGGCGGCGAACAGCGTCGCCATCGGACCGCCTTCCGAGTACCCGAAAAGCACCGCCCGCTGCGAGCCCGCCGCGTCCATCACGGCGAGCACGTCGTGCATCCGGGTCTCCAGGTCGGGCAGGCCCTCGGGCCGGTCCGACATGCCGGTTCCGCGCTTGTCGAAGCGGATAAGCCGGCCGAACGACGCCAACCGGTCCAGGAACCGGGCGTGCCGCGGATCGTCCCAGTCCAGCTCCAGGTGCGACACGAAGCCAGGCACCAGGACGATGTCCCGGTCACCGTGGCCGGTGACCTGGTACGCGATGTGCAGCCCGTCCGTGACCACGTAGCGGACCGGGGCCGGTGGACGGGAAACCTGCGGAGCGGGCTTCGCCCGCATGTCCCGCACGACGGTGTCCGCGACGAACCGGTACCCGCGGGCATGGACGGTGCGGATCACCCGCTGCGACTTCCCGTCGTCGCCGAGCGCCCGGCGGGCTTGCTTGATCCGGCTGGTCACCGCGGTCTCACTGACGAACCTGCCGCCCCACACCTCGTCCATCAGCTCTTCTTTGGAGACCACCCGGTCGCGGTGGGCGACCAGGTACGCGAGCACGCTGAAAACCTGCGGCTCGAGGGGGACGCGGACCCCACCCCGCCTGAGCTCGAACAGCGACGTATCCAACTCCAGGTCATCGAACAGAAAGACCATGCAACCGAGCCTGCCACACCCAGCCCCTAGCGGCCGGCCTCCGGCGTGCGACTCGTCTCAAGAAAGCGGAGCACAGCGGCGGTGTCGAAGTAGAACATCTGCGCCCGGGCGAGCTTTCCATCGCGTACCTGGTATAGGCCCAGCACCGGTGCATCGATCCGCTCGCCGCTGGTGTTTACTCCCCGCTGCTGATATAGAACCACCACCTCGTCTTCGCTGGTCGCCACCACCCGCGGGTCCATCCGCCGCTCCGCCTCCGTCGGCTGCAGCGGGTCCCACGTGCCGTCGAAGGTTGGGCCGTCAACGCGCGATACCGGGTTACCGTGGCTGTCGAAGACGCGGCGACTACCACCGTAGGGAAGCGACGGGGGCCAATGAAATTCAATGTCGCGGTGGTAGAGGCTGAGCAACCGCTGTTCGTCGCGCCGCTCAACGCACCGGAACGCCTCCAGCACGATCTTCACGTCGTCCGCGGTGCCCATGATCGGCTCCTTTCGTCGGCTCATCACAAGGACGAGCCACGCCGTCAGTCTGTGACCCTCGCGTAATCGACGGTATTGCGTCAGCTTCGATGGCCGTCTTAGCGTGGGAGCATGCCGGAGGCGGACTACGCGCAGATCGAGTGGCTGATAGGACAGGTCGACACGGCCACAACGACCCTGAACGATGGATCGACCGCGGTCCACCACGCGCCGTTCCTGACCGTCTCGAACTTCGGCGACACCGATGGCGCCCAGCCGTGCCAGTCGTCGTATCTCGCAATGGCCGAACGCGGCGCTGCCGCCGCCGGACTGCTGGTGGACGTGCTGACGTCCGACTCGGATCGGCTGCACGACGTGCTCGCGGCCTACCAGGACACCGACGGCACAGTCTCGACAAACATGCATCTCGCCGCCCCGACCCTGGACGTGTTCTCCGCCCACGTACACAGCGGCGACGGCCCGGCCGACGACTACATACGCGGCGGACACATCGACCGGCTCGTGGAGGCGGCCGACGGTGTTACCGGGCCGGCCGTGGTCGACCTCGACGCCAACGTGTCCCTGGACGCCGAGGAGCGAGGCGACCACGACGGTCTGGCGATCGGTGCGCTCCGCCGATTCGGGAACGAGTTGGGGTTCGAAGACGCGGGCGACGTCGGCCCGACCTCGCAGGACGGCGAAGGCGAACGCCTCGACTACGTTTTTACGAGCCCCGGAATCGAGACCGACGACGCCGTACCCGTTCAGGGCGGACCCTCCGACCACGACGGCCAGTACGTCGACATCGAACTGCCGCGGTGGTGACCACACCTTCCTAAGTGTCTTCGAAGGTCACCCGCACGTGGGCGGCGGATCGGCCCTCACCGTCCTCGACCGTCGGCGGTAGATCCCCTGCCTCGGTCGTCGTGGTCGTCCCGGTGGGCGGTGAGCCCGGAGAAGGTGCCTCCCCAGTGCTGGTGGCGATGACCGAACCCGGAACGTCCAGCTTGAGATTGTCAACCAGTTCCGACGATTCGATGCCGTCGCCGTCACGTACCAGCACGGCGTTGCCGAAGTCCTGACCCGGCACGATGGTGGGAATGTCCGGGAAGAAGTCCGGCATACCGAACGGTCCCACCCCGCGTGAACTGTCTTCGGTGGACACCTGCACCTTGTCGCTCGCCTTAGCGAAGTGGACGTCCCACTCGTCGCCGGTGCGGGACTCCAGTTCGCGTTCGAGGGTGTCGAGATCGCCCCCGAACACCTCCTGCAAGGTCACGATGTTGGCGCCGCTGTGGTCGATGATTCTCGCGATCCGCGGCACATCGCCCTGATCTGTACCGCGCGTGTCCCCAGGCGCATTGCCATGCCCCTGGCCGACGTTGAGGTTCATCACCCGGACCGTCTTCGGTGCCCAGATGTCGCTGATCTCGCGAAGGTCCGCCTGGATCCGGTTGAACGAACCCTCCTTCATCACCAACTCTTCGTCCACCCACGACCGGACCTCCTCCGCCGCCGCTATCGCGACGGTCACCATGGTCGCCTGCGCCGCATCGGCCAGGTGGAAGACGACCTCCTTTCCCTCGCGGCTCCCTGGCACCGTCGCCGTCAGCGCCGCCAACTGCTGGCTGAGCTGATCCTGAGCTGTGCGAAGCACGCCGGCCGCCGCGTCGAGCGCGTCCGCGGCCGCCGTCGCCAACGTCCCAAGCTCTCCGAGGTCGGCAGTGAGCTTCCGCTGGTGCTCGTCGTAGGCGTCGGCTGCCTCGCCCTCCCATGCCGACGTGGAGAGCACCGAATGTGCGGCGGCCGTGACCTTCTCCTGGGCGGACTGCGCGGTGGTCGCGAGGCTCCGCCACACTGCGGCGGCCTCTGCGAGGCTGGCCGGCGAGGCGTGCAGGTTCCACACGTCGGCTGTCGTGATCGGGCTGGGCGTCTCGGTCCCGGTCCGTGTCGACACGGCTCCTCCCCGATACGGCTCGGCGTGGGCTAGGTTCAGGGTAACGGCCCATACACCACGAGTCAGTGTGCTCTGAGTACTCGTAGTCAGGCGAGGTCTGAGCGGCGGACAATCGCGACTCGCCGGCACCTGATGTGAGGCGTTCGCAGGGATACGATCCGGATAGGTCTACGCGGGGGAACGGCGTAGAAGAAGGTGTCGGCCATGCCAACCGAGTCAGAACTGGTGGAGCTCGAGGCCCGAAGGGCGCAGTTGCGCGCCCAGTACCTGCGTCCGCCCGCGGAGCGTGAGCCGACCCCTGGGAGGGGGATCCATCACGCGGCGCTGATCTGTTCGGACGTCGAACAGACGATCAGTTTCTACCAGGGCCTGCTCGGGTTCCCGCTGGTGGAGCTGGTGGAGAACCGGGACTACAAGGGTTCGTCACACTTCTTCTTCGACCTCGGCAACCGGACCCTGCTGGGCTTCTTCGACTTCCCGGGCTTGGGCCTGAAGCCGGGCGTCGAGTCGATCGGTTCCGTCCAGCACATCGCGATCTCGGTGCCCCGGGACCGCTGGGAGCGGCTGCGGACCCGGCTCGACGAGGCGGGGGTGACGTACTTCGGGCCTGATCAGGGCATCCCGGAGTCGATGTACTTCAAGGATCCCGACGGCATCCAGATCGAGCTGCTCAGTGACCCGCTGATGTACTTCGGCGGCCGTCAGCTCGACGAGTAGAGGCGAAACGCCTCTGCGTCCGAAGGGGCCAACAGCTTCAGCAGCACCCGGCGGCACCTTCGAACGCCATCCACACGCCGCGGCTCAGCGCCACCGACGGGTCGGCAGGTCTGGGTCCGGCGACCACAGTCGCATCACGCTCGTCTCCACCAAGGAGGTTCTGGACATGAGCGAGTGGAACGCCATGACGTACGAGGGCAAGGAAACCATCCTCCGGGTGGTGCGCACCGAGGCCGAGCGGCTGTTCGCGCTGGCGGAGCGCCCCCAGGCGTGGGATGCGCCGACCGCCTGCGAGCGGTGGTCGACCCGCGACATCGTCGCCCACATCGTCGACACGACCGAAGGCTACTTCCGGGCCTTCGACGCGGCTCGTGGCGCGGGTGAGGTCCCGGCTCCGCACGGGCTGGCGGTGATGAGCCGGAAGGTGGACGAGGGTGCGGGCGTGCTGCGTGGAATCCCCCAGGGCGAGCTGATCGACCGGCTGCGCACCGACTTCCACAAGATGCAGGAGATTCTCGAGGCGCTCGGCCCCGAGGAGTGGACCGGCCTCATGGTCACCCACCCTTACATGGGCCCGGTCCCTGCCTTCTTCTACGCGGCCGGCCAGCTCATGGACTACGGCGTGCATTCCTGGGACATCCGCCAGGGCACGGGGCGCGCCCACGGCCTTCCGGGGGACACCGCCGACCTGCTGGTCCCGTTCATGTTCGCGATCTGGCAGGGCACCGTCCGAACCGATGCCGTCACCGAACCGTTCACCATCGGCATCAGGGTCAGCGGCCGCAACGCCGGCGACTACCGGGTCTCGGTGAGCGATCAGGGTCTGACCTACGAGCCCGGCGAGATCGAGAACCTGCCCGGATACATGGAGTTCGACGCCGGCAGCCTGGTGCTCACGGCTTTCGGGCGCGGTAACTTCGGCACCGTGCGCGGTGACCTGGAGCTGGCCGAGCGCTATCTGAACCTGTTCTTCCGTATCTAGGTCAGCCGAGTCCGGGAGGTGGTGGCTGGTAGTCCGTCGCCCGGTCAACGTGGTCGTAGACGTCGAGGCCGATCGGGCGACGCATTTCCTCCGCGATGTGACCCAGCAGTCCGGCCGTGCGTGCCAGCAGGGCGAACCCGCGCAGCGTCTCCACGGGGAGACCGAGGTCGCACAGCGCGGCGCCGCACGCACCCGCTCCGTTGAGGGGCAGGGTTCGGCCCAGCACCTCCGGGTGGACCCGCCCGACCGCCTCGAACAGGCGCAGGTGGGGGCCGAGCAGCCCTTCCTCGGCGGCGATCCTCAGCAATGCCGGCGTTCGCGGATCGCCACCGCGGTGCACGTTGTGCCCCAGGCCGGGAACGTAGCGACCGGCGGCGCGCTGGGACCGGACGGCGTCGCGGGCCAGGTCGTCCCAGCCGCCGTCGCTGGTGGGGAGGTGCCCGCCGTCCGCGCTGCGATCGGCCAGCGCGGCGGCCAGGAAGCGCCCGGCGTCCTCGGTCACGCCGAGGAAGCGTGATCCCCCACCGAGCAGGCCCGCGGCCAGAGCGCCCTGCACCGACTCCGGGGCGCCGGTGAGGGTGAGGCGGGCCGCGATCGCTGTCGGCGTCAGGCCGTGGTCCGCGAGGGCGACCAGGACCGCCTCGAAAACGCGCAGCTCACCGCGTGTGGGTCGACGCATTGCCACCAGCCAGAACGCCAGCTCGCCAAAGCCGACCTGGCCCATCAGTTCGCGCGGCAGGTCGTGCCCCAGGACCGAGATGGAGGTCTCGTCGGAGGAACCGATGGACGTGGGGTACCCGGTCATGCGTGGCCCTCCGCTTCGCGGTCGTCGGACGCGGCCTCGGCGTCGTACTCACCCGGCGGGTGACCGACCGGGAGCCGATGCTTCGCGACCCGGGATGTCGGCGTTCGGGGCAGGGCCTCGACGGCCTGCCAGAACCGCGGAACCTTGAATGCCGAGAGCCGCTCGCCCGTCCACGCGCGGAGCTCGGCCAAGTCCAGGATACGACCGGGTTCGGGGACGACGAATGCCTTCACCTCGTCCTCCGTCAGCTCCGACGCAACCGCGACCACAGCGATCTCGAGCACGTCGGGGTGAGCCTGGATGGCTTCCTCGACCTCGGCCGGTGACAGGTTCTGCCCACGCCGGCGCAGCACCTCCTTACGCCGTGCGACGAACGTGTAGGTGCCGTCGGAGTTGACCGTCACCAGATCGCCGGTGTGCATCCAGCCGTCGACGACCGCGGCGGCCGTCTCCTCCGGCATCCCCCAGTACCCGGGCGTTACCGTCGGGTTGCGCAGCAGCAGCTCGCCGGTCTCTCCCGGACCGAGCTCGCGCCCGTCCTCGTCCACGACGCGCGCCTCGTTCACCGTGCCCAGGGTCGGGTGCTGCCGCGGGGAACCGAGAGTGCCGAACGGTCGCGTACCGTGTCGCCAGATCAGGCCGTAGGGCGACTCGGACATCGCGTAGCCGCAGACGATGCGCAGGCCGAACCGCCGCTCGAACGCCTCCTGCCATTCGCGGGCCGGGGAGGGGCCGGTATAACACAGCCGCAGCGGTGTATCGGCGTCGTCGGGCCGCGATGGCTGGCGCATCAGGATCTCCAGCATGGCCCCGATCGCGTTGAACTCGGTAGCACCGTGCCGTCGGGCCGAGTCCAGGAACCCCCTGGCCGAGAAGCGCGGCAGCAGGATCAGACCGGCCCCGCAGGCGAGCGACCCCATTACCGAGTACGCCGGCGCGTTGATGTGGAACAGAGGCAGCGAGGTCATCAGGCGGTCGGTCGCCGTAAGCCCCATCCAGTAGGGAAACCCTTCGCCCGCCATGGCGTAAGCGCGATGCGTCTGCATGACCAGCTTCGACCGTCCTGTGGTCCCTGACGTCGGGATCAGCGCAGCCAGGTCGCCGGGTGCCACATCCACCGGCAGGTCAGAGCCGCCGGCCGGGTCCTCGACGCGCCAGTCACCCACCAGGGAGTCGATATCCAGCAGCCCGAGTACCGGCACTCCGGCCAGGCCCGCCTTGTCCAGCAACGGAAGCAGGGGAGCGTCAGTGACCAGTGCCCGCGGCTGGACCTGGCCGACAAGGCCGGCGAGCTCCTGCGCAGTCCCGGACGGGTCAGTAGGCACCGAGACGGCCCCGAGGGTGACGAGCGCCAGCCAGCACAGCAGGTACGGCGGGGTCGCGCGGGCGGTGACGACGACGAGGTCACCGCGGCGAACCCCCGCCTCGCGCAGCCGCTGGGCAAGTCCGGCGACGTGGCCCGCCGCGCCGGCGAAGGTTAACGTGCCCTCGTCGGTGCGCAGCCAGATGGTGCCGGGATCGCGCTCGGCTGCGGCGGCCACAAGCCCGGGGATGGTGCCCGACACGTCGCACCCGACCGATCAGGCGCAGACCGGCGACGCGGACCTGGCGAAGCCCTGTGCAAGGACGACGGGAGACGGTGACGGTGCCTGCATGCCGTTAGTGTGGCCGAGCGGCCCGACGGGGGCAACGCACTGGTCGGCGCATACGTCGCCTCTCATCCCCAGGCGCAGGGCGGGTTGGCCGTTGTCCAGGACCGCGACAATCCCCCCGGCCCGCCTCGGGGCGACCTGGGTGCGAACCGACGTGTGGTAAAAGTCCTATGCCCAACCTGACTTCCGAGCGCACCTGATCGACGGAATCCGCTACGTCGCAGGGATGTGAGCCAGCCCCATATTCTTTCGAATCGCGGGAGGATAGACGTGAGTCGACTGTCCCAATCGCCGTCGCTGGCAGCCCGGCGCGCATGCGCTTGGCCACTGCTCATCGTCACCGCTGTCGCCGTTGTCGGATGCACCCGGGCGGCGCCGAGTGCTCCTCCGGCAACACCGACGACCGTCACGCAGGGCTTCGTTCCCCTCTTCAACGGCAGAGACTTCACCGGCTGGCGCGCCGTCATCGAGGGGAAGGAGGCCCCGCCAGCTCCAGCGTTCACTGTGCGGGACGGGATGATCGTGGTAGCCGGAAACCCCGTCGGTTACCTCGCCACCGGGGCGTCGTATCGAAACTTCGTTGTCCGCTATGACTGGAAGTTCGCTGAAAAGGCCGGCGGCAACAGCGGACTGCTCGTCTATATACAACAGTCCTCGCATGCCGGCAGTTGGCCGAGATGCATCGAGGTTCAGGGGATGCAGTCCGAGCACGGCTCGATCTTCGCGATCGGGGGCGCCAAGGGCGAGTTCAGCACCGACAAGGACGCCGTCGCGAAGGCTGTCAAGCCCGGCGATTGGAACACCACCGAGGTTGCCTCTGTAGACGGGAACCTGACGAGCACGGTCAACGGCGTCAAGATCAGTAGTGGGAGGACGGAGATCAACCAGGGACCACTGGGTTGGCAGTCAGAGGGGGCCGAGCTCTATCTCAGGAACATCCAGGTCAAGCCGACGTAGCCGGCCTGCCTCAGTACGGGTTGGTTACTCAGCGCCGCCGAACGCCTTGATCATCCCCATCGCCGCCCAGCCGCTCTGTCTGTCCGACCTCGGCGGCCGTGACCAGCGCCAGGTGTCCCCGCACCGCGCAGTGCACGGAGCTGGCGGGCGTGAAGCTCGAACAAGATCCTTCGCCGTACACCGGGACGAGCCCTGACACCGCCGATGCGTGCGCCTGTGAGGTGGCCAGCGGAAGCTGTCGAGCAGCCCGAGCCGTGCGTCCGGTCCATCCGACGCGTGTCGTCTCCTGCGGGCTCACCGACGACGGCCGGCGCACCGCCCGCAGCGTCCCGTCGTAGCGAAATTCTTCGGAAAAAGGTCCGTCGCGATGTCGTTTCGGCTCCCGTCAGTTCGACATGTAAGTAGAAGCCAGAAAATGTCGTACCCCCATGGTGCAGTGCAGGTATCGGCGCGGTGAGGAGGCCCACGATGCATCACCTCAGCATCAACGCGGTTCGGTCCGAGGCGCTGTTCGTGTCGATGTTGCAGCGGTCGGACAATCCCAGCGCTGGGCAGGTCCAGCAGGCCATCGCCCGCGCCGTGCGCGAGCTCGGCAGCCGAGGATGCGCCGCGCGGGTGGCGCAGGAGTTCGGCGATCACCCGGAGATCGCGGTCGCGCGGATGCGTTGGGCCCGCCAGGTGGTCGACGAGGCGTTCGGCGCCACCGGGCTGGAGGCTGTCCACGCCCGCCGGTTCGCTGCGTCCGTCGTGGCTCACGCCGCGTGAGCCGCCGCACCCTACGTTGGGGTGTGCGTTCAGCACAAGGCGCCGGTTGTTCGTGGCCGTTCGGGCGATCGATCGACCATTACGCACAGTCATACTGGCCTGGCGGACGAGGTGTACCTACGCCGCAACCCGCGCCCTCAGGAATGGCCGGAACGAGGGGAGGGTCAGACATTGCAGGTCATCGGTACGAGGGCGGAGCCGGCCCACACGCACGGGCCGTCCGCCTCCCCGGCGGTGTCGACGCGGTGGGTGGAGCTTCCCGGCCGTGGCGTAACCCGGGTGTGGGAATGCGCCGGTCCGCCCGGCGCGGAGACGGTCGTGCTCATTCACGGTGTGACCTTCACGGCCGAGCTGAACTGGGGCAGCGTACTCGAGCCGCTCGGCCGGCACTTTCGGGTAGTCGCTCTTGACCAGCGTGGTCACGGGTTCGGGATAAGCCCCGGATCACGGTTCCGGCTCGAAGACTGCGCCGATGACATCGCCGCGCTGGCCGGGGTCCTCGGCATCCAGCGGTTCGTCGCGGTCGGCTACTCCATGGGCGGCATCGTCGCCCAGCTGTTGTACCGCCGGCATCCTTGGCTGCTGTCCGGTCTGGTGCTCTGCAGCACCGCGGGCAACCTCCGCGAGTCAGCGATCGAACACCTCGCCGCGCTCACTCTGCCCATGGTGGCCGCCGCCATGGCGTGGAACCCCGCGATGTGGCTGCTCGGTGCGGGTGCCATCGGGACGGTCCTCCTCGGCAACATCGAAGACCCCACTACTCGGGAGTGGGCTCACGGGCAGCTACGCCGCACCAGCCTCAGCACCGCCGTCTCCGCCATCCACGCGGTCTGCGAGTTCGCCTCCACCGAGTGGATCGGTCAGGTCGAGATCCCGACCGCCGTGATAGTCACGACGCGGGATCTCATCGTGCCGGCGAGCCGCCAACGGCGGCTGGCCAGCGCCGTTCCCGGCGCCACCAGCTTCGATGTGGAGGGCGGTCACGGGGTGTGCGTCAACGCGCCCGAGCTGTTCACCCCGACGCTGCTTCAGGCATGCCGGTCGGTGGCGGCCCGATCGGGGCCGGTGATTCCATCTGCCGAAGACCGGGACAACGGGTCGCGGGCGGTTCGCCCGGCCGCCACATATCCGGTGCCGAACGCGAATTCGCGGACCTGGAGGTCCTGGATAAGGCGCTCCAGGTGGCGCCACGGCCGGTCGAACCCGTCGAAGTCAGCGACGTAGGGGGCGTGCAGAGCGCGGACCTGGAGATTCAGGGCGATCATCCACCCGTCCGCCCACTTGCCACCGCCGGCGGCCACCCATGCCCCCGGGCGGAGACTGTCCACGACCGCGCGTACCGCCTCCTCGGACTGGAGGATGTCGTGGACCGCGCAGAAGAGGGCGGCGTCGGCCGAGACCCCGATCGGCGCCTCGGTGATCGGCGCCTGGCTGACGACGACGTTGTGCCAGCCCTCGCGCGCCGCACGCTGGCGCGCTGCGGCCACCATTTCCGGCGCGGCGTCGACACCCAACACGCAGCCGCGCGAGCCGATCTTCTCGAGCAGCATGGAAAAGCACAGTCCGGTCCCGCATCCCACGTCGAGGACGACATCACCGGGGCGCAGTGGGAGGGCGTCGACGATCGCATGCCGGAAGTGCTGGAAAGCGCGGGTTCGCTCGTCGTACCGGTGCGCATTCGTCGTGTAAGCCGCCAGCGAGGCCGACTGCTCCGGCGTGAAAACCGGTGCCTGATCAATCATTCTCGTCACGGATCCTGTCATGCCACTATCTCACCAACCCACCGTTACACCACAATTACCGCCACCAAAAGGGCCGGTGTCCCCGGGTTTCCGCCTCGGCCTGCCCAAACGCGCATCACCGGCGGCGCTGCGCGACGCGAAAAGACGCGTGGAGTTCTCTCGGCGCGGGAAGAGCAGGTCGCTGCGCTGGTCGCCGCTCCGCCAGCACCCCGGTCGGCCCGCTTAGAGAGGCGGTCGGGACCCGTTTCGGCCCGCTGTCAAGCGAGGTCCGAGGGGTTGGTATTGGCGCCACAAAGCAAGACGACAACCCGTTCTCCGGTGGCAGGCCGGTAGGCGCCGGAGGTGAGAGCGGCCAGGGCGGCGGCGGTGCCGTGCTCGACGACAATGCGGTAGTGGTCCCACAGCAGCCGGCGGGCGTCGATGATGGCCTGGTCGGTGACCAGGACGCTGCGCACACCGGCTGTGGTGGCGACCTGATAGGCGATGTTGCCGGCCCGGCGGGCACCGAGCGAGTCGGCGGCGATGCCTGACACGGTGATGTCGACCGGGTGACCGGCAGCCAGGGCCGCGTGCAGGGTAGGTATCGTCTCCGGCTCGACGGCTACAACCGTGGCCTTCCCATACAGGGCGGCGGCGAGGCCGGCCATGAGCCCACCACCGCCCACCGCGACGAGCACGGTGTCGAAGCCGCCCGGGATCTGCTCGAGCAGCTCCAGGCCGAGCGAGCCATGCCCGGCCACCAACTCCGGCTGGTCATAGGGATGGCAGAACAGCGCCGCGGTCGAGGCAACCTGGGTCAGCGCGGCATCGTACGCCTCGGCGTACTCGGCCCCGACCTGCACCACCCTCGCGCCCAGCTTGGCCAGCTTGGCAACCTTCACCTGTGGTGCCGTGGCCGGCACGTAGACCTCAGCCGGTACCTCGAGCTGACCGGCGGCGTAGGCGACCGCCAGACCGGCGTTGCCGCCCGAGGCCGTGATCACTCCTGCCGGCGGGAGTTCACCCCGCTCGGCCGCGGTCAGAATGCGGTTGAACACGCCACGGATCTTGAACGACCCGGCGTGCTGCATGTACTCCAACTTCAGCCACAGTCGCCCGGCTGCTGCGAACGCGCCACGGTCGATCTCGACCACCGGGGTACGCCGGATGCGCCCGCTGATCCGGGCGGCCGCAAAATCAATGTCACGACTGCCAATCATCGGCTCACCTGCCCCTTCAGTTAGCCCAAGCACGCGTCCTCGTACCACAACCATGGCTTTGGGATCTTGGCGCGGCGGGTTCGAGTAGCTGGCTGACGTTGTCGGTCAGCGCCGACAAGCGCCGGACGCCGCGCTAACGGCGGCCGGAAGACTCACGATCCGGTTGCCGGCTCGCCGGCCGACGCCGCACCCAGCTTGAACTCGATCAGGAGCAGGCGGTCGGTCGGCTCCCGCCAGACTTGCTGACCCTGGACGTAGGCCTGCCAGGCCGGCTCGTAGGAAGGATCATCCGGCGCTACCACCCGGCAGATGCCGGCGCGCAATTGATCGCCCCGGCGCACCTGCACCGGGCCGGGGTCGGTGAAGTTGCGCCACCACCGCTTGTCCGCAGCGTCACCAACGACCACCACAAACTGCTCGCCGTACCTGGCGTAGAGGACCGGCAGGGCCACGCTGCGCCCGGTACGCCGGCCCCGATAGCGCAACTCACACATGCCAGCGTCGAGCAAGCCATGCAACGGCGACCGCAACACGCCTAGAACCATCCGGTTGACCAGCGTTGGCGGGCGACTGGCGTGTCGGCGCCCCGACGTACCCATGCTGGTGGTCATGTCCGTACCCCTCTTTCTGCCGGACACCGGCGTCAGGCGTAGGTCGGGCGAGGTACACCAGGAGTCCTCTGGATGTGCTCCTGGTTTCCAGTCTCACCTCCCCGGCCGGACACCGGCAGGGGAGGATGGTCTCCGGTCGTAGCCCGGGCATCGGTTCACCGGCAGCCGCGCCCACCGCCGGCACGGCCGGCCGAGCCCTCTTCGCTGAGTTGACTACGTCAAACAAGGACAACGGGCGCGGCGGATAGGCCCTGTGACCACGGCGGCCACCGCGGCGACGCGGCACCACCGCGACCACTCGTACGATTAGCCTGAGGTCGTGCTGTGCCCGCCGTATCGGACCCGATGGGTCCCGCAAGTGTTGCTCGTCGTCCTCGCGCTCGGCCTGCTTGCGCAGTCTCCGGCACGGGCCGACAGCCCTCTGCGTCTCAACGATCAGCTCACGGACCGCGCTGGCGTCCTCGACGACCGCCGGGGCGAGGCGATGAATGCTTTGAACCGCCTGCGCAGCGAGACCGGACTGCAACTCTTCGTGGTTTTCGTTCACTCGTTCAGCGGCACGCCCGCCCAGCAGTGGACGGACACGACGGCGCAGCGCAGCGACCTTGGCGGGCGTGACGGGCTGCTGGCGGTGGCGACCCGCGACCGCTCGTACGCGTACTCGTTCGACACGGCGTTTCCGCTCACCCGCGACCAACTCGACGAGGTCGCGAACGCGGCGATCGAGCCGGCACTTGCGCAGAACGACTGGGCCGGCGCGGTGGTCGCGGCTGCCGACAGCTACCGGGCCGTCCTGGCGGGGCAACCGGTACCCACGCCGAAAATCGTGCCGGGAGAGCCCGACTCAGGAGGAGGGCTTGGCGGCGTAGCTGGCCTCGTCGGCGCGGCGGCGTGCCTGCTCGCGTTGGCCGTCGCGGTGGGGCTCGGCGGCTGGCTGTGGTGGCGCGCCCGCCGCGGGCGGGGCGCCCGCGCCGGTAGGACGGCGCCGCTGGACGCCGGCCTGTCCGGCGGCGGCCAACCGCAGCCCGAGCCAGCTCCCACCGCCAGCACCCAGGAGCTCACCGACCGTGCCAACGGTCTGCTCATTGAGCTCGACGACGAGCTGCGCAGCAGCGAGCGGGAGCTCGAGCTCGCCAAGGGCCAGTACGGGCCCGAGGCCACCGCGTCATTCGTGGCAGCCCTGGAGTTCGCCCGGCAGGAGGTTGCCGAGGCGTTCCGGCTGCGACTGAGCCTGGACAACGACCCGCCCGTGGACGGCACCAGGCGGCGGCAGATCCTCGCCGAGATCATCGGCCGGTGCGAGGCAGCGGACCAACGCCTGGACTCCGAGGCCGACGCGTTCCACGCGCTACGGGCGCTGGAGGCGCGCGTCGAAGAACTCATCCCGGTGCTGGACCAGCGCCGAACACATGTCGAGGCCCGCCTGCCGGGAGCCGCCACCGCCCTGGACGACCTGCGGGCACGTTATGCCGATAGTGCTCTGGCCCCTGTGTCGGGCAACGCGGCGCAAGCCCGCGAGCGGGCCGAGTTCGCAGCGGCGGCGCTGGCCCAGGCAGCCGAGTCCCTGGGCGCAGCGGAAAGCCGACCGACTGCCGAGCGCGGAGGTGGCGAAGAGCGCCCGGCGGCCGCCGAAACTGGACGCGGCGACGGGCGCTCGGCGGCCGCCGTCGCCGTCCGCGCCGCCGAGGAGGCGCTCGACCAGGCCGACACGCTTCTGGACGGCATCGTCCGCGCAGGCGCTGACTTGGATGCCGCCCGCTCCAGCGTCGACTCCCTGCTGGCCGAGGTGGACGCAGACCTGGCCGCCGCCGGTGCCGTGCAGGGGCCGGTCGCGGCGCTCGCCCCGGCGGTGGCTCGCGCCGAGCAGGTCGCCGCATCGGTCCGTGCGGAGCTGGCCGGGCCTGAAGCCGACCCGTTGTCGGCCGCGCGGCGCCTGCAGGAGGCCGACGCCGAACTCGACCGTGCGCTCGCCGACTCCCGTGACGCCGGGCAACGCTCGGCCCGAGCTCAGGCGCTGCTCGAGCACGCCCTGCTCACCGCGCGCGCCGAGGTGTCGGCCGCCGCCGAGTTCATCACCACCCGGCGCGGCGCGGTGGGCAGCCGGGCGCGCACGTGGCTGGCCGAGGCGGAGCGCTGCCTGGCCCAGGCTCAGACGCTCGCCGCCGAGGACCCGGAGGCCGCGCTGGCTGAGGCGCAACGGGCGAGCGACCTGGCGGCGCAGGCGGCGCAGGCGGCCCGCGACGACGTGGACGCCTGGCACGGCGGGTACGGCGGCCGGGGCAACGACGCGCTGGGCGCCTTCGCCGGCGCGATACTGGGCGGCATCCTGGCCGGCGGCTCGCGTGGAGGCTTCGGTGGCCGCCGGGGTGGCGGTGGCTGGGGCGGTGGCGGTGGCGGTGGCTGGGGCGGCGGCGGCGGCTGGGGCGGCGGCTTCGGGGGCAGCGGGTCGCGCCATGGCGGCGGGGGCCGGTTCTAACCAGCCAGCGACCGACGACTGGAGCGTGACGTTGCCGGCGAGAGATCAAGGTTCAGGACGGCAGCACTGATCGCGATACCGGTCAGGACTGCGTGAGAATTGGTGTTCGGAGGTCCGGGCGAGCACTGGGGGAGCCATGAAAGGCGACCGGGTCGAGATCGTGGTGGACGCCGGCGGCGACTCGCGCACCTACGAGGTCAGTGCAACCCGAGCCGGACGCCGAGTGGAAGTATCGATTGTCCGCAATGTGGTGACCGTTGCTGAGGTGACCCGGGGTGGGACCGTCGTGCGTACCGCTCGGTTCATGGCCAATCGCGTGCTGGCCCTGGTCGAACACCCCGCGCCGCGGGGACCGCTGACCGACGAGTTGCCGCCAGACAGCGCAACCTGAGCCAGCGCGCTCGGCGCAGGCCGTTCCTGTGGAAGATCGGTTAGGTACCCCTCCGCCCGCTTGCACCGTGCCGCTAGGAGAACGCCCGGCGGCCGCGGCCAGCCTTTGCCGCTGCATGCAGGTCTTGCAGGCCGCGAACCGCGCCACCAGCACGTGGCACGCGTACCTGAACGGGGCGCTGTCGCAGGACGCGCGCCGCTCCGAATCGGGCACGATTCGGGCGTGCGCCGTGTTCGTACGGACACCCCCTAACACACCTTCTGCACGTAAATTTCAGGCCTTACCAGTTCATTTGACACAGCGAAACGGGCAGAGGCAGGCCGAAACTGGCGCCGTTGTGAACCTGGTCACAACGTCTCGCTGGTGTTAAAAATTGCTCACTACCCGTGTATGGGCCAGGCGCGGCGGCCGGAGGGGGTGCGAGATGAACGCAGAGGAGCGACAGCACCGAATCCTGGGCCTAGCGCGCAGCGAAGGCGAGGTTGACGTGGGCAAGCTCGCCGCCGACCTGGCCGTGGTGCCGGAGACCATTCGGCGCGATCTTCGCCAACTCGAGCAGCACGGACTGCTCCGGCGTACCCACGGCGGCGCACATCCAGTGGAAACCGCAAGGTTCGAAACCACTCTGGCAATGCGCACGACCCGGCGGGTACCGGAGAAACGACGAATCGCCGCCGCCGCGGTCCAACTGCTCGGGGACGCCGAGACGATCTTCATCGACGAAGGCTTCGGCCCTCAACTCATCGCGGAGGCGCTGCCCACCGATCGTCCGTTGACGGTCGTGACAGCGTCACTGAGCACGGCGGCGGTGCTGGCGACGTCGCCGTCCACAACCGTGCTGCTACTCGGTGGTCGGGTCCGCGGCCGGACGTTGGCAACGGTGGACCACTGGGCTACCAGGATGTTGGCCGGCTTCATCATCGACCTGGCGTATGTCGGTGCCAACGGAATCTCCCGCGAACATGGTCTGACCACTCCTGATCCCGCCGTCGCTGACGTGAAGGCGCAGGCTGTCGGGGTCGCGCGTCGCCGCGTGTTCGCAGGGGTTCACACGAAGTTCGGGGTGAACAGCTTCTGCCGTTTCGCCGAGGTCGCCGACTTCGAAACGATTGTCACGGATTCCGCGCTGCCGGCGTCCGAGGCGCACCGTTACTCGCTGCTCGGACCCCAGGTGATCCGGGCGTGACTACCGCTGTCTCAGCGGCGCTCTGACCTGCCGCCCGACCTTCTCGCCACCGCACACTCGTGGCCATCATTGGAGGTTTGCTGTGCAAAAACAAGGGAAAACCGGCCGCCGCACGCCCGCAACCGGGTTCCTCGCCGGTGCGGCCGCGGCCGTCCTCATACTCAGTGGCTGCTCCGGCGCCGGTGGCTCCGGCTCGGGCTCCAGCGCGGACAAGACCATCACCGCCCTGATGGTCGGCAACCCGCAGATGGTAGACATCAGCAAGCTCACCGCCGACAACTTCACCAAGAAGACCGGCATCACCGTGAAGTTCACGATCCTTCCGGAGAACGAACTGCGCGACAAGGTGACCCAGGACGTGGCCACCCAGGGCGGGCAGTACGACGTGGCGACGATTGGCGCCTACGAGGCGCCGATCTGGGCGAAGAACGGCTGGCTGCACGAGCTGTCCAGTTACGCCGACAAGGACTCGTCGTACGACGAGGCCGACCTGCTCAAGCCGATGGTGAAGTCACTGTCCGGCGAAGACGGCAAGCTGGTCGCCGCCCCGTTCTACGGCGAGTCGTCGTTCCTGATGTACAACAAGGACCTCTTCGCGGCCAAGGGCCTGACCATGCCTGAGCGGCCGACCTGGCAGCAGGTGGCCGACTTCGCGTCCAAACTGGACGACAAGGGGGGCGGCGTAGCCGGCATCTGCCTGCGCGGCCTACCCGGCTGGGGCGAGGTCTTCGCGCCGCTGACCACGGTCGTCAACACGTTCGGCGGCACCTGGTTCGAGAAGGACTGGACCGCGAAGGTCAACGCGCCGGAGTTCACCGAGGCGACCAAGTTCTATGTGGACCTGATCCGCAAGTACGGCGAGTCGGGTGCGTCGCAGGCCGGCTTCACCGAGTGCCTGAACACGTTCGGCCAGGGCAAGGCCGCGATGTGGTACGACGCTACGTCGGCCGCGGGCACGCTGGAGGACCCGAAGGCCAGCAAGGTGTCCGGCAAGGTCGGCTACGTGTACGCGCCCGTGGTGAAGACCAAGTGGTCCGGCTGGCTGTGGGCGTGGGCCTTCGCCATGCCGAAGACCACGAAGAAGGCCGACAACGCCTGGAAGTTCATCTCCTGGGCGACCAGTAAGGACTACGAGAAGCTGGTCGGCGAGAAGCTCGGCTGGTCCCGGGTGCCGGCCGGCAAGCGAGCCTCCACGTACGAGATCCCGCAGTACAAGGATTCGGCCAAGGCGTTCGCCGATGTGACGTTGAAGGCGATTCAGGAGGCTGATCCGACCAACCCGGGCGTTCAACCGCGACCCGCGATCGGGGTGCAGTTCGTCGACATCCCCGAGTTCGCCGACCTCGGTACGAAGGCGTCCCAGGAGGTGGCATCGGCCATCGCCGGCAACACGACTGTCGAGCAGGCCCTCGCGAAGGGCCAGCAGCAAGCGGAGCAAGTGGCTCAGAAGTACCGGAAGTAGGGCTGCGGGCGCGCCGCCTGGCTGGCGGCGCGCCCTTCCCCGGGAGGGCCGTCACGTGACGCAGGTAATAACGAACGGCGCGACCACCGCCGACGCCCGCCATCGGGTGGCCCAGCCACGCGGCGGTAGCGCGCGGGACCGGTGGGGACGCCGGCTACCCCTACTGCCCGCACTCATCTTCGCCATCGTCGTCACGCAGGTGCCGTTCCTGGTGACGCTCTACCTGTCCACACTGAGCTGGAACGTGCTGCGCCCCGGCGAGCGGCGCTTCATCGGGCTCAACAACTACGGCACAGTGCTCACCGACGCCCGGCTACGCGCCGCGCTGATCAATACCGTGGTCCTGACTGCCAGCGCGGTGATCGTCTCACTCATCCTTGGGCTCGGCCTCGCGATCCTGCTCGACCGGAAGTTCCTCGGCCGGCCCGTGGTCCGCACCCTGCTGATCACCCCGTTCCTGGTGATGCCGATGGCCGCCGCCCTGCTGTGGAAGCACGCCATCTACAACCCGGCGTACGGCCTGATCAACGGTTTGATCGGCGGCACCACCGACTGGGTGTCCAGCTACCCGATGACCGCGGTGGTCGCCACTCTGGTCTGGCAGTGGACGCCGTTCATGATGCTGCTCCTGCTGGCCGGCCTGCAGAGCCAGAGCGAGGAGACCCTGGAAGCGGCCCGCGTCGATGGTGCCAGCCCGCTGCAGGTCTTCGGCTACATGACGGTGCCGCACCTGAGGCCCTACCTCGAGCTGGGCGTGCTGCTCGGCTCCATCTACATCGTGCAGACCTTCGATGCGGTCTTCACTATTACGCAGGGCGGACCGGGCACCGCGACGACCAACCTGCCCTACGAGATCTACCTGACCACATTCCGCAAGTTCGAGTACGGGGAGGCCGCTGCGGCCGGCGTGATCGTGGTGATCGGCACGATCATTGTGGCGACGTTTGCCCTGCGGGTCATCTCCAGCCTGTTCCGGATGGAGGAGGGCCGATGACCGCCACCGGTGGTGTGAAGACCCGTCGAAGCACGATCGTGATGTGGACCGTCATCGCGTGGGCGGTAGGTATCATCTTCGTCTTCCCGGTGCTGTGGATGGTGCTCACCGGCTTCAAGCAGGAGCAGAGTGCCGCGAGCAACCCCCCGACCTGGGTCTTCGCGCCGACCTTTGACCAGTACCGAGAGGTCTTCAACCGCCACATCACGCCATACCTGATCAACTCGGCAATGGCGAGTCTGTTCTCCACCCTGCTGGTGATCCTGCTGGCCACCCCGGCGGCGTACGCACTGTCGTTGCGGCCGGTGGGCAAGTGGCGCGACGCGCTGTTCTTCTTCATCTCCACCAAGATGCTGCCGCTCGTCGCCGCGCTGCTGCCGATCTATCTGCTCGTCAAAGCGCTCGGCATGCTCGACAACGTGTGGACCCTGGTCATCCTGTACACCTCGATGAACCTGCCGATCGCGGTGTGGATGATGCGCTCGTTCCTGCTCGAGGTCCCCCGCGAGATCGTCGAGGCGGCCTCCGTCGACGGCGCCGGGCTCGGGCGAACCCTCCGTAGCGTGATCCTGCCGGTCGTCTCGCCAGGGCTTGCCGCCACTGGACTGATCTGCTTCATCTTCTCCTGGAACGAGTTCTTCTTCGCGGTCAACCTGACCGCTACCAACGCCGGCACCGCGCCGATCTTCCTGGTCGGCTTCATCACCTCGGAAGGCCTGTTCCTCGCCCGGCTGTGTGCCGCCGCGACGCTGGTCTCGCTGCCGGTGCTGCTGGCCGGTTGGCTGGCGCAGAACAAGCTGGTCCGCGGACTGTCGATGGGAGCTGTCAAGTAATGAAGGCCGCCGTCATCGTCGAACCCGGTCGGATCGCGATCGAGTCCGTGCCCGATCCGGCACCCGGCCCACGCGACGTGGTCGTCCGCGTTGCGGGCTGCGGGATCTGCGGCACCGACCTGCACATCATGGACGGCGAGTTCGCTCCGGCGTACCCGATCGTGCCCGGGCATGAGTTCGCCGGGGAGGTCGTGGAGGTCGGCGCGGATGTGACCCAGGTCCACGTCGGCGACCAGGTCGCCGTCGACCCTTCCCTGTACTGCGGAGAGTGCTACTACTGCCGCCGCGCGCACGAGAACCTCTGCGAGAACTGGGCGGCGATCGGGGTCACCACCGCCGGCGGCGCTGCCGAGTACGCGCTCGCGCCCCAGAAGAACTGTTTCCGCCTGCCCGACGGGGTGGAGCCGGCAGACGCGGCCCTCATCGAGCCGCTGTCGTGCGCGGTCCGCGGCTTCGACGTGCTATCCGGCCAGCTCGCCGACCATTACCTCATCTACGGCTCCGGGACGATGGGCCTGATGATGATGGAGCTGGCCAAGCGGGCCGGCGCGGCCACCGTCTCGATGGTCGACCTCAACCCCGAGCGCCTGGAGACCGCCAAACTGCTCGGCTGCACGGCCGCCGTGACCAGCGCCGACGAGCTGGCGGCGCCGCGCGGCTGGGACATCGTCGTCGACTGCACCGGGGTCGAGGCGGCCATCGCCGACGGCCTGCGCCGGGTCGGGCGAGGCGGCACGTTCCTGCAGTTCGGCGTCGCATCCTATGGGGCGCGGGTGACCATCGAGCCGTACAAGATTTACAACAACGAGATCACGATCACCGGCTCGATGGCTGTGCTGCACAGCTTCGAACGGGCCGGGGAGCTCTTCGCCGCCGGCGTGCTGCGGCCGGACGTCTTCATCAGCCACCGGTTGCCCCTCGACCGGTACGCCGACGCGATCGCCCAGTTCCGCGCCGGTGTCGGCCGGAAACACCAGATCGTGCCGTGACAGCGATGAGTCCGCGCCGGTAGGGCACCGGCCGAGGTGTGTCCGCGCGTCCCAATGCCTAACAGGAGACGCGGGACACGACAGGACACCGCTCCCATGACGGCGGGACAGCCAACGGAGCAGCGTTCAGGTCAGGCGGTGACCGGCGCCGCGACGGGCAGGGAGCGAGCCATGAGAATCTTGGACAGGTGCGGGGCGCTGACCGGTGCGGCGTACGTCGTGCTGGTCACGGTCGGCAACACCATGAGTACTGACGTCGGCCCGGGACCGCACCCCGACCATCCGGCCGGCCAGCAGGACATCGACTATCTGCACCGGCTTGCCGGGAGCACCTTCGGCCAGGTCGGGGTGACGTTCGAACTGCTCAGCTTCGCCGCGCTGATGCTGTTCGTCGGCTACCTGTGCACCCGGGTCCGTGCCGGCGGCTGGCTCGCGACCGCAGCGCTGGCCGGAGGCGTGGTCTCGATCGCGGTCAAGCTCGGGTCTGCCGCGCCGATGTTCGCCGCGTATGTCCTACGCGACGAGATCAGTCCAGAGACCGCGCGGGTGCTCAGCAACATGAACGGCGCCGCGTTCGTGGTGGACTGGTTGCCGACCGGACTGTTCGTGGCGTGCGCGGCCGGCGCAGCGCTGGCGACCCACACCCTGGGCCGGATCCTTGGCTGGGGTGGCGTGGTCGCGGGTACCGGCGCCGTCATCGTCACGGCCGTCACCCGGGGTGCACGTCCTGGACGCCAACGCCCTGCCGTTCCTGGTCTGCCTACTGTGGATCCTGGTGGCCAGCGTCCGGCTGGGGGTCCAGCGAACCTCCCGGGCGGCGCCCGAGCCGACACCGGATGCGGTGCCGTTAGCGGTGTGACCGTGCTTAGGATTCCCCGCCGGTCCGGGAAACGTCACCATGACGCTGTGGGCGCCGTGACGGAATCCCGGGCCGGCTGGACCGTGGCCGGGCTGTCGGCCGGGGTCGTCGGGTTCTGGCTGGTCCTCGGCGGGCTCGGCGACCTGGGACGGCACGGATACGGCGACTTCGTCCAGAACGCATACCCGAACATCGTGTTCGCGCTGGCCTTCCCGGTGGCCGGCGCGCTGATCCTGTCCCGGCTACCCGGCCACCGACTCGGCTGGCTGTACTGCCTGTGCGGGCTGGCCTGCGCGGTCACCCTCGCGTCCTATTCGTACGCCGAGCGCGGCCTGGTCGACCGGCCGGGGTCCCTTCCTGGGGCGCTTGCTGCCGGATGGGTGTCGTCGTGGATCTGGATCTGCGGCGGCAGCCCGCTGTTGACCTTCGGCGTCTTGTGGTTCCCCGATGGCCGGCTGCCGTCGCGGCGCTGGTGGCCGGTGGCGGCGGCGGCCGGTCTGAGCATCGGACTGCGGGTGATCTCGGTCGGGCTGCGACCGGGCCCACTGGAGAACCATCCGGTCCGGGTCAACCCACTCGGCCTGCCGTTGCCCCGCTCCTGGTTCCACATCGTCGACTCGGCCAGCTTCCCGCTGCTCCTCGTCGCGATCGTCGGTAGCCTCGCGGCGCTGGCGGCGCGTTACCGGCGAGCGTCGGCCGACGAACGCGACCAGCTGCGCTGGCTCCTGATCGCGGTCGGATTACTGGTTGTCTCCTTCGCCCTCGTCGGAAACTCCACGGTGGCTGCCACGGGGAACCTGCTCGCGTTGGTGGCGATCCCGCTGCTGCCGCTGTCGGTCGGTGTCGCGGTGCTCCGGCAGCGGCTGGACAGCGTCGACGTCACGGTGCGCCGGTCGCTGGTCTACGGCTGGCTGCTGGCCGCCGGACTCGCCGTGTACGCCGGTGTGGTGCTCGTCCTCGACGCCGTCCTGCGCGGTCACGCCGCGCCGGTGGTCACCCTCGTCGCGGCCGGCGCCGTCGCGGTGCTCTACCAACCGCTGCGGCTGCGCCTTCAGCGCGCGGTGGACCGGATGCTCTACGGCGACCGCGGCGACCCCTACGCGGTGCTGACCCGCCTGGGACGCCGGCTGCAGGCGGCGGGCTCCGCCGAGCAGACCCTGCCCGAGACGGTAGAGACCATCGCTGCGGCCCTACGGCTGCCCTACGTCGCGGTAGAGCTGCTCGGCGATCCGCCGGCGCAGCCGACCGCCGCCTACGGCACGGCCACCGACCCCGAGCCGGTCGTCATCCCGCTCACCCACGGCGGCGACGCGGTCGGGCGGCTGGTGGTCGGCCGGCGGGATACCCGCGACGACCTCACGCCGGCCGAGTGCCGGCTGCTGGGCGACCTCGGCAGCCAGGTGGCCGTCGCCGCCCACGCCGTCCTGCTCGACCGCGCCCTGCGACGGTCCCGGGAACGGCTGGTGGTCGGCCGGGAGGAGGAGCGCCGGCGGCTGCGCCGCGACCTGCACGACGGGCTCGGCCCGGCGCTGGCCGGCGTGGCGCTGGGCGTCGACGCCGCGCGCAACATGCTGCGAAGCGACCCGCGCTCCGCCGACGCGCTGCTCGCCGACCTCAAGCACGAGACGCTGGGCTGCGTGGGCGAGGTACGCCGCATCGTCGAGGACCTCCGCCCGCCCGCGCTCGACGAGCTGGGCCTGCTCCCGGCGTTGACGGCGTTCGTCGACCGGCTGTCCACCCGCGACGAGGCGCTGCAGGTGGCCGTGCAGGCGCCTGACCCGCTGCCGCGGCTGCCCGCTGCGGTCGAGGTGGCGGCGTACCGGATCGCCACCGAGGCGATGACCAACGTCGCGCGGCACGCGCACGCCCGCACCTGCCTGCTGCGCCTCGAGGTCGGCGACGACCTGACGCTCGAGGTCAGCGACGACGGCGTCGGCGTGCCCGCCGGCCGGCTGCCCGGCGTCGGGCTACCGTCCATGGCCGAACGCGCCGCCGAACTCGGTGGGCGCTGCGTCGTGGGCCGCCTCGATGGCGGCGGCACCCAGGTCCTGGCGCACCTACCGCTGGCCGCGGCATGAGCCTGCCCCTGCGCGTCCTGCTGGCGGATGACCATCCGGTCTTCCGCAAGGGCCTACGCGCCCTGCTCACCTCCCTGCCGGAGGCGACCGTCGTGGGTGAGGCCGCCGACGGCGAGCAGGCCGTACGCCTCGCCACGCAGCACGAACCGGACGTCGTCGTGATGGACATCAACATGCCCGGCGTCAACGGCGTCGAGGCCACGCGACGCATCGTCGCCGCGCGTCCGGGCACCGCTGTCCTGGTGCTCACCATGTTCGACGACGACGACTCGGTATTCGCCGCGATGCGCGCCGGGGCCCGCGGCTACCTGGTCAAAGGTTCCGACACCGAGGACGTGGTCCGGGCCATCACGGCGGTCGGCAACGGCGAGGCCATCTTCGGCCCTTCGGTCGCGCGCCGGATTCTGGCCTTCCTCACCCGGCCCCTGTCGGCCTACGACCAGCAGCTTTTTCCGGAACTCAGCGCCCGCGAACGCGAGGTGCTCGATCTCATCGCCGCGGGTGCCACCAATACCGACATCGCCAAACGGCTCTTCCTCAGTCCCAAGACCATCCGCAACCACGTGTCCAGCATCTTCACCAAGCTGCAGGTGGCAGACCGCGCCCAGGCCATCGTCCGGGCTCGCGCCGCCGGGCTCGGTCGCGAGCCCGGCGACCTTCGGTGACCCCACCGGCCTCCGTTAGAGGTCCAGCACGACGGCCCCCCGCGGCCGGGTGGAACAGATCAACACGTTGCCGGGCGAGGGCTCGTCAACCGGCTCGGGCGAGTACGCCACCTCACCCGACAGCAGTCCGCTCTCGCAGTTGTGGCACACCCCGGTGCGGCACGACCAACGCGTCGGCACGTCACAGGCTTCGGCCAGGTCGAGCAGGCTCTGGTAGTCGGCGCGCCACGGCACCGTCAGGTCGCTGCGCGCGAACGACACCGCTGGTCCGTCACCCGGCGGGCCGGCCGGCGGGTGCGGCGGCCGGGCCGGCACCGGCGTGATTCCCGGCGCCAACGCCGGCTGGGACCCGAAGACCTCGGTGTGGATCCGCGACGCCGCCACGCCGACTGTGACCAGCGCTGCCGCGACGTCGGTGAGGAACCCCGCCGGCCCGCACAGGTACGCCTCCGCGCCGTGCGGCAGATCGAGCCCGCGCAGCAGCTCCGCCGACAGTCTGCCGGCGGTGTCGTAGTCGCGCCCCGGCTCGTCGGCCGGATCGGGACGGCTGAAACAGATGTGGGCGCGGGCCCTGGGCAGCTTCGCCAGCAGCGCGGCTGACTCTGCCGCGAACGGCCGCTCGGCCCCGTTGCGGGCGGCCTGCAGCCACCAGACCTCCCGCGGGGACCGAACGGCCGCAAGCGCGTGCAGCATGGCCAGCACCGGCGTCGCCCCCACACCGCCGCTGATCAGCAGAACGGGGACTGTCCCGGACCGCAGGGTGAAGGTGCCTCGCGGAGCGGCCACCTCGATCCTGTCGCCGGCCTGGACGCGCGAGTGTACGTATGCGCTGCCCGTGCCGTGCGGCTCCCGCTTCACGCTGATCCGGTACTCGCCGGCGCCCGGCCGCCCGGACAGCGAGTAGCTGCGCAGCAGCGGCTGCCCGGCGGGATCGGGCCGCAGCCGCACCGTCAGGAACTGGCCGGGCAGCGCCGACGGCACCGGTACCCCGTCCGGGTCAGCCAGGCGCACCGACGAGATGGTGGCGCTCTCCCGCTCGATCGCGGTCACCCGCAGCGGGCGGAACCCTGGCCACGCCGGCGGCGAGGTGACGGCGAAGAGGCCCGCGTTGCCGGTGCCGGACTCCGGCTCGTCGAGGATCGCCTGAAATGACGCCTGCCAGCCGGGGCTGAGCGCCGGGATGCGCAGGGCCCGCGCGATCTGCGGCCGTGGGTGGCCCGGCAGGTAGAGCAGCGCGTCTATCTCGGCCACGGTCATTCGCTCCGGGCCGGCGGCGACCTTGACGATCTCGTCACCGGCCCGGACCGCACCCTCTTCCAGTACCCGCAAGTAGAAGCCGGGTCGATGATGCTGCACCAGCAGCGCCGGTATCCGGGGGTCGTCCATCCGGAGACCCACCCGGTAGCAGGTGACGCGCGGCTGGGTCACCTCGAACAGGGCCCCGCCGATCCGGTACCGGTCGCCGATGCACACCTCGTCGTCGGGCAGGCCGTCGACGGTGAAGTTCTCACCGAACTGGCCGTACGTGAAGTCGTCACGCTCCAGGAACTCCTGCCAGTACCGGTAGGAGCCGAGCTGGTACACGAAGACCGCGCGCTGCTCGCCGCCATGACCGCCCAGGTCGCCCTGCCCGTCGCCGTCAACATTGAGACGCCGCACCATCACCGGCCCGCCGACCGCTGCCTTCCACACACCCGTGTACACGGTGCGGCCGCGCCACGACACGTCCTTCGGCATGCCGACGTTCACTGACCTCAGTGTGCCCACCCACGCATCGTCCTGCAGTACGGATCGCTACGGAAGCAGGCGGCTACGGTAGCCGTGGAATGCCGGCCTGCATGAACCGTGCTGCTGCCGGCACCCGGTGCGCCGCCGGGCCGGGTGTCAGGACAGTAGGTGCGCGCCGGGCCCCTTCTCGGCGAGCGAGTCGTTCGGGTTGACCAGGGCGCATTCCTCAAATGACAGGCAGCCGCAGCCGATGCAGCGCGTGAAGCGGTCGCGCATGCGTTCCATCTTCGCGATGCGAGCGTTGAGTGCCTCGCTCCAGCACTGCGAGGCGCGGATCCAGAACTCTTTGGTGGGCGGGACGTCCTCGGGTAGGAAGTCCAGTACCTCGCCGATGAGCGACGCGGGATGCCGACGCTTTGGGAGGCGCGGATGAACGCCACCCTGCGCAGCGTGGTCCGGTGGTACCGGCGCTGGTTGCCCGTCGTCCGCCGGCTCGCAATGAGCCCTTGCCGTTCGTAAAAACGCAAAGCCGACGCGGATACACCGCTGCGCTCGGAGAGTTCCCCGATCGTTAGTTCGGAGGCGATCCCCGCAGTCGGCCAGCGCATCACCCGGGCCAAGCGGACGCTGGCCGAGAAGAAGGTGGCCATCGAACTGCCGCCGCCAGCCGAGGCCGCCGAGCGGCTGGCCTCTGTGCTCGAGGTCATTTACCTGATTTTCAACGAAGGGTACTCGGCGACGGCCGGTGACGATTGGATGCGGCCCTCGCTGTACGAGGAGGCGCTACGCCTGGGCCGGATTCTGGCCACGCTGGCGCCGCAGGAGCCGGAGGTGCACGGTCTGGTGGCCCTGATGGAACTCCAGGCGTCGCGCACCCCGGCCCGGACCGACCTGGACGGGACCCCGATCCTGCTGCAGGACCAGGATCGGCGGCTCTGGGACCGGCTGCTGATCCGGCGGCGACTGGAGGCGCTGGCCCCCGCCGAGGGCACCTTCGGGCCGTACGTCCTGCAGGCCTCCGTCGCGGCCTGCCACGCCCGCGCGACCCGCGCCGAGGACACCGACTGGGAGCGGATCGCGGCGCTCTACGAGGTGCTGGCCTATGTCTCGCCATCGCCGATGGTGGACCTCGACCGTGCGGTCGCGGTCAGCAATGCCCACGGTGCCGCACGCGGACTAGAGATCGTCGACGCCGTGGTCCTGCCAAATTATCCACTGGTCCCGGCGGTCCGCGGCGACCTGCTGGCCAAACTGGGCCGAAACGCCGAGGCCCGGCACGAGTTCGAGCGTGCCGCCGGGATGACCCGAAACGCGCGCGAGCGTAGCCTGTTCGAGGCCCGGGCCGCCGCGCTCGAATGACAGCCGCACTCACCACGCGGACGGCGGCGGCGGCGCCACGACCGGCGGACGGTCGTCGCAGGTGATGGTGTTCGGCAGCTCCCATGCAGCGAGCCAGCCACCGTCGTTGCCGCCGAGGTCCGTCAGCGAGAACTCCGAGCCGGCGGGCGTGAAGTGGAACGACCCGCAGTTGTTGACGCCGACCGCGCCGACGTTACGCGCGTCCACGTTCTCAAACGACGCGGAACCGGCTACGCGAGCGCTGACCACCGAGGTGCCCGTACCGTCGACCTTGATGTCCTTGAAGTGGACGTTAGTGATCGAGTACAGGTCCTTTACCGGCCAGTCGCTGACCAGCATGATCGCGTTGTACGTGTTGTCGAGGAAGTTGTCACCGACCACCTGGATGTCCGCGTCGATGCTCTTCTCGAGCGCGTAGAACCAGATGGCTCCCAGACCGATGTTCCAGTTCAGCTCGTACGTGCCGGCGCGGACGGTGGTGTTGTTCGCTATCCATAGGTGTCCGGTGAACGCCTCGGCGCCGAAGCGGGACCCGACCTGGATGCCGCTGCCCTCGCGGATCGGGTCGGCGACGAGGTTGTTCGAGACCGTGTTGTCCGTGCCGCCGTAGAGGGCGATGCCGTTGGCGAGCACCGGCGTCTGCACGGTGTTGTGGTCGAACGTGTTGTTGGCGTTCGCGGTCGTCTCGGACCACATGGCGAGGGCGTCGTCACCCGTGTTGCGGACGAAGTTGTTCGACACGACCGAGTTCGTCACGCCGGTGTGGAAGTTGAGGCCGTCGGCGATCTGGTCGACGATGACGTTGTTTGTGACCCGCACGTTCGTCATCGGTCCGTCGAACCACAGGCCCACCTTGGTGTGGTGGATGTAGAGGCCGTCGATCGTCGAGTTGTTCATCGCCCCGCCGATGCCGTTCACCTGGTCGGTGTCGATGCGCTCGCGGACGTCACCCTCGATCGCGAAGCCGGACAGATGGACGTTGCTGCTGCCACCGTCCGCCACGTACTTGCCGTAGAAGCCGACCCCCGTGTGCACCGACTTGTCGGGGGCGGGGGTGCTGAGGGCGACCTCGCGGCCCTTGATGATCGTGTACCAGCTGCCGGCACCCTCGATCGTCACGTTGTCGACGATGATGTGGCGGTTCACCTGGTACGTGCCCGGTGGGACATAGACCGTGAGGTGTTTACGCTTCGCGAAGGCGATCGCCTTGTCGAACGCGTCGGCGGAGTCGCGCCGGCCGAATGGGTCGGCGCCGAACGCCAGCACGTTTGCCGCGACGAGTTCGACGTGCGGCAGGCCGACAAGCTGCGAGTCGAGCAGGTCGATGATCGTCCATGCGGCGCTGCTTCCGGCGGGAACCGTGAGCCGCACCTTGTCACCCGCGCGGTACGGCCGGCCGAGCAACAGGCGCTGCTCGTCGTAGAAGTGGTTCGGGCGGAACGGGGTCGTGATCGTCGGGGCCGGCGTCGTGGCCGCGGGCACACAGGAGCACTCGGTGATCCACCAGTCGGGGTGCAGCAACCCGGCGTTCGGGTCGTTCGAGAACGGATACTGGTTGTACAGCCACGCGTACTGCGACGTGAGGGTCATCGCCTTCGTGGACCCGCCATTCACCGTGACCTTGAGCGGCGCGGTGATGCCGCCGCCGCCCGGCGCATCCGGGATGCTGTAGCGCACGGTGATCGCGTTGGCCGCGCTCGGCAGGGTGAACTCGACGTACTGTCCCGGCGTCAGTTTGACCGCCTTACGGCCGGACGCCTCCGCCGGCAGCGTGTACGCGGAACGGTCCGGGCCGATGATCGTGCCGTTCGTGGCGGCGTTCTCCGCCTCCTGCTCGGTGAAGTCGACGCTGGCGCCTCGGCCCGTCACGAGCGACGGGTCGAGGGCGGCGCGCGTCACAACGGGGGCCGGGACGGCGTGCGCGACCACGTCGGCAAAGGCTGTGCCGGCGCCGCCGAGACCTACCGCGGCCGCCGTCGTCGATGCGACCCCCGCCGCGACCCAGAGCCATGGCCCCTTGGACCACCTCGCTGCAACTCCGATGATGCTCCGTGACATCGAAAGACTCGTTTCCCTCGGGATGGTGAACGGCTGCCGACGCTCGAGGCGGAGCGTCCTCCGCGGTGGTCGCATGGTCGTCAGGTTTCGTTCGCAGGCACGAAACAGAGCTAGACACCGTCATGTTATTGCAAGATTCTGTTTCAATTCAAGCGCAACTTTGTCGACCTATTGTGGGCGTATTGTCGACATTTGGATCGTTGGTTGGCGAAGCGAACCGTCGACCGCGCTAGGTAAGACGGGCGACTCGCGGCGGAAGCGGGGACGCTAGGCGTGCGTCATGAGCGTCTTAGCCGCTTGGTGGTCCCCGGCTGTTTCGTCGCCGAATTCGCCGTTTGGGAGGTCGCGGCCGTACGGCGGCGCTGGGGTGTGTCGGTGCGGACGAGCGCGTCGTGCAGCAGTTGGTGGGTGTATCGGGCCCAGCGCTCGGGTGACCAGCCTCGTTCGCCGACGAGGAGGTGGAATGTCGAGGGTGCTGTGAGCGCCCAGACGAACGCGGTGGCGGTGTCGATGTCCCAGCCGGGGGCGAGGCGGCCCTCGGCGGCGATCCGGGCGACGACGGTGCGCATGCCGTCGAAGCGGCGCTGCATGCGGTCGGCGAGGATGGCGGCCACGGTGGGGTCCTGGTCGCGGGCGCGCTCAGCCACCCGGGCGAGGGCGTGGGTCTGCGGCTCGAACGCCGCGCCAGCCTCGACCAGCGCGTGCAGCGCTTCCTCGCCGGTGTTCGCGGTCCACACCGGGGCGAGCAGGGCGCCCAGGTTGGCCTGTTCCTCGACCCAGGTCACCAGTTCGGTCAGCAGCTGCGCCTTCGAGGCGAAGTGCAGGTACACGGCCTGGCGGCTGATGCCGGCGCGTCTGCCGACCTCACCCAGACCGACGTCAGAGCGGCCTTCCTCGATCAAAGACCGGGCCGCGGCGAGGATCCGCTGCCGGGTGTCCACATTCCTGCTTGACATCGTGTCAAGTACGGCACACGCTTGACACGCTGTCAAGCGACCCGACGCGTTCCGGTCGCGGCGACAAGCCGGGGAGGAAACATGCTGGCGATCCGTGCCGCGCGCCTGTTCGACGGCGTCAGTCCCACCCTGGTCGAGCGACCGATCGTGCTAGTGGACGAGGGCAGCATCGTGGCGGTCGAGTCCGGGACGGCGGTGCCGGCTGGCATCGACGTGGTCGACCTGGGCGAGGCGACGATGCTGCCCGGTCTCATCGACGCGCACGTACACCTGGCGCTCGATGCCAGCGACGACCCGGTCGGTCACCTTACCGACGCCGACGACGACACAGCCCTGCACCGGATGCGCATGGCCGCCCGTACCTGCCTCATGGCCGGGATCACCACCGTCCGCGACCTCGGCGACCGCGACTATCTCTCCCTCCGGCTACGGGACGAGGTCGCCGCCGACCCGACCGCCGGCCCGCACCTGCTGGCGGCCGGCCCGCCGATCACCCCCACCGATGGACACTGCTGGTTTCTCGGCGGGCAGGCAGACGGGGTGACGGCGGTGCGGGCCGCGGTCACCGAACACGCCGAACGTGGCGTCGACGTCATCAAGATCATGGCCAGTGGCGGGGATCTCACCCCCACCACCCGCTCTCACGAGGCCCAGTACGGCGTGGACGAGCTACGCGCGGCCGTGGACGAGGCGCATCGCCACGGGCTCCCGGTCACCGCGCACGCCCACGCCGCAACGGGTATCGCCAACGCGGTCGCCGCCGGCGTCGACATGATCGAGCACTGCTCATTCCTGACCGCCGAGAGTGCGCACGCCGACGCTGATGTCGTCGCCGCCATCGCCGACCGGGGCATTGTGGTGTCGGCGACCCTAGGGTTCCTGCCCGGCGCACCCCACCCACCGGAGATCCTCGCCCGCATGATGGCCCGGCTACCGGCCATCCTCCACGCGTTCGAGCAGGTGCGCCAATCCGGCGCCACCGTCGTGTGCAGCAGCGACGGCGGCATTGGATTGGCCAAGCCGCACGATGTGCTCGGCTACGGCGTCGCCGACATGGTCACCATCGGCGGCTTCACCCCGGTCCAGGCGCTGCGCTCGGTGACCTCCCTGGCTGCCCGAGCCTGCGGTATCGGGGCGTCCAAGGGCCGCGTCGCGCCCGGGCTCGACGCCGACCTCCTCGCCGTCAACGGTGACCCGCTCGCCGACCCGACCGCCCTCCACGCCGTCACCGCCGTCTTCCGCGCCGGCCGCCGCGTGCGCTGACCCGGCAACTGAAAGGCCGCGCCTACCAGCGTTCATCTGGACAGAGTCGGACGTCGTGGCAACACGGTGGGAGCGCAAATCGCGGCATTAGCGGACACCCGGGCGGGATCGGGACGCCGTAGCTGCCTCGTATTCGACGGCTACCACTCCCCCGGTTTGCCGACCAGGACGTCGGCCTGCTGGACCTTCTCGAACCCCTCCGACTCCCCGTCATGTTTGGCCCGCATGGGCCCGCGTCCGTCTCGATCGAACACGCGAGCCCGCCGATCGGTAACCCTGCTGCCGTCGCGCTGTCCGTCATCTCGTTGCTGGCGTGGTCTTGACAGCGGGCCATTCCGTCAGGACGCTGTCTTATAGTCTTACTGTCGTAGGACAGAGGGAGTTTGTTGCGGGTGATCGAGTTTGTGCTGGATGGCCGGTCGAAGGTGAACACCTACATGCAGCTGGTGCAGCAGGTCAAACAGGCTCTACGCGTGGGGCTGTTGGCGCCCGGTGACCAGTTGCCGAAGGTTCGCGACGTCGCGCAGTCGCTGGCGATCAACCCGAACACGGTGTTGAAGGCGTACCGCGAGTTGGAGATCGAGGGCCTGGCGGAGGGACGGCCGGGTGTCGGCACGTTCGTGAAGCGGACCCTCGCGGGCGCGTCCTTGCCCAATCAGGCCGAGCTGCGTGAAGACCTGGTGGCCTGGCTGCACCGGGCGCAGGCCGCCGGACTGACGCCCGAGGATGTCACGGCCCTGGTGGAGACGACGATTCGGGCCACGCTCCCCGTCGAGTCGCCGCAGAAGGAACCCGTGTGAACAGCATGAGAGGACACGGAATGGACATAGTGCTGGAGACCGACCAGCTGGGAAAGCGGTACGGAAACAAGTGGGCGCTGCAGGACTGTTCGCTGTACCTGCCGCAGGGTCGCATCGCCGCACTCGTCGGGCCCAACGGGGCGGGCAAGACCACGCTGCTGCACATGGCGGTAGGTCTGCTGCGGCCCGACGCCGGAGCGGTGCGGGTCTTCGGCGAATCGCCGTACAACACGACGGTCCTGGCCGAGATCGGATTCGTGGCTCAGGACGCCCCGCTGTACCGGGACTTCACCGCGGCCGAACTGATCACGATGGGCGCCAAGCTGAACCGGCGGTGGGACGCAGCACTGGCCCGTACCCGGCTGGCGCAGCTCGGCATCCCGCCGAACCAACCGGTCGGCAAGCTGTCCGGCGGGCAACGCGCCCAGGTTGCCCTCGCCCTCGCGTTGGCGAAACGGCCGCGGCTGCTGCTGCTCGACGAACCCATCGCCAGCCTCGACCCGCTTGCCCGGCGCGAGTTCCTGCAGTCACTGATGGGCAACGTCGCCGACGCCGGCACCACCGTCCTGCTCTCCTCGCACCTGCTGGCGGACCTCGAACGGGTCTGCGACTACCTGATCGTGCTGCACGCCGCCCAGGTGCAGCTCGTCGGCACGGTCGAGGATCTGGTCGCCGGACACCGGCAGCTGGTGGGTCCACGCCACCGCAACGATCCGATCACCGGAGTCGCGGCGGTGGTCCGGGCCAGCCATACCGACCGGCAGTCCACGCTCCTGGTCCGCACCGACGGGCCCATCGACGATCCCGCGTGGACCGTGCGCGAGGTGACCCTGGAAGACCTCGTCCTGGCCTACCTCGCAGACGGTGACACGCATGCCAGCCACGAAGCGTGGGGAGTACCGGCATGATCTGGCTGACCTGGCGCCAACACCGCAGACAAGCACTGTTCACCCGCATCGGGCTCGCGGTCCTCGCCGCGCTGATGATCCCGACCGGGCTGGTCATGCGCCACACCTTCGCCAAGTTCGGACTGCCGGACTGCGTGCGCAAGTTGGGCCATGCCGAGCTGGCCCCTCACATCGGCGAGACCTGCAACACGGCGTTCAACCAGTTCAACAGCCAGTACAGAACATTGGGCACGGCGGGCGTGCTGTTCCTCGTCCTGCCGTTGCTCGTTGGCCTTTTCTGGGGTGCTCCACTGGTCGCCCGCGAGATCGAACACGGCACCCACCGACTGGTGTGGACCCAGGGCGTCAGCCGACAGCACTGGGCTCTGGTCAAGTTCGGGCTCGTCGGCACCGCCACACTGAGCGCGGCGGTCGTCTACGGGCTGGGCATGTCCTGGTGGCTGACCCCACTGAGCCAAGCCGGCCAGGCACGCCTCGGCGTGTTCTTCTTCGACATGCAGGGCCTGGTCCCGATCTTCCTGGCGTTGCCCGTCTTCTACGGCGTCACCAGCACCGGCCTGTACCAACTGCGCTCGGTCGCCCGACGGGTAGGCGGCCGCTGACCTCCGCGCTTCTCTGGAGATTCGACCGGCCAGCCGGGAGAGCGACTGCAACCCGTCCGTGTGCCTGATTCCGCTCACCTACCCGGCCGACCGGCCGCTGCGGGCGATCGATCGTCCCAACCGGCGGCCGTTCGAGGACGTTGTCCATTGTGGACGCTGGTGGCCGCGCGGGGCGTTCGCTCGGACGCGACGAGCGGGAGAACCATGCCCCAGGGCGGGTCGTGCCCACCAGGCGGAGCCGCGCGAAGGCTGCGCGAGACGTGCGCTTCGGCAGGTGCTGACGGCTATGCCGTACTGGCAACGCCGATCAAGTGGCCCTCGGGGTCCGTGAAGTGGCCGACCACGAGGGCCTTTCCCGGAGCCCGCTCCGGGCCCATCCGGCGCGTCCCCCCGAGGCTCTCAGCCTTCTGGAGCGCGGCTTCTACATCGGGAACGCCGACATAGAAGATGACGTGACCGTCGTAGCCGGTGCCTCCACCGACGCCGCCCGGGATCCCGATCCCATCGCTGGTCGTGCTGGGGTCCACGAACCCGTAGTTGCCCGGCTCAGAGACCGCCTCTGAGACCTCGCCGCTCGTGTCGAACTCCCACCCGAACAGGTCGCGGTAGTAGCTCCGGAGCTTCGCCGGATCGTTCCCGATGATCTCGAAGTGCACAACTGGCTGTCCCATGGTCGTCCTTTCCGCGCCGATAGCCCGGCGTCGACTGTGCTTGACCGTCACGAACCCGCTCGTTGAGGTCCGGTCCGTCCGGACGTTAACCACCGTAGCGAGGTTGATTGTTAAAAACAACTGCTTAGTTGTAACTTAGCACCAACGCAGGGAGGGAGACGGTCATGCCAACGAGCCGTAGCTACGGGGACGCCTGCGGAATAGCCCGCGCCCTCGACGTCGTCGGGGAACGGTGGGCCTTGCTCGTCGTGCGCGAACTGCTACTCGGACCGCAGCGTTTCTCCGACCTGCGCCGCGCCCTGGTCAGCGCAAGCTCGAACGTGGTCGCCGACCGGCTTCGCGAGCTCGAAGGCCGCGGCGTGGTCCGCCGCCGCAGACTGGCACCCCCGGCCAGTTCGTGGGTGTACGAACTGACCGAATGGGGCCGGGAGCTGGAACCGATAGTGCTTGCTCTGGGCAGCTGGGGTGTTCGCGTCCCGCTCCCGCCCGCGCCGACCACGCTCAGCGCCACCTCCGTCCTGCTCTTTCTGCGAACCTCCGCGCGCCCTGACCCCACGGCGTCCGCAACCATCTATCGTGTCGAGCTCGACGACCGCGTATGGACCATCCGAGCAGCTGCCGGTCAGGTGCATGTCGAGCCCGGCGAACCCACCACGGCAGACGTCTGCTTCCGCACTGACCCCGAGACGCTAAACGCTCTGCTCGACGACCCGGCCGCGCTCGACACTGCCATGTCCGACGGCAACGTCGTCGCCGCAGGCGACCTGTCGGCTCTTCGCCGGCTCCTGCAGGCAGTCACCATCCCGTCTCCCGCCGCCGTATAGCCACATCACGACCCTCGCACCGCACGCTCATGCCGCATGTCTTCCCTGATCGTTTCGAAAACACCATCCACCAGCGCGGGTCAGATCGCGCGCGCCACGGCGATCGTGGACTGCAGGCGCTGTCCGGCCTCGTAGAACATGAACTGCACCCCGCCGTCGGTGCCGAACGACGCCGACGCGCAGCGCCCGTTGTCCGGAGCGCCCGCCATCGCGTAGTGGAAGACGCCGAGGTGGACTTCCTTGTCGAATTCGTTGCCCACCTCCGTGAGGAACATGTTGCCGCCGTTGCCGTGGTACACGATGTACGCGGTGCCGTTGCGCTTGACCAGCGCGGGTGCCGCGATGTCGGTCTGCCCGTCGGGACCCGGCGTCACGAGCGGGTTCGGGTCGTACTGCCAGCTCTTGCCGTCGGCCGACCAGCCCCAGAAGATCTTCCGGGTGCCCGAGGTGACGCCCATGAACACCATGATGTATTTGTTGCCCAGGCTGGCGATCGAGTGCTCGAAGACTCGCGCGTAGGACGTCTCGGTCGAGTTCGGGATCACACCTGTGTGCAGCACCCGGCCGTGATACGTGAAGTGGATGCCGTCGGTGGACCAGGCCATCCGCGTCGTCGTGTTCTCGCCGTGGAAGTACAGGTAGAACTGACTGTTGGCGGCGTTCCAGATGACGTGCGGCGACGAGACGTGGGTGACGGAGTAGTACGGCGACCAAACGTTCGAGACGATCGGGTTGTTCGGGTACTCGGTGAACTGCCCGTCGAGCCTGTTGCCGTACGCCAGGCAGATGCCGCCCGGCGGGTCGTGCGGTGCGTAGTACAGGTAGTAGCGGGCGAGGCCGTTGCTGATCTTGTCGTACACCCCGCGAATGCACGGGAAGATCAGCTCATCGGTCGGGTTGTACAGCAGGTTGGCTTTGTCGAACGGGGTCCCGATGTATTGATACGTGGGGAAGCCCGCTGGCGCCGCCAGCGCGGGGCCGGGCACCGCCGCCGCGACGAGCCCGCCGAGCGCGGCCGCGCCGCCCACCGTCACGGCGCCGCGCAGCAACTGGCGGCGGCCAATTTCGGGGTCCATCAGTCCGTGCCTCCGATCGTGGGGAACGCTTCATCGATCAGGGTCCGTGCCGGCCGGCGCGTGGGGGCGGCCCAGCGCCTCACGCAGCGTGAAGGCGGGTGGCGGCCCTTGCTCGCCGAGTCTCATCCGCGCCGATACGTCCCGTCAAGGTGCTAATACGGATTAGTCAGTTCGGTTCGAGTCGCGTCAATTTCCGCGGGAGGTCTTGACGGGCTGCGGGTCACGGTCTCAAGCTGTCATTCCAGCGCATGCTAATGCGCATTAGCTACACATGATCGGATTACGCACCGTGACCGAACCCCCGCGGCGACTGACCCAGCGCGACATCGCTCGCATGACCGGCGTGAGCCAGGCGACGGTGTCGCTCGTCCTCAACGGCCGCGCCGACGGCGAGGTCCGGATCGCGCCCGAGACCCGCGAACGGGTGCTGCGCGCCATCCAGGAGAGCGGATACGTCGCCGACCCGGTGGCGCGGCGGCTCGCCGCGCGGGACAACAGGATCATCGGCGTGTTCACCTACGAGCCGGTGTTCCCCAGCGGTAACAGCGACTTCTACCACCCGTTCCTGGTCGGCATCGAGGAGCAGGCCGAGGCGCTGGGCAGCGATCTGCTGCTGCTGACCAGCGCACCGGTGGTCGACGGGCGGCGGCGCATCTTCCACGAAGGCAACCGGCTGCGCCTCGCCGACGGATGTGTCCTGCTTGGACGGTCGCTCGACCGGGCCGAACTGACCCGCCTGGTCGCCGACGGCCTGCCGTTCGTCTCGGTCGGCCGCCGCGACGACGCGGGTGGCCCGGTGCCCTACGTCGGCGCCGACTACCCGAGCGCGGTCGTGGCGCTCGTCCGCCGCACCGTCGAACGTGGACACTCGCGGCTGGCCTACCTGGGACAGGGGGAAGGCCCGGAGTCGTACGCCGACCGGATGAGCGGATTCCGCCGGGGCGTCGCCGAAACGGGGGTCACCGGCGTCCACGAAACCCTTGCCGGCCGGGACCTCGCCACGGTGCTCGACGCGTTGGCGGCTGGAGACGTGACCGCGGTCCTCGCCGAGGAGCACGCCGACGGCGCAGCGCTGGTCGAGGTCGCCCGCGCGCGCGGTTTGGCGGTGCCCCGCGACCTGTCCGTGCTCACGCTCGGCGAGCCGACCCGCGCAGCGGCGCCGACGACGCTGAAGTTCAGCGGATTCGAGATCCCCCGGCGTCAGATGGGCCGGGAGGCGGTCGCGGTACTCACCGCGCTGATCGAGGGCAATCCGACCGAGACCCAGCGCCTGCTCCCATGCGCACTCGTCGACGGCGCGACGCTGGCGCCACCGCGGAAGAAGTGAGGGTACGCGAGCGTGTCGGAACTGGAGACGGAAGTCCTCGTCGTCGGGGGCGGGCTCGGAGGAGTCGCGGCCGCGCTGGCCGCATTGCGCGCCGGACGGCGGGTCGTGCTGACCGAGGAGTACGACTGGCTCGGCGGTCAGCTCACTAGCCAGGCCGTCCCACCCGACGAGCACAGCTGGGTGGAGCAGTTCGGCATCACGGCAAGCTTCCGCACGCTCCGCGACGGCATCCGGGACTACTACCGGAGGAACTTCCCGCTCACACCCGGCGCCCGAGCCTGGCGCCACCTGAACCCGGGCGCCGGCTACGTGAGCCGGCTGTGCCACGAGCCGCGCGTGGCGGCGGCGGTCATCCACGAGATGCTGGCGCCCTATCTCGGGTCGCGACGGTTGCTGCTACTGCAGCCGTACCGCCCGGTCGCCGCGAGCGCCGACGGCGACCGCGTCCGGGCCGTGACGCTGGCGCGCCGCGACACCGGCGACGAGGTCACCGTCACCGCGCTATACGTGCTGGACGCCACCGAGACCGGCGAACTGCTGCCCTTGACCGGCACGGAGTACGTAACCGGCTTCGAGTCGCAGATCGAGACCGGCGAGCCGAGCGGGCCCATCGTCGGCCAGCCAACGAACATGCAGGCCGTGTCAGTGTGTTTCGCCATCGACCACGTCGACGGCGACCACACCATCGACAAGCCGGCGCGGTACGAGTTCTGGCGCGACTACCAGCCGTCGTTCTGGGGCGGCAAGCTGCTGTCGTTCCAGTCGCCCAACCCGCGAACCCTGGAGCTCAACAACCGCGTCTTCGCCCCGAACCCGTTCGACGACCCGCTGCTGGTGCGCGCCGACCAGCGGGTAGACGCGGGCGACGGCAACCTGTGGACATTCCGGCGGATCGCCGCCCGGCGGCTGTTCGCCGAGGGCACCTATGACAGCGATATCTGCCTCGTCAACTGGCCGATGATCGACTATTTCGAGAGCCCGGTCATCGACGTGCCGGACGCCGAGCACCATCTCGCCGCGGCCCGCGAGCTGTCCCTGTCGGTGCTCTACTGGCTGCAGACCGAGGCGCCCCGCCCGGACGGTGGCGCCGGCTTCCCCGGGCTGCGGCTGCGCGGCGACGTCACCGGCGGCGCCGACGGCCTCGCCCAGGCGCCGTACATCCGCGAGTCGCGGCGGATCCGCGCCGAGTACACCGTCGTCGAGCAGGACATTTCCCTCGCGGTGCGGGGCGACAAGGGCGCGATCGACTACCACGACACGATCGGAGTGGGCATGTACCGCATCGATCTGCACCCGTCCACCGGCGGCGACACATACCTCGACGTCGGTTGCTGCCCTTTTCAGATCCCGCTCGGGGCGCTGATCCCGAAGCGGATGGAGAATCTGCTCCCCGCCGGAAAGAACATCGGCACCACGCACATCACCAACGGCTCCTATCGGCTGCACCCGGTCGAGTGGAACGTCGGTGAGGCCGCCGGCGCGCTCGCCGCGTTCTGCCTGGAACGCGGCGCCTCGCCCCGCGTGGTGCGCAACACCCCCGGCCTGCTGGCCGACTTCCAGGCACGGCTGGAACGCGACGGCGTCGAGCTGCGCTGGCCCGACGTGTCCGGCTACTGAAGACCCACGGATGAGGAGTCAAACCATGATGGTTCGCCGGCGCCGACTGAGCACCGCCGCCCTAGCTGGACTCGTCAGCCTGTTGCTGGGCCTCGCGGCCTGTGGAAGCGAGGCGGAGCAGAAGGTCGACAGCGGCCCGATCTCGCTGCGCATGACGGTGTGGTCCGCGAACGAGGCACACCTCAAGCTCTTCAACGGCATCGCCGACGAGTACAAGGCGACGCACCCGCAGCTTACGGAGATCAAGTTCGATCCGATCCCGTTCGACAGCTACACCGCCACGCTTACCACCCAGATCGCCGGCGGCAATGGCCCGGACCTCGCCTGGCTGCTGGAGAGCTCGGCGCCCGACTTCGTCTCCTCCGGCGCGCTCGTGCGGCCGGACACCGCGCTGAAGCAGGCTGAGGGATACAACTTCGCTGACCTCGCGCCGACGGCTACGAAGCTGTGGCAGAGCAAGGGCAGCTTGTACGCGTACCCGTTCTCGACCTCACCGTTCGGGGTGTTCGTCAACACCAGCCTGCTCGCGCAGGCCGGTCAGCCCAACCCGGCGGACCTGGTCAGTCAGGGAAAGTGGACATGGGACACGGCGCTCGCCGCCGCCGCGGCGGTCAACGCCAAGACCGGCAAGGCCGGCCTCGTCGTGCGCGACTTCGACTACAAGGCATGGGACAACCTCGCCTCCGTCTGGACCGGCTGGGGCGCCGAGGCGTGGAGTGCCGACGGCAAGACATGCGGTTTCAACGCGCCGGCGATGGTCGACGCGATGACCACCCTGCACAAGGCTATCTTCACCGACAAAGCGCTGCCCGGCCCGGGCACCACCGCCGACTTCTTCGCCGGCGAGGCGGCCATGACCATCACCCAGATCTCGCGCGCCTCGCTGCTCAAGGACGGCAAGTTCGGCTGGGACCTCGTGCCACTGCCGACCGGGCCGAAGGGCAAGTACGCCGTGATCGGGCAGGCCGGGCTCGGCGCGCTCAAGAAGGGCAAGCACACCAGCGCCGCCACCGACTTCCTGGCGTTCTTCACCAACCCCGCCAACTCCGCCAAGCTCGCGCAGTACTTCCCGCCGCCCCGGCAAAGTCAGCTCAACGCGGAGACCCTCGCGAAGACCAACCCACTGCTCAAACCCCAGCAGCTCCAGCAGGTTGTCATCGACGGCATCGCCAGCGGTGTGGTCAAGCCGAGCCACAGCGGCCAGGCGGAGCTGAGCCAGAAGGTGCGCGCAGCGCTCGATCCACTGTGGAATCCCGACGCGAACGTCAAGGGCGTCCTTGACGGCGTGTGCACCGCCATCAACCCGTTGCTAAGCAAGTAGGACCCGCCTTGAAGTTCCGTACCGACGGCACGGCGGGCGCGCCACCGGCCGCGCCCGCCGGCCCCCCGACCGCGCCCGCCGCGCCCACCGGGCCCGCCGTTCCCCGCGCCGCGCCAACCGGTGCGCCGGCCGCGGCCGGCTCAGGCCTGGCCGGGCTAGGTGCCCGGCGCCGCGGCTTCTGGACCACACGTCGCCGCGACCACCTCGCCGGTTACCTGTTCATCGCACCGCAGCTGGCCGGCACCGTCGTGTTCGTCCTCGTGCCGCTGGCGCTGGTTGGCTGGTACAGCTTGCACGAGTGGAACGTCCTCGCCGACGCCTTCGACTTCGTCGGCGCGGAAAACTACCGGCAGCTGGCGGATGATGCCAACCTGCCCTCGGTGCTGGGCGCCACCGGACTGTTCTCCGTCGGCCTGGTGGCGCTCAACCTCAGCCTCGCGCTGCTGCTCGCCGTGCTGCTCAACCAGAAACTGCGCGGCACCACCCTGTTCCGGACGCTGTTCTTCTCGCCGGTGGTCGTGTCGATCGTGGCCTGGACCATCGTGTGGGGCTTCCTGCTGCAGAACAACGGCGGCATCAACGGCCTGCTCGACGCGGTCGGCCTGCACGGCCCGAACTGGCTTCGTGGCGAGACCACCGCGATGTTCTCGGTGATCGTCGTGCAGGTCGTCAAGAACGTCGGGCTCAACATGGTGCTGTTCCTCGCCGCGCTGCAAGGCGTGCCGGCCGATCTGTACGAGGCGGCGCGCATCGACGGCGCCGGCCCCTGGCGGCAGTTCCGCACCATCACCGTGCCGCTCATCAGCCCCACCATCCTGCTCACGTCGATCATCACGGTCGTCGGCTCCCTACAGGTCTTCGCGCAGATCGCGGTGCTCACCCAGGGCGGCCCGGGCACCTCCACGACGGTGCTCGTCTACTACCTGTACCAGCAGGCGTTCCAGTTCCATCACTTCGGCTACGGCGCGACGCTGTCAGTGCTGCTCTTCGCGATCGTGCTCGGCCTGACCGTGGCGCAGTGGCATCTGCGAAAGAGGTGGGTGTTCTATGAGTCCTGAGACGCGGACGGCCCACCGCGGGCCGTCCCGGCGGACGAACCTGGTCATCTACGGGACGCTCTGCGTGCTCGCGCTGCCGTTCATCTTCCCGACGTGGTGGATGGTCACCTCGTCGGTAAAGCCGGTCAGCGACGTCTTCGAGTTCCCGCCCTCGCTCATCCCGACGAGCGTCGACTTCACCTCCTACCGGGACGTGTTCACGCTGCAACCCTTTGCCCGGCAGTACTTCAACAGCATGTACATCGCCGCCGTGGACACCCTGGGCACGCTCGTGGTGTCGTCGCTCGCCGGCTACGCGTTCGCGCGTATCAAGTTCCGTGGCCAGAACGTGCTCTTCCTTGTGGTGCTCGTCGGGCTGTTCATCCCCAGCGAGGTCACCATCGTCCCGCTGTTTCAGATGTTCCACCGCTGGGGGATGATCGACACGCACTGGCCACTCATCCTGGTGCCGATCCTGGGCGCGCCGAGCGTGCTCGCCACGTTCATCATGCGGCAGTTCTTTCTCGCCCTCCCCGTCGAGCTCGAAGAGGCCGGCCGGGTCGACGGGCTTGGCCGATTCGCCATCTTCTGGCGCATCGCGCTACCGCTCGCCCGCCCAGCCCTCGGCGCGGTCGCCATCTTCACCTTCCTACACAGCTGGAACCTTTACCTTGAGCCGATCGTCTTCCTGTCCACGCCGGAGAAGTTCACGCTGCCGCAGGCGCTGACGCAGTTCGTCGACGCGTATGGCGGTCCAATGTGGAATGTCCAGCTGTCCGCCGCCTCGCTCACCGCGATCCCGGTGCTGGTGGTGTTCGTCATCGCGCAGCGCCAGTTCATCCAGGGGCTCGCCCACACCGGACTCAAGGGCTGATCCGCAGCATGCCGCTGACCGACCTGACGCTCGCCGAGCTCGTGGACTACCGCGCGGCGCCACACGAGCCGGCTGACTTCGACGCCTTCTGGGCCGCAACGCTTGCCGAGGCCGAGCGCTGCGGCGCCGCGCCCACCTTCACGCCGGTCGACTCACTGCTCAGACACATCATCGTGTACGACGTCAGCTTCAGCGGCTATGGCGGTGACCCGGTCAAGGCGTGGCTCGCGGTGCCCGCCGGCGTCGACAGTCCGCTGCCGTGCGTCGTGGAGTTCCCCGGGTATGGTGGAGGGCGCGGCCTGCCGCACGACTGCCTGCTCTACGCGGCGGCCGGATACGCCCACATCTTCACGGATGTGCGAGGCCAGGGCAGCGGTTGGCGCGCCGGCGACACTCCCGACCGCGAGCCGGACGGCACCAACCCGCAGCACCCGGGCTTCATGACCCGTGGCCTGCTCGACCCGACGACATACTACTACCGCCGGGTGGTCACCGACGCGGTCCGCGCCGTGCAGGCCGCCCGGGCGCATCCGCTCGTCGACCCGGCGCGGATCGGCGTGACCGGGATCAGCCAGGGCGGCGGGCTCGCGCTGGCCGTCGCGGCGCTGGCGCCGGACCTGCGCGCCGTCGCACCCGACGTGCCGTTCCTGTGCGACTTCCGGCGCGGCACCGAACGGGCCACCGCCGGGCCCTACCAGGAGATCGTGAACTACCTGAAGGTGCATCGGACGCGAGAAGCCACCGTCTTCGAAACGTTGAGCTACGTCGACGGGGTGAACTTCGCCGCCCGGGCGCGCTGCCCGGCGCTGTTCAGCGCCGCGCTCATGGACGCGAGCTGCCCGCCATCCACGGTGTTCGGCGCCTACCACCGGTACGCGGGGCCGCGCCGCATCGAGGTGTACCCGTTCAACGGGCACGAGGGCGGCGAGTCCGTCCAGACGGCGACGCGGCTGCGGTTCTTCGCCGAGACGCTCTGACCGACCGATCGGTGATCGTGGTGTCGTCCCACGACGCCGGGCCGGTCCACGTCCACACTCTGGCGACCAGGCAGCAACACGCCCACCACGATCGCGTTCTTCGCCACGTCCAACCCGAAGTGGATTGGACCATCAACCTGCGACATGCTATCCATGACGACCGGTTCCTTCCGATGTGGCTCCGTCCGCCCCAGCGTGGATGACCCACGAGATCAACTCAAACAGAGCGCGGAACTGGAGCCGGCCGCTTGATGCTGACTAGGTTGGTACCGGGAGGCGCATCGAGACTGCGCCGCCACAGAATCGGCCACCTCGTCGGTAACGCACGTGAGGAGCAGGTGGCATGGGAGCAGACGCCGACCGCACTGTCACATTTTCTGTTGCGCTTGAACTACCCCCGTGCCCGTGGACGTTGGCCGTAACCCGTCATGCGCTCGAGGACCTCCTGGACGCCGCCGAGGTGGCGCAAGACAGCACCCGCGGGCGCCTGGCGCTGGCGCTTACCGAAGCATGCGCCAACGCGGTCTGCCACGCGTCCACCGGGGGCCTCTACCAGGTCAGGATTCAACTCGAGGACGGCCGGTGCGTGATGGAGGTCAGCGACCGGGGTCCCGGCTTCGACCCTGATCAGGTGCCGGCTGCCGGGCCGGAAATCTACCGCCCTCGTGGTCTGCTTGTCATTCGCGCCATCGTTGACCACCTGAGCCTCGACGCCCTGCAACCAACGGGTACGAGGGTCACCATGGTCAAAAAAGGGGTCGGTAAACGCCCGCTACGAGGGCCGGACACGCTGTCCTATTACATCCGTTGAAGCCGCCCGTACGCGCCATCCGCCAAAGCCACGCTCCCGGACGTCCTGTGCACCGGGATGGGACGACGTCTAGGCTTGAGCGGCCGATCAAAGTCCCGGATCCCCGACCCTGGGTCAGCCAGCTTCGTGGCACGGACGCGGGGAGCAACCAGGATGATCTTGTCCATTCAAATGTCCGAGGCCAGGGGGCGTGCGGGTCGCCCTCGCCGGTCGCGGCGCGGATCGCCGCGTCGGCCCGTTTAGTCAGTGTCAACGATGAGGAGGTCGAACACGTGGCAAGGCGGGCGGTACGGCTGCCGGGTCTTTGAACAACGTCGGCGTGTCATATGGCGGCGAAGGTCGACGTGATCGGGTTGAGGTGAGGGTGCGCAGTTTGCCGGTGAGCTGTCGTCGTTCAGGCCAACGTGGAGAGCCGGTCGAACTGGTCGTCGGAGAGCGTGATATCGGCGGCTGTGACGTTCTCTTGTAGGTGGGTCAGGGAGCTGGTGCCGGGGATCGGCAGGATGACTGGGGAGCGTCGTAGCAGCCAGGCGAGGGCGAGCTGGGCGGGTGCGGCGCCGATCTCGTGGGCGATGGTCGAGATCGGCCCGTGCGGGTTGGCGTGTGTCCCGTTGGCGATGGGCAGCCATGGGATGAACGCGATGTGGTTGGTGGTGCAGTAGTCCAGTACGTCCTCGTGGCGTCGATCGGTCAGGTTGTAGAGGTTCTGCACGCTGGCGATCTCGACGATGGTCCTGGCCGCTTCCAGCTGTGCGACGGTGATTTCGGACAGTCCGATGTGGCGGACCTTGCCAGCGTCCCGTAGGTGCTTGAGCGCGCCGATCTGGTCGGCGAAAGGGACTTGTGGATCGATGCGGTGTAGCTGGAAGAGGGCGATGTGGTCGATCCGGAGTCGGCGCAGGCTGAGCTCCGCTTGTTGGTGTAGGTATTCCGGACGACCTAGCGGCTTCCATTCGGTCGGGCTGGGCCGGCTCTGGCCGGCCTTCGTGGCGATGACCAGGTCATCGGGGTACGGGTGTAGGGCATCGGCGAGGAGTTCCTCGTTGGCGCCGAGGGCGTAGGAGTCAGCGGTGTCGATGAATGTCACGCCGAGTTCGACGGCGCGGCGCGCAACGGCGATCGAGTGGGTGGGATCGGCCGGTGGTTGCCAGTCGGTCAGGCGCATCGCGCCGAACCCAAGCCGGTTGACGGCCAGGTCGCCGCCGAGGAGAAAGGTGTGCTGGTCGGTCGTCATCGGTGTGGTTCCTTCCGGGTGAATCACGTCCCAACCCTCGTCGCGCAACGGTCGGCCGCGAGGTCCGATCGGTCGTCGTTATGGTCACGACAGCAGCCTGCGGTTTGCATCGCCTCTGGACTACGATTTAGCGCCAGCTAAATCACCGATGGAGGCGGCATGGCGGTCCGCATTCAGCTAGCCGGCACGGCACTGTCCCGGGTCAGGTTCGCCATCTCGGCGGTCTTCGAGACGGTCATGGCCGTTGACGTGCTACGCCGGACTGGCGCACACGCCGTACACCTGCCGTGGGTGTCCTGGGCGCGACCGCACCTGGCGGATGTTCCCGACCTGGCGCTGTTGCAGGCGCTGCTGGCCCACGAGATGAAACCCGGTTACCTGATGCCCGTCCCCGACGAGCACATGCCGGGCCTCGACACCGAACTGCGGCGGGTACGGGCCACGCCGACCACCCAGGTGCGCCGCGACCTCGACCGCCGCAGCGGTCCACTCCCCCAGCCGCTACGCGAACTGTACGGTGACCCGCGTGCCGGCCTGGCCCGGGTCGTTGCCGCGGTGCGCGCCTGCCACCAGGTTCTGATCGGACCGCACTGGCCCAGGATCGTGCGGCTGCTGGAAGCCGACATCGGCCACCGGGCCAGCGCCCTCGCCGACGGCGGCATCCAGGCGGTCTTCGCCGACCTGCACCGGGATGTCTCCTGGACCGACGGCGAACTGGTGCTGCATCCCGGCCACAGACCGAACCAGCCGGTCACCGTCGACCTCACCGGGCATGGCCTGGTCATGTCGCCGAGCGTCTTCGCATGGCCCCGCACCTGGACCGACATCCGTCCCGCCGGCACCGGCATCGTCCGCTACCCCGCCCGTGGCATCGCCACCGTCTGGGAAACCCACGAGCCGGCACCCGACGCGCTGGCCGCCCTGATCGGTCGCACCCGAGCCGGGCTGCTCGAACTGCTCGCCGCACCAGCGACCACCAGCGAGCTGGCCACTCGGCTGCACGTCACGCCAGGGGCCGTGTCACAGCACCTCAACGTACTGCGCGACGCCGGACTGGTCATCACCCGCCGGCACGGCCGTACCGTAATCCACCTACGCACCACGCACGCGGACGCACTGCTGCAACGAGCGACGTGATGGGGCTCGAGCTGGCACCGACCCAGCCGATTGATCGCGGCGGCGGCAACCACGAGGCCGATCATTTCCGCCCGTACGGGGACTACGCTGATGCCCGGAGGACCTGTGTGAGGGCGTGACCCGGGTGGAGCCGATCGAGTCACCCGTCCGCACCGGCGGTGCCAGCCACGTCGACGCGGTGACTGAGCCGATGCGTGGGTGGCTCGCGGCCATCGATGGCATCGATGCGCTTGACCGGTACACGGCGGACGTCGCGGCCATCGCGCGCGTCCTGATGGCCGGGGGCGCTGGCGCGTTCGCCACCTGCCGGGCGCTGACCGGTCTGCACGACGCCCTTACCGCCCGGCTGATCGAGCTCTCGCAGGCAGAGCTGGGGCCGCCGCCGTGCCCGTACGCCTGGCTCGCGCTGGGCTCCGGCGGGCGGATGGAGCAGTCGCTGCGCACCGACCAGGATCACGCTGTCGTGTACGCCGATGATGTCGTGGCAGCGGAGTACTTCACCGCGCTCGGCACCCTGGTTGTCGCGGGGCTCGCCCGCGCGGGCCTGCGCCGCTGTCCGGGCGGGTACATGGCCGACCGGTGGCACATGCCCCTGGCCCGCTGGCGCGAGGTGTTTCACGGCTGGGTGGACTCCCCCCAGCCACCGGCGCTGGTCGAGGCCGAGGTGTTCCTGGACTTTCGGCGCGTACACGGCGAACTGTCGCCTGCGCCGCTGGACACGGTGCTGCGCGAGGGTTCCGGCGCGCCGAGGTTCCTGGTGGGGATGGCCCGGGCGGCGGTGAGGTTCCGGCCGCCGCTGGGGCTCGCCGGCCATATCCGCGGCGAGCACGGGGAGGTGGACCTCAAGCGCGGAGGGTTGGCTGGTGTGGTGCTGCTGGCTCGGCTGTACGCGCTGTCGGCCGGGTCCCTGACCCGGTCCACGCCCGACCGGCTGGCCGCAGCCTCCACGGCGGGCACGATCAGCCGCGAAGGCGCGGCCGCGCTGGCCGACGCTTACCACTTCCTGGCCGAGCTGCGCCTGGGAGCGCAGCTGCGCCAGATGGAGGCCGGCGACGAGCCGACCAACCGGGTACGGGTTGCCAGCCTGACCGCCGACGAGCGGAAACAACTGCGGCGCGCGTTTAGGACCGTGCGGGACATGCAGCGTGCGACCGAGCTGCGTTTCCATACGCATACCGTGCTGTAGGGAGGGCAAGATGGCCGACGAGTCCCGACGGGCACATCTGGTTGCCGCCGCTGCGCTGGGTTTCCTGCTCTTCGGGTACCCGCTGTTGGCGGTCTTTGACGTGCCCGCGACCGTCTTCGGCGTGCCGGTGCTTTGGGCGTACCTGTTCCTGGCGTGGGCGGTGGTCGTCGCCGTCGTCGCCTTGGCCGTGCGGCGCCCGGACTAGCCGGGGATACGGCGGTGCTGACCACCTGGGTGATCGTCGTGGTGGCGGGGGCATACCTCGGTCTGCTGTTCGGCATCGCCCGCTACGCCGACCGGCGTGCCGACGCCGGCCGCAGCGTGGTCAGCTCCGGCTGGGTTTACGCGCTGTCGCTTGCGGTGTACGCCACCTCCTGGACCTACTACGGCAGTGTCGGGCGGGCCGCGTCCACCGGTGTGGGCTTTCTGCCGATCTACCTCGGCCCGACGCTGACGTTCGCCGTTGGATGGCTCGTCGTACGCAAGATCATCCGGGTCAGCCGGCAGCGACGGATCACCTCGCTGGCGGACTTCGCCTCGGCACGCTACGGCAACAGCGCGCTGCTCGGGGCGTTGGTCACGCTCGTCGCGGTCATCGGCATCGTGCCGTACATCGCGCTGCAGCTCAAGGCCGTGTCGAACACGTTCTCCATCCTGCGGCGCTACCCGGAGATCACCTCGCCGGCGCAGCTCGGCCACCCGCCGGTGGTCCAGGACACCGGTCTGTACGTGGCGCTGCTGCTCGCACTCTTCGCCATCCTGTTCGGCACCCGCCACCTGGACGCCAGCGAGCGGCACGAGGGCATGGTCGCGGCGGTGGCGTTCGAGTCGATCGTCAAGCTGGTCGCCTTCCTCGCGGTCGGCGTGTTCATCACGTTCGGGGTCTTCGGCGGCCCGGGCGACCTGTTCGGCCGGGCCGCCGCGGCTCCCGCCACCGCGGCGCTGTTCACCCTCGCCCCCGAGACGGGGTATGGGGCCTGGATGTGGCTCACGGTGCTGTCCATGCTGGCGGTGCTGCTGCTGCCGCGGCAGTGGCAGGTGGCGGTGGTGGAGAACGTCGACGAGCGGCACGTCGCCCGGGCCAGTTGGCTGTTCCCGCTGTACCTGCTGGCCATCAACGTGTTCGTGCTGCCGATCGCGCTCGCCGGCCTGCTGCGCTTCGGCAGCGGCTCGGTCGATCCCGATACGTTCGTCCTGGCGCTGCCGATGGCCCAGGGGCGGCCGTTGCTCGCGCTCGTCGTCTTCATCGGCGGGCTGTCCGCGTCGACGGCCATGATCATCGTGGAGACGGTGGCGTTGGCCACGATGGTCTCCAACTCGCTGATCCTGCCCGGCCTCCTGCGTGGTGGTGCCCGGTATTTCGGCCGGCGAGGCGTTGGCGGCATCGCATTGACCGTGCGCCGGGTGACGATCGTCGCGGTGGTGCTCCTCGGCTACGCCTACTTCCGGTTCGCGGCGGAGGCCTCGCTGGTCTCCATCGGGCTGGTGTCGTTCACGGCGGTGGCCCAGTTCGCCCCGGCGATCCTGGGCGGGTTGTATTGGCGGGGCGGCAGCCGGGCCGGTGCCCTTTCCGGGCTGGTCGGCGGGTTCGCGGTGTGGGCGTACACGCTTATGGTGCCGGACCTCGCCCGCGCCGGGTACCTTCCGCTCGACCTGCTCGAACGCGGACCCTGGGGGATCGCCCTCCTGCGCCCGGCGAGCCTGCTCGGGCTCGACGGTCTGGACCGGATCAGCCACGCGATGCTTTGGAGCATGATCGTCAACGTCGGCCTCTACGTGGCGGTATCGCTGGCGCACCGGCACAGCCCGGCCGAGTACGCGCAAGCCGCGGCCTTCGTCGACGCTCTGCGGCAGCCGGCGGACGCGGCCGGCGCACGCCTGTGGCGCGGCAGCGCGCGGGTCGCCGACCTCAGGGGCCTGCTCGGGCGGTATCTGGGACCGGACGGCGCCAACGACGCCCTTGCGCGCTATCTCAGCGGTCGGGGCATGGCCCGGCTGCCAGAGGACGAGGAAACCGCCGACGACGAGTTCGTCCACCACGTCGAGACGGTCCTGGCCGGAGCACTGGGCAGCGCGTCGGCGCGGGTACTGGTCGCCTCGGTCGTCCAGGAGGAGCCGCTGGGCGTCGGCGAGGTGATCCAGATCCTCGACGAGACGTCGCAGGTGCGTGCCTACAGCCGTGAGCTGGAGCGCAAATCCGCCGAGTTGGAGGCCGCGACGGCCGAGCTGCGCGCCGCCAACGACCGGCTGCGTGAGCTCGACCGCATGAAGGACGACTTCGTCTCGACCGTCACCCACGAGCTGCGCACGCCGTTGACGTCGATCCGCGCGTTCTCCGAGATCCTGCTCGACAACCCGGACCTGGACGCCGCGAACCGGCAACGGTACCTGGAGATCGTGGCGGCGGAGACCGCGCGCCTGACCCGGCTGATCAACCAGGTACTCGACCTGGCCAAGATCGAGTCGGGGGCGGCGGAGTGGCGTATCGGCGAGGTCGACCTCGCCGCGCTGGTACGCGACGCGGCGGCGGAGGCGACCCAGTTGTTCACCGGCAAGGGTGCCCGGCTGGAGGTACGGGTGCCGGCGGCCGTGCCCGCGGTGGCCGCGGACACCGACCGGGTCATGCAGGTGATGCTGAACCTGCTCGCCAACGCCGCCACCTACTGCGACCAGCGGCAGGGCCGCGCCCTGGTCGAGGTGCACGTCGCCGACGGCGCGGCCCGTGTCGACGTGCACGACAACGGGCCGGGCATCGCGCCCGACCAACAAGCGGTGATCTTCGAGCGGTTCCGGCAGGGCGATCGTGCAGCGGAGAGCCGGCCGGCCGGGACGGGTCTGGGCCTGCCGATCAGTCGGGAGATCGTCGAGCGGATGGGCGGCCGGTTGTGGGTCTCCAGCGTGCCGGGGCAGGGCGCCACCTTCTCCTTTACACTGCCGCTGTCCGGCGAAAAGCCTGCCGGCGGGCGTACGCCGGCAAAGCACCTACCCGGCCGATCGGGGGCGGAGGGCTGATGGCCCACAAGGTCCTCATCGTCGACGACGAGCCGAACATCGTGGCCTCGCTGGAGTTCCTGATGGCACGGCAGGGCTACGACACACTCGTGGTGGGCGACGGCGACGAGGTGCTTGCCGCGGTCGGACGATTCCGGCCCGACCTGATCCTGCTCGACATCATGCTGCCGCACCGCGACGGGTTCGAGGTGTGCCAGCAGCTGCGGGCCGGTGGCCACGACACGGTGAAAATCGTGATGTTGACGGCCAAGGGCCGCGAGTCGGAGGCCGCCAAGGGCCTCGCCGTGGGTGCGGACGCGTACGTGACCAAACCGTTCTCGACCCGCGATCTGGTGGCCCAGGTCGCGGGGCTGCTGGCGGACGAGCAGTGAGCGAGCGCAGCGCCGCCGCGTCGCCTGGAGGCGGCGCGGAGCGAGCGAACCGGATGGCACTGAGCGGCCGGGTCCGCCTCGTCATCGCGGTGGCGGTGCTGTCGATCCTGGTCACCGCTGGCCTTGTGCTGCTAGGTGCCGGTTTGTGGGCCGCGGCGTCGGCCGCCGAGCGCGTCACCATCACCCGCCTCGTACGGTCACAGGCTGCCGTCCTCATCAGCGGGGTCGTGTTGCTGCTGGGTTTGGTGGGATTGACCGTCGTGCGGCTGTTCGGCAGGCATGTCCAGTTGCCCCGCCGGCTCGCCGCGGACACCCGGCTGATCGCAACCGCCAACGCCCGGCACCGGCTGGGCGTGGGTCACCCGGCCGAGCTCGCGGCGCTGGCCACCGCTGTCAACGAGCTGGCCGACCGTTACGAGGCCGCCGAACGCGACGTGGCTGCCAGGGTCGAGGCCGGCCGCGCGGACGTCGCCCAGGAACGCAACCGGCTGGCCGCGCTGATGTCCGAGCTGGCCGCGGCGGTGTTGGTGTGCAACGCCGAAGGGCGCATTCTGCTGTACAACGACGCAGCGCGTCGACTGCTGGAGGACCGGCCGGACCGGCCGGGCGTGGTGGGCCTGGGGCGGTCGGTCTTCGGCGTGGTCGACCGCGACCTGGTCGCCCACGTGCTCGAGCGTGCCCACGCGGGTGCTCCCGTCCACGCGACAACTGCGTGGGGGGAGCGTCTTCTGCGCGTCCAGGTCGCGCCCGTAGCGTCCGTGGGCGCCGAGGCCACCGGATTCGTTGTGCTCCTGGAGGACGTGACCCGGCGTTTCGAGACCACCCGGCACCGCGACGCGCTGCTGCGCGACCTCACCGAAGGCGTCCGCGGCTCGGCCGGCGCAATCAGCGGTGCGATCGAGAGCGTGCTCGAATATCCGGACATGCCTGCCGACCAGCGGGAACGGTTCGCGCTGATTGTCCGCGACGAGGCGGTGGCACTCGGTGCGCGGGTGGACGCGCTGATGCGACAGTCCGCCGAGCACCTCACCGACCGCTCGCTGCACGAGGACGTCTCAGCCTCTGACCTACTGGCGGGCGTGACGGCGGCGGTCGCGGTCGAGCACGGGCCGAGGATTACCGTCGGCGCGGCTGGCGAAGGGCTGTGGCTGACGCTGGAGGGCTACGCCGCTGTGCGCGCCATCACCGCGCTGCTAGCTCGGCTGCGCACCGCACACGGAGTAGACGAGGTGACGGTCGGGCTGCGGCCGCTCGGCCGGTACACGGAGCTGACGGCCAGCTGGCCAGGCGCTCCGGTCGACGCCGAGACGCTGCGGCAGTGGACCGCCGAGCGGACCACGGGCACCGGGAACGACACGGTGGCCGACATCCTCGCCCGCCACGAGGCGGAGGTCTGGTCGCGGCGCGAGGAGGACGGGTCGGCGTACCTGCGGCTGCTGCTGCCCCTGGCCGGATACCCGGCCGGGGAGCAGGCGAGGCCGGCCCCGCGGGCGTCCGTCGCCGAGCCCGGACCTGACGAGGCATCGCAGGCGAGACCTGAGTTCTACGACTTCGACCTCTTCCAGGCGACGGTCACCGACGTCGCCTGGGAGCACCGCCCGCTCGACGAGATCGCTTACACCGTGTTCGACACCGAGACGACCGGCCTCCAGCCCGTTGAGGGCGACGAGATCATCGCGATCGGCGCCGTACGGGTGGTCAACGGACGTCTACTCCGCCAGGAGACCTTCGACCGGCTCGTCGACCCGCGTAGGCCGGTGCCCGCCGCGTCCCGACGCATCCACGGAATCAGCGGTGACATGCTGCGCGGGCAGCCCACGATCGACGAGGTACTCCCGGCTTTCGCCCGCTTCGCCGAGGACACCGTCCTCGTCGGTCACAACGTCTCCTTCGACCTGGCGTTCCTGCGGCTCAAGGAGGTTCAGACCGGCGTGGCGTTCACCCAGCCGGTGCTCGACACGCTGCTGCTGTCCGCCGCGGCGCACCCCGACCACGAGGAGCACACGATGGAAGCGATCGCCGGCCGGCTCGGCGTCGACGTCATGGGTCGACACAGCGCGCTGGGCGACGCCCTGCTCACCGGGGACATCTTCGTCAGGCTGCTGCCCCTGCTACGCGCCCAGGGCGTTCGCACGGTCGGACAGGCGCGGGAGGCGGCTCAGCGCACGTACCACGCCCGGCTGAACAAGGCGCTCTACCCGCCCGGCCCCGTCAGGTCGGACACTCGAGGAACCCGCGCTCCGGGAATACGTTGATAACGAAACCGTCCGTCGACGGTCGTCCCTGCCCCCGGGGAGGTATCTCAACGGCGGCGTGGTGCCGGGCCGGCTGGGCAATCGGCACCCGAGTATCGCGCCCTACGAGGCGCTGCGCACCGCCGACCGGCCCATCGCGATCGCGGTCGGCAACGACGGCCAGTTCGGCCGGCTGTGCGAGGCGCTGGCCGTCGTCGGGGGCGAGACGGTCGCGCGGCTTCCGACCGATCCCCGCTTCGCCGACAACCCCTCCCGGGTACGCCACCGCGACGCCCTCGTTTCCGCGCTGGAAGAGGTCCTGGGTACGCGGCCGGTCGCGCACTGGATCACTACCCTGTCCGCGGCCGGCATCCCGTGCGGTGCGGTCAACGACATCGCCGAGGCATTCGCGCTCGCGGAAGGGCTGGGGTTGGAGCCGGTGGTGGGCCAGGGTCCGGTTCGGAGCGCCGCGAGTCCGCTCCGCCTGTCGAACACACCCCGTGAGCTACCGCCTGCCACCGCCGGCACTCGGCCAGCACAACGAGGAGGTTTGAGGAACGCACGGGCGCGCGTTCTCCCGCGCCATCCCCGCCGCGAGTCGTCAGCCGGCGGCCGCCGCCCGCGGCTCGTACCGCTCGGCGGCGCGCGCCCGGGCCTTCGCGGCCTCGACTTCTCGGTCGCGCGGGGGCGCCTTGGTCACCAGGGCCTCGAGCAGCGTCCGCGTGGCCTCGGTGACTGCCCGCACCGCCTCGTCGAACGCCTCCTGGTTGGCCGTGGAGGGCCGCGTCGTGCCGCTGACCTTGCGTACGTACTGGACGGCCGCCGCCTTGATCTCGTCATCGGTCGCCGGCGGTTCGAAGTTGTGGAGCACGCGGATGTTTCTGCACATGCCTCCACCATGCCAGGCGGGTCGGCGCCGCTGGTTACGTTAGCGGAGTCTCTTCGATGTGGAAGGTGTTTGGTCTGTAATCGCTGTAGCGAACCCAGTCCGGAATGATCCGGATATAAACGATTTCCGGCCAGTGGGCCCGTTCCTGCCCTTCGGGATACTGCTCGTAGTATGCGGCCACGCCCGGATCGTTCTCTGGCTGGCGGATCTCCTCGGCGATGCCTTCGAGCTGCACCGTTTGCTCGTCATCCCAACCGATCACCAACGCCACCCGGCCATCTCGGGTCAGATTGGCGTACTTCCGCGACGATCTGACCGTGTCGAAGATGATCTCCCCTCGGTCTGTGGCGGCGACGCCGACCAGCGCCGCCTGAGGCCGCCCAGCATCATTCGTTGTCGCAAGCACAGCCAAACCGCGGTGTCGGACGAAGGAGATCAGTGCGGCCCGGTTCATCCTCGCAGAGTAGCCACGGCGCAGGGCAGCGCAGGTCGCACACCGCCAGTGGTGTCGGTACGCAGCTGGTGGTCGTGCGTTGGCTGATCGACAAGCGACGTCGACACCAGTTCGGCGGTGGTCAGCCGGGCTGCCGATGCCGAATCCGACGAACGTGACTGCCGAGCCCTGGTGCTCACCGTCGTCCAACGGCTGCCACCTGTCGACGTCTCAAGAAGCCATCGCGAAGGCGGTTGCTGTCACAGGCCGAGCCGCAACCACGTCAGTACCCAGGGCGGTTGTCCGGGAGGGGTGAGCGACCCGAGCCCGGGTTCAGTTGGCGGTTCACCTGATCGGAGGCGGCGTCATGGGTCTCGTACTCGTCACCGGCGGCACCGGCCATCTCGGCCGTGACGTCGTGCGTCTTATGAAAGATCAGCAGCGTCAGGTGCGGATACTTGCCCGCAGGCCCGGTCGCGAGCCCGGCGTCGATTGGGTAGGCGGCGACCTGGCAACCGGCGAGGGTGTTGAGGCTGCCGTGTCCGGCGTGCAGACCATCGTGCACGCGGCAACGTTGTCGCCGGCAGCCCAGCGTGGCGGGTTCCGGGCCGGCGACTTCTTTCGTAGCCCACCTGACGTGGATGTCGACGGCACCCGGCGGCTGCTCGCCCAGGCGCGACGCGTCGGTGTCGAGCATTTCGTACACGTCTCGATCGTCGGTGTCCAGCAGGCGCGGGTGCCGTACTCCCGCGTGAAGGCCGCGGCCGAAGACCTGGTCCGCACGTCGGGGGTGCCCTACTCGATCGTGCCCGCGACGGAGTTCTACTGGTTGGTGGCCCGCTTCCTGGACAACGCGCCCCGTTGGATCTGGCCGTTGCCATCGAACCTGGTGTTGGCGCCCGTGGATTCCGCCGATTTCGCCGAGTACCTCGTGGAGTGCGTTACCGATGGGCCGCGCGGGGACCGGGCGGGCTTCGGCGGACCGGAAGAACTGACGATGGTCGATATCGCACGCCGGTACCAGCGGGCGCGCGGTGTCCGGCGCCGTATTGTGCCGCTGCGGTTGCCGCGCGCCGCGATTCGGGCATTGGGACCGCAGACCTGCCCGGGCGGGCCCAAAGGCCGGACCACGTGGTCGGAGTGGCTCGCCGGGCACCCGACAACGGACTAGGGGATGAAATCGGACGGTGGGTCGGTGACGGCGGTGATGTCATCGACGAAGCGGGAGAGCAGGCGCGCCAGGGCCGCCCGGTCTTCGGTGGTCCAGCGGGTTGTAGCTTCGGCGATCACGTCCTGGCGGAAGGCGTGGATTCGGTCGAGCGCGCTGCGCCCGCTGGGGGTGAGGGTTAGCAGTGAGCGGCGGCCGTCGGCTTGGTCGGCGACGCGGCGCAACAGCCCGGCGTCCAGGGCCTGCGTGGTCAGGCGGCTGGCGCGGGGCTGGTCGATGCCCAGCGCGGTGGCCGTTTCAGTGACCGTGGGCGCGCCGCCGTGGGTGGTGGCGGTGTCGATGGCGTCGAGTAGTTCGAAGACGGCGTCGGGCAGCTTGGCGTGCCGGCCGGTGCGAACGCCGCGGCGGGTGGACAGCCGGGCCAGGACGCGGCGGGTCTGGGCGCGGCGGATGGCCACCATCGCACGCTCGATTGCGGCCACGTCATCGCTACGGGCCTGTGCCCGACGTACGGAGTTGCCGTCCATAGCGCCCCTGGTCCATAGTAGTAGTCAACTGCATGTCATCGTACATGAAATGGGGATGGTCATGGGCGGCACCGACAAGCCGATCGGCTACTGGCTCAAGCACCTGCACAACTTGATCGAGGCGCAGTTCGACGCGACTCTGACCGACCTCGGCGTGGGCCGCCGGCACTGGCAGATCCTGAACCTGCTCTCCAGCGCAGTGCAGACCCGCGCACAGATCGAGCAGGCGCTCGCACCGTTCTGGCAGGACCCCGCGCCTCATCTCGACGCGATTCTCGACGGCCCTGACGGCCTGGTCACCCTCGGATGGGTCGCCTACGACGCGGCCGGGGATGCGCTCACCCTGACTGAGCAGGGGCGCACCGGGTACGGCAAGATCGCTGCCCGCGTCCGCGAAACGCGCGGCCGGCTCCTTCCGGGACTGACCGCGGAGCAGTACGCGGAAACCGTCCGGATCCTGTCGGTCATGGCAGCGAACATCGAAACCGCATTGGCCGAACGCGCAGCAGGCCTGGAAGCTGGTCAACTGCCGGCATGAGCTCGGGAAATCGTCGCTCAAGGCGGGGAAGCCGCGATCGGACTCGTTGGAGTGGAGCCTCCCGCGAACCGGGTAGCCTGGCTCGGTGGATGACGAGGTGAGATCCCGGATGCCGCCATATCCCGACTGGTTCACCTCCGACGCGGTCCTTGCTTCCCTCGGGTTGCTGCTGCGCCGGTTCCACGACACCTCCAAGGCGATCCCGCTCGACCCCCACGGTGACATGGTCGGACGATCTCGCCGATCCCATGGGCGGCACGATGCTGTGCCACAACGATGTGTGTCCGGAGAATGTGGTGTTCCGTGGCGGCAGGGCGGTGGCGCTGCTCGATTTCGAGTTCGCCGCGCCCGGTCGTCCTGTTTGGGACATCGCGATGACGGCCCGGTTCTGGGTGCCGTTGACCGATCCGGAGACCTCGACCTCAACCGGGCGGCAGCACCTGGACCGCGCCGCCCGACTACGGTTGTTCGTCGAGGCGTACGGCCTGCCCCGCGTCGAGTGGCCCGCCGTCGTCCCGGTGCTGCAGACCATCAACCAGGTTGCTCGTAGCTTCGTCATGAAGCAGATGGCCAGCGACCACGGCGAGATGCGGCGGGCACATGAGGAACTCGGCTTCGGGGAACGCTGGGACCGGAACGACCGTTGGGTCGCCGAGTTTTCCTGGATCTAGCACGAGCTCGACCGCACCGCCGCGGCGTCCGGCCGGGTCAGTCAGCGGCCGGCCTCGGCGTGGTAGCGGTCGACGATCTCCTGCTTGATGCGCCCCCGGTCGGACACCGCGATGCCCTGGCCCTGGGCCCATTCGCGGATGGCCCGGTTCTGGTCACGGTCCCCTGTGGCCGGTCCACGCCCGCGAGCCGCCGCGGCACGGACAGGGCCGCCGCCGGCGCGGCCCACCTTCGAGCCGGCCTCCACGTAGCGGGCAAACGCTCCCCGCATTTTGGTCGCGTTCTTCTTGGACAGGTCGATCTCGTACTGAACGCCGTCAATAGCAAACCTGACCGTCTCATCGGCCTCCCCGCCGTCGATGTCGTCGATCAGCATGTGGATTATTCGCTTAGCCATCAGAGTGGTTCCTTCCCGCGATTCCCGCTCACCATCGAGCAACAATAGCCGCCGGTTCAGGGTCGCGCAAAGATACGACGAAGAAAGCGCCCGGCGCCGGTTGAACAGCGGTTGTTCAATTCGACGCGGCGCCGCATTCTCCCGCCTGCATCGGCAAACGGCGAAGTCAGGCGAACAGCAACGTCATCAACTGCTGGCGGCCCGCGTACAGCGTCGATCCCCGCACCCCAAAGGGGATGCGGGGATCGACACCGCCCGGCTGCGCCGGGTCGACCGCCCCGGCCCCCGGGTCGCTCACCGGTGCCGGCCAGCCCCAGCCGCGGCATGCGCCGAGGCCGGGCTGCCGGCCAGGGAAACTGGTTAGACGACGCGGACGTTCTCGGCCTGCGGGCCCTTCTGCCCCTGCGTGATCTCGAACTCGACCCGCTGATTCTCCTCAAGCGACCGGTAGCCGCCGGACTGGATAGCGGAGAAGTGCACGAACACGTCGTCTCCGCCCCCGTCCTGGGCGATAAACCCGAAACCTTTGTCGGCGTTGAACCACTTCACCGTGCCTTGTGCCATTACATCTCCCTTGTCAGACGGACCGATCCACGAAACCTGGACCCAGATCCGCCTTCATAGCCACGCCCTACATTTCGCTCAACTCGCTGACAGTAACAAGGCCACCGCCCGGGCCGTTGACCGGCCGGGGCAAGGCCGGCTACACGCCCGCCCTCGGCGAGGCCACCAGAAGGACGCCAACCGGTTGCGCGACTGGCGTACCACCTGCGCCTCGGTCGCCGGCGACGGCCCGACGCGGCCATCACCGCGCCCCCTTGACGGCCCTCCCTTCCCAACGGCGCCCCGGATACCCGGCACGCCGGCCTTCTTGTGCAGCACCAACGGCGGCGGTCACTCGATCGCCTCCTCTCGTTTTCCCCTCTTTGGAGATCTCTATGCCTACGCCGCACAGCAAGGCGCATGAAGTCCCTGGCAGCACCCTGTAGGGCCCTCCCAACGCGGCCAATCTGGTCTCCATCCGCTAGCCGGAGCCGATGACAGAGCTGTACCAGGTCGGATGACCGCGTCATCCATCGCCATCTCCTCCCGAACATCTCGGTGCCCGCCCGTCTCCTGGCCGCCGTGGCGCTCGCCGTATCAATGGGACCTGGCGAATCGGTAAGGTTCGTTCATGAGCGTTGCCGGAGACAATGGGGACGTAGTCCGCAGGCCGTCAATGATCAATGATCATCGAACGTCAGAACGCTGCGGCGATCGTCGGCTCGCTCGCTCGCCCGGCACCGCAGAAGCGATGACCTTGCTGAGGATCACATGTTGCATACCGTGCTGATCGTTCTTCACGCCGGCGCGGCCCTGGTCTGTTTCGCGGCTGGCGTGCTCTCGCTCGGGCTGCGAACGTCAACATCCTGGCGCTTCGGCCTCTACTTCTGGAGCCTGCTAGCCATGCTGCTGCTGATGGCCGGCGCGATCGCGGTCCACTGGGCTGACCTCGACCCGACCACGCGCCTGATCTTCCTCGGCCTGGGTGCACTCGGGCTCTACATGATCTGGCGAGCCGCCCACGCCGGCACCCGGCTGCGCCGACAAGACCAAAACTGGCAGCCCGGCTACATCGACGACATCGGGTTCACGCTCATCGCGCTCTTCGACGGTTTCGTCATCGTCGCCGCCATCGACCTGGGAGCGCCGGTCTGGCTCGTTGTCCTCATCGCCGTAGCCGGAGTGGTTGGTGGCCACCTGATCAGAAGTCAGGTCAAAACCCGACTCGTCACGCCGTGAGGCGGGGCGGCGCCGAGCTCGGAAGGCGGTGGCAGGCATGGCTGCTGCGGATCGGCCCGGTTGGGCTCATCGGCGCTGGGTGGGCTCGCGATGACGACCGGGGTCAAGCCGCCCGCTCGGGCCGCACCTTCGGGCCGCACGCCGATGCGCCGGCGCGCGATGGTGCGGGTGCGCCGCACGCCGGGCCGGCTGTCGCTGATCATGGTTGCGTTGGTGGTGCTCGGCCTCGGCACGGGAGTGACCGGCGTGCTCGGCGTGCAGGATCGGGCAAACCTGGTCGACGGGGTCACCGCGCACAGTGGCGCGTTGGCGGTCGCCGCTCAGGACCTTTACCGGTCTCTGTCCGACGCGGACGCGACGGCGGCAAGCGCGTTTCTCTCCAACGGGCTGGAGCCGCCGGCACTGCGCGAGAGATACCAGGCCGACATCGCCAAGGCGACGGCGGCGCTGACCGTTGCCACGGGCGGGACCATCACGGGCGGTGCCGGCGCCGCCGCCATCGCGAAGATCACCGCTGCGTTGCCGATCTACACCGGGCTGGTGGAGACCGCGCGCACATACAACCGGCAGGGCCTGCCGGTTGGTGTGGCCTACCTACGCGAGGCGTCGGGACTGATGCGCATGACGCTGCTTCCGGCCGCACAGTCGCTGTACCAGGCGGTGTCCCGCCGCCTGGCCGAAGCAAGGCGCGCCGCCGGCGCGTTCCCGTGGGCCGTCGTACCGTTGGGCCTGCTTACCCTGGCCGGCCTGGTCCTCGCGCAGGTCTATCTGACCCGGCGCACAAACCGCCTGTTCAACGTCGGCCTTGTCGCGGCAACGGCGGCCGGGCTGGTCGCGGTCGTGTGGCTCGGCGTCGCATCCATTCGGACCGCGGAGCACCTCGAGGCGAGTCGCCGGCACGGCTCGGCGCAGGTTGACCTGCTCGCCGAGGCGCGGATCGCCGCGCTGCAGGCCCGCGGCGACGAGGCGCTGACCCTCGTCGCCCGTGGCAGCGGCACGGCGTTCGAGCAGGACTACACCGCAGTCATGGAGCGGCTGATCGGGAAGGACGGGTCCGGCGGCCTGCTCGGCCGGGCCAGGGCCGACGCGACTGACTCGACCACCCGGAGAGCGCTCGACTCCGCCATCGCCAACGCAAGTGGGTGGCTGTCGGTCCACAAGCGCCTGCGCGCTCTTGACGACGAAGGCAGGTACACCGAGGCGGTGGCTCTCGCCATCGGCCTCGGTCCGGACAGCGCGGCGGGCGTGTTCAACCGCCTGGACGAGGACCTGGTGCGGGCGATAGCCCGCAACGACGATCGGTTCAACCGGGAGGTGGGCCGCGCCGGCGCGGCGTTGGCCGGCGCCGGCGTTGGCCTCGCCATGTTGACCCTGCTGCTGGTGATCGGCGTGGCCGCGGGCATCCAGCAGCGGATGGCGGAGTACCGATGAATGCGCGGCGGCCGGTCATCGTTGGCGTTGCCCTCCTCATCGTGGTGGCCGCCGGCGCCTGTACCTTCAGCGAAGAGCCGGTGCCCCCCGCGCGGGTTTCACCATTGATCGAGGCGCCGCGGCCGGTCGGCGCGCAGGACCCGGCGGTCGTTCCCAGCGTGACCGCGGCGCCACCGGGATCCTGCGACCCGCGGGCGAGCCTGCGGCCGCAAGGTGCGCTGCCCACGCCCGGCCAGATGCCCGACGGCTCCACCATGGCGAAGATCGTCCAACGGGGCCGGCTCATCGTCGGCGTCGACCAGAACACTTTTCTGTTTGGATTCCGCGATCCGTTCACGGGCCAGCTCACGGGTTTCGACGTCGACGTGGCCCGAGAGATCGCGCAGGCCCTATTGGGCGACCCCAACCTGATCCAGTTCAAGGCCATCAGCTCCGCTGAACGGATCCCGGCGATCCGGAGTGGCGAGGTCGACGTTGTCGTCCGCACGATGACGATGACCTGTGAACGGCTTCAGCAGGTGGCCTTCTCCACCGAGTACTTCACCGCTGGCCAACGAGTCCTCGTAACCCGTGACTCGCCCGTGCAGAGCATGGCGGACCTGGGCGGCAAGAAGGTGTGCGCGACGGCTGGCAGCACCTCGATCCGGACCATCGCCGCCGCCGCATCCCACCCGGTGCCCGTTTCGGTCGTCGACTGGACCGACTGCCTGGTCCTGCTCCAGCAGGGCCAGGTCACGGCGATCTCCACGGACGACACCATTCTCGCCGGCCTGGCCGCCCAGGATCCCAACACCCGGGTCACCGGTCCGAAGATCACGGAGGAACCGTACGGCGTCGCAATGGCGCTGTCCGCCGACGATCTGGTCCGGTTCGTGAACGGGGTACTGGAGCGGATGCGGGTCGACGGCGCCTGGCGCACGATCTACCGCCGATGGCTGGCGGGGCTTGGCCCGGCGCCCGCGCCACCGGCGGCCCGCTATCGGGACTAGGCATGACCGATCGGCTGGGGCAGGCTTCGAGAAGTGGCCCACACGAGCGGGCGAAGCGAGGCGGCATGAGCGAGCGCAGCGGGCGAATTGAGGGCTCAGTGCGTGGGCGAATGCCGGCGAACGGTCGGTCCCGCGAGGCTGCGCCGGGCGACCCGGACCATTCGTCGCCGAGCGCCAGCGAGGTGATGACATGAGCCGGTGCGTGCGTGCTGGCTGCTCGGGTACGTACGGGCCGGAGGGCTCCTGCGACAAGTGCGGCCAGAAAGCGCCGGCGGGTGATCCCGTCGAGCTTCCGGGTACAGCGGCGGCCATGATGACGGTCGGCGGCTCCACCCGGCGGAGCACCTCAACCCGCCGGGCCTTGTCGCGCGGCGGGTTGGGTGCCGGGCTGATCGACATGCCCCGGGTGCCGCTGCGGGATCCGGCGACCGCCGTCCTCGCCGACCCTCAGGTGTCGGAGTCCCGGCGATTCTGCAGCGAGTGCGGCAAGCCGGTGGGCCGCGGCCGCGACGGAAGCCCCGGCCTGGCGGAAGGGTCCTGTCCAAACTGCGGCGCGAGATTCTCGTTTCTGCCCGGCCTACCGACCGGCGACGTCGTCAAGGAACGGTACGAGATCCTCGGCTGCCTCGCGTACGGCGGCCTCGGCTGGATCTATCTCGCCCGCGACCGCAACGTCAGCGACACGGTCAGCGACCGCTGGGTGGTCCTCAAGGGACTGATCAACACCCGTGACGTTCACGCGATGGCCGCTGCCGTGGCCGAGCGCCGCTTCCTGGTCGGGGTCGACCACCCGAACATCGTGAAGATCCACGACTTTGTCCAACACCCGGACCCGCGTACCGGCGCGATGGTCGGCTACATCGTGATGGAGTACGTGGGCGGCCGCTCGCTGCAGGACATCCTGTTGGACCGCCGCGCAGCGGCCGGGCCGCACGAGGCGCTGCCCCTGGCTCAGGTCATCGCGTACGGCGTGGAGATCCTGCCCGCGCTGGGCTACCTGCACGACCGTGAACTGTTGTTCTGCGACTTCAAGCCGGACAACGTCATCCACGCCGAGGAGCAGCTCAAGCTCATCGACCTCGGTGCGGTACGACACGTCGACGACTACGTCAGCGCGGTATACGGTACCCCCGGCTACCAGCCGCCGGAGCTGATGCGCCTCGGGCCATCGGTGGCGGCCGACATCTACACCGTGGGCCGTAGCCTGGCGGTGCTGAGCTTCGATTTCACAGGCTTCACGACCACGTACGCCGACCGCCTGCCCGAACCGGCCGACGTTCCGCTGTTGGCCCGGGAGGAGTCGTTCTACCGCCTCCTGCGGCGCGCCACCCATCCGGATCCGGATCGGCGATTCCGTTCGGCCGCCGAGATGCGCGAGCAACTGCTCGGGGTGCTGCGTGAGGTGCTGTCTGCGCGTGATGGCGTCCCGCGGCCCGCGCTGTCGACCGAGTTCACACCAGAGGTGCGCGCGTTCGGCACCGAAAAGGGCATCGTGGACCGGGTCCGCCCGGGGGTGGGCTTCGACGGGGCGGCGATCGCGGCCGCGCTGCCGCTGCCGCAGGTCGACGTAGCGGACCCGAGCGCCGGTTTCCTCGCCACTCTCAGCGCGACCGACCCGGACGAGTTGGTCCGGACGCTGGACGCGGCACCCGTCGACAGCGTCGAAGTCGCGCTGCGGCTGGTCCGCGCGCATATCCAGCGCGGCGACCTCGCCAGAGCCGCCACCGACCTGGACAAGCTGGCCGCGGACGACCCGATGGACTGGCGGGTGGACTGGTACCGCGGCCTGGCGGCCCTGGTGGCCGGACGACCCGACGATGCCCGCTCCGCCTTCAGCACCGTGTACGACGCGCTGCCCGGCGAGCCGGCCCCCAAGCTCGCAGTGGCCGCAGCGGCAGAGTGGGCGGGCGATTTCGACGCGGCGGCGCGTCTCCACGAACGGGTCTGGCGGACCGACCGCGGTTACGTCAGCGCGGCGTTCGGACTGGCCCGTATCCGGTTGCGCGATGGCGACCGGACGGGCGCGGTCACGGTGCTCGACGAAGTGCCGGGCAGCTCTATCTACCAGCTTGCCGCGCAGGTCGCAGCGGTTCGGGCCAGGCTGGACGGAAGCCCCGCGAGCCTGACCGAAGCGGACCTGCTGGACGCCTCGGCGCGGCTGGAGCGGCTCGGGCTCGACCTGGGACGGCAGGCTCGGCTGACGGTCGAGACCCTCGAGACCGCGCTGGCGTGGATCACGGTCCGGCCGGCGGCCAACCCGGTGCGCGTGCTCGGCCATGAGCTGACCGAGCGGGGGCTGCGATTCGGGCTGGAGCGGGCGTACCGGGTGCTGGCCAAGATGGCGGACGATCCCCACACCCGCACCCTGATGGTGGACCGGGCGAACGCGTTCCGGCCGAGGACCCTCGTATGACGATGGCCGTCACCGTTCGCTGGGTCCGCGGCCGCCCAAACCGCCGTCGGAAGTCACTGCCCTGACCGCTGCCAGCGCGCGGCGGCCTATGCCGTCGTTCAGAACGCGGTCAACGTGATGGTGGCCGACTTCGGTGCGGCGTCGTGGACGAGCGACTCGAAATGCCCGACGTCGTCGAACGCGAAGCCGTACGCCCTGCCGTCCTTCTCGAAGCTGTGCAGGATCCGCGAGTAGTGGTCGGTGACCGGTGTTTTGTAGAACTTGCCGGCGTCATAGCTGGGCTGCGTGTGGATCGCCGCCAGCGTCGAGCGGTGCAGGGCGGCGCAGACCGTCCGCGCGATCGGTCCGGCGATCAGGTCGTTCGGTGCGGCGAGGTTGCCGTCGCAGCCGAACACGTCCTTGGTCGAAGGCTTCTTGATCGAGTACACCTCGGCGCCCGACCCATTCTTGAAGTGCATGACCCCGCCCGCGTCGGTCCGGCCGAAGTACCTGGTGTTCGGCTGGTTCTCGAACGGGATGACGGTCAGCGTGGCGTTCTTGTACGTGTTCCACGCCGTGTTGATGTAGCTGTCGAAGTACGTGTTGCTGAAGGCCCCGCGCTCCACGCCCTTGAGGGGGGACTCGACCCGCAGCGCGGTGCCGTCCGAACGCCGGACGATCAGCTTGCCCCAGTCACCCGGCTGCTTGGCGACGGCGTTGAAGATGCCCGTGCGGCCGCCCGGAACCAGCTCACCGGTCTTCAGCGTGGCGCCGTTGCCGGCAGCCACAGTGATCATGTGCGGCACGGAGAACATGTCGACCATCGAGGTGTTGATCCAGATCCCGCCGGAGTTGTAGGTGAACTCGCTCCAGTCGAACAGGATGTTGCGGTTGGCGTCCTGCGGCGCCCATGGCGCGGGCTGCACGAGGCCGTTGGGAGTCACGAAGAACTTGAGCTTCTCGCCGAACGCCATGTACACGCGGCCGGAGAGGCCGACCGGCACCTTGAGCTTGGCCGTACCGCCCTTGCCCGGACCCTTGATCGCCACGTCCAGGGCGGGGGTGGGCGGGATGGAACCCGCCGGCCAGTTGTGGAAGGTCCCGCCGGCGTCGACATATCCGAGCCGTCCGGTGTTCAGGTTCACGCCGAGCACGTACAGGAACACCGTGTCCCCGCGTCCGGAATTGTTCCTCACGTTTAACGGCAACTGGCCCTGCGGTGCGGCGTTCGCCGGTGCCACCGCGATCAGCGTGGGTACGGCAACCGCGAGCGCGACAATGATGTGGAGAAGTCTTCGTTTCGTGTACACAGGCAACTCCTTGGGGCCGAATCGGCACGGCACGAGCGACGCCGCGTGCACCTGGGCGGTCGCCCACGAACGGGCGCAGTGGGCATCGAACGCGCTCCCACAGTTAGCCCGCGAGCACCGTGCCGTTAGGGAGAATCCTTGAGAGAGCGCTCTCTAAGCCTGTGGCTTTCAGTGACGTTTGTCAATAAGTAGTGTGTGGTGCCGTGCGCCGGGTCAGGTGGCGGCTGCCTCGGGGCGACGACCTCTGGCGAGGACGGGCGGGCGACCTGCGGCATGACTTTCACGGGACGTGCACGCTGTCCGCGCTGTTAGGCCACAACTGGTCTGTAGGGTGCGGACATGCGGGTCGCGATGATTCTGCCGGCGCTGACGGAGGCGACGAGCCCGTTCTTCCGCCCGATCAAGTATTCGCTGTTTCCGCCATTGGGGCTGGCGACGTTGGCCGGATACCTGCGCACGGACGACGAGGTGCGGATCTGGGACGAGCACGTCGAGCGGCTCAGGCTGGACGACGTACGGCCAGATCTGGTGGTGATCCAGCCGTACATCACGTCGGCACGCCGCGCCTACCAATTGGCTGACGCGTACCGCTCACGTGGAGTGCACGTGGCGATGGGTGGACTGCACGTGACCTCGCTACCGCAGGAAGCGGCCAGCCACGCGGATACCATCTTCATCGGCCCTGGCGAGGACACCTGGCCGGTGTTCCTTGACGACTTCCGCCGGGGTGAGCCCCGCTCGTGCTATACCTCCACCGAGCGAAGCCTTACCGGGTTACCACCGGTACGCCGTGACCTGATCCAGCGTCACCGGTACCTGGTGCCCAACTCGATCGTGGTGACCCGAGGTTGTCCGCACCACTGCGACTTCTGCTACAAGGACGCCTTCTTCGAAGGTGGCCGCTCCTTCTATACCCAGACCGTGGACGCGGCACTGGCGGAGATTGACCGGCTGCCCGGCCGGCACCTGTACTTCCTCGACGACCACCTGCTGGGCAACCGGCGCTTCGCCGAGGCGCTGTTCGCGGGCATGGCCGGGATGGGGCGGGTATGGCAGGCAGCCGGCACCGTCGACTCCGTGCTCGCCACCGGGCTACTGGAGCAGGCCGTGCACGCCGGACTGCGCAGCCTGTTCGTGGGCTTCGAAACTATCAACGGCGACAACCTGCGAATGCAGGGCAAGCGGCAGAACATCGGCCGTGACTACGCCATGGTGGTGCGGCGACTGCACGATCTGGGCGTCATGGTCAATGCCAGCTTCGTCTTCGGGATGGACGGGGATAAGCCAGACGTATTTGACCGCACCGTGGACTGGGCGGTCGAGCAGGGCATCGAGACAGCCACGTTCCACATCATGACGCCATACCCGGGAACCGAGCTGTACCGGCGTATGCAGGGGCAGCAGCGGATACTGCACCACGACTGGGACCGCTACGACACCCGCCACGTCGTGTACCAGCCGATCGGCATGACCGCGCACCAACTGGAGGACGGCTACTGGCGGGCCTACCGCGAGTTCTACCGCTGGAGCGCGATCTGGCGAGGCGCCGCGACACACCCTCCGCTCCGTGACCGGCTGCGGCACCTGGCCTACGCCGGCGGCTGGAAGAAGTTCGAGCCGCTGTGGGATCTGCTGATCCGAACCGGCCAAGTCACCCACGCGCTGCCTGTCCTCGAAGCGCTGCTGGGCAGCTTCGGCGCCCGTCCATCCACAACCAACGAATCGACGCCGTCGACGCCAGACGAACATGCCGCCCACCGAACCGTCCGGGCCGAAACCTGAGCGCCACCGCGGGTCGATGAAACTGGTGGGCGCACCGGCTCGCCACTCAACTGGGCGCCTGGGCGATGGGTGCGGTGCGTGCAACGATTCAGGGGTGGGTCGGCCGGTTCTGGAGCGCGAACACGAGCTTGCGGAACTGGCCGCGGCCGCGCAGGAGGCCGCAGCCGGTACGGGCTCGGTGGTGCTCGTCTCCGGGGAGGCCGGGATCGGCAAGTCCAGCCTCGTCGAGGCGGCCCGGGCGGTCCTGCCCGCGGCGGGTCGGATCTTCGTCGGATACTGCGACGATCTCGCCACTCGCCGGGTCCTCGGCCCGTTCCGTGATCTCGTTGGCAGCGTCGGCGCCGAGCTGACCCGGGCTCTGCAGGAGGGCGGGGACCGCAACAGGCTACTGGATGCGCTGCGTGCGGAGCTGAGCTGGGCCGGGCACCCGACCGTGCTGGCCATCGAGGACGTGCACTGGGCCGACGAGGCCACTCTGGATGTGCTGCGTTACCTGGTCCGCCGGATGGCGGGTTTGCCTGCGGTCCTGTTACTGACCTACCGGGACGACGAGATCGGCCGGGAGCATCCCCTCCAACACCTGCTCGGTCTGGTCTCGCGGGTGGAGCGGGTACGGCGGCTGCCGCTCCCCCGGCTGTCGCCGGATGCCGTACGGCAGTTGAGCGCCGCGACCGCACTCGACTCACGCCACGTGTATGCGGTGACCTCGGGCAATCCCTTCTTCGTCACCGAGGTCATCGCCGCCGGAGACGCCGGCCACGCGCCACCGACCATCGTGGACGCGGTGCTCGCCCGGACCCGGGCCATGGACCTGTCCACCCAGGACGTGCTGGAACAGCTCGCGGTCGTGCCATCCACATTGGACCGCTGGCTGGTGGATCAACTGGTGCCGGGTGGCGTCGCGGCGCTGGCGACGGCTGAGCGGCACGGACTGGTCACCGTGACCCCGACCCGGGTGGGCTTCCGGCACGAGCTGATCCGGCGCGCCGTCACGGACTCGCTGCCGGCGGCCCGCCGGATCGAGCTGAACCAGCGGGTACTCGCCGCGCTGCTCGACCGGGACGGCGCTGACCTGTCGGCCATCGTGCACCACGCGACCGAGGCCGGTGACGCGGCGGTGGTCGCCCGGTACGCGCCGCTGGCGGCCGGCGAGGCGATCCGCGCCGGCTCCCACCGGGAGGCCGCCGCGCACCTGCGGCTTGCCCTCGACCGGCGGTTCGCGTACTCGCCGGCCGACCTGGCCGACCTGCTGGACCGGTACGCGATCGAGTGCTACACCAACGGCGAGGACCGGCCGGCGCTCGCCGCCCAGCAGGAGGCGGTCGATCTGCGCCGGGGGCTCGGCGACCCCCGCCTGCTGGGCGCCAGCCTGCGGTGGCTGTCGCGGATGGAGTGGCTGAGCGGGCACCGGTCGGCCGCCCAACGGGCCGGCGACGATGCGATCGCAGTGCTGGAAGATGCCAGCGACGGCCGACTGCTCGCGATGGCATACAGCAACCGGTCTCAACTGCACATGTTGGCCGAGCAGCACGCCGAAGCGATCGAGTTGGGTGAGCGGGCCATCCGCCTGGCCCGCGACGCGGGTGACGCCGCGATCCTCTCGCATGCCCTCAACAACGTGGGCCTGGCGAAATGGCATCGGCAGGACGAGGAGGGACGGGCAACGCTCGAGGAGAGCCTGCGGATCGCACTGTCGGCCGGCGAGGTCGAGCACGCCTGCCGGGCGTACGTCAACCTGATCTGGAACCTGGTCGAGGAGGCCCGGTTCGACGAGGCCGAACGGTATCTGGCGGCAGGCATGGATCTGGCCGACCGCGGCGAGCATCAGATGTTCCTCACCTACATGCACGTCGAGTTGGGCAAACTGAAACTCGCCACCGGCCATTGGGACGAAGCGGTCCGGGCGGCGGAGTTGGCGGTCGAGGCCCAGCCGCCGATGCGCAGCCCGGCGCTGGTCACACTGGGCCGGGTGCGCGTGCGGCGCGGCCAGCCGGGCGGCAGCGAACTGCTGGCCCAGGCGTGGGAGCTGGCCGAACATCTGCAGGAGTTGCAGCGCACCGGGCCGGCCGCGGCGGCCCGCGCCGAGGTGGCCTGGCTGCACGGAGGCGACCCAGGCGCGGTCGCCTCGCTGGAGAAGGTGTACGCCGAGGCCTGCCGCCTGGAGATCGCGCCGATTCGAGCCGAGCTGGGGTACTGGATGACGAGGTTCGGCCGCCCGATACTCCCGGACCCGTCGGACCACCCGTACGCGTTGCAGGCGGCTGGTCGCTGGCGGGAGGCGGCGGCGGCCTGGCGGGCGGCGGGCTGCCCGTACGAGTACGCCACGGCCCTGGCCGACAGCCGGGACCCCGCGGACCTGCTGGCGGCGCTGGACGCGCTGGACGCGCTGGGCGCCGAGCCGCTGGCCCGCCGGGTCCGCGCCCGGCTGCGCGAGGTCGGCGTCGCCCGCATCCCGCGCGGCCCGGTCGAGGTCACCCGGCAGAACCCGGCGGGTCTTACCGAGCGCCAGGTCGAGGTGCTGCGGTTGCTCGGGCAGAGCATGACCAACGCCGAGATCGCCGACCGGCTGGTGGTGTCCGTGCGTACCGTCGACCACCACGTCGCCGCCGTGCTCGCCAAGCTCGGCACCCGCAGCCGGCGGGAAGCGGCGGCCCGCGCCGTCGAGCTGGGTGTCGTACCCGATGAGAAATAGGTAGACGCGGGCAGCGGGATAGGCAGCGGTAGCCGAATCGGGCCGGTGCCGCCACGGCGTACATCTTCAGGGGTGAAAACCACCCCGTTCAACATCGTCTACGAGGCACGCCCGTGACCGTCCCACCGCAAAGGGAGCAACAGTCCATGTCCGCGTTTCCCGCGCTCACCCACGTCGCCATCACCGTCTCCGACCTGTCCGTCAGCGTGCCCTGGTACACACGCCTGATCGGCGCCGAACCCGTACTCGACGAGGACACCGGCCCGTTCCGCCACGTCGTGTACGCCATCGGCGGTACCTTGCTCGGTCTGCACGCCTTTCCCGGCGGGGTGGGCGACACCGGCCCGTTCCAGCCGTGCCGGCTGGGCCTGGACCACGTCGCTTTCGGCTGCGCCCATCGCGACGAACTGGAAAAGTGGCAACGACACATGGATGAGTTCGGCATCGAGCACGGCGGCATCGTAGACGCGAGCTACGGATCCGGCCTGTCGTTCAAAGACCCGGACAACATCGCGCTGGAGTTCTTCGCTCCCCCGGCCGCCTAACGCCACGCCATGAAGGATGTCGGGTGCCGTCGGCACGCGGCATCCTTCATGGTCGTGGAAGACCACTGGACCGCGTATGCCGTGCGGGCGCTGCGGGTTCGTGTCTGCCGCCGGCGGGTACCACCAGCACATGGCAAGCGCTGACTCCAGCCTGACCGTCGCCGTGACAGGTCCGACCGGTACCTTCGGATTCGGGCTGATGCCCCTGCTGCAAGAGGACAGCCGCATCTCGCGAATCATCGGGATCGCCCGCCGGCCCTTCGAACCCGCTGAGCACGGGTGGACAAAGATGGAGTACCGCCAGGGCGACGTGCGCAACCCGAAGGCTCTCGAAAATGCCTTCCAAGGCGCCGACGTGGTGATCCACCTGGCCTTTATGATCACCGGCACGTCGACCCGACAGGCCACGCGGGAGATCAATATCGACGGCACGCTCAACGCCTTCCGGGCGGCGGCGGCCGCGGGTGCCAGCCGGTTCGTCTATGCTTCCTCGGTCGCGGCCTATGGCTTCCACCGCGACAACCCGATCGGAATGACTGAGGACTGGCCGGTGCGCCCGGCGACCCGCCTGTTCTACGCCCAGGAAAAGGCGGAGCTGGAACAGCTCCTACAGGCAGAGTCCATCGCGTACCCCACGCTCGACCTTTACCTGCTCCGCCCGCCGGTGGTCCTCGGCCCGCACGCCGTGGGCGCGAAAGATGTGCTGCCCGGGCCGCTGGCCCCATTGGCACGCCGTCTGGCCGCGACCGTGCGCCGATTCCGGCTGCCGATCCCCGTCCTGGTGCCGGCGCTGCCGATGCAGTTCATCCATGAGGAAGACGTAGCGCAGGCGCTCCTCCTGTGCACGGTCGCGGCCGGTCCACCGGGCGCCTACAACATCACCGGCGACGGCGTCGTCACCGCCGCCGACGTTGCCCGGGAGCTCGGCCTCGTGCCGCTACCGGTGCCCGCCCGCATCGTGCAATCGGCCGCCCGAACGGCATCGGCGCTGCCGCCGCTGCCGTTCACCCCGCCGGCCCTGGAGTGGGTCGAGGCGGCCAGCCACCCTGCCATCATGGATGCCGGCAAGGCGAAGCGGGAGCTGGGCTGGAAGCCCCGCTACTCAAGCCTGGAGGCGCTGCGAACGACCATCCAGAGATGAGTTGTTGATCACGAAGGATGTCTGGTTTACGGCCGCTCAGGTGGCGTTAGTTTTCATGATCATGCGAGGAACAGGCGCCCGCCCGAGCACGGTTGCCGCGCCGACCTGCACCAGTGCGGGATCAAGGTGCCTCATCCAGACCGAGCTCTGAGACCAGGTCCTTACCGGGCAGCTCGACGCGTGCGGATCTGCTTGACCAACCCGGCCACGACCACCAGCGGGGCTGCTACGCACGCGATGTAGAGCAGGATCAGCGGCTGCCCGGGATGCGGCCGGATGCCGGCCGCAGGTGCCAGATCCGAGTTGAACGCCAGCGACGGCTTCACGTGATGCCAGCGCGTGACCTCCAGGTACATCAGGTACCAGGAACCGATCCACACCGCACCGCCGAGCCACGTCGCGAAGCGCATCCCCCGAAATTACCGCTGCGGACAGCGTGACGGCCACCGCGAACGACGGCGGCGAGGACGTAGCGGGACTGCCGGCGAGCCGACCGCATGGCGGCACGAGCGGATGACTGACTCGCGGTTAGCTGGTGGGCTTCTCCCAGATCGAGACATGCTGGCGGCTCTCGCTCGTGAAGGTCTCCCGCGTCCACCCGTCCCACCGCTCGCGCAGTCGCAGCCCTGCGAGCTGGGCCATCAGGTCGAGCTCTGCCGGCCACACGTACCGGAAGGGGATCGAGGTGTACTCGCCACGGCCGTCGACGACCTCGACGTAGTTCGAACTCATCGCCTGCGTGGCGACGTCGTAGACGTCGAACGCCCACCGCGTCGGGCTCACGTGGAACGGCACGACGTTCTGCCCGGCCGGGAGCCTTCGCAGATCGGGGATCCCGACCTCGATGACGAAGCAGCCGCCGGGTTCAAGGTGCGCCGCGACATTGCGGAAGCAGGCCACCTGCGCCGCCTGCGTCGTCAGATTCATGATCGTGTTGAAGACCACGTACGCGACGGAGAACGTCCCGTCTACCCTCGTCGTCGCGAAGTCGCCGATCGTCACGCCGATCGCGTCGCCGCCCGGCTTGGCGCGCAGCCGGGCCACCATCGCCTGCGACAAGTCGATGCCGTGGACGGGGACGCCGCGGCGCGCCAGCGGCAGTGCGATGCGACCCGTCCCGATCCCCAGTTCCAAGGCCCGGCCGCCGCCGGCGAGCCCCGCCAGAACGCCGACCACCGCGTCCACGACGCCCGGCTCGAACATGTCCGCCGACGACTCGTCGTAGGTCGCCGCAACACGTTCTCCGAAGTAGCCGTCCTCATCGTCCATCGCCGGACCGTACCGCCGAAGACCTCTACCGTGCCCGCAAATTCCGCACCCTCCGCGGCATGACAATGCGTTTCGCCGGCGTGGCGGTACGCGCCGTGCTTGACGGACGAGCCAACGGCGCCGGTGTGCGATAACGCCGGCGCATCAAGGCGATCCGGAATCCGGCGATGTGGCACTCGGGGTCGACTCCGTAGATGCACAGGTGGGCCAGCAGCACCGGCTCGAGGTGGTCCTGCGGCACGCACGCCGGACCGGTCGGGCTGAGCACCGCGCTCTGGTCCCGCGTCGGGTAGCCGACGGCGTGGGCGGATCCGGCGGCCGCGCCGGCGAGGGTCTCGCACATCCACAGCAGCCACTCGACGTCGACGCCGCCGGCGTGCATCCGGTCCTCGAGCCCCCACGAGCGGAAGATCTCCATTGAGCGGGTGCTGACGACGGTGGCCCGCGGCAGCTTCGACAGGTCGCGCCGCCGCTCCACCAGGAGCGTCGGGACGCCCTGGCGGGCCAGGGCGATCGCCGAGGTGAGGCCCGCCGGCCCGGCGCCGACGACCAGCACCGGTACCTGTCGCGTACGCATCTGGACACACTCCTTCGCCGGACAGCATGTCTTTCACAAGACAGCCTGTCTTCGGCGAGACGGCGTGTCAACCGAAATGTAAGATGGCGGACGATGGCGACCCGGAAGTACGAGCAGCGGCTGCGCGCGCAGGCGGCGGAAGAGACCCGCCGCCGCATCCTCGACGCGGTCTACGAGCGGCTGCGCGAGGCGCCGACGCAACCGGTTAGCGTCGACCAGGTCGCGCGGGCAGCCCGCGTCGCCCGCTCCACCGTCTACCTGATCTTCGGCTCCCGCGCCGGACTGTTCGATGCCGTCGCTGCCGACCTGCTGCGGCGCGGCGGGTTCGAGCGGGTGCTCACCGCGGTCGCCCACCCGGACGCACGCGAGCACCTGCGGGGCGGCATCCGCGCCAGCGTCGACGTGTTCGCGGTCTACCGCGACGTCCACCGGGTGCTGTTCTCGACCGCCATGCTGGACCCGGAGGCCACCGGAGGCGCCATGCAGCGGAGCGAGGACCGCCGGGCGGGCGGGATGGCGTACCTCGCGCAGCGGCTGGCCGAGCAGAACCTCCTGCGGCCAGACGTGACCGTCGACGACGCCGCGAACATCCTGTGGCTGATCACCAGCTTCGACGCCTTCGACCTGCTCTACACCGGCCGGGGCCTGCCGGTCGATGAGGTCGCCCGGCTGCTGGTCGCGACGGCCGAGCGCGCCGTCTGCCGGTAACCGCTAGCCCGCCTGGGCGGCGGAGGCCCTACGCCTCCCCCGCAAGCGCGGGAGGCGTAGGGCCTCCCGCGCTGCACAACTTGGCTGCTTCTGGGACCTGCCCGCGTCGACTGCCAGTTTCGACTCTGCATGATCGTTTCCACTGGGATACTAGTGTTGTGGCGTACGATCGACTGTCGCTGGCGGTACCGAGTACTGCCAGCGCGTGCAGCGTAGGCAGGGAGCGACCTTGTTGGCGGTCTTTGACGTCCTGAGCCTGGTCCACCCCGCCTGCACCGCTGGCGGCCGGCCGGACACACAGTCGGTGCCGCCGACCCCCTGCTCAGCACGGGACGCCAGTCGCGGCAATGACCAGCCATCACCGGGCCTCACACAGAAGGATCTTCAGGTTGTCGTTCTTCACGCGCTTTCGTCGGCTGCTGACTCCGGAACGGACGACTGTGGAGGACGACCTGACGACCGACGGCCGCCCGGAGCGCATACCGGCCGACGAGCCGGCAGGTGACGACGTTGGCGAATTCCGGGATGACGCCGGCAGCCCCCGGGACGACGAGGCGGCGGGCGACGACGACCGCAGAGGATGGCGCCGTGTCGCAGCGTGGGTGACCACTGCCCTGGCCGCCTTGCTCGTGCTCTTCGCCCTCATCGCTCCGAACGATCTCAGTCGTCTGACGCCTGGTGCATTCGTGCGCATCCCGGTGGAGGGACTCCTCGGCGTCGCCCTCCTTCTCGTCCTGCCGGCGAGGGCGCGGCGGGTGGTGGCGGCGCTCGTCGGAGCGGCCCTCGGTCTGCTGACCATCGTGAAGATCCTCGACATGGGCTTCTTCGCGGTTCTCAGCCGGCCGTTCGACCCGGTGCTCGACTGGATCCTGTTCGACGACGCCCTGGGGTTTCTCACGGGCTCGATCGGCCGGGCCGGCGCGATCGGTTCCGTGGTCGCAGTCGCGGTTCTCGTCACCGCCGTGCTCGTCCTCATGACGCTGTCGGTCCTGCGCCTGACCCGCCTTGTGGTCCGGCACAACACCACCGCCACCCGCGCCGTCGCGGTGCTCGGGGTCGCCTGGGGCACGTGCGCCCTGCTCGGCGTGCAAATCGTCCCCGGCGTGCCGGTCGCCTCCAGGAGCGCGGCCGCCCTCGTCTACGACCGTGCGCTCATGGTGCACGCGGGCCTGCGCGATCAGCAGGCGTTTGCCGCGGCGGCCGGTGTCGACGCCTTCCGCGACACCCCGGGCGAGAAACTGCTGACCGCGCTGCACGGCAAGGACGTCGTTCTCGCCTTCGTCGAGAGCTATGGGCGCGACGCGGTCGAGGATCCGGAGTTCGCGCCGCAGGTCGATGCGGTGCTCGACGACGGGAATCGCCGACTGCGCGCGGCCGGGTTCGCCTCCCGGAGCGCCTTCCTCACCTCACCGACGGCGGGCGGCGGCAGCTGGCTGGCCCACGCCACGCTCCTTTCCGGCCTGTGGATTGACAACGAGCAGCGCCACCGCACCCTCGTCTCGAGCGACCGGCTGACCCTCACCGGCGCCTTCCGGCGCGCGAACTGGCGAACGGTCGCCGTCATGCCGGAAACCACCCGGGCCTGGCCGGAGGCCACGTTCTACGGCTTCGACCGGGTATACGACTCCCGGAACCTCGGCTATCGCGGCCCGAACTTCAGCTTCGCCACCATGCCCGACCAGTACACCCTGTCGGCCTTCGAACGCTCCGAGCACGCGACACCGAACCGCGCCCCGTTAATGGCAGAGATCCCCCTCATCTCGAGCCACGCGCCCTGGGAGCCCATCCCCCGGCTCATCAACTGGGGCGACGTCGGTGACGGCTCGGTCTTCGATGCCATGGCCGCAAAGGGCGATTCGCCGGAAGCCATACTGGGGAGGGACCCCACCCGGGTACGCACCGACTACCGGCGTTCCATCGAATACTCGCTGAACAGCCTCATCTCCTACGTGGAGACCTACGGCGACGACAATCTCGTGCTCGTCTTCCTCGGCGACCACCAGCCCTCCCCCATCGTCACCGGTGCGGGCGCCAGCCGCGACGTACCGATCACGATTGTCGCCCGCGACCGGGCCGTCCTGGACCGGATCTCCGGGTGGGGCTGGCAGGATGGCCTGAAGCCCGGTCCGCAGGCCCCGGTCTGGCGGATGGACGCCTTCCGTGACCGGTTCCTGACGGCGTTCGGATCGCAGGCCGAGCCCACTCCGGCGCCGTCCCGGCCGACCCGGTGACCGCTGGCCGGGGTGCACACGCTGAGGGGGCGCCGCTACAGAACCAGGAGATCCCGCACGTCAACAAACGAACGGGAGGTCGGGGGTGCCGGCGGCCCGGCTGGCCTTCGCCGCCAGGTAGCCCGCGTTGGCCGGGGACAGGTACACGCCGGTCGGCACGCGCTCTGTCACCGTCAACCCAAGCCGGCTGAGCTGTTCGGCCTTGTCCGGGTTGTTGCTCAGGAGAGCGACGCGCTCCGCGCCCAGGGCGCCCAGCATCTGGGCGGCGGCAGTGTAGTCACGCTCGTCCTCCCGGTGACCAAGTGCGATATTTGCCTCGTACGTGTCCAGGCCGGCATCCTGCAGCGCGTACGCGTCGAGCTTGGTGTAGAGACCGATGCCGCGGCCCTCCTGCCGCAGGTATAGCAGGAAGCCGCCTGCGCCCGCGATGCGTTCGACCGCCTCGCGCAGTTGCGGGCCGCAGTCGCACCGCTGGCTGCCGAACACGTCTCCGGTCAGGCACTCGCTGTGCGGGCGGACCAGCGGCGCGGGTCCGTCGGCTGTATGTCGGTCGAGCGATCCAGCCCAGTCGCCGAGGCCGAGCGCGAGATGTTCCCGGGCGTCCACCAACCCGTCGAAGGAGAACACGCGCGCGGTCGTGGCGTATCCGTCGGGGAATCGGAGCGGTACCGTCACTTGGGTCCGTACCGTTGCGACAGGCAGTGTTTCGTCCATCGATCTCCTTGCCTCAGACGGTGCCGATCCGCGCCGACAGCGCGCATCGCTTCAGGACCAGGTCGCCGATCTGCCGCGCCTCCGCCGGCGTCGCCCGTCGGTCGGGTTTCCGTGGGGGACCGGCCGTCGCTGACGAAACGCCGGGCGCGCGAGTCGCCGACGAAGAACGGTGCGACCAGCAGGTCCAGTTCGTCGGCGAGATTGGCCGTCCGGAACTGGGTGTGCATCGTCCCTCCACCCTTTACCCTCCACCGGGCGCTCAACCACTAACGCCGCACCTTCCTGCGGGACGGCGGCGGGGACGCGGATCCGCCGGACCACCAGTACGGCGGCGCCGGGAAGGCTCGAGACGAGCACCAGCGCCCCGTACACCACCGCGGTGGCGACGCCCTGATTGGCGGTCAGGCCGGCGGCGCCGAACGCCCACGCGGCCACGCCCTCGCGCGGCCCGAAGCCGCCGACATTGGCTGGCAACCCCATGGCCAGGAGAGCCAGCAACGTCAGCGGTACCAGCCGGGACAGTGGCGCCATGGAGCCCGCGGTGCGCGCCGCGACCAGGAACGTCGCCAGGTGACCCCCCACGACCACGGCGGATGCGAGCACAATGCCCAGCCAGTTGCGGCGCGCGAGCAGCCCGTCGCGGACGTCGGCTTTCGCGGTGCGCAGCGCCCGCGCCCACCGCGACAGCCCACTGCGCGGCGGACGCCGCGCCAGGAGGCCGGTGCGCGGCAGTGCCCGAGCCAGCAGTACGGCACCGAGCCCGCCCGCCACCACCAGCGCGGTCGCGGCCGGCAGGTATGACCGTACCGGCGACGGGAACGCGAACAGCACGATCATCGCGATGACGGCCTGGACGACCTGGCCGGCAGTCCGTTCCCACATCACCGCGCGGATGCCGCGGCCGACATCGCCGGCGTCCCGCCCGTGACGCACCGCGCGGTGCACGTCGCCGAGGACACCGCCAGGGAGCGTCGCGTTAAGGAATACGGAGCGGTAGCAATGGGCCACCGCGGTACGCAACGGCAACCGGACACCGAGGCCACCGGCGACCAGGCTCCACCGCCATGCGCAGCACACCGTGGTCAGCGCGCCGATACCGAGCGCCGCCACGAGCGCCCAGCCGTCGATCAAGCGCAGACCTTCGAGGAACGGACCGGTGCCCAGCCGCCACAGCAGGAAGGCGAGAATGCCCGCGCCACCGAGCGCCCGTATCCAGGCCCAGAACGACCGCGTCACCGGGACGCCCGGCCGCGTGGGCGGCGGTGCCGCGGGCGCCAGTACCGGTGCGCTGTGCAAACGGGCCTCCCTTGAAGAGCATCCTGTTGACAGACACGCGCCACAGAGGTTGAAGGTTCATTCACAACCGGCGAGGAGGTCGTTGTGATGGACCACGACCCCGAGCCGACCCGCGTCCGCGTCTACCCATCGGTGACGCGCGTACGCCGCCACCGATTGCGCTAGCTCCGGCCGCTGCTCGCACGCCGCGGCCAGCCAGCCCTTGAACCACTCGGACATCAGCTCGGCCTGGTCCGCGCCGAGCCGCCACGGACTGGACCGCACCAACACGCTGACACCGCGCCGGCCGAATGCCTCGACGGTGACGTCGACGGCGTCCGGCCCGAGCAGGCTCCGGCCGCCGGTCGTCCGGCGCTGATGGGCGTTGAATGCCTCGGCGACCTCCGCGTCCAGCGGATCGGGTGGTGTGAGCTCTACCCGGCCAATCACCGAGATCGTCAGCAACGTCGGACATCGGGCGCCAGCGCACGCCGCCACGACACGCTCGACCTCGTCGGTGGTCAGCATGTCCAGCAGTGCGGAGGCGGTGATCAGGGAGGCGCCGTCGAGATCGTCGGCCGTCAGCCGGGTGATGTCGCGCTGTCGGGTCTCGACGGTAACGGGTGCGCCGTCGGCGGCGGTGTCGATCATGTCGGCCATGGCGCGTTCCAGCAGGTCAGCGTCCCGGTCATACATGATCCAATGTTGTGGACCGGGCAACTGCGGAGCCAGCCAACGACCCATCGATCCGGTACCGGTACCAAGATCGTGGATCACCACACGCGGAGTGACCGGCAGGTGACGGCGGACCGGTTCGACGAGTTCCGGTGCGCGGGCCGCGGCGTCGGCGGCCTCCCGGAGCCCGAGCCATGCCGCGCTGACGCGAGGGATGTCCGGGCGAGCGCAGCCGGAGCCGGGTAATGGCTGCGGCGAGCACGCCCCCGGGTCCCCCGCGATCATGCCTGCCCGCCACATGTTGCCGGTACCCCGTTCAGGATTTTCGACATGAGCTCCGAGGTGACCGCCCAGCCGGTCAGCGTGGTCCGGCGGCCGCGGGCAGACCGTCGCAGCTGTTGGCGCAGGTCGGTATCGCTGAGCCAGCGACGCAGTGCGCCGGCCAACGCCGCCGGGTCGTCGGGTGCCACCAGCATCCCCGGCAGGCTACCGTCCGGCGCGCGGCCCAGGGCCTCGGGCAGCCCGTTCGCCGCCGTCGCCAGCACCGGGATCCCGCGGGCCAGCGCCTCGGTGACCACCATGCCGTACGTCTCGCCGCGCGATGCCAGCACCAGGAGGTCGGCGGCGGCATACGCGGCGGCGAGCTCGTCGCCGGTACGCGGGCCAACAAAGCGCACGCGGTCGGCGAGACCGTACTCGCGCGTCTGCCGACGGAGAAGATCGACGAAGCCCGGGTCCCGGCTCAGCGAGCCGACGCACACACAGCTCCAGGGCAGGTCCGCAACCGTCGCCAGGGCCTGCGTCAACAGGTCGTGCCCCTTGTGCGCTGTGACGGCCGCGACGCAGATCAGTTCCGAGCCGGCGTCCGACCCGGGCACCACGGGGGCGGAATCCACTCCGGGCGTGGCGACGTGCACCCGGTCGGCGGGCAGCGCGTACAGGTCAAGCAGCCGCCCCCGGCTCCACGCGCTGGTCGTGACGACCGCGACCGCGGCCGCCAGGGCCTCGCGCTCCCGGCATCTCACCTCCACGGTCTCATCACCCAGCGGCATGTGAACCAGGACGACCAGGCGCAGGCGTCGGGCCTGCGGCGCCAGCACGTCCGGCACGGCCGAGGCGACCAGGCCGTCGAGCAGTACGACGGCGTTGTCGGGCACCGCTGAGAGTACGCGGGCGAGGTCGGCACGCTCCGCCACTCCGGGCCGTGGCCAGGCGCCGCGCACGGCATGTTCGCGTACCGACCATCCCGAGGCGGCGAGGCCCCGGCAGACCCGGCGGTCGTAGGTGTTGCCGCCACTCGGCGTGGCCGGATCGTCGATGTCGCCCGGCAGGACGACGTGGACTGCATTTCCGGTTCGCTGCGCTACGCGCCTCATGCGACGTCTTCCCTCGGCCCCGCGCAGCGGCTTCGCCGGCGCGTTGCCTCAGTCCAGACGCCGCGGCGCTCTGCTGCGCTCACAGGGCCCGCTCGTAGCTTGCCCAGGCGATGTGCGACTCGTGGAGCGTGACGGTGATCCCGGCCAGTCCGCGGGCGCCTTCGCCGAGGGCGCCGGCGTGTACGCGCTCAGCCAGGCGGTCGGCGATCACCCGGGCAAGCGCTTCGGTCGATGTGTTCATGCCGGCGAACGCGGCCTCGTCGTCGAGGTTGCGGTAGTTGAGCTGGCCGAGGACGGCGTTCAGCTCCTGGGTGGCCCGCCCGATGTCGACCACGATGTTGTCGGCGTCGAGTTCGGCCCGACGGAACGTCGCGTCGACGACGAACGTCGCCCCGTGGAGTCGCTGTGCGGGTCCGAAGACCTCGCCACGGAAACTGTGGGCGATCATGATGTGATCGCGGACGGTCACGCTGAACACAGGTTACTCTCCGCTGTAGGTGATGAGGTGACACAGCGCGGGAAGGGTGCCCGCGGCCAGTCGGACGAACACGTCGGGTAGCTCTTCGAAGCGGGACTCGCCGGTGATCAGCACGTCGAACGCGGGATCGTTGAGCAGCTCCAGGGCGAGCGCCAAGCGGTCGGCGAAGGTGCGGCTTGCCCGTCGGGCCGGCGAGACGGCACCCACCTGGCTGCTGCGGATGGACAGGCGGCCGGAGTGGAACGATCCGCCCAGCGACAGGCTTACCTCACGGTTCCCGTACCAGCTGAGTTCGATGACCGTGCCTTCTGGTGCCAGCAGCTCCAGCGAGCGCTGGAGTCCGGCCGACGTCGCGCTTGCGTGCACGACGAGATCGCGCCCCCCGGCGGCATCCGCGGGCAGCGTGAACTCGACGCCGAATGCCTCGGCGACGCGGGCCCGGTCAGGATCAACGTCGGCCAACTGGACCCGGGCACCGGGAAACCGGGCGAGAACACCCGCGACGCAGCAGCCGACCATGCCGGCGCCCATCACCGTGATCCGGTCGCCGACGAGCGGCGCGGCGTCCCACAGGGTGTTCACCGCGGTCTCGACGGCCCCGGCCAGCACCGCCCGAGCGGTCGGAACACCATCGGGTACCGGGATCACGGCGCTGGCCGGGACGACGTAGGCGGACTGGTGGGGGTAGAGGCAGAAGACGCTGCGTCCGAGCAGCCCCGAGGGGCCCTCCTCGACGACGCCCACGTTGAGGTAGCCGTACTTCACCGGTCCTGGGAAGTCGCCCTCCTGGAATGGAGCGCGCATCGCGGCATACTGGCTCGCGGGCACGCCACCCTGGAAGACGAGGGTCTCGGTGCCCCGGCTGATGCCGGAGTACCGGGTGCGGACGAGGACCTCGTCGGGGCCGGGGTCGGGCAGTGTCGCCGACCGGATCTCACCCTCGCCGGGCGAGCGCAGCCAGAAGGCGCGGGCGTCGCGCGTCATCGGCGTCCTCCTCACCCGAACCGAACCGTCGCACTTCACGTGTTTCTCGGTCAGTACCATAGTCACGGAGGCACGGTGCCCACGGTTCGAACTGGTCCGGTTATCGGACTGATCGTCCAGGTTGTCCTGTTGGCGACCCTCGCCGGGACCGTCGGTCTCGGCGTCGCAGGGTGGCTGGCGGGAATTGCGTACGGAGTCGTCACGTGTGCCGCGCTCGCCCGGGGCCTGCGCCGGTCAGGTACGGGCGCGCTCGGACCGGCCGACCGGGTGACGCTGATTCGGGCAACGTTCGTCGGAGGCGTGGCAGCGCTGACGGCGGACTCGTTCGACCGGCACGCACCGGTTGGGGTCCTGGTCACCCTCGCCGTCGTGGCGCTCGTGCTCGATGCGGTCGACGGCAAGGTCGCCCGGCGTACGGGTACCGCCTCCGCGCTCGGCGCGCGCTTCGACATGGAGGTCGACGCGTTCCTCATCCTGGTCCTCAGCGCGTACGTCGCGGGTCCGATCGGTCTATGGGCGATCATGATCGGAGCGATGCGGTACGCCTTTGTCGTGGCGACCTGGGTACTGCCCTGGATGCGAGGGGCGTTGCCGCCGCGCTACTGGCGGAAGGTAGTCGCGGCGACACAGGGCGTTGTCCTGGTTTTCGCGGCGGCGGACGTGCTACCCCGGCCGCTGATGACCGTCGCGCTGGCGGCGTCGCTGGCCCTGCTCATCGAGTCGTTCGGCCGCGACGTCGAATGGCTATGGCATCACCGCCTCGTCCAGCCCGGCCATCGTCACGGGGCTGGATCATCGTCACGGGTTGGAGCGGAAACCAAGACGAGGAAGCAGGCTGCCGTTAAGCGTGAAGCCGGAAGTTCTCGCGGCGCAGGACGGGAGCGTCACGACCCGTTCGAACAGCCGCCCGTGCCACGATCAGTCGCCCTGTACGGCCCGGCCGCCGTCGCAAACGCCCGCGACCCTGGTTAGTGGCTGCGAAGACGATGCGTGTGAACGATGCCCGCGCCACCAGGGGAACAGGTCCGATCGCGGGCTACCGGATACGGCCGGTGACCGCTGCGAGCTGCCAGCTCAGTCGGGAAGCGCGCCCCCAGGCAGGCCGTCGGCGGCCCGCGCGCGGCCCACCTTTCGACCCGGGACGACACTGCCCGCATGCTGTTCATAGAGCTCCGGACCGTAATTTAAGGAGACGCGGACGTGAGTCAGTTCGAGGCTGTCCTGTTCGACGCGGGCGACACGCTTATCCGGCTCTCCGGCAGCGGCGAGAGGTTGCTGCACCGAGCGGCAGCTGCCCTGGGCGTCGACCGGCTCGACCCGGAGGAGGTCGCGCACGTTTGGCGGCGGGTACTCGACCGCAGCAGCACGGCTGAGGAACTAGCCAAAGGCCGTGACCTGTCCAACGCCCGGCACCGCGAGGTGTGGACCGCACTGTACGACGCGGCCGGGTGTGAGCGGCTGGCTCCCGGGCTGAGCGAGGAGCTGTACGCGCTCACCGTCAGCGCCGAGTCCTGGGAAGCGTTCCCGGACACCCTACCGACCTTGAAAGCCCTGCACGATCGGGGTTTGCCGGTCGGAATCGTCAGTGACACCGGCTTCGACCTGCGCCCGGCAATGGATCTGCTGGGACTGTCGCCGTTCATCGACACCGTCGTGATGTCTTTCGAGTACGGCGTCTGCAAGCCTTCCGCCACGGTGTTCCTCACGGCATGCGACCAGCTGCACGTCCAACCGGAGCGGACCCTCATGGTTGGCGACAACCCACTCACGGACTCCGGCGCGGTGGCCGCCGGAATGTACGTGTTCCTGCTGCCGCGGCCTGCGAAGACCGGCCCGCGGGGGCTCGGACACATCTTGTCGCTGATCTGAACGCGGTCAGAATCCGAGCGGCCTCCCGAGTATGTCCACTAGCATGTGAACCTTGCCGCGCCTGGTGGAGCTCTGATGATCGTCGATCGGTTCAGCGCCACCGGGTCGTCTGCACACCCCTTGGCGCTCTTCGGTCATGCCCTACCAGCCGCCGTCAGGTCGGCGAGCAGTACTGGCAGCAGTTGCTCCTCCATGACGGCGCGTCCGTGGACGCGCATCGCCTCGGCGAGCGCAGGCTCCCAGGGCGAGTCGGCGGGCGGGCCCTTGAGTGGAACCCCCGGCGAGGCAGCGAGCCCGTCGCGGTAGTCCCGGGTGGTCATTCGCCATGGTGCGGCGCCATGGCGGGACACCGCATCGGCAGTGGTGCGCAAACCGGTCCAGTCCAGGTCGCCGCGCCAGCGGATGGTGGCTCCAGACCGGCTGGCGGTCGACACCAGCCGATGGCAGGCCAGCGACGGCACGCCCTCGGTGCACAGCAGGGGCGGGCAGGCCGCGCCGAGGTCGGCGGCCGCGACGCGTAGCACAGCCGGGTTCTCGCAGACCCACAGCGCCGCCAGTTCGAGCGTCACCGGTGCGGCGGTGAGTTGGTGGAGGGTGATGCGCAGCGGCATCCCGAGCGACGCCGCCTCGGTGAGCCAGCGGCCGAGCGGGCCACCCGTCGCCGGCACGTTGAGCACCAGGACCTGACTGGCCAGGTCGTCCAGGACCACCCCAACCGACTTCCAAAGGTCCCGGCGGCCGGCGGATCGAGCGCCCGTCCACTGCTCCACCGCCCGTACCACGAGGCCGGCCAGCGGCGTGGCCGACAGCGCCTTCGTATCGCCGACGGCACGCTGTGCGAGGACAGGAAGGGGCACATCCTCGGCGGGCAGCAGGTCCAGTACGGCGGCGGCGTGCGTCAGCAGGTCGCCTCGGGCGGTACGCAGCAGGCGGGTGAGGGTGCCATCGGCCACCAACGAGTCGATCCAGCGGGTGAACCAATCCTCGCCGGCGTGACGGGAGCGCCGTGCCGCGTCCAGCACGGCGGCACGCTCGGCGTCATCGCGGGCACGGATTTGCGAACGCGGAGTCACCCGGCCGCCCCGCAGCGCTTCGACGGCCGTCGCCAGGTCCGGTGCCAGCCCGGCGCGCCGCAGGACGGCCGCCACGGCGGGCAGGGACACGGTGAGCGAGCCGCCGCTGCTGGGCGGACGTCCGAGGAGCCGCGCGACAGCGCGTCGCTGCGCGGGCGAGGGCGCGTCGAGCACGACGCTGCTGTCAAGGGCCGCCCCGCGGATCAGCCTGGTGACCACCCGGTCGACCAGCCATGCCAGATCCGGATCGCCGAGAACCCGGGCGATCCGCTGCGGGTCCAGCTCGGTCACCACAGACCGTCGGCGTCCGTGGCACCTTGCGGCTGGGCCGGCGCAAGCGCCGTCGGGCGATCCACCTCTCGGGCGGCGACGCCGTCCCACTCCCAGGTGGTGACGTGGACGGCGTCGATGCCGTCGCGCCTGACGAGCTGGTGGGTGGCGATGCCAGGCACCGTGGCGTAGAAGCCCCACTCCCGTTCGCTGGTCATCACCACGTCGAGGTCGAAGTGGGCGAGCAGCCCGAGACACTTGGCACGCGCGTCGTCGTCGACGCCGGCGAACGCCTCGTCCAGCAGCACCAGCCGCGGTGCGTGGGGGTGGGCGGAGCGGTAGTGCCCAGAGGCAGCGGCGAACAACGGCAGCGACACGGCCAGGACCCGTTCGCCGCCGGATGCCGGGCCGGTGGCCGGGCGCCACCGGCCGTCCTGCCAGCGCTCGATGACGAACCGGTGCCACGCCCGGTAGTCCAGTGCCCGGCGCAGGTGCTCGCTCCAGGTTCCGTACTCATCGCGGCTGCGCTCCTCCTCGATCTGGCGCTGCAGGAAGTCCCCGACGGCCTTGCGGTCCTCGGCGGACCACAGCTCGGCGGCCTGCCGCAGCAGCCGGCCGCGCGCCTCGGCCAGGCCAGTGGGGGCGTCGGGCCGGGGCTCCCACCGCAGCCGTAGCCGCATCCCCGTGCTCGTGGGCCGCTCGTCCAGCTCACGGTTCATCGCCTGCAGCTGCTCCTCGGCGTCGGCGATCAGTTCGTGCAAGCTACTGGCGACGTCGTTGATCAGGTGTTCCTCGATGAGCTCGCGCTCCTTCGCGCTGAGCATCCGTTCGCGGTAGTCGACCTCAGCGGTGAGGGCATCGACCAGCTCGCCGGGCGTGCGGGACCTGCCCTGGAACACCACGGTGGCCACGAACAGACCGTCTTCCAGGCCGGCTACCGCGTGGTGGCCGTGGCGGCTGAGTGCCTCGGCCAGGTCGGTGTGGCGGCGGGCGATGTCGTCCTGGACCCGCCGCCAAGCATCGTCGGAATCGTCCACTTCGGACAGCAACGGTTCGGCGCGGCGGGCCAACCGTACAGTCGGGTCGGCGGCCCACTCGCCGCCGGAATCGGGCGCGTCGAGCTCGGGTGCGGCCACGGCGAGCAGCCCCGTGGCCGCGAACCGCTGGAACGCCCGGACAGCATCGTTTCGCCGGACGGTCTCGCGTTCGAGGTCGGCGTGCAGCTGTTCCTCGCGGCCTTCGGCCTTGGCTCGCCGCTCGGTGGCCGCCCGGTTCCGGCGGGTCAGCCGGTCCGCTTCGGCCTTGAGGTCGCCGATGCGGGCAGTGGTCGCGGCGAGCCGGGCTCGCAGCTCCTCTACAGTGGCGCCGATCGATCCCCCGAGCGTGTCGAGCCGGCTCTGGGCGGCCTGCGCCGCTTCGCGCGCCTCCGCGAGGGTCGCCTGCGCCTCGGCGACGTCGGTCTCGGCGGTGCGCAGCTCGTCGGCCCAGGTGCGCACAACGGTCAGCCGGTCGTTGTGGCGGCGTAGCTCGGCGACGAGCGTGGCCGCGGCGGCACGGTAGTCGGTGACCGCGGTGAGCAGCGCGCGCAGGTCGTCGACCCTGATGGGAGTGTGCAGCTCGACGGCCGCCTCGTCGCGTACCCGGTTGGCCTCGCGCGCCTGCATCTCGGCGCCGGCGAGGGCGGTTCGTTCCGCTTCGACGCGGTGGGCCACCTCGGTCAGTGCCCGGGCCGCCGCGGTTGCGGCCACGTGCGCCTCGCGCAGCGGCTCGTCGGAGGGTGCGGCCGCCAGCTCAGCGGCGAGGGTACGCTGCCGGACCTCGACCTGCTCCACTCGCGCGCGGGCGTCCGCCACGAGTGCCTCGGCGTCGGCGATCTCGCCGGCGAGGGCGGCGAGGCGACGGCGACGTGCCTGCTCGCGCGCCCCGGCGCCGACATACTCGGGCGCCGGTTTACGCCACGCGCCGGTCAGCGGACCAAGCCGCCACCGGCCGCGGACGTCGATCCAGGCGGGTGCATCGGACTCGCCGTATCCGATGCCGGCGAGCACGGCGGCGACGGTGCCGGCGAAGGCGTCCGGCGGCATGCCGGCGTCCGGCCCGATGGCCGGGTGCAGGACCGTGGCGAGGCTCGCCGTGGCGGGGGCGCCGATCGTCAGCAGCGTGTCATGGGTGTCGGGGTCGAGGAGGCGGCCGTCCGGGGCGATCCAGGCGTCGAGGAGCCCGGCGGCCTCCAGGGCCGCCTCCACTCCGGCCCGGTCTGTATCGGACAGGTGCGGGGCGAAGTCCACCACCGTCCATAGTGGCGCGCCGGGGCGGTCCTCGCGGGCGCCTTCGGCGCGGGTGTAGGGCACGGGTGGCCGGCTGGTCTCGCCGGCCTCGAGGCGCCGCCGCTCGTCCTGCTTGGCGGTCAGGCCTTGCGTCGCGGCATCGAGCTGCTGCTGGGCGGCGGCGGCGGCGCGTGCGAGAACCTGGTGGGAGTTGGCCTGGGCGCGACGGGCGGCCACGGTCGCCGGGTTGTCACCGTCGAGGGCCAGCGTCCACTCGACCAGGCCCAGCTCGTCGGCCATTGGAAGGGCCAGCTCGGTAACCTGCTCGGCGTAGCGCTGCCAGCCCGTCACGTAGTCGGCGGCTTGCGCCTCGACCGTCTCACGCGCCGTGTCGACCCGGTCGGCAGCCCCGTCGCGCTCGGCTTCGCGGTCGTCGAGGGCGCGTCGCCGCCCGAGGACCGCCGCATGGTGAGCGGCGGCCTCCTCGGCCAGCTGCAGCACGTGACCGGCCTCCTCGCGGCGCCGTCGAGCCAGCTCGGCGAGCGCCGTGCCGACGCTGCCCACCGCCGCATCGGCGTACCCGGTGCCCTCCGGCCCGTCGGGCAGCACGAGTGCGGCGAGGCTGCCGTGGTGTGCACTGCCCACGCCGGCGGACTGGGCCATGGCGTCAGCCGCCGCCAGGGCGGCGAGGACCTCGCCGCGGGTGCCCTCGGCAGCCCGGTACGCCTCGTCGTGGCGGTCCCGCCGCTGGTCGCGGCGGGCATCGGCCCGCTCTGCCGCCTCCCGGGCGGTGTCACGGGCCCGGACGGTGTGGTCGACCAGCCGCTGGGCGTCGTCGAGGTGCTTGAGCTCCGGCCGGCCAGCCAGCTCCTCCCGCGCCGCCTGCTCCACGACGAGCTCGCCCTCGACACCTGCCAGCGCGGCCGCCGCCTCCGCCTCGTCGGCACGTGCCTGACGGATCTCCTCGCCTACCGCGCCGAGCTGCCGGCCCAGCTCGTCGTAAGCGGACTGGGCGCCGCGCAACTCGCGCCCCTGCCTGCGGGCGGCGACCCGCGCGTAGTGCCGGTAGCGCTGCATGAACCGCGTCACGTGGCCGCGAGTGTCGCGCAACCCCGCCAGTTCGTCACGCTGCTGCTCCAGATCGTGAAACGACGCGGCGATGTCCGCGAGGATGGCCTGGTCGAGCGGCGCGAGTGCCTCCGACAGCGCTCGGGACAGGACATCCTCCTTGGGCTGTTTGGATAGCTGCGGCTGCCGCAGCTGGATGAGCAGGTTGACCAGCGCCTCGTAGCGTTCCTGTCCCAGGTGGAACAGGTGCTCGTCGAGGGCCCGTCGGTACTGCTCGGCGCGTTGCATGACCTGCCCGTGCCCGTCGAGCGCCGCGGTCAGCCGGTCCTTCGTCAGCACCGTGCCCGATGGGCCGATGAGGAACAGGTCGTCGCCGGGTCGCTGCGCCGTCAGGAAGTACCAGCGATCGGCGATGCCCCGCCCGGCCACCGCTTTGAGCCCGCAGCCGATCGTCAGGTAGCACCGCTCGCCGTCCTCGGCAACACGGCCCAGCTCCAGCCAGGTGTAGCCGATGCGTTCCTCGTACGCCCCGCCGAGCAGCAGGTTCCACTCCATGCGTTTGCCGCGGTCGCCGTCGGGCTCCACGCGGCCGGGGGTCAGGTCGCCGTCGAGCAGGAATGGCAGGGTCAGCGCGAGGACCTTCGATTTGCCGGTGCCGTTGTTGCCGCGCAACAGCAGCCGCCCGTCGCGGAACCAGAACTCCTGGTTGTCGTAGTAGAACAGGTCGACCAGGCCTAGCCGCAGCGGCTGCCACCGGGTCGTGGTCGGGGTGGGCAGATCGGTCACCGGCTCGCTCCCGTCACGGTCGGATCTGCGAAGGCGAACCTGGCCAGCGCCGGCAGCGGGACGACCCGGTCGCCATCGACGCGGACCAGGCCCAGCGCGGCCAGGCGGGCCACGGCCTGCGCGGCGAGCTCCGGCAGCGAGGCGTTCTTGCGCCAGTACGAACGGAATCTGGCGGCCAGCATCGCCACCTGCGCTTCGATCTCCGCCGTCGTCGCGGCGCGGCCGATGCCAGCCAGGTACTCGGCGACCATGAGAGTCGCATGACCGTCGGTGCCCTCCTCCGGCATGCCGAGATCGGTGGCCTCGCCCGTCGGGTCGAGCAGCGCGATCCCCTCGGCGCGGACCTCGGCGACGAAGCCGGTGCCCTCGGTGAGCCGGCGCAGCAGGTGACCGCGTTGGCTGGTGAGGTAGGCGCGTTCGGCGTCGGTCAGCTCGGCGAAGTAGGTGACCGGGTCGTCGAGCAGGCGGCGTGCCAGCGCATGGCGGACCGTACGGTTGCGGGCCTCGTCGGTGTCGGCGACGACATCCTCGCTGATGGCGGCAAGCCGGGCGTCGAGGCCGGCGGCGTCGACGGTCGACGGGCCGCGCCGGGCGATGAGCAGGGTGGCCAGCACGTGCCGGTCGACGTCGTAGAGCGCGTCGCCGCTGGAGTTGACGAAGGCCTGCTCGTCGCCGGCGACCTTGACCAGCACGCCGAGGCCGAGCAGCAGGCGTGCCACGGCGACGAGGTCGCCCCGTTGGTCGCGGATGCGGCCCTGCCGGGGGTCGAGGGTGAACGTGAAGCCTGCCTCGTCGAGGGTCGGGTCGGCGCTCAACGCGATGAGCCGCTCGGCCAGCCAGCCGAGGGTCACCTGCGCCTCCGCCCGTTCGAGGGCGCCGAGGCACAGGCAGGCCAGCACGTATCGACGGCGGCTCATTCCGGCCACGCCGCGGGTGCCGTCGCTGTGGGTCGCCGGTGTTTTGCGCAGTCGCGCCGCCCCGGCGGTGACGTGCAGCGACCAGCCGGTTTCTCGGGCGAACCAATCGGCCACCCAGGTGGCGTGCCGCCGGACCAGCGTGAAGTGCTCGTGTGACGGAGTCAGCAGTGGACGGCGCAGCAGCGCCCGGACCGCGCGCCGGCGTTCGTCGTCGCGGTGGACGTCGAGGACGTCCGCAAGGCGCGGCGCGGTCATGACGCCTCGCTGCGCTCTGCGCCGTGACCGGCACTGCGCTCGGCGCCGTGACCGGCACCGGCCAGGACCGGGCCGCGCCCGGCGCGTAGGTCGACCACGGTGATCTCGTGGTCGGGACCGTGCAGCAGGCCGTCGTCGGTTTCGATGGTCACCGTGCCGCCGCCGGGGATGAGGGTGAGCATCACCTCCAGCGCGCCGTCGGACGTCCTGGTCACGGTGGTGCCGTCCCGGCCCGGCGGGCCGGCTGCCAGCGCCTCCCCCAGCAGGCGCAGGAATAACGCGAACTCATGGCGGTCCAGGCGGCGCACGTCGGTGAGCCGGGTGGGACGGCCGGTCGCCAACGCGCGGATGGCCTCCTCGGTCTGGGCCCGCTCGGCGGCGGCCTGCGCGGCCAGTCGCTCCCGGGCGGCGGATCGGTCCACCACCCGCCGTGGCGCGCCACGGCGCTGGTAGTGGCCGGTGGCGCGCAGCCGCGCCGCGATCGTGATCGGCGGCCCGTCGCTCCAGGGGGTGGCCGCCGCAATGGCGTCGTCTGCCGCCTCGCCGCTCAGGTGGCGGGAGGAGGCGAGCCCGAACGCCGCCCGCCACAGCCGGTGCGCGTCGTCGTCGGAGGCGGCAGTCGCGAACCAGCGGGCGAGCTCCCGGAAGTCTGCGGACCGGTCACTGCGCCCGGCCCGGCGGTCCTGCAGGACGCTGATGGTGGCGAGCAGGTCGGGGATCGCCTTGCGGGCTCGCTGGCGCAGCAGGGTGGCCTGGCTGGGATGGGCCCGGTCGCCCACGAACCACGACCACAGCCCGGACCACCGTGCACGCCACTGAGCGGCCTTACCCGCCACAGCGTCCTCGGCGCTCACCGCGTCTGGCGCCACGTCCGCAGCTTCCCGCCCTGCTGCGATCGTCAGCAGCGCGTCGATGCGGGCCGGCGCGAAGCCACGCAGCGTCGACGCGATGTCGTGCGACTTGATCACCAGGTCGGACACGAACCGTTCCAGGTAGGTGATCAGCCGGTCCTTGTAGGCGAGGAACGCGTCCTCGTCGACGTCCTGCAGGTCGATGGTGCGCTGCAGCCCGGCCATGAAGGCGCTGGCGTTGTCCGCGAGGCTGTCGAGCCGGCTGGTCAGCTCCAGGAGCAGGCTGTGCACCACCGCCGGGTCCGCGTGGTCGTTTGCCGCGAGATCCCGCAGGGCGCGCAGCCGCAGCCGGACGTCCTCCAATGCGACCGCCTGCAACTCGCCGCGCCGGCCGAGGGTCTGCTCGTAGGTCTCCATGGCCCGCTCGGCGGCCTCACCCTCCCGGCTGAACTGGTAGAGGTACCGCGCCCGGTAGAAGTCCTCCACCGTTGCCACCCGGCTGGTGTCGGGATCGGCCCGCAGGTTGCCCCACTTCGTCAGCTGGTCGAGCGCCTCGGCGACGGCCTCGACGGACACCGGCAGCCCGTCGGCGCGCAACGCCTCGGCGACGTCGTCAGGCCTCAGATGGACCACGAAACGGCGCTTGCTGGCGACGAACACCACCATGCAGCGCCGGTACAGGTCGGCGTTGGGCGCGTCCAAATGCGCGAACGGCCGTGGCTCAGGCTGCTCCACGCCCGGCAGTATGCCCTACCCCTCCGACAGTTCCGGATTACGCCTGCCCGGGAGACAACCGCAGATAGGCGCCCGGACACTCCTTGCACTGGACAACGGGCATCCGTGAGTCGTAGTGACACGAGATGATCGGCCGTTCCAGCCACCATGATCGCTTGGTTACTCTTCGCTGATCGGGGGATGGGGTCCTGACATCGCGGTCGTGCCGGCGTGGTGAGCCTTTGCTCCCGGTGCCCAGGTGTGGGTCTGGCGGTGGGAGGTGCGCCATGGTCACGAGCCGACAGTTTCTCCTGTTCTCCTGGGCCTTGGCAGATATCCACCTGCGCACGGACCGGCGATGAGCGACCTCACGACCAGGGGGTCAAGGAGGCTCTGCGAGGTACGACAAGGAGGTCGCAATGTCGCGAAGACTCGCCGTCGTGGTGTCCCTGGTGGCCACCGGGGTGGCCGCTGTTGCATTGCCCGGCGCGGCCCGGGCCCAACCCGCAGCCGGCTGGACGCCGATGCCGGTGACCAACGCGGTCGCCAGTGTTCCGTTCCGGGCTGGCGGTTATCCCGTGCCGCCGGGCGCCACGGCGCCGATCCCGGGCACGTGCCGGATGGGCGACTACAACGCCAACCTGTCCGAGTCGTGGCTGGCGGTCCAGCCCGGTACGGAGAACCTGATCGGCACGTCGAAGGTGTTCTTCGAGAAGTACTCGACGTTCTACGACTTCCACCTCGGCTCGCATGCGATTGTCAATGGGCAGCCCACGGGGTCGAACATCGTCCAGGGGTACGAGTGCGTTTCGACCGGGACCCAGGACATGCCGCCGTCCTGGATGAACAACACCGACCCGAACGTCGCGTTCGACACCAAGGGCCGGGCGTACCAGGTCACCCTGCCGTTCAACCCGTACTGGGTCAATCTGCACCCCAACTCGAATATCGACATCTCCTACAGTGACGACCTCGGCCGGAACTGGGTGAAGGGAAATGGCGGCGAGCCCCTGGAGAACGCGCCGAACTGGTCGAGCCTGTCGCTCGGATTCGTCGAGGACAAGCAGTGGGTGGCGGTCAACCACTTCCCGGGCAGCAAATTCCAGGACCACGTGTACGCCGCGTGGGCGGTCTACAACGGTGGCACCACGAAGATCAACTTGGCGGTGTCCACGGACCGCGGGCAGACGTTCAGCAAGAGGGCGACGGTGACCCGGCCCAACGAGACCGGCGCGACGAACGAGTACGTCTACCCGGCGGTTGATCCGTCCGGTGACCTGTATCTGGCGATCGCGTCGAGCTCACCGAGCCGGCCCACGGCGAAGACCATCTACGTTGCCCGCTCGACTGACGACGGTCAGACGTTCGGGCCATGGGTCAAGGTAGCGGACGCGACCCTCATCGGATCGTGCTGCCTGCCCAACACCCGGTTCCGCGACGGTATCCTGCAGAACTTCGCGGCCAGTGAGGACCACCCGGGCCACCTGTACGCGGTCTGGGAGGCCTGGGACGGCACGCAGATGGACGTCTACCTGTCCCAGTCGACCGACGCCGGCCGCACCTGGTCGGAGCCGCTGAAGGTGAACAACAACGTCGACACCGACGGCCCGACCGACCAGTTCCAGCCGAGTGTCGCGGCCGGCCCGGGCGGCGCGGTCGCCGTCGCGTTCTACGATCGGCGGGCACCCTGCCCGGGCGACGCCAGCATCGTGCCCGCACACGTCGGGCGGGTGAACTTCTGCATCGACACCACGCTGCAGGTCTACAAAGACACCGGCGCCGGTGCCGTCCCGGTTGGTGGCAACGTTCGGTTCTCCACACATACATGGGATCCGGAACAGCCGGCCCAGACCATCGACGGGCTGGACCAGATGGCGTGCGCGGCGCACCAGAACCCGTGCACGATCCGCAGCTTCATCGGCGACTACTTCGGGCTCGCGATCTCCAACAACAACGTGTACGGGCTGTTCGTGTCCACGCACTACCCATCGGCCGTGATCGGCGACCAGGGCACTCCCGTGTACTACCAGCAACAGGTACTCGCCACGGCCCAGCGCAGCGCACTCGGCCTCTGACTGTCCGCCATGCGATGGCGGTCGGCCGCACCCGGCCGGCCGCCATCGCTACCGGCAGACCGGGTCGTGGCTGATGGCCGATGCCCACGACCGGAGCCAGTGATGACCAAGGCGTTCGTCACGGCGATCGGCGCGCGTTTTCGAGGCGCACGGTGTGGAGCTGGTGCACTTCGGCAAAGGCTTGACGTCTTGGGCGGATCCGTCGTCCGTAACGTTACCGAGACGGTGGCCGGCCACATTGGCACGTGATCCGCGATGCGGGGAGGTGGCGGTGCCGATGGTGAACTTCGCGCGGCGTCGACGGCGGCGGGCCCCGGCCGGCCGACTGGCCCGGCGGGGCCGATGGTCGCCCGTGGTGGCGTGGGCGCTGTGGGCGCTGACCATGCTGGGCTTGCCTGTGGTCGCCTGGCTCGACCATCTGCTGCGCCAGGCAGGCAGGTCCGAGCAGACGTACCTACGGGCCGCGAATGCCCCCATAGTAGTGGCGGCGGTGAGCGCGGCCACGGTCGGAGCAGTGCTGACCAGCCGCCGCCCAGCGCACCCGGTGGGCTGGCTACTGCTCGGCATCGGACTGTTGGTGCCGGTCGACAGCATCGCTTACGGGTACGTGTGGTACGGGGTGATGGCCCGGCCCCGGCGCGCTGCCGGCCGCCAGCTACCTGGCCTCGTTCCCCAATGCCATCGTCGCCCTCTTGCTGGCCTGCAGCAGCTTCGTCCCACTGCTCACCCCCACCGGGTCGCTACCCTCGCCGCGCTGGCGGTGGTGGGCCGGGGTCGCGGCGGCCGCGACGGTCGTGCTCACGCTGGCGATGGTGCTGGAACCTCGACCGCTGTATCCGGAGTACCCGACGTTCGAGAACCGGCTGTCGGTCCCGGCCCTGCGGGGGTTAGTGCCGGTCGCCCAGGCCGGCGGCGCACTGATCGTCCTGGCGGCACCGGCGGTTGCGGCGGGGTCGCTGGTGCTGCGCTACCGGCGGGCCCGTGGCCTGGAGCGCCAGCAGCTGCGCTGGCTGGCGTTCGCAGCCGCCCTGGCGGCGGTATCGGTGGTGGTCGCGGTGACCGCTGCTGTGGCGATAGGGAACGAGGGCGTGGTCGCGTTTGCCGCCGACACATGCGTGGCGCTGCTGCCGCTGGCGACCGGCGCGGCGATCCTGCGCTACCGGCTGTACGACCTGGACCGCATCATCAGCCGCATGCTCGCCTACGGCCTGCTCACCGTGCTGCTCGGTGGTGGCTACGCCGGCGTGGTCCTGGGACTCGGCCAGCTCCTGGGTCGGAGGTCCAGCCTGACCGTTGCCGGGGCGACGCTGGCGGTGGCCGTGGCGTTTCATCCCGCCCGCCGCCGTATCCAGCAGGCGGTCGACCGGCGGTTCGATCGGCGCCGCTACGACGCTGCCCGCACGATCCGGGGGTTCAGTGCTCGGCTGCGCCAGCAGGTCGACCTCGACAACCTGTCCGTCGAGCTGCTGGCGGTGGTCGACCAGACGATGCAGCCGACCCAGGGGTCGCTGTGGCTGCGGCCACTGCAGGCAACGACAGGAACCGATGGCGCCGCGATGGCCCGGCAACCAACCTGACGGAGCAACACGGACCAGGGCGCGGCCGCCGAGCCTGGTAACGCTGGCGGGACGGTCCCTTGGGAGCCTAGCGAGGTTGGCGTATGACCCGGTGCCGGGTATGGGGGGACCGTGGAATCTGTGGAGGCTCGGGGCGGACGCCCGAATGGCGCATCCGCCGCCGATGGTGGCCTCGGGTGGGTGGTCATGCTCACCTGGGTGGCCACCGTGGTGCTGGTGGTCATGGCGCTCGTCCTCCTGGCCGAGACTGGCCCTACGCCCAGCTTCGGTCGGTTCGGTGCCGCCTACGGCCAGCGAACCGTCTTTGCGGCGGCCGGCGCGTCGTGCACGCTCGCGTTCGCCACCGTCGGCGCGACCATTGTGTGGCACCGTCGTCGGCAGCTGGTGGGCTGGCTGTTCTGTCTGGCCGGGCTGGCCCTCGCCGTCCAAGCCTTCGCAACCTTCTACGCCACCTACGCGCTGGTGAGCTCGCCTGGCTCGCTGCCCGGCGGCCGGGTGATGGGCTGGCTGGGCAGCTGGATCACCGTGCCGGCGATCTTGCTGATCCCGCTGTTCTGCTTCCTGTTGTTCCCAGATGGTCGGCTGCCCGCAACCCGCTGGCGGCTGGTCGCCTGGTGGGATGGCCTGACCCTCGCGACGGCGACCGTCGGGCTGGCCTTTCGTCCGGGTCCCCTGGCGGTGCTGCCGACCGTGGCGAACCCGCTCGCCGCGCCCGGGATGGCGGGACGGGTGGCGGACGGGCTACTCGCTGCAGCCATGTTGCTGGTGCCCGTGGCTATGGCGGCGTCCGTCGGATCGCTGATCGTCCGTCTACGCCGAGCCAGTGGGATACAGCGCCAGCAACTCAAGTGGTTCGCCAGCGCGGCGGCGCTCGTGGCCGTCATCGCCATTCCTGCGCTCCCCGCGCAGTTCATCGCCCCGGGCCGGTGGGCCGACGCGGCCCTGGTGGTGCTGGTCATCGCGATCGTTGGCCTACCGGTATCGGCCGGGATCGCGATCCTGCGGTACCGCCTGTACGACCTCGGCGTCCTCCTCAACCGGACCCTGGTCTACAGCACGGTCACCACCGTGCTGGGCGCTGGCTACGCCGGGATCGTCCTGGCCCTAGGAGCGGTGCTCGGTGGCGGCGGCGCGAGTGGTGAACGCGGCGGGGGGAACGTGTCGTCGCTGGCCGTGGCAGTCGCCACGCTGACGGTCGCGGCGATGTTCCAGCCGTTACGCCGACGGGTTCAGGACGTGGTCGACCGACGGTTCAACCGGCGCCGCTACAACGCCCAGCGCACGGTGGAGGCATTCGTTGCACAGCTGCGCGAGCAGACCGATCTGGACGCGCTCGTCACCGAGTTGCTCGCTGTGGTCGGCCGGACCATGGAGCCGACTCAGGTGTCGCTGTGGGTGCGGCCACCCCCGGACGCCCACTCCCGGTCAAGTGCGGCCCGGCTCGTCGGAGGTGGGCGGTGAGTATCCAAGACCGTGCGGTCGTGGTCGCTGGTGGCGGGATCGCCGGTATGGCAACCGCGCTGTTGCTGGCCAAGGCGGGGGCCTCGGTCACCATGGTCGAGCGGGTCGCTGCACCCGAAGCGGTCGGGGCCGGGCTGCTACTCCAGCCCAACGGCCTGGCAGTCCTCCGCGCGCTGGGACCCGGCGGGGAGCTTGAGCGCGGCGGTCACCGGCTTGCCGGCGGGATGGCCCTGCGAGACGCCAGCGGGACGGTGCTCCTTTGCCCGCGGGTGCCGGACTTCGGGTTCGGATTCGACCACCTCCTCGCGGTGCGGCGCAGCCATCTCTACGGCGTGCTGCTCGCGGCGGTGCGGGCCTGCCCGGCCATCACCACGTGGCTGGGCGTGGACGTGGCCAGAGCGCATCCCGACGGCCGCGTCGAGATTTCCGGCCGGAGTGGCACGGGGGTGGTCACCGGCGAGGTGGTTGTCGGCGCTGACGGGGTCGGCTCGACGGTTCGTGACCACGGTGGCTTCGGTGCCAGCGTGCGCCCGGGCGGTGCGCGCTATGTGCTGGGGCTGGTGCCCGGCGTCGATCTCGGTCTCGACGGTGAGTACTGGACCCGGCTCGGCCTGTTCGGCGGCGTCGCGGTCGATCGCACCAGCACCTACCTGTTCGCCTCGGCCGACGCTCCGGCCGTGGCACATGCGGTCGCCCGGCGCGACCTGTCCGCCTTCCGCGCGCTATGGACCCACGCACTCCCCCCAGCCGGCCCGGCGTTGGATCGGGTCGCGTCCTGGGACGAGTTGCTGGTGATCGAAGCCCGCCGTGTTGATTGCGAGCGCTGGGTGGATGGTCGGCTGGTTCTGGTCGGGGACGCCGCGCACGCGATGGCCCCGAACCTTGGGCAGGGCGCCAACAGCGCGCTGGTTGACGCGGCTGTGCTGAGCGTCGAGCTGGGCGCCGACCAACCTGTCGAACAGGCTCTGTTGCGTTACGCAGCGCGCCGCCGGCCGGCAGTGCGCCGCGTGCAGGACGCTGCCGACCGGCTCGCTCAGGCCAGCCGCCTGGCCAATCCGGTGCTACGCCGGCTGCGTGACGCCGGTCTGCGCCGTCTGGGACAGGCCCAGGGCTTGATGCAACGGCAGGTTCGGTCTGTGCAGCAGGAGGACCCGGCGTGGCTGTACGCCGCCGTGCGCACATTAACCGGCGAGCCCGACCGGCTGACGCCGCTTCATCAGCGCATTGAGCAGAGCAGCGGCTGGGTGCCGACCGATTGATCGGTTCAGCGGCGCCGGCGTGGCGTGACGAGGCAGGGCACGCCGGTGGTCGGGCGGAGCGTGATGTTCGCGGTGCACCGCGGATCGTCCGCGGGCGCGGTGAATTCGAATTCCCGTACGAGACCGGCGAGCGCGATCGTCGATTCGAGCATCGAGAAGTGCTGCCCGATGCAGCTGTGCGGCCCGCCGCCGAAGGGGAACCAGGCGTAACGGTGGCGAGCCTTCTCGCGCTCCGGCGTGAACCGTTCGGGGTCGAAGCGCTCGGGCTCGTCCCAGAACGCCGGATGCCGGTGGATGACCCACGGTGCGAGCACGACGTCGGTCCCGGCCGGGATGTGGTAGCCGCACAGCTGGTCGTCCGCGACCGCCCGCCGGGCCATGAGGGGTGCCGAGGGATACAGCCGCATCGCCTCCTTGAGCGCCATCGTCGTGTATGGCAGCCTCGTCGCGTCCTGGGCGGTGGGTATGCCGCCGATCGCGTCGACCTCATCGCGTACCCGTTCCTGCACATCCGGGTGCCGGCCGAGCAGACGCAAGGTGAAGGTCAGCGCGGTTGACGTGGTCTCGTGTCCGGCGAGCAGGAAGATGAGCACCTGGTCGCGCACCTCGGAATCGGTGAGGGCGTTGCCGTCATCGCGCGCGTCCACCAGCAACCCCAGCAGGTCCTCGCGGCGGGCCGAGGCGGTGCGCCGACGCGCGATGATCTCGTCGCAGACGGCGTACAACGCCTGCTGCGCCCGGGTGAGGCGGCGGTTGCCCGGTGTGGGCCAGCGCAGCGGCAGGCGTACCGGTGATGCGGCACGCCGCACGAGCGCCTCGGCGAGCGGCCCGAATGCCTGCTGCACCACCGGCAGCGCCTGACCAAGGTCGTCGCCGAACAGGGCGCGGCACACGACCCGCAGCGTCAGACCGGTCATCTCCTCACGCAGGTCGACCGTGCCGGGAGCGAGCGACCGCCACCGTTGAACAAGCTCGTCGACCTGCTCGCCCATGGCGGTGGCGTAGCCGGCGACGCGCTTGTGCGTGAACAGCGCCTGCAGGAAGCGCTTCTGGTGCTGCCAGTCGGCATCCTGGCTGGTCAGCAGCCCGTCGCCGAACGCGCCGCGGATCTCGCTGTATAGGAGCGTGTCCTTGCGATAATTCAGCGAGAAGCCGGCAAGCACTCGATGCGCCGCGTCCGGATGGAACAGCAGGCAGATCTCGCGGCGCCGCCCTGGCGGACCCGCGCGAAACCATACGACGTCGCCGTAGTCTGCGAACGCACGCTCACATGCCCCGAGTACGTCCCTGCGCAGGTCAAGCGCCGATCCGAGCAGGAACGACCCGGGCACGACCGGTGCCATGGAGGGCGTCCGGCCACCTGGCGCCGAGGCGGACAAGGTCGTCATGTCCGCTCCCTTCTTGATCGGAACGGCCACACCGCGCCACGGTATGGCTCCATTCAATGGTCGGCACGGTTGCCCGTGCCGCTGCGCCCACTCGGCGACGATGTCGGCGACCAGCACGCCGTCGTGCTCAGGGGTTAGCTGCGCCGCGCGGCCGGTGACGGCGTCGTCGCTTCTCACCACGGTGCGTTGTCGCGCGTGACTACCACTCGACCAGCTTCCAGATCTCCGGCTGAAGGTGGCCCTCGGGCCCGCCGATCTGGGCAAAGATCGCCGCGGCCTGCTTCAAGTGGGCCATGGCCTCCTCCTGCTGTCTGGTCGCGTGCAGCAGGTCGGCCAGGTTGGAGTGCAGCGCCGCCTCGCGGTGGCGATCGCCCTGCGAGGCGCACAGAGCCAGCGCGGTCCGGGTGAGGTCGAGGGCGTGGCCGAGGTCGCCGCCGGCGCGGCTGGCGAGGGCGAGGTTGTTCAAGGCGGCGATCCGCGGGCTGGGGCCGGGCAGCGTCTCGGCCAGAGCGAGGCTGCGCTCCAGGTGCTCGCGGGCACCGGCAGGGTCGCCGCGGCTGCTGGCGAGCATCCCGAGGTTGTTGTGGGATTGGGCGAGCGCCTGGGTATCTCCTGCATGCTGCGCCAACGCGAGCGCCTCGCGGGCCAGGGCGAGGGCGCGATCCGGCTGGCCGCGGCGATGGGCTGTCAGGCTCCAGTCGGCGCGAAGGCGGGCGCGGGCGGTGGGACTGCCCTCCTGGTCGAGCAGCGCCGAGGCGGCTGCGAAGTGGCTATCGGCCGCTGCCCAGTCGCCCATGCGGTGGTGCAGTCCGGCGAGCTTGTGTTCCAGGATCGCAAGGGTCACGCCGCCTGCCTGCGCCGCGGCCGCCTCGTAGCTGCGCAGCGCGACGCCGTACTCGCCGAGCAGCACATGGAGGTCACCGACGGCTTGGTGGAGGCCACCCGGGTCGGGATGGCCCAGCGCCAGGGCGGCCTGGTAGTGGGCCATGGCCTCGCGGTTGGCGTACAGCACGGCGGCACGCTCGCCGGCACGCGCGAACCACTCGGCCGCCTCGGCGTCCTGTCCGCCGAACTGGAAATGCCGAGCGATCGAGGCGGCCTGCGCCGCGGCGTCGCGGCTGTGCCCGTAAGTGGCGCCGCGGGTGGGGCCGGCGAGTGCCAGCGCCACCCGCCGGTGCAGCAGCCGTCGCCGCGCCAGGCCGGCTTGCTCGTAGACCAGTACGCGCATCTGCTCGTGGCCGAAGTCGTAGCTGGCGGCCGGCCCGGTCACCGGCACCTCATGGATCAGGCGCAGCCGCACCAGCTCCTCAAGCGCCCCGATCACCTCGTCGTCGCTGCGCCCGCTGGCCTCGCGGACGGTATCGAGGTCGAAGGAGCGGCCGATCACCGCCGCCGTGGTGAGGAGTTGCCAGGCGGCCTCCGAGACCTGCTCGAGCCGTGCCTGATACAGCTCGCGGATGGCGGCCGCCAACCCGGGCAGGGGGTTTGCGGCGTCGCCGTCCGGGGCGGCGAGGTAGGCGGTCAGCAGCAGCGGGAGACCCTCGGACCGCTCGTACAGCTCGTCGGCGGAGCCGGCGCGCGCGGGTGCGACCATGCCGACCATCTCGGCCACGGACGAGCGGTCGAGGCGCCCCAGCTCCAGCGAGGTCACGGTCCCGGCCTGCTGCGCCTCGGCGACCAGGCGGCGCAGGCGATGCCCACGCGGGACATCCTCGCCGCGCCAGGTGGCCAGCAGCAGCAGCGGCGCGCGGTCCAGGCGGCGGACCAGGTACCCGACCACGTCGAGGGTGGCCTCGTCGGCCCAGTGCGCATCGTCGACGACGAGCACGCCGGGCCGCGGGCCGCTCACCGCGGCGAGCAGCGTACGGAAGAGCCCCTCCAGGAAGCGGCCATGCGCCCCGGGGGCGTCCGGCGCGACCGCGGCCGCCGTGTCGGACACGAGCGGGGCCAGCTCGGGCAGGAGCCGGGCGGCCTCGGCGAGCCAGGGCGGCTCCAGATCGCTGACCATGGCGGCGCCTCGTGGCGCTGCCATGGCGGCGCGGAGCCCGTCGGTGAGGGGTCCGTATGCCAGACGTTCCCCCTCATAGCAACGGCAGGCGAGCACGTGCCCGCCCGCGGCCATGACATGCGCCATGAACTCCTCGACAAGCCGCGTTTTGCCGATGCCCGCCTCGCCCGTGAGCGCCACCAGCCGGCCCCGGCCGTGCCGCTGCACCGTCGTCCGGGCGTCCAGCAACGCGGCCCACTGCCCGGCACGCCCGACCAGCGGGACCGGCGCCGGACCGCCGCCCGGCGATGCCGGCTCGGGCTCAGGGTTGGTCTGCGCAGCGGGCGATGCGGATGCTGCGGTCGAGGCCGACGGCGTGGGCGGCCGGCGGACGCGGTCCTCGACGACCGCCTCGTACAGGGCAGTGGTGTCGGCAAGTGGCGCCACACCGAGTTCCTGGTCGAGGACCCGAACGCAGACGCGGTACTGGCGCATCGCGGCACCGCGTTGGCCGCTCCACGCGTACAGGCGCATGAGCTGCCGGTGGGCGGGCTCGTGCAAAGGGTCTAACGCAAGCCACCGCTCAGCGGCGGCGACCGCCGCGTCCCAGCGCCCCTGGACGACGTGCGCGTCGACCAGCCGCCGCAGTGCACCGGCCAGCTCCCGGCGCAAGGTTGCGGCTTGTGCGAGCTGCCAGTCCTCGAACTCCGGTGCATCGCGCAGCGAAAAGCCGGCCAGGAAATCGCCGCGGTGTAGCGCGACTGCCTCGACGAGCGGCCCGGTGCACACCGGGCACGCCCGATCCGGTTCGTGCCCATGGGTATCGCAGGAGGCCACCAACTGCCGGAAGCGATGCACGTCGAGGTCGACCGCCGACGCGGGCAGCTCCAGCACCGTGCGGTCGGCGGCGACCTGGGCGGCGCCGGCGATGCCAAGGGCGTGGTTCAGCGCGGAGAGCGTGCGCCGCAACGCGGCCCGCGCGTGGGAGTCGTCCCCCTCCGGCCACAGCAGCGCGGCCAGCTCGTCGCGCCCGTGGCGCCGCTCACCGCAGGCCAGGTAAGCAAGCAGCGCGATCGCCTTGCGGGTGTCGACCCGGAGCGCCGCACTGCCCACCTCGATGCGTGGTGGCCCGAGTAACGCCAACCAGAGAGGGAGTTGGCCCATCTGCTCATCTTCTCCGATCCTCAGCCCCCGGCCTTGCCGTGACCACCGATCACCACGTCCAGGCCTGATGGCACACAGCACGCGAAATGCAGCAATCGGGATCTGACTTGTCTTGTGACCGTAACGCCGCGTCGTAACTTTTTCGGGACGGTGCCCGGCTAGAACTGCGGCCATGGTTTCTTCGGCAAGCTCCACCGCCAGCCTGGCGCAGGTGGCGGCTGGTAGGCGACGCCGCTGCACCCGCTACATCCGGCGCGTCCACGGGGGAGGCACTGTCATGAGCTCGGCGACGAACGGAGTCCCGTTGACGACGTATGCGGTGTGGATTTGAAGCCCTCGCGTCTGTATGTGGTGATCCGTACCATGCTTCGACTTTCCTCAATTACTGCCCTTCAAGGGGGGAAATGATGAGAACTGTGTATCGGGTGTTGGCCTATCTTGTTGCGGCAGAGGTGATTGTGCAGGCGATGGCGATGGTCTACGGCATCGCGGGGTTGGGTAAGTGGGTTGATGG
>WNFX01000022.1_pt1 | contig 104585 bp, 91 predicted proteins | sample 5400111 | NCBI WGS metagenome assembly WNFX01 (sample SAMN13153363, study PRJNA577476) | soil metagenome | isolation source: 40 cm soil or saprolite under grassland replicate 1 | place: USA:California | collected 2016-06-15
TGCGGCACGGTCGCGGCGCTCGGCTACCCAGCGGGCACCTTTCCGCCCGAACGGCTCGCGGCTGAACTGGAACGCCGGGTATGCCACGGTGAGCCTGGTAAGGTGCCGCTCGACTGCGGTGCCGTTGGGCTGGTCGGCGGTGACGGGCATGATGCTCCTTCGCGGGCAAAGTGATCCTCCCTTCACAGGCTGAGCCCGCAGGCGTACGCTGTGCAACGCGCGCAAGCGATTGTTCAAACAATCTGGTCAATCTTCAAGGACGGACATAATGCCAGCGCGTTCCACTGTGCCCGCAGGGGACAGCGGCAAGGACGCCGCTGCGTTAGAGGCGCTCGGGCACAGGCTCCGGGAGATGCGCCGGGCACGCGGCATGACGCAGGCCGGCGTGGCCGAGGCGCTGAACTGCGATCACTCGGCCGTGTCGCGGATCGAGAGCGGGACGTACCCGCTCACCCCGCAGATGCTCCGCGCGGTCGAGCGGCTGCTGTCGTTCGCGGCGGCGGACGGGTACGAGACGTGGTTCATCAGTTACCTGGAGATCGAGCGGACGGCCACGGTGCTGCGCACCTGGGAACCGCTCGTGATCCCCGGACTGCTCCAGACCGACGCGTACGCACGGCAGGTGTTCAAGGGAGCCAATCCGGGCCGGAGCGCCGCTGACATTGAGCAGCGGGTAGCGGCGCGGATGGCCCGGCAGCAGATCTGGGAGCGCGCTGACCCGCCGCCGCCCATGATGCCCGCCATCCTCGGGGAGACGGTCCTGCGGCGGCGGCTCGGCGGCATGGAGGTCATGCGGCAGCAGCTTGACCGCCTTGTCACCGTCGCGGAGAGCGAGCCGCGCGTCACCGTGCAGGTGCTGCCGTTCGGCTCGGCCGGCTGCGCTGGCATGCTCGCGCCGTTCGTGGTCGCCAGCTTCGCGCCCGACCCGCGCCCGGACGTGGCATACCTGGACAACGCGCTTGACGGGGCAACAAGCGAACGACGTGATCAGGTCGCCAGGCTTGCGCTGCTGTACGATGCTCTGGCGAGGGATGCGCTCAACCCGGATGACTCGGCTGAGCTGATCACGAAGGTGATGCGGGAGTGGACCTGACAAGCGCCGCATGGCGCAAGTCGTCGTATAGCAGCAACAACGGCAACTGCGTCGAGGTCGCGCGGAACCTGCCCGGCGTCGTGGCAGTCCGCGATTCCAAGGACCCTGACGGCCCGGCGCTGGTGTTCACCGCTGATGAATGGCGGGCGTTCGTGTCGGGCGCACGGGCCGGGGAGTTCGGTAGCTGATCTCCTGGCCGGGCGCGCAGACGGGGGGCGTGTCCCCAGAGGGGCGCTGCTGTCTGGCGGCATCTGCCAGAGTCTCGCCAAGCCCTCCTAGTGGCCTGCCCGCCTCCGGCGGCGGGCCGTTGCTGGCTTGCGGCTACTGGCCGGGCGAGCGGGCAGCGAGCGCGACGAGTTCGCGCCTGCCTGTCCGCCCGGTCTTGGCGACCAGGCTGGCGATATGAGTCTCGACTGTTTCGGCGAGATGAACAGCGCGCTGGCGATCTGGCTGGTCGAGCGGCCCCGGCCGACCAGCACGAAGACATCCATCTCGCGGCTGGTGACGCCGAGCTTGCGCAGCTGCGGCGTCACCAGCGCGTTGCCCCGGCCAGATCGCGGGACGCGCTCGCCAGCCCGGCGGAGTATGCCGCGGCAGGCCGACGCCAGCCGGTCGTGGCCCGACCCCTCGAAGTCGCCGATGGCATCGCGCAGCCAGGACGCCGGCTCACCCCAGCCGTCCTTCAGCGCATCAGGCGCCACCAGCCAGTGCAGCAGGTGATTCCACCACGGCGCGTATTTGCCGAAGATCTCGCCGCCCTGCCTGGCCAGCTCGCGCGCCCCAGGCCGGTCCCCGTCGCGTCCGGCGAGCACCGCCTGCGCGTATGCCAGGCAGCCCTGGTTCCAGTGCGCGACCTCAGCGCCAGCGGCCCTGGCCGCAAGCACGGCTTCATGCCCATCGTCGGTCAGCACGGTCTCAAGCAGCGGCCAGTAACCCCAGGCGAGCGACGGCGCGGTCAGCGGCTCTTTGCGCGCGTAGCTGATCGCCTCACGGCTCGCTTCCAGCGCCTTCGGCAGGTCATCCACGAACAGCGAGGCCGTGACCCGTGCCTCGCCCCAGGCCGTGGTGAGCACCTCAGGATCACCGGGAGCCGCTTCCTCGGCTAGCTGGGCCATCAGCTCCGCCTGCCGCGGATCGCCGCGGGCGCCGAGCAGGCACGCCTGCACGCACATCGCCATCGCCTCGACCCGGTACATCCGCAGCCGCCCGGCGGCCTGCTGGGCCTGACGTGCCGCGGCCAGCGGGCGAACCAGGTCGGCGCCCAGGCTCCAGGCGTTCGCCAGCTGGAGGTCAAGCACGGTCGCGGTGGAGATGGCACCCGATTCGACAGCGAGGCGCTTGGCTTCGGACAGGCGGGTCGAGCCGCCGTCGGCCAGCATCTCGATCGTGCCGAGTTCGTGCAGCGCGCGGATCCGCCGGACCGGCAGCTCGTGGCTTGAGGCGATCTGATACGCGCGCTCGAAGGCGGCGTGCGCGGCGCGGATGTCCCTTACCCGCTCCCGTCTGCCGATCACCTCAAGGGCCTCACACTCCCCCTCGGCGGTTGACCCTGCCAGGCCGGCCGCATCGGCCATGGCCAGCGCCTGACTGGCCAGTTCGAGCGCGCGGTCAGGCTCGCCCCGGTCGATCGCGCACCTGGCCGCCACGGCCGTGGACCAGACCATGATCGACGGTTCGCCCGATTTCTCGGCGAGCGAGTGACCGGCGGCCGCCTGCGGTTCGGCGAGCCCGACCCGGTCGCACTCGGACAGCGAGCGGGCCACCCGCAGCCTGATGCACGCCTTGCGCGCGAGCGGCGCCCCGGTCGCGTCGAGCTCGGCGAGCAGCCGCTCGGCGACCGGCACCAGCCGGTCGCAGTCGCCCGCGTGCATCAGCACGTTGGCCAGCGCGTCGTCGATGTCCACCAGCAGCCCGGGCTCGGCCGATGTGCTCTGCGCGAGCACTTTCCTGCCCTTGCTCAGCGACGCGCTCGCGCTGGTCAGCGCGCCGCGGCGCAATGCCCTGCGGCCCGCTTCTAGCAGCAGCGCCGCCGCCTGTACTGGCTGCCCAGCGGCCTGGTGCAGGTCGGCGGCCAGCTCGCACCAGCTCCCTGGCAGGTCAGGATGGGCTGCCTCGATCGCCGCTGCCGCATCCGATGACCGCATCGCGAGGTCGGGCGGCAGCAGGTCGAGCAAGATCGCGTCCCTGGTCAGCGAGTGCCGGAACCGGAAGACGACCTGGCTCGGACTATGCGGCTCGATCAGCTGCACGTCGCAGGCCCGGCGCAGCGCCGCGAGCACCTGCGCTTCGGTCGCCCCGGCGATCGCGGGGAGCAGGGTCCAGTCGAACTGCTTGCCGAGCACCGCCGCTGACACCAGGACGTCGGTCGTCTCCGGCCCGAGCCCGGCGAGCCTGTTCCGTACCGAGCCAGCGATCGAGGTCGGAATGGCGGTGATGACACCGGGGTTCACCTGCCAGCCCGCCTGGTCCGGCACCAGCTCGCCTGACGAGACGGCTGCGGCCAGAATCTCCTCCACCGCGAACGGCAGGCCGTCGCAGTCGCGCAGCAGCCGCTGCACAAGCTCGCGGGGGGCGCGGCGCTGTTCCAGGCACGCCGCGGCCATCTGCTCTACCTCCTGCGCGGTAAGCCTCGGCACGGCCAGCACGGCGCCAGACCGCCTGGCGTGGATCGTCCTGACCATGTCAAGCGCCGCCGACGGCTCGCTGTCGCGGAGCGTGGCCATGCACAGCACGCGCCGGCCCGCCAGGTTGTCGGCCAGGTACTCGACGATCGCGAGCGTCTCAGGATCGGCCCATTGCAGCTCCTCAAGGATCAGCAGCGCGCCCGCGCCGCCGAGCGCCGCGAGCAGCCTGAGCAGCGCTTCGCCGAGTATCAGCGGTGAGATCTCCGGGTTTGGCTCGGTGCTGGTGTCCCAGGCTGGCATCAGCGAGCCGAGGGCCGGGCGGAACTCGGCTAGTTCCGTGGCGTCCGGCATGTTGATCACGCGCGCCGCTCCCATCAGAGCTTCCACGACGGGCCGCAGCGGAACCGGGGCGGTGCCCTGGACCGCGCGCCCGGTGAGCACGAGCACGTCCCGCTCGGCCGCGACGGCCGCAGCCTCCCTGGCCAGCCTGGACTTCCCGACACCTGGCTCGCCGGCCAGGAAGATGACACCGCCGGCGGCAGCGGCCAGCCGGTCCAGGCCATCGGTCAGCGCAGCCAACTCCGCATGCCGGCCAATCAGCTCACGGCACTGCATGTCACCCATCAGGCGATCCTATCCATCACAGACAGTTAAGTAACAGGTACGTATTGTTATTCCCACAGGTGAAGCCCGTCTGGCCAGCGGATCTTCCTGGCCGCCGGCCCCTGCCGCCGGACTCTGGCCAGCCGCAGCAGCCAGGCAGCGATGCCAGCGGCGCCATGCATCCAGCCCAGGTACGGCGGAAGCTCGGGCGGGTCCTGGCGATGCTCGGTGTTCGACCAGCGGATGCCAGCGGCGTCCTCGATCCGGCGGTCAAGCACGTCGGCAGCCAGCAGGCCGGCCCACTCCAGCCAGCGTGGATCGCCGGTCTGCCGGTAGGTGTCGAGCGCAAGCTCGCCCACCCCGGCCGTGCCGCAGCATTGCCCGAGGTTGTCCCAGAATCCGGGGTAGCGCCTGGCGGGCAGCCCGCTGAACCTGACGGCCCGCCTGGCCGCCCGCGCCTGCTCGCTCCACCCGGCGGCCGGCCGCAGCCGGTCAAGCAGCTCGAACAGCCGCAGCGTGCCAACCGGGCCGTGGCACCATCCGTAGCTAACCGGTGCGCTGGGATCAGCCAGCGGGATGCTGTGCGGTACGGCCAGCGTGCCGTCCTGGCGGCTGCCGAGCGCGACCAGGCGCCGCCCGGCGCGCTCGGCGACATCGACAAGGTCGGCCCGGCCAAGGAAGTCGCCGGCGGCCGCGAGCGCGAAGCCGATCCCAGCGGCCCCGTGCGAGAAGTTGGGCTGCACGACCGTCTCGTCCGCGCTGGCATGCCAGTCCGGCAGGCCGCCGGCATCGGCTGCATGGCCCGCCAGCCGGTCGGCGATCGCCGAGACCCCAGGTCGCATGCCGATGTCGTCGGCGCCGATCAGCACGAGCATGATCCCGGCTTCGCCGCTGAGCACGTCCCGCCAGACGCTCACCGGCCGACCGGCTGCGGCGAGCTCAGCCACGGCCCCGGTCAGCGCGGCTGCCGCCGCGGCCGACTGCCGGTCCCCGCTGACCGATGCCCAGCCGCGGAGCGCGGCGGCGCAGCCGGTCAGGCCGGTGTAGAGGCCGAGGTTCAGATCGTCCGGCCTGCCGTCCGGCCCGGCCGGCATCGGCATCGAGCTGGGGTCAGCGGCGGCCAGGAAGCGCAGCCTGGCCGCTGCGGCGCGGCCGCATTCGTCGAACTCAGTGATCCCGCACAGGCGGCACTCGGCAAGTGCCATCAGCACTCCTGCCGTGCCGTAATACAGATCGTCGGCCAGCGGTGCGCCTGGCGCGCTGGTATGCGGCCAGGTCATGCCGCCATCCGCGGCGACGCCCCCGGCGGTGACCCAGCGCAGCGCGGCAATGCCAGCCTGCCGCGGCTCGGTCAGCTGGCCGCTCCGCGCTATCCCCATGTAACCCAACGTATCTGGATGGCAGCAGTGAGTTGCCATCCGTTCCGCACTGGCGGGCCCGGCCTGACGGCGGATGCCAGGCTATGGATGGATCCCGGCTGCGCGGGAATGCTGTGATTGTGCGACTCATGGGGCGTGTGGGGCTGGCGATGCGGTCGGGCAGGCGGCTTGCCCGGCACCTCGCGGCGCTGCCCGGAACGGACGGGAACCCGCTCAGGCGCCGCTGCGACCGGGTGGAGCACGCTGCGCGCCTGGCCCTGCTGGTGATCTTCCTCGCCGGGGGGCCGCTGCTGGCCAGCGTGACCGGCCGCTGGACCCAGGCAGCCGCGCAGCACCAGGTTCGCGAGCAGCAGTCCTGGCACCGGATACGGGCCGTCCTGACCGAGCCGGCCCCGCGGCCCTATGACGCTTACGGCGGGATCACGACCTACTGGGTGCCAGCCCGCTGGCACGCACCATCGGGGGCGACCCAGACCGGCGTGGTTCCCACCGCCGCCGGGCTGCCGGCCGGATCGCCGGTCATGGTGTGGGTGAACGGCGCCGGGCAGGTGACCGGGCGCCAGCCGCTGCCCGCCCGGCTGGTCGCGCTCCGCGAGGTGGTCGCCGAGCTGCTCACGGTGGCCGGCGTCGGCCTGGTGCTGCTGCTGGCGGCCGGATTGATCCACTGGCAGCTGAATCGGCGCCGGATGGCCGGGTGGGCGGCCGAGTGGGCCTGTTTCGGCCCGCGCTGGACTACGTTGCGCTGAGGCCAGACTACGCTGCGCTGAGGTCAGGCTACGCTGCGCTGAAGCCGGACTACGCTGCGCTGGGACCGGCCAGCAGGCTCCTGACCTGCCTGGCGATCTCGACGTCCTCGCGCGCGGTGACCACCAGGGTGCGCACCCGGCAGCCTGGCGCGCTGATATCGGCGTCGGAGCGGGCCGCGGCGTTCGCGTCCTGATCGATCGCGACGCCGAGAAAGCGAAGGCCCGCCGCCGCGCTGGCCCGGACAGCGGGCTGATGCTCGCCGATCCCGCCGGTGAACACCAGGGCGTCCATGCCGTTCATCGCCGCGGCCATCATGGCGATGCCGGCCACCAGCCGGTGCGCATGCACGGCGAGCGCGAGCCTGGCCGCCTCGGCCCCCCGCGCCGCGGCCGCCGCGACGTCCCTGATATCACCGCTTTCCCCTGGCAGGTCCGCCAGCCCGGCCAGGCCCGACCGGTGCTCGAGCCCGTCGGCAAGCTCAGCGAGCGGCACCCGGCCGCCGTCCGCGAGCCACATGATCAGGCCAGGGTCGATGCTGCCGCTCCTGGTCGCCATCACGAGCCCGTCCAGCGGCGTGAAGCCCATCGTGGTCTCCACGCTGCGGCCGTCCTGCACCGCGGCGGCGCGGCCGCAGTGAACAGGGTGCCGCCGTGCACCACCCGGTGGCCGATCGCGCTGACCGCGCCGCCGCCCGCTCCGGCGTGGCCGTGCCCGGCGCCGCTGTGCCCGGCGCCGCTGCGCCCGGCGCCGGGCAGCCTGCCAAGGAAGTCGCCGAGTGCCGGCATGCGGTCCTCGCCGTCCCAGTGGTCGATGTCGCACCGGCTGATGATCTGGTCGTCGGCGCCGACCAGGGAGATCTTCAGGCTGGATGAGCCCGCGTTGAGTACCAGTACGCTCATCGCAGCCTCGGCACGTGGATGGCCCGGCCGCCGGTATCCCTGGCCCGGCCGCCCGGCTCGGCATCGGCGGGGTGCTGGCCCACCGAAGGCGGCCAGGTCCACTTGGTGATCTCGGGCAGGTCCTCGCCCCGTGACCTGATCCACCCGGCGTGCCTGGCGCGGCTGTCGGTCATCAGCTGGCGGAGCCTGGCCGCCCGCGCGCCCAGGCCAGGCACCCGGTCGATCACGTCCATCACGAGGTGGAACCTGTCCATATCGTTCAGCACCAGCATGTCGAAAGGCGTGGTGGTGGTGCCGCGCTCCTTGTAGCCGCGGACATGCAGGTGGTCGTGGCCGGCCCGGCGGTAGGTCAGCCGGTGGATCAGCCATGGGTAGCCGTGGTACGCGAAGATCACCGGGCGGTCGGCGGTGAACAGCGCGTCGTACTCGGCATCGGTCATCCCGTGCGGGTGCTCGGACGCTGGCTGGAGCCGCATCAGGTCCACCACGTTGACCACCCGCACCCGCAGCTCAGGCAGGTGCCTGCGGAGAATGTCAGTGGCGGCGAGCACCTCGATGGTGGGGACGTCGCCCGCGCAGGCAAGCACTACGTCGGGCTCGACGCCGTCGGCATCGCTGCTTGCCCACTCGAAGATCCCCGCTCCGCGGGCGCAGTGCACGATGGCGGACTCGATGTCCAGCCAGTTCGCCGTCGGGGTCTTGCCGGCCACGATGACGTTGACCAGGTTGCGGCTGCGCAGGCAGTGGTCGGCGACCGAGAGCAGGCAGTTGGCGTCCGGCGGCAGGTAAACCCGGATTACCTCGGCCGTCTTGTTCACCACGTGGTCGATGAAACCGGGGTCCTGGTGCGAGAAGCCGTTGTGGTCCTGCCGCCAGACGTGCGAGGTCAGCAGGTAGTTCAGCGAGGCGACCGGCCGCCGCCAGGCCAGCCCGCGGCTGACCTTCAGCCACTTGACGTGCTGGTTGAGCATCGAGTCGACGAGGTGGATGAACGCCTCGTAGCAGGAGAACAACCCATGCCTGCCGGTCAGCAGGTAGCCCTCGAGCCAGCCCTGGCAGGTGTGCTCGGACAGTATCTCCATCACCCGGCCGTCCGGCGCCAGGTGCTCGTCCACATCCAGGACGTCGGCTTCCCAGGTCTTGCCGGTGACCTCGACTACGGCGTTCAGCCGGTTCGACTCGGTTTCGTCGGGTCCGACGACGCGGAAGTTGCGACTGACCACGTTGCGGCGCATCACGTCGGCCAGCATGGCGCCGAGCACCCTGGTGGGCTCGGCGACGGTGCGGCCCGGCGCACTGACCGTGACGGCGTGCTCGCGCGGCCCCGGCATGTCCAGGTCGCGCAGCAGCAGGCCGCCGTTGGCGTGCGGGCTCGCGCCGAGCCTGCGGTCCCCGCGCGGCACCAGGCTCAGCAGCTCGGGCAGCGGTCGGCCCGCCGAATCGAAGAGCTGGTCCGGCTGGTACGAACGCAGCCATTCCTCCAGCTGGCGCAGGTGCGCCGGGTCCGTCCTGACCTCGGCCAGCGGTACCTGGTGCGAGCGCCAGGTACCGGCGACCGGCAGCCCGTCCACCTCGGCAGGCCCGGTCCAGCCCTTCGGCGTGCGCAGCACGATCATCGGCCATTCCGGCCGCCGCCCTTGCCCGGCAGCGGCTGGTCCCCGCGCCCCGTCCGGTTCGCCGCCCCCGCCGCGAGCGGCCGCCCAGATGGCCTGGATGGCCTCGGTGACCTCGTCAAGCGCGCTGGCCATTTTTTCGTGCATAACGGATGGATCGTCGCCGGTGACGTACAGCGGCCGATACCCGTACCCACGGAGCAGGGCGTCGAGCTCATCGGCGCCGATCCTGGCCAGCACCGCCGGGTTGGCGATCTTGTAGCCGTTTAGGTGCAGGATCGGCAGCACAGCACCGTCTCGCGCCGGGTTGACGAACTTGTTCGAGTGCCAGCTGGTGGCCAGCGGGCCGGTCTCCGCCTCGCCGTCCCCGACCACGCAGGCCACGATCAGCCCCGGGTTGTCGAACGCCGCTCCATGGGCATGCGACAGCGAGTAGCCGAGCTCGCCGCCCTCGTGGATGGAGCCCGGAGTCTCGGCAGCGACGTGGCTCGGCACACCGCCTGGGAACGAGAACTGCCGCATCAGAGCGGCCATCCCGGCCGCGTCGCGCGGCACGCTCGGGTAGGTATCTGAGTAGCTGCCTTCCAGCCAGCTGTTGGCGAGCGCGGCCGGGCCGCCGTGCCCCGGCCCGATGACGATCATCATGTCGAGGTCGCGCTGCGTGATAACCCGGTTCAGGTGCGCCCAGATGAAGTTCAGTCCCGGCGTGGTGCCCCAGTGGCCGAGCAGTCTCGGCTTGATGTGCTCGGGCCGCAGCGGCTCGGCGAGCAGCGGGTTGGCCAGCAGGTAGATCTGGCCGGCGGCCAGGTAGTTGGCCGCCCGCCAGTAGCCGTCGAGCGCCCGCTGCTGGTCGGCGGTCAGGGTGGCTGGCGCTCTGGTGGTCATCGTTCCCGCCTTCCGATCATCATCCAATGATGTACCCAGACATCCGGCCAGGGCCGTCGGTCCCGGCTCGCCGGGCGGAGCCCGCTGAGCCCTGGGTACGATGCGCTAGCTCGAGGCCACGTTCCGTGGCGAACGTGACGTGTCCTGCTTGACCGAGGCCTGGCGTGATGATTTGGTTCACCAATGAAACGCAGGTCAACGCGGGTGGCCAGATGATATCGGCGGTCCTTTTCCTGGTTATCGCCGGATGTGCCTGCGTCTGCGCGCTTCTCGCGATCCTGGGCACCGGCCAGCTCGCACTATCGTCCGCCGACGCGATCGAGCGGGACGGGCTGGCGAGGGGGCAGCGGGCGCCAGCCTGGGCCCTGCCTGACTCGGCCGGCCTGATGCACCGGTCGCCGCCGGCCGCAGCGCTCCAGCTGATTCTGTTCGCCGATCACTCGCTGAGGTCGTTCCCGTCCGTCGTGGCCGGGCTGCGCGCGCTGCGGGACCGCTCCGCGGCGGCCGACCTGGAGATGCTCATCATGCTGCGCGGGCCGAGCGAGATCGCCGGGCCGGAGCTTGCCCGGCTTGGCCTGGCGGGCATTCCGGTGCTCACCGGCTCGCCCGCCAGGTACGCCGACCACAACATCCGCGTGATGCCGTTCGCCATCTTCGTCGACTCGCGCGGCCTGATCCGGGCATCGAGCCTGGTCAACCACGACTGGCAGGTGCGCAAGCTGTGGCAGATCGCGGGGCTGCCGCTGGAGCCCGGGCAGGACGGCGCGCGAAAGGCAGGCGGACGGCCGGGCGCGCGAAGGGCAGGCGGACGGCCGGGCGCGCGAAGGGCAGTCGGACGGCCGGGCGTGCGAAGGGCAGGCGGACGGCCGGGCGTGCGCGGCCTGCGCGGCGGGTACCAGGCGGCGGTCTGAGCGATGGCCCTGATCGTGCTCGGCGACAAGGCGGTGATCGCCGTGCTGCTGCTGGTGGCCGGCGGGGCCAAGCTGGCTGACCCGGCCGGCTTCGCTGCCTCGCTGGGCGGCTTGGCGGCGCGGCAGCGCCGCCCGGCCTTTGAACCGGCCAGCCAGCCGGTGCTGCGCGCCGCGGCCGTGGGGCTGGCGCTCGGCGAGGCCGGCCTCGGCGCCGCGAGCTTGTCCAGCCCGCAGGACGGCTGGCTGAACCCGGTGGTGCTCGCGGTCTGCTGCGGCTTCGCCGCGGTCGCCGCCGCGGGTTACGCGTGGCACAACGGCCGGCCGTGCCGGTGTTTCGGTGCCTTGTCCCTGCGGTCATTCAACCTGGCTGGACTGATCAGCGCGGTGGCGCTGGCCGGCTGCGCAGCCGTGGCCGCGCTGCCGGTCCGGCCAGCGCTTGCCCAGCTCAGCCAGGCCGGCCGGCTCGGCGTGCTGGCCGGGGCGGTGCTGGTGGCCTGGGCTGCCTGGGCCGCCGCGGCGGCGATCGGCGCCAGCAGGCACGCGGCAGCCGGGTGGGCGTGATGATCCAGATCCCGGTGTACCTGGCCGTGGCGCAGTGGGCGCTGCTCGCCGCGCTGTGCGGGCTCGTGCTCGTGATGTTCAGGCAGCTCGGCCGGCTGCTCGGCGGCGGGTCACCGGCGGCTGCGGTCGGCCCGGCGACGGGCGGCCGCGCCGCCCGCATTGCCTATATAAGGTCGGGCGAGCGCGCGGTGCGCCAGTTCGTCCCCAGTGCCGGGCAGCCGGCCCTGGTCGCGTTCGCCGATCCCACCTGCCCGTCCTGCGAGGACCTGGTCAGCGTGCTCGACCAGGCGTCGCGGTCGGGCGAGCTGGCCGGCCTGCGGGTGCTCGTGCTGATCTCAGACCCGCCCGGCTACCTGGCGATCTCGGCGGCGTTCTCGTCGGCCGGGCTGGAGATCGGCAGGCCCGCCGAGCGTGACGGCCTGTGGTCCTACCGGGTGACGGCCACGCCGCTGCTGGTGGCGATCGACGCCGATGGCGTGGTACGGGCAGCTGGCCCGGTCACCAGGGCCGCCGAGGTGGCAGCGTTCGCGCGGGCGTGCCTGCTGCCAGATCCGCAGACAGCGCTGGCCGTCGCGGCGGCCGGGCCCGATGGGGAGACCGCATGATCGGGCGCAGGCGGCCAGGCGCCCTGCCCGGCGGGCTCTCCGAACAGGTGGCGCGGCGGGTGAATCGCAGGGACGCGCTGCGCAGGGTGGTGCTGGCCGGCGCGACCGGGCTCGCGGCGCTCGCGATCGGCCAGAACCCGGCGCAGGCCGCGACCTGCGCCTGCGGCCCGACCCGGCGCTGCTCCCGGTGCCCCGAGGTCGGCTGCCCGCGCGGCCGCCACCTGTGCAAGGGCTCGTTCACCAGCAACTGCTTCAACTACCAGGGCTACCGGTGCGAGTGGCCGCAGGGCACCTGGATCGCCTGCATGGGCCTGGGCAAAGGCCTTGGTTACAAGGTCTGCTATGACTGCGTCGGCGCCTCAGGCTGCCGGGACTGGTGCACCTGCCTCAGCGAGTGCATCTGCTGCGGCTGCTCGACCGCGGCCGACGTCCGGGCCGAGCAGCGCAGGCTGCGGCACGCCGGCGACCAGTGAGCCTCCTGCTGGCCGGCCTGGCCGTCCTGCTGGCGGCGGTGAACGGATACTCCAAGGCGTACTCCCCATGAGGCGCGAATTCGGCCGCGTCACTGACGGTCGGCCCTCCGGTCGGGGGGCGTGCGTGGCGGGCCTGGCTGGTTGCCGCCTACGCGGTGCCCGGCCTGATGGCCTGGTTGCTACTCGGTGCCTGCCTGACCGCCCTGCCGCTGTCCGGGGCCGCGCTGGTCGCCGCCGCCGTCTACGCCGGCTACTACGGGATCACCGAGGCGGCGGCGCTGCCCGGACTGGCGCCGCCAGGCCGGGCGTGGCAGGTGCCGCAACGACTGATCGCAGGGATGCCTGCCAGGCGGCGCGCCCTGATCTGGGGCGTGCTGCTCGGGCCCGGCCTGGCGACCCGCAATCCGTACGCCGGTTTCTGGCTGCTGCCGCTCGCGGTCGCGGCCATGCTGCGGCCCGCGGTCGGCCTGGCGCTCGGCGCGGCGATCGGCCTGGCGCACGGCACAGCGCGTGCCCTCGCGTTGCTGGCGGACCTGGGTGCCGCGCGCGGTCGGCCCGGCGCCGGTCGGCCCGCTGCCGACGGGCATGTGGACCTGCTGCTGAAGACGGTCTACTGGCGGCGGCTGGACGGCTGCCTGCTGCTGATCGTCGCGATCGCCGCGGCCGCGGCCGCGGTGCGCCACTTCACCTAGCGGCACGAGTCGGGGAGGACATATGCGGGTAACGCCGCGCGCGGCAGTGGCCGCCGGCTGCGCCGCGCTCACGTTCTGCGGGTCGGCGGCGGCATCGGCCGCCGTCGCGGTGCCAGTTCCGGCCGTGACGACCGGGGTCGCTGGGACGGCCGGGGTTGCTGGGACCGCAGGGCCGGTGGTGCTGACCGGGGCTGCGTGGCCCGCGTTCTCCGGCCGGGAGGTTTTCAGGATCGTCAGCCTGGCACCGGCCGCCAAGCGCCCGAAGATGACGGCGAAGGGCGCGTTCACCGCCCGCGGGTACTTCCAGCGGCGGTCGAGGACGGCGGTCTTCCCCGCTGGACGGCTGAGGATCGCCCACCGCGTGCTGCGGACCAGCTACTACGGCCCGGTGCTGAGCACCTGCCGCTTCAAGATCCAGCAGCGGGGGACGTTCCTGGTGGTGCGAGCCTCAGGCAGGTACGCCAGGGTGCGCGAGAACGGCCGTTACCGGACGACGATCACCGGCAGGCTCGGCCGGGTGGCCCCCGGCGAGTGCAGCGCGAGGATCGTCGCCTACCGAGCCGTCAGCTATGCGGTAGGTATCGTGCACTGACTCCCAGTGGGCCGGCGGGCGGCCCACTGGCGTCGGTGCTGATCCGGCTGGTTCAGGCGCTGCATCTCGAATGATGTCAAGATGGTGCAGGGGCGACGTCCTGAAAGTTCAAGGTGGGGCAGAGCCACCGCCTTGTACAAGAAAGCTCGCTTGTGCAAGAAAAGTTGCTAGGCTAGACTAGCTTTTGCCAGGTCCCCTGGGTCCTGGAAGTGACGCCGGGAATCCCCGATGGAATCGGGAGCCCGGCGTTCGCGTCAGTCTACTTCGATGAGTTTCACCAGGTCACCTAGCTGATCGAAGTATCGTGTCTCACCTCCGAACCACCACGTGATCGAGCCTGCGACGCAGTCGGCGGCCCACAACATTGGTTCTCTGGACGGCTGTCCCCAGCGAACGTCCATCTGAGCTGGAATCAAGCCCGACTTGCGAAGGCCCGTTAGGAGCTGTCGGTCGCGACGGTCTAGTTCCGATCCACGGGTCTCCAGCTCTGCAGCGCTCACTTGCCGCCGTCCCAGTTCCGGAAGGAGTCGGGACAGGCATTGTCGGCGCGCTCGTTCCGTTCTCGTGCCGCGCGTATATGGCGTCGCAGCTGCGACAGCCTGGATCGGCATGTCGGCGAGCGTGCTCGCGATCAGCGCTCGCCGTGCTGGCTGCTCCACCCTCCAGTGAACGGTCGGTGACTTGCCGTGCCGCAGGGACTCAAGGGTGAGGCGGCAAGCGATCAGTTCATCCTCGTCCACTATGACCGCAGCCGTCACATATATGCAGGAGCCACTGCGGCGGTGGCGGCCGGACTCGTCGACGAAGGCGATGGGCATGGCCGGTAGAGTAACTGGTCGCACGTATCGGTGCAACAGCACACGTAGTAGTTTGACAACGCACGTAGGAGACGTAGACTGCTGAGGCTCTGGCAAGGCGGACAGATGAGGATCATGGACATGGCGACTACGTCCGATTCAGCGGTTGTACATGACGTTCGAGCTGTCGATGATGCCGGAGGAACCCACTATGAGTCGATCTGGACTGCCGCATATCTGGTTGCGCTCCTTGAGAACGGCCTACTCCAGCTTTCCGGCAATATCCGGCCCGACCACAATCCAGAATTTGGCGAGGGCGCGAAGACTAGGCGCAAGATCGAAATGTGGGCAGAGGAATTGCTCAGGAATAATGCAGTCATCGGCAACATCAGCGTGCGCCTCGATCCCAACACTTGTGAATACCAAATATCCGAGGACGACGATGGCCAACTAGATCTGACGGTACATCGCGGCGAATTCGACTGCAAAGTCGACTCCCTCTCTCGAATCAAAGCAATTATCAAGGCAGCTAGGAGTCCTGCCGGTACATTCGATCTCAGGACAAAATTTGCTGTTCGCATCTGGGTGGTTGACGATGAAACAGGAAATCGAGTAGCTGCCATATACAACACCCGTGGCGACAAGGTTAATGACACGGCAGCGAAGTTTGCATGGCAAGCGACTCCCGAACAGCGCATGGCGCGAATGCTCATGATGAAGTCTCCTCATCTTGGCTTGGACAACGTCGAGGTCTTGCGCAACACCGTCTCGGCTTCAAGTCACAAGCTCTGTGCCTTCAATTCGCTCTCTCAGGGCATGGAGACCTTTTGGCGTGCGGAGCCGCTCACCGACGCGGAAGAGGAGGAGCAAGTCGAGTTTCTTGTCGGCTTTTGGAATGCGCTAGTGGAAGTGCGGCCAGAATTCGGTCGACTGACAACTGAGAAACGCAGGCAGGTACGAGGATCCTCGATCGCAGGTACTGCGATTTCGGTGCATGGGCTGATAGCGGCTGCAGACGCTCTGTACCAGCACGGTGTCGAACCAAAGTCGGTACTGCCGCTGCTTAGAGACACCGTGGAAGTCGATGGCCAAAAGATGGACTACTTCTCGTATGACAATCCGCTGTGGCTGCGGATTGGAGTCCTTGCCTTGGCTGAGGCCAGGGACGGCACGTTGCGTAAGCAGCTGCGAGTTAGCTTCCCGTCGCGCCGCGCGATCGCCGAAGAACTGAGACGCAAACTGCGAGTGACATCCGAGCTGGAGCGCTGAATCTGAATCTTCAGATGCGTAAGAAGGACAGCATTATGTAATTGGTCGGCCGTCCGGAACATTCGTCCTATGTTCCTTGGATGTGCGAATGACCGCTGTCCTTGACGGCGACGTGGCTTGCCGATACTGCGTGGATGTCGTCATGTGCCTGCAAGCGGCTCATCCGGTTGTAGCCAGGAGTTAACGGATCACTGGGAGACGGGATGCCTCAAGCACATGACCTTTCGCTGCTGCCCGCATCCGCCGCGATCGACGGCGAGGACCTGCGGTTCGGCGGCTGCCTGGTGTCCGATCTCGCCCGTCAGTTCGGGACCCCTGCCTACCTGATCGACGAGCCCGCGCTGCGGGCCAGGGCCGCTGCTTACCTGGACGCGCTCACCAGCAGGCATCGGCCTGGCCAGGTCTGCTTCGCGGTCAAGGCCTTCCCGTCGGTGTCGATGATCAGTGTCCTTGCCAGCGAGGGCCTGGGCGCGGATGTTGTCGGGGCCGGCGAGCTGGCGCTGGCGCTGGCGGCCGGGACCGACCCGGCGAAGATCGTAATGCACGGCAATGCCAAGTCCGATGAGGACATCAGGGCGGCGCTCGACGCACGGATCGGGTACATCGTCGTGGATGGGTTCGACGACATCGACCGGATCGAGCGGCTGGCGGATCACCGCACGCCGGTCCTGCTCCGGGTAAGTCCCGGCATCGAATCGGCCACCCACGCGGCGCTGGCGACCGGCGGCAAGGAGTCAAAGTTCGGCGTCCCTGTTGAGCAGGTCCCAGCGGCCATCGCCAGGCTGCGCGCCATCGCGGCGGTCGACCTGCGCGGGCTGCACGCGCACATCGGCTCGCAGATCCTGGCCATCGAGCAGTTCGAGGCGGCGGTCGCCGCGCTGTCCAGCCTGGAACGGTTCGGCGTCTACGACTTCGGCGGCGGGCTCGGGGCGAGGTACACCGGGCAGGATCGCGCGCCGTCGGTCGATGAGTACGCCGGCCGGCTGGTCGCGGCCGCCCGCAAGCACCTGGGTTCGGACATCGAGATCCTGATCGAGCCCGGCCGGTCGATGGTCGCGCGGGCTGGCGTCACGCTCTACCGCGTGCTCACCGTCAAGCGGGCAGGCAAACTGCACGTGGCCGTGGACGGCGGCATGGGCGACAACCTGGAGGCGTCGCTGTACGGCCAGCGGTTCGAGCCGATCGTGGTCGGGCACTGGGACGCCGAGCCGGTGCTCGCCGACCTGGTGGGCAGGCACTGCGAATCGGGCGACGTGATCACCCCGGACGTGCCACTCGCCGACCCGAGGGTGGGCGACCTGGTAGTAGTGCCGGTCACCGGCGCTTACTGCTACACGATGTCGAACAATTACAACGCCGCGCTCCGGCCGCCGGTCATCTACTGCGGCCACGGAAGCGCCAGGGTCGGCGTCCGCCGCGAGACCTTCGCCGACCTGATCGCCCGCGAGGTCCGCTAGCCCGGCGCCGCGAGCCAGTCAGCGGTGCCGCGCGCGGCCGCGGGCTGGCCTGGTCGCTGGCGCGGCGAGTAAACGGCGCGGCGAGTAAACGGCGCATAACGGTGCGCACTTGCCGCAGTGCTCGGCTAAGGTCGGACCTGTCGGGTGGAAAAATCAGACTTCGGGGCTTATCTACGCTTGACACCTGCCAAGACGGGCGGCATGCTGTCCATACTCTGTATGCAGTATAGCTCGTCGACGTGAGATAGCGGGTGGTAGCTCCGTCGAGTAGTCCGTGGGCCGGTCCCTCGCGGATGGTGGGGTGGAAGAGTGGAGCATTCGGATATCTCGGCCGGATCCAGCCGCCGCGACTTCATGAAGCGCGCTGGGCTGCTGGCGATCGCCGCACCGGCTGGCGCCACGGTGCTTGACGCCTGCGCCTCGGTAGCGACCGCCGCAAAGGCGAGCACCATACGGGTCGGCTGGGCGATCGAGCCGGACACCATGAACCCGCTCACGACCTACAGCACGGAAGCGGACGAGGTTCTGCAGCTTGTCTACGACAACCTGATCCATACCGGGCTTGACCTGAAGCCCGAGCCTGGCCTGGCCGCCTCGTGGAGCTACAGCCAGGACGGCAAGTCGATCACTTACCGGCTGCGCAAGGCGAACTGGCACGATGGTAAGCCGTTTACCTCAGCGGACGCAAAATTCACCTTCGAGCTGATCAAGTCCAAGCAGCTCAGCCAGTTTGCCCAGTGGGTCACCAACCTGACCGGGGCTGATGCCACCGACCCGGCCACGCTCGTGCTGCACTTCTCGGCGCCGCAGGCGTTCAACCCCGGCCTCGCCGTGCCGATCATCCCGCAGCACATCTGGCAGTCGATGACGGCCGCCCAGATCCAGAAGTTCGCCAACTCTCATCCCGTCGGCACCGGGCCGTTCCGCTTCGTGAACTGGGTCAAGGGCCAGTCGATCGAGATCAGGCGGAATGAGTCCTGGTGGGGCCAGCGGCCGGCCGCGAAGAAGATCACCTGGATTCTGTTCCAGAACGAGGACGTGATGGCGCAGTCCCTGCGCACGGGGGCGGTGGACATCTGCCCGGAGATACCGCCGACGATCTGGGACGGGCTGGCCGGGGCGCAGGACGTCCGGGCCGTGTCGATGCCGTCGTTCTCGTTCCATCACATCGGCATCAACGTGTCGGATAACCCCAAGTCCGGCGGCAACCCGCTGCTCAAGGACCGTGCCGTCCGCCTGGCGCTCAGCTACGCGGTTGACCGCAAGCAGCTGGTCGACGTGGCCCTGGCCGGTCACGGCATACCTGGCAGCGCGCTGCTGCCGAGCGGATTCGGCGACTGGCACCTGAGCATCCCGCCGGACCAGCAGTTCAACGCGAACCCGGCCAAGGCGCAGGCGGTGCTCGAGGCGGCCGGATACACCCGCAAGTCGAGCGGCGGCGTGCGCATGTCCAAGGACGGCAAGCTGCTCAGCTTCCGGCTGATAGCGATCGAGTCCACCTCGGTGGACGTGGCCGCTGCCCAGCTGTTCAGGGACGCCTGCGCAAAGGTCGGGATCGAGCTTGCCCTGACCACCCTGGACGCCAACTCGCTCGGCTCCACCGTCTACAACTCCCAGGCGCCCAACTGGGACATCTTCGTCTGGGGCTGGGACACCGGGGTGTACGACCCCGACTACCTGCTTGGCGTTCCGCTGTGCAACCAGATCGGCTCGAACAACGACGTCTACTTCTGCAACCGCCGCTATGACGAGCTCTACAACGCCCAGTCGACCGAACTCGACCGGCCGACCAGGCTCGCCCTGGTGCACCAGGCGCAGCAGTTCTACTACAACGACGCCGCCTACATCGTCATGTGGTACCAGGACAAGCTGCAGGGCTACCGGACCGACACCTGGCAGGGCTGGACGGAGGTCAACGGCGGGATCGTACTCAACTTCACCAGGGACAACTACCTGAAGGCGCGGCCGGTCTGATGACCGGCCCGCGATGAGCCGTCTTCGCTACCTTGCCCGCAAGGTAGCCTGGCTGGCCGTCACCTTGTACGGCGTGGTCACCTTCAACTTCTTGCTGTTCCATGTGCTGCCTGGCAACCCGGTTCGGCTGCTGGCCAGGTCCGGCCACCTGACCCCGCAGGCGGTCGCCGACATCACCAGGGTCTACGGGCTCGATCACCCACTCGGCGAGCAGTACCTGATCTACCTGCGCGGGCTGCTGCGCGGCCAGCTCGGCCTCTCCTACACCTACCGGCAGCCGGTCGGCCCGCTGCTCGGCCAGTACCTGGGGAACACGGTGCTGCTGCTCGCCGCGGCGACCCTTCTCACGATCGTGCTCGGGGTGCTGGCCGGGGTGCTGGCCGCCAGCCGGCGCGGCGGCAGGTACGACTCGTCGGCGGTCACCGCCTCGGTGATCGGCTGGGCGCTGCCGACCTTCTGGACCGGGCTGATCCTGGCCTTCGTGCTCGGCGTGTGGCTGCATGCCTTCCCGATCTTCGGGATGCAGACGCCGAACGCCGCCTACACCTCATCGGCCCAGCAGTTCGAGGACATCGCCGCGCACCTGTTCCTGCCGACCCTGACCCTGGTCGTGGTCAACATCGCTCAGTTCGTGCTGATCGCCAGGGCGTCGGTGATCGAGGTCCTGGCCGAGGACTTCATGACCACGGCGGTCGCCAAGGGCCTCCCGCCGCGCCGGATCCTGTGGCAGCACGCGGTGCGGAACGCGATGCTGCCGATCATCACCTCATCGGCACTGCTGATCGGCCTGGTGGTGGCGGGCGCGATCGAGGTGGAGACCGTATTCTCCTGGCCCGGGATGGGCCGGCTCGTCTACAACTCGGTGCTGAACCGCGACTATCCGGTCATCGAAGGAGCCTTTCTGGTCTTCGCGATCGTCGTGCTGCTCGTCAACTTCGCCAGCGACCTGCTCTACCAGGCGCTCGATCCGAGAGTGCGGGAGGCCTGATGGTCAGGCCGGCGGTCGAAGGTGGTTTCGGGCTCGAACCGGTGCCCTTGCTGCCAGGGCCTGGCGGTGCGGCGGGCGCCGAGCTGGAGATGTCGCCGCTGCGCCGGGTCTGGCGGTACGTCGCCGGCGACCCGCTCGGCCGGGCTGGCCTGGCGATGTTCGTCCTCGTGCTGCTCATTGCCGTGGCCGCGCCGCTGATCTTTCCGTTCGACTCCGCCGCGGTGGCCACCGGCTCTGCCGCGCTGCTGCGGGCTCCGTCAGGCGCGCACTGGCTCGGCACCGATGAGCTCGGCCGGGATGTGTTCAGGGAGTTCGGATCCGCGGCGCATGTGTCGCTGCTGGTCGGGCTGGCCGCGACGGCGATCTCGATGGTGCTCGGCGCCAGCATCGGGATCGTCGCAGGCTACTTCGGCCGGTGGGCCGATACGGCCCTGATGCGGATCACCGACTTTTTCCTTGTGCTGCCGCAGCTTCCGCTGGTCATCGCGCTGGCCGCGTTCTTCGGCCAGAACATCGGGATTATCATCCTCGTCATCGGCATGACCGGCTGGCCGGCCACCGCGCGGATCGTCCGCTCCCAGGTGCTCTCCCTGCGAGAACGGCAGTTCGTCACCAGGGTGCGCTCGCTGGGCACCTCCAACCTGCGGATCCTGCGGGTGCACATTCTGCCGAACGTGCTGCCGCTGATCTTCGCCAACACGGTGCTGGTGATCGGCGGCGCGATCCTGGCCGAGGCCACCCTGTCCTTCCTCGGGCTCGGCGACCCGGTCCAGGTGTCCTGGGGGACCATGCTGCATTTCGCCTTCGAGTCCGGCGCGATCGGCCGGGGTGCCTGGTGGTACTTCGTTCCGCCAGGGGCCGGCATCGTCTTGGTGGTGCTCGCGTTCACACTGACCGGGCATGCCATCGACCAGGCGCTCAATCCGCGGCTGCGGGGGTCACGATGAGCGGGCAGCGACGGCCAGGAGACGAGGCCCGCAGGCGGAGGTGGCGGCCGTGAGCCTGCTCGACGTCCGGGATCTGCGGGTGGAGTACGCCACGCCGCGCGGGCCGGTGGTGGCGGTAGACGGGGCCAGCCTCCAGGTGGACACCGGTCAGGTTCTCGGACTCGCAGGGGAGTCCGGCTGCGGCAAGACCACGCTGGCCCTGGCCATACCGCGGCTGCTCGCCAAGGAGGCCACGATCGCCGCCGGCCAGATCAACTTCGGCGGCGATGACCTGCTCGCCAAGACGCAGGAGCAACTCCGAGCGGTGCGCTGGCGCCGGATCGCGTTCATCTTCCAGGGCGCGATGAACTCACTCAACCCGGTGCACACGATCGGGGCGCAGCTGGTCGAGCCGATCAGGGCGCACGAGCCTGAGACCACCAAGGCGCAGGCGCGCGAGCGCGCCGCCGGCCTGCTTGATGCCGTCGGCATCGAGCCCGGCCGGTTCCGCGCCTATCCGCACGAGCTTTCCGGCGGGATGCGGCAGCGCGTGCTGATCGCGATGGCGCTCGCCTGCCGGCCGGAGCTGATCGTCGCCGACGAGCCGGTCACCGCGCTTGACGTGATGACCCAGGCACAGATACTTGAGCTGCTCAGGTCGCTGACCGACCGGCTCGAGCTCGCGCTGATCCTGATCTCACATGACCTGTCGGTGATCGCGGAGATCTGCGACTCGGTCTACGTGATGTACGCGGGCAAGGTCGTCGAGACCGGTCCGACCAGGACCATCTTCGCCCCACCCGACGTCGCGCTCGGGCCGGCTCACCCCTATACGGCGCGGCTGCGGCACGCCTTCCCCGACATCCGGCAGCCCCGCGCGTTCGTGGAGGCGATCGGCGGGCACCCGCCAGATCTGCATGCGCCGCCGCCAGGCTGCCGGTTCGCGCCGCGCTGTGACCTCGCCATCGACCTGTGCCGGTCGGCCGAGCCGCCGCTGCAGCGGGTCGGCCCTGACCACCGGGCGGCCTGCCACCGCAGTGAGCTCGTGCTGGCGAGGACGGCATGACGAACCCGGGCCCGCAGCCCGGAGCAGCGCGGGCAACTGCCGCGGCCGATCCTCGGCGTTCTCCGGCCGCGGCCGAACGCGAGCCGCTGCTGGTGGCCGACGACCTGCGGGTGGAGTACCGGAGCAGGCGCGGGCCCCGCGCCCGGCGGCAGGTCAGGGCCGTCGACGGGGTCAGCTTCACCGTCGGCGGCGGCGAGATCCTGGCCCTGGTGGGGGAGTCAGGCTGCGGCAAGACCTCGATCGTACGCGCGATCGCCCGGCTGGAGCAGACTGCCGGGGGACGGGTCCTGTTCCGCGGCCAGAACGTCACGCACGTGCGGCGGGGCCGACTGCGGCAGCTCCGCCGCGGCATCCAGGTCATCTTCCAGGACCCCTTCGAATCACTGGACCCGAGGCTGACAGCCTTCGACACGGTCGCCGAGCCGCTGCTCGTGCACCGGCTCGGCGGTGACCAGGCGGGCCGCAGGGAACTGGTGCTCGCCGCCCTCGAGCAGGTCGGCTTGCATCCGGCCGGCCAGATCGCCAGGCGCTACCCGCATCAGCTGTCCGGCGGCCAGCGGCAGCGGCTGGTGATCGCCGGGGCCATGGTGCTCGGACCCGACCTGCTGATCGCCGACGAGCCAGTCTCCATGCTGGACGTGTCGCTGCGGGCCGGGGTGCTGCGGGTGATGCTTGACCTCCGCGAGCAGCGTGGCGTGTCGATCCTGTTCGTCACCCATGACCTCTCGCTCGCCTGGGTGGTCGCGGACCGGATCGCGGTGGTCTACCTCGGCAGGATCGTGGAGATCGGCAGCGCGGACGAGGTGATCAGGGCGCCGCTGCACCCCTACACCAGGGCGCTGGTCTCCGTGATACCGGTACCCGAGGCGGGCCAGGGACGGCAGCGGATCCTGCTCCGCGGTGAGGCGCCGTCGGCCAGCAATATCCCGGCTGGCTGCCGGTTCCATCCGCGCTGCCCGCTCTACCGGCGGCTCGAGGAGCCGGATCGGTGCCGCACCGATGACCCGCTGCTGCCAACCGATTCCCGGCCGGCCGAGCAGGGCCACGTGGTGGCCTGTCATTTCCCGAAGGAGGTCCTCTGATGCCGGTTGCCACCGAACAGGTCATCGACCTGCTCAGCGCCATGGTGCGGGTCGAGTCGGTCACCCCGTGGCTGATCCCGACCGGCTCGGGTGAGGGCGAGGTCGCCAGGTTCATCGCGGGCTGGCTGGCAGGCACCGGGGCGGAAATCAACCTGGTGGAGGTAGCGCCGGGCCGGCCGAACGTGCTGGCGCGGCTGCGCGGCACCGGCGGCGGGCCCACGCTGTGCCTGAACGCGCACAGCGACACCGTCGGCTACCAGGGCTGGCCGGCCACGGCGCTGGTGCCGAGGATCGACGGTGACCTGATGTACGGGCTCGGGGCGGCCGATGACAAGGCGGGCTGCGCTGCGGCCATGCTGGTGCTCAGGGCGCTGGCCGAGAGCGGCGCCAGGCTGCGCGGTGACCTGCTCGTCGCCTGCGTGGCCGACGAGGAGGGCATCTCGATCGGCTCCGAGCACCTGGCCGGCCAGGGCGGGATCGACGCGGCAGTCGTGATCGAGCCGCAGCCGCGTACCGATGAGCTGATCGTCGAGCACCAGGGCTTCGGCTGGATCGACGTGACCTGCCATGGCCGGGCCGCGCACGGATCGGCGCCGGAATCGGGCGTTGACGCGATCGTGCACCTCGCCGAGGTGATCACGCGATTGCACCGGCTGGACCGCAGCACCTTCGAGGCCAACCCGTCGCTGATGAACGGCCGCACCGTTTTCCACACCGGGACGATCGTCGGCGGCACGGACTACGCGACCTATCCAAGCCAGGCGAGGCTGGGCATCGAGGTCGGCACCCAGCCCGGGGAGCACCTGTCGGACCGGGTGGCCGAGATCGAGGCGATCTTCGCCGAGGTGGCCGACCAGGAGCCTGGGTTCCGCGGCGAGGTCACGGTCAGGCTGGACCGGGAGCCGTTCGTCGCGCATGGGCACGAGGAGCTGCAGGACATCATGGTCCAGGCCATGATCAGCGTCCTTGGCCACGAGCCGAAGATCGTCGGGATGAACGCCTGGACGGACGCTGCGCTGATGCAGCAGGCCGGGATACCGACGCTGCTGATGGGACCGGCTGGCGGCAACTACCACACGGTCGATGAATGGGTCAGCATCACCGCCGTGGCGCAGCTGTCCGCGATACTTGAGCGGGTAGCGGCCGAGTACCTGGCCTGACCAGCGCGGAGGGAGACGAGGTGCCGGAGGGCGGCGGGCGGCAAGCGACCGTGGCGCGCACGATCGCCGGCGAACTTGATGACGCGCTGTACTACCTGCGGCACGATTGCGTGCCCTGCGCTGAGCGGCACTTCGACCTGGCCAGCCGCCTGGGCGCCACGAGGGAGATGATCGCCGGGGTCTGGCGGCTGGCTGGCGAGCCGCCGGCCGCCACCTAGCCAGATCCTGGCGGTCGCGACCTGGCCGGCGGTCGCGGCGCCGGCCCGATGCCGCGCCAGGCTCAGGACGCCGCGGCGCTCGCCGACTGTGACTGGTCGGCCTTGGCCGACTCCTCCGCGGCCGCGCGCTCCCTGACCAGCTCCTGGCCGCCGTGCCGCAATGCCGCGATGGCCGCGATGATCAGGACGGTCATCGCCACGCTGAAGACGATCACCAGGCCATGGTGGAACGGCCCGGAGATCAGCTGCGGGAAGAACCGCTTGCCGGTGAGCACGGCCGTGTTGTGCGGCGGCAGATGGCTGAGCACGCCGGTCGGCGCCAGCAACTGGTGCACCGGGTTGTAGCCGAGGAACGCGGCGAACAAGCTGCCGACCGGCGGCAGCTGACCGATCTGGTGCGCGATCGGCGCGGGCACGCCCTGGCTGGCCAGGCCCCTGGTAAGCGTGGTGGGCAGCGTCGCCGCCAGGCCGGCGATCATCAGCGAGAAGAAGATCCCGATCGACAGCACGAAGCCCGAGTTGGTGAAGGTAGCCAGCATGCCGGAGGCGGCGCCGCGCTGCCTGGGCGGCACGCTGTTCATGACCGCCGCGGCGTTGGGTGCCGAGAACAGGCCCATGCCGGCCCCTGAGACGAAGATCAGCACGGCGAACGCCGGGTAGCCGAAGTTGGTGGGCAGCAGCAGCAGCCCGCCGAACGAGGCGGCGGACAGCAGCAGCCCGCCCGAGGCGAAGAACCTGGCTCCGTACCGGTCGGACAGCCAGCCGGACAGCGGGCCGGCGATCAGGAACCCGCCGGTCAGCGGGAGCAGGTAGATGCCCGACCACAGCGGCGTGTCGATGAACGAGTAGCCGTGCAGCACCAGCCAGATGCCCTGCAGCCAGATGATCAGCATGAACTGCATGCCGCCGCGGGAGATCGAGGCGAGCAGGGCAGCGGTCGCCCCGGTGGAAAACGACCTGATCTTCATCAGCCGCAGGTCGAACATCGGGGCGTCGACCCGCAATTCTATGAAACAGAACGCGGCAAGCAGCGCAGTGCCGCCGATCAGGCCGGTGAGCACCACCGGGCTGGTCCAGCCCATGGAATGGCCGCCGTAGGGCTGGATGCCGTAGGTGATGCCGGTCAGCAGCCCGATCAGGCCGGCGGCGAAGGTGATGTTGCCGAGCCAGTCAATCTTCGCGGCGGTCCGCGCACCCGCCTCACGAAGGCTGAGGTAGGACCAGATCGCGCCGCCGATGCCGATCGGGACCGAGACGATGAAGACCAGCCGCCAGTTGACCGCGGCCAGGATGCCGCCCAGAATCAGGCCGATGAACTGGCCAGAGATGCCGGCCACCTGATTGATGCCCATGGCCATGCCGCGCTGGTTGAACGGGAACGCGTCCGTCAGGATGGCGGGGGAATTGGCCATCAGCATGGCCCCGCCGATCGCCTGCAGGATCCGCCAGCCGATCAGCCAGATCGCGCCGCCCGGCCCGTGGAACGGGTCGAAAGGGAGCGCGAGCGCACCGGCCGCGAAGATCGCGAACCCGGCGTTGTACATTCGCACCCGCCCGTAGATGTCACCGAGCCGGCCGAGGGTCACAACCAGTACCGCCGAGACGACCAGGTAGCCCATCAGCATCCAGAGCAGGTAGCTGATGTTGCTCGGGGTGAGCGGATTCAGGTCGATGCCGCGGAAGATGGCCGGCAGCGAGATGATCACGATCGACGCGTTGACCGTGGCCGCCAGCATGCCCAGCGTTGTGTTGGACAGCGCCACCCACTTGTAATGCCCTCCGCGCAGTCCCGGCCTGGAGCCGCCTTGGCTGGCTCCTGGTCTGGTGCCGTTCGCCGCGGTGCTGTCCAGTCTTGGATCCGTGCTCGCCAACGCTTGCGCCTCGCTCCTCGGATCGGGCTCGCCGCGGGTCACTGGCTGAACCCTTGAGGTGCCCAATTTATTTCGCGCCGCTAACCGATTTGGCGCCGGTCCCGTTAACCTGGCGTGGCCGGCCTGCCCGTAGCGGTCAGGAGGAAGTGATGCAGTCGCGCGGCGAGCGGCGGAGCGGCGCCGCTAGGCCGCGGCGGCCCTGGCCGTCGCGGGCAGCGACTGGTAGACCGCGAGCGTCTCGCCCGCGACCCGCTCCCATGGGTAACGGGCCCTGGCCCTGGTCGCCGCCGCTATCCCGCATGCCTCGCGGAGCATCGGAGAGGCGAGCAGCTGACGTATCCGCCTGGTCAGCGACTCCGGTTCGGAGGGCTGCACCAGGTACCCGGTGGTGCCGTGGATGACCGCGTCGCGCTGCGCCCCGGCCGGGGCGGCGATGACAGGGACTCCGCATGCCATCGCCTCGATCGCGACCATGGCGAACGGATCGGCACCGGTCGGGCTCAGCACGACGCTCGCCGACCGGATCAGCGCCGGGGCGCCGGCCCTGTCCACCACGCCGGCGAAGGTGAGCTTGTCCCGCAGCCGCAGAGCGCCCGCCAGCTTGATCAGCTCCCGGTAGCCGGGCGTGGAGCGCAGCTGTGACTCGTCAAGGCCGGTGGAGATGATCAGCTCGGCATCGCCGACCCTGGCCAGTGCCTGCAAGGTTGCCGCGATGGCCTGCCGTTGCGCCAGCGGGGCGAACATGAGCAGCCGAGGCCGGCCTGTCTGCGGTGCCTCCTGGTCCTGCGGCCGGAAGGCGGACGTGTCCACGCCGGCCGGCACGATCTTGATCGAGCCGCGCGGCAGCCCGCGGCGCACCAGCGCGGAGACATCCTCTGTGCAGCCGGCCAGCACAGCGGCCGCGCTCCGGCCGATGCCGGTCTCCAGCCTGGCCTGGTCGGCCCGGGTCCGGTCCCGCTGGCCGACCCGCCTGGCCGATCCGAGCGAGGTGAATGTCTGCACCACAGGGATGTCGAGGTCCCGCGCGGCGGCCAGCGCGGCAAGGCCGCCCATCCAGTCCTGCGCGTGGATCACATCGGGCCGGCTGCGCCGCCAGATGGTCTCGAGCCGCCGGGCAAGAGTGCCGATATGCGGCAGCCGGTTCGGGCCAAACGGCTCAGCCGGGCCCGCCTGGATGAGTTCCACGCTGACGTCACCGCCCGCGGCCACCTCGGCCAGCCGTGCCGATCCGCTCCTGAAGCAGATGGACACCTGATGGCCGAGCTCGCCAAGTGCCCTGGCCAGCGGCAGAACACGAGCCGCTGGGTCGCCAGGGTAGGCAGCGGCCCGCGGCTCGGGATGGTCGGACACATGGCCGCCGATCAAGGCGATCTTCATCGAGCATCGGCTCCCTTCGGTGAGCCCGGTCGGGCCAGCCTGCGGTAGGCCCGACCGGGCCAGCCGTTTCGCTTCCCGCCGCATTGTGCGGTAAACGTCGCATGTAGCTCCGCGGGCGTCCGGTCAGCTAGCTCCCGGTGCCCGGCTCTGGCGACTGGCCGCCGACCCGGCTCACGATCTCCGCGGCGAGTTCGCGCAGCTTCATGTTCCGGTTGTTCGATGCCCTGGTCAGCGTGGCGAATGCGGTGTCTGCGTCGCACCGCGACCCGGCCATGACAATGCCGATCGCCTGGTCGATCGCGGCCCGTGAATGCAGCGCGATCCGCAGCTGTGCGACCAGGTCCCTGGCCTTGCAGTACCGGCTCACCAGCACGATCGCGGCCGAAGCCGGGCCGGTGAACAGCGAGAGAAGCTCCTCGTCCAGCTGGCTGAAACCGTCGTCGTCCTGGCTGGCCAGGTTGATCGCCCCCAGCCCGCGGCCGGCCACGCCAAGGCCAGCCGACAGGTAGCTGGACAGGCCGGACTCCTTCGCCAGCGCGGCGAACTCCGGCCAGCGCTGTTCGGCTTCATCATGGCTCCACCGGTTCACCGTCAGGCGCCTGGCGGCATCCATGCAAGGCCCGTCCGACAGCTCGTATTGCCTGCGGTCAAGCTCACGGGTCTGCTCGTCGGTCGCCGCGATCGTGGTCGGCCGGTCCTCGTCGTCGAATACCGTGACGCTGGCGGCGTCGCAGCCTGGTACTGACCGGAGCGCGAGCCTGAGAATGCTGCTCAGGGTGTCCGCCACGGATTCGTTCTCGGTCAGGGCCCCGGCCAGCGCCGTCAGCGATTCCACCAGGTCGAGGTACCGGTCGCCGGGCAGGCAGTCAGAGAGTGAGGCTGGCTGGGCAAAGCTGGCCGGTGGCTCATATGGTTGCCGACTGTGGTTCATGCTCCCTCATCTGCTGTGCTGCGGCAGCCCTCGGCCACCGGGTAAGACCTGCTGCTGCCCGCCACCCGATTGGGTAATCGGTGCCGCGCCAACAGAGCTGATGGCGGGGCTAGAGCGAGGGCTGGCGGGCGCGCAGCGCTGCCCGATGATGCCGGGCCGCCGTCACCGGAATCCCCATGATCGCGGCGACGACATCCCAGGTCAGGTCCACGTTCTCGGTCGCATCGAGCAGGTCAGCCTCAAGCTGGTCCAGACCGGCACGCAGATTGCAGAGCAAGACCAGCCCGGCACCGACGTCCAGTGCGTCGGCCGGGCCCTCGCCGCGGCCGGCGTCATAGATTATGGCCGGGTCAGCTGTCCAGGGTCAACGACGCCTGGGTGCCGGCGCGGGACGGGCCGCCGCCCGTGGCCCGCCCGCGCCGGTGGCTTGGCCGCCCTGGCTAGAGCACCGGCAGCCGATCGAGGAAGCTGCGGTAACGCTTCAGCACGATGCGCAGGCCCTCGGTGTCGGTGCCCTCGTTTTCCCATTCGCTGCGCAACGCGCTTTCCCGCTCCTGGGTGCTGGCGATCAGCGTGCCGATGGCCTGCGCGACGAAGTCGGCCGCCTCGGAGACTGACCGGCGCGGATCGTCGACGAACGACAACTGGATGGACCGCCACCGCTCGTGCCGGTCATCTGGGCCACCAGCCAGCAGGCCGGCGTCATCCGGCCTGCCGTCTTGGGCGGTCGCGTCGGCGGTGGTGCTGGCCGGCCCGGGGGCGTGTTCCGGCGTGCCGTCTTGGGCGGTCGCGTCGGCGGTGGTGCTGGCCGGCCCGGGGGCGTGTTCCGGCGTGCCGTCCTGTGCGGTCGCGTCGGCGGTGGTGCTGGCCGGCCCGGCAGCAGTGCTGGCAGAGCCTGGTTTCATCGCGGCCGGTTCCTGGCCGGCCTGCGAGTCAGTCAGGGTGGCGTCGTCCTCCAGACCGGCGTTGTCCTCCAGGCCGTCGTCTTCCAGACCGGCGTCGTGTTCCAGACCGGCGTCGTCTTCCAGACCAACGTCCTTGACCGCTGGGCGAACTGCTGAGCCCTCTGGCCCGACAGCTGAGCCCGCTGGCCCGACAGCTGAGCCTGCTGGCCCGTCGGCCGTGCTCGCCTTGATTATCACCACGTCGTCAGGGCCGAAGTCCGGCTGCTCGGCGTCCTCGTCGTCGGGTTCCCCGTGGGCCCGTTCCGCCGAGGACTGCCGGTCGTCGGGATCGTTCAGGCCCGCGTCGCTGGCCTGCGCGCCGAAGCTTGGCCACGGCGTATTGAGCGTTCCTGGCGCCTTCGCCGTGCTCTCGGGAACCTGTTCGTTCATGATCTGCTCCCTTTTCTTCGGCAGCCGTCTCCGCGACCGGAAACGGCCGTAGCCGCTGACAGCTGGCGGCTACCCCAGGGCCGCGGGCGCAAACGAAAACCAGCCGGCTGGCCGGTCGGCGGGCCAGGTGGTCGGCGGTGTACCTTTCACCCCGAGGTCGGCCAGGCAGCCGTGGCGGTGCTCGAAGCCGCCGGTACGCCGTCGAACTGCCTGGCAGGCCGCTGTGCTGCGGCTGACCTGGATATCCACCGGCCAGCTCAAGACCCCGCGGCGGGTGCTGAACGAAGCCGGCCAGCCGGCCGCCCGCTGACTGCCTGGGGTACCTGCTGGACGCCGGCTAGTCGGCCGGCCGCCGACTACCTGGGGTACCTGGCGCCCGGCTGGGTCAGCTCGGCGTTGTGCATGCTCGGTACCTGGAGCTGGATATCGCATCCGGCGCTGTCTGACCGGATCTCCAGCCAGTCGCAGATCTGGCTGGCCAGCCACAGCCCGTCGCCGGGTCGCGGCTCAAGCGGTTCGGCGGGGCGCAGGCCGAGGAACGGGTCGCCGACTTCGGCCCTCGGCTGGCGGAAGTGACATACGATCGCGCCGGCCTGTTCCCAGATGCGGACGGTCGGGGACTGCGATCCGGTGCTCCTGAGGTAGCCGCCGACCTCGCCGGCCGCCAGTACCAGCAGGCCGACCCGGTCAGCGGGCAGGCCAAGGGCGCCGGCCTGGCCGGAAACGAACGCCCTGAGGCTGCGCACGTCGCCGTCGGCGAGGTAGCCGGGCGCGGCGGTCGGCGGTTCGGGCAGCGAGGCTGACCGGTGCGCATTGGCGAAGGCCACCGGGTCTGCGTAGTCGGCGCTCGCGGTCAGCTGCATCCCCGCCAGCCAGGCAGGGTGCGTCCGGCCGGCGTCGGCGAGAACCTCAGGCGGCGCGGCGCGGGCGTCGTAGAGGCAGAGCATGCAGATGCCGGTGGCCGAGAGCACGACGTTGAACGCTGATTCCAGCCGAGTCCACGCCGCGATCTCCCTCGCCGTCCGGCCCGCCCACATCTGATCGGACAGGATGCGCACCCTAGCCCCCGGCCGCGCTGCCGCTTGCTGCTTCCAGTACCGGTGAAACCCTGCGACGCGCTGCGGCGGGCGGCGGCCGAAGAATGCTGACTCCGCGTAGTCCACCTCCGTCGCCGCGGTCCCCAGTGCCGCGCTGAGCAGTTCGATGTTCGCCGAGGTGGTCACGGCGAGCACGGGCTCGCCGTCGGCCAGGCCGTCGGTGATGAAGGGCGTGGCCGCTCGGAGGAACTCCTGGTCGGATTCGTAGCCGCAGGCCACGTGCTGGTATTGGGGCACGAGCTGGTTCATCGGCTGGCGCCTCCGCCCATGGGCCCGTCCATCCCGCCGCCGGCCCGCGCCTTGGCATCGCCGGCTCCCTCGGCGAGGACCAGGCCAGGCACGCTGTCCCAGCCGAGTATCCGCAGCACGGCCCTGAGCTCATCGGGGATCGCATGCAAGGTGACCTGCCTCCCTCCCCGGCCGCCCGGCAGGCCCGAGGTTGGCTGGCCCGACGCCGGCTGGTCCGAGGCTGGCTGGCCTGATGCCGGCTGGCCCGGAGCTGCCTGGCCTGATGCTGGCTGGCCCGGAGCTGCCTGGCCTGGCGCTGGCTGGCCTGATGCCGGCTGGCCTGATGCCGGCTGGCCCGATGCCGGCTGGCCCGACGCCGACCGGTCGCGGCGGTCACTGGAAGCCCCTAGACGGCCGCCGTTGCGGCCCATCGTGACGCCGATGATGGCGCGCAGCCCGGCGAGATCGCAGTAGGTAACCGCCGACATGTTGACGTGCACCTCGTCGCCCGGCCAGTCAGAGGTCGCCGCCAGCGCGCTGACGAGCTCCTCGTAACTGGACTCGTCGATGTCGCCGGCGATGGCCAGGCCGGGCGGACTGGCAGTCTGGGTGATCCGCAGCGCCCCGTCGGCGGCCGCCGGATTGCTGGCTGTCATCGCGGATCGGTACCCCTTTGCGTCAGCCGGCCAGCAGCACGGCCGTCGGGCCGTGTTTCCGGCGCGGCCATGGCCGGATTGCCCGCATAGCCGTGCATGACAGGCTAGCCAGCAGCGCTGCCGGGCGTCCGCGCACTGCTGCGACTGGGCCGCCCGGATCGTGGCCGCTTTCCATGATCACCCGGTTCTCTCAGTCCTCTCCGCTGACAGAACCGTGTGATCATCGTCTTGGTCTCCCGGCACCGGCCTGAGCCCTCCGGAATCGGCCTCTGAGCTGGCTGTTTGTCAAATCGTTATGAACATGAGAGTCTTTCCCCATGGAAACACTTTCTAGAGAGAAAGTATCCCGAGAGCGCGGCAGCCGAGCGCTCTCCGCGGTGCCCGACCGAGACCGGCAGGATCTTGGCGAGCTTGACGACCGGGAGCTGCTTCACATCGTCCGGTCGCAGCCACGCGGCAGCATGCGCCGGGCGCAGGCCTGCGAGCTGCTGGTGCTCCGTCATCGCAACCTGGTCCGCGCCTGCGTGCAGCGGTACCGGCACAGCCCTGAGCCGGCCGAGGACCTCATGCAGGTAGGCTACGTCGGCCTGCTCAAGGCGATCAACAACTTCGATCCCGCCGTTGGCGGAAGTCTCGCCGCCTATGCGCAGCCTTGCGTGGCGGGTGAAATCAAACGGCACTTCAGGGACAAGCGCTGGCACGTACATGTCGAGCGGGCGCTGCAGGAACGGGTACTCGCGATCCGGGAGGCCACCGGCCAGCTCACCCAGCAGCTCGGCCGGACGCCGGACGAGACTGACCTGTGCCAGCATCTCGGCACGACCAGCGAGCAACTGCGGGCCGCGAGGTGTGCCGAGCAGGTCTTCCAGCCGTTCTCCCTGGACGCGCCGCTCGGCGACCGGCCGGACTCCGCCAGGCTGGCTGATGTGCTCGGCGACGAGGACCCGGCGGTGGAGCACACACTGAACATGCAAGCCATCGCGGCGCACTGGGACGAGCTGCCCAGGCGCGAGCAGCGCATCCTGCTGATGCGCTTCCACGGTGACATGACGCAGGCGGAGATCGGCCAGCAGCTCGGCATCTCGCAGATGCACGTGTCCCGCCTGCTCGCGCATGCGCTCGGTCACCTGCGCTGGCGGCTGGTGGAACAGCCAGGGTGGGATGCCGGCCATCCTGCGATCCGGCTAGCATCCTGACTCGCGCTGCCCGCGGGGGACACCGGTACCGGCCGGCCGGCTACCCCGCGGGCGGCGGGCTCAGCCCCGTGCTCTGGCCGATGCGGCGAAGCGGCCGCTCAGCTGGCGTCCAGGCGGCGGAAGGTGACCTCGCGCAGCAGCAGGCGCAGGGCAGCGGCCGCCGGGATCGCCACCAGCGCGCCGATCACCCCCATCAGCGCCCCGCCCACGAGCACGGCTACGACCGAGACAACGGCAGGCACCTTGACGGTCCTGCCCATGATCCTTGGCACCAGCAGGTAGTCCTCGGCCAGCCGGTAGACCACGTAGAAACCCAGGGTGGCGAGCGCGACAGGCAATGACACGGTCAGCGCCACCAACGAGACGATGGCGCCGCCGATCGTGGAGCCAATGACCGGGATCATGTCAAGCAGGGCCACAAGCAGGCCGAGCAGCACCGGATAGGGAATGCCGAAGGCCAGCATCCAGATGTATGTGCCCAGGCCGGCGATCACCGAGGTCAGGAAATTGCCCATCACGTATCCGCCGACCTTGGTGAAGATCTCGTCCCCGATCAGGATCACCCGAGGCCGGCGCGATCGCGGCGCCAGCCGGTAGACGAACAGTCTGATCCGCGGCATGCCGAACAGGAAATAGACGGTCAGCACCGAGACGATTAGCAGCGAGGAGGCGGCGCTGAGCACCAGCGCGCCAGCACCAAGAACCCCGCCGATGAGCTGCGCGCTCTTGGCGGACAGCAGCTGGGAGATCCGCTGCTGGATATGAAAGCGCGCATCCAGCTTGCCGAGCTGCGAGTTGTGGTCGCGTATCGACTGGATGTAGTGCGGCAGTTCGTGCACAAGGGCGGCAGCCTGCTGGCTGAGCGGCGGGATGGCAGCGGCCAGGAAGCCGGCGACCACGCCGACCGCGACCAGCAAGATGACGCAGACCGCCGCCCACCGCGGGACCCGGCGCCTGGTCAGCCAGTTCACCGCGGGATCCAGGCCGGCCGCGATGAACAGCGCCAGGCCGATCAGCACGAGCACCGACCTGGCCCGGATCGCTAGCTCGGCCAGCCCGTAGGTCACCGCCACCCCGGCGGCCGCCGCCATGCCGACGAAGAACGGCGAGCGCCGGTCCACCGGGCGCCCCGGCCGCCCGAGGCCGCCGGTCTGCTCAGCGAGCATGGCTGCTTCCCGCACCGCCTGCCTCATCTGGTCGTCGTGACCGGCCGGCCCGCCGGTCTCCTCAGCGAGCATGGCTGCTTCCCGCACCGCCTGCCTCATCTGGTCGTCATGCACGGCCGGCCCGTCTTTCTCGGCCGGCCCAGCGGCGCTAGCTTGGCCGCCGGTCCCGGCCGTGCCGCCGGTCCCGGCCGTGCCGCCGGCCTCGGGCCGCGCCATGTCCAGATCCTCGGTTGCGGCGTCCGCACGGGCTTGCTGCGAACCGGTCATCAGGCAACCCCCAATGCGGGCTCATGCCGTGCGGGCGCACGCCACGCCGGGCACCCGCTTGGTCCGGTGGCGTGCTCGAGATGAGCGATCAACTGCGGCATCAGCGATCAGCAGCTCCGGCCGCGTCAGCCGGTGCCGTAGCCGGCCATGAACAGCGCGAGGCAGGCCAGCGGGAGGCTGGTGACCGAGAAAATCGCGTCGGTAGCGAGGCCGGCCGCGTGAAGGACGCGTGAAGGATCAGCGCGACGATGAATAAGACCGCGGCGATGATTGCGAGCACGGTTACCCGTCCTTTCCATGGACGTGAGGCAAGGGCCCGAACGCCCGGCAAGCTGCCGGTGGTCGTCCTTGCTGCCCGCAAGGGCCGACTTCACACATGGTCACAGCGGGCCCGCCGCGGCCTGGTTCGCCACCAATTGCTGGCCTCGTTTGCCACCAATGAACGAGGGCAGTTGGGGGTGACCCGGAGGAAGGACCTGCAGATGCTGAGTGGAACAGCGCACCGCGGAACGCGCCGGGCGCAGACGTCAGCACGCCGCGCGGCCCGGTCACGCGCTCTCAAAGCCCTCGGCCGGGCCGGCCTGGCCGCCAGGGGCGTCATGTACATCCTGGTCGGCTGGATCGCGCTCCAGATCGCCTTCGGCCATGCCGCCCATCAAGCGAACAACCGGGGCGCGGTGCGGACGGTGGCGGCAACGCCGGTCGGCGCGGCCCTGGTCTGGCTGATCGCCATCGGCCTGCTCAGCCTGGCGCTCTGGCGGCTGAGCCAAGTGGTGTACGGCGCCCCTGGCCCCGGCGGCAGGAAGGCGAGCACGCGCCTGATCAATGCGATCAAGGTCGCGGTCTACGGATTCCTCGGATACAGCACGCTGCAGTTCGCGCTCGGCGGCAGTGCTCCCAAGTCGAACAACAAGCAGTCGGTCGACTTTACCGCGGCGCTCATGCGGCATCCCGGCGGCGAGCTCGTGGTGGTGGTCGCCGGCCTAGTGCTCGTCGGGGCGGGGATCTACCTGGTCTACGGCGCGTGGAAGCGCACCTTCGCGTCCGAGCTGAGGTTCGGCCAGGCCAGTCCGGCGGTTCGACGGTGGGTCGTGCGGCTCGGCGTCGTCGGCGGCGTCGTGCGTGGCGCGGTCTTCGCCGCGGTCGGGGTCTTCTTGGTGATCGCCGGCGTGCACGCCAAGCCGCATCAGGCCAAGGGCCTGGACTCCACGCTGCGTACCTTCGCGCATACGCCGCTCGGGCCATGGCTGCTTGTCGTTGTCGCCATCGGTTTGGTCATCTTCGGTGTGTATTCCTGCTGCGAGGCGCGCTGGCGGCAGGTCTAGCCGCGCCGTCCGCTCCGCGGACGAGCCAGGCAGCCAGCCCGATGACCCGCGCGGGTGCGGCCAGCAGCAGTGCTCCATAGCAGGGCCGCACCGCGGCGGGTGCCGCTGACCCGCTCACCTGCGCCGTGCCCGCTGGCCGGCCTGGCTTCGCGGCCCGGTCACTTGCGCCGTGCCCGCCGCCCGGTCGGCCTGGCCTCGCGGCCGGCCACCCGGGCGACCGCCCGGCGGCCGGCGGCCAGGCACGCCGTCGCAGCCGTGCTCGCGGCGAGGCCGGCAGTCAGCCTCAGGTGTTGTGACATCCAGAGCTGGGCGCTGCGATCGTGTGACCGGTCGCTGAAAATGCCGCGCGCGCCGTAGTCCCGTTCGCCTGGCCCGTCGGCAGGCTGCCAGAGATTGTCCGGCCGGTCAGGATCGGCGTCGCTGTCCGTCTGCTGCGAGTCGTAGCCGGTCCTGGCCAGATAGACGTCAAGCAAAGCGGGTGCCAGCCTGTTCGCCAGTATGGTGGCCGTCGTGCTGCCGCCCACCAAGTACTGCTTGCGGCGCGGGTGATCGGCGGCGTGAAGCACGCCGCGCGCGGCGACCTCCGGTGAGTAGATCGGCGGCACCGGCCGCGGATGACGTGGCATCCGCGACCGCACCCAGGAGAACTGCGGCGTGTTCACCGCGGGCATCTGCACCACCGTGATGCGGACGTTCGAGCGGTCGTGCAGCAGCTCGCAGCGCAGCGATGAAGTGAATCCGTTGATCGCGTGCTTGGCTCCGCAATAGGCCGACTGCAGCGGGATGCTGCGCGCCCCCAGAGCCGACCCGACCTGGACGATCGTGCCGTGATCGCGTGGTTTCATCCGCGCCAGCGCGGCCATCGTGCCGTGCACGAAACCTAGGTAGCTGACCTCGGTGACGCGCCGGAACTCTTCCGGGGGGATCTCGGCGAACGGGGAGAACACCGACGTGAACGCGACGTTGATCCAGACATCGATCGGCCCGAAGAACTCCTCTACCTGCCGGGCGGCGTTCTCCACCTGGCCGAAGTCGGCGACGTCGGTGCTGATGGCCAGCGCCTTGCCGCCGCCGTCCACCACGTCGCAGACGGTGCCGTCCAGGCCGGCCTGGCCGCGAGCGATCAGGCCCACGTTCGCCCGCCGTGCGCCGTACAGCCGCGCGGTCGCGCGGCCGATCCCGGCGCTGGCCCCGGTGATTACCACTGTCTGCGTCATTGCCGTTCCTTCCCCTCCCAGGGCGTCGCGAGGCGCGCGGAACACTCGAGCAGCAGCGTGTGCACGAACGCCTGGGGCAGGTTGCCGCGCAGCTGCCGCTGCGCGACGTCGTATTCCTCGGAGTAAAGGCCTGGTGACCCGCAGGCTGCCCTGTTCCGCTCGAATCACCGGGTCGCCTCGATCTCCATGCCTTGCTGATGCAGGCCGAGCGCCATCATGAAGCCGCACGGCAGGAATGCGGCGGGAAATCAAGTGCCCAGTCCTGGCCGTGACTGCGCACGCTGCCCCGCCTCCAACTGCGAGTCGCCGCTTGGCCGGTACACGGCGGGACCTGATCGCCGCCGCTGCCCGGGCTGCGTTCGCGCGCCCGCTGACGCCGGCCGCCGGTCCAGCTACCCGGCTGCCGACGGTCTATGCAGCCGCCGCAAGTACCTGGCCGCACCGTTTGAATCCCGGCATGCGGGTAGCTGGATAGCTGGCCGGTTATTGCCTGGCCGCCGGATGAGCTAACGGCGCATAGCCGTTTCCTGGAGGTAATGACGTATGCGTCTCGTATCAGTTGTGCTCGTGCTGTGGCTTATCGTGGGAGCCGTTGCCGCTGGTCAGCGGCACTATTTCAACAACGCAGATCCGAACTGCTCCCGAGTGGGAAACATTACGATCACCATACTCGCCGGCCCGCTGAATTACCTCGGCGTGAACCCGAAGGTCGAATGCCACGTCCCGCACCCGAGCAAGTGACATAGTGCCCGCCCGCCGCGCGGCCACGATCGGAGTGGCCGGCGGCGGGCGGCGCATTCTTGCCGTGCTCAGCTCTCCAGGTACTCGTCAACTACCTGCGTCTGGGCCTCCGCCGCGGCGGAGGACGCCGGGGACGCGGCTTCCATGGGCGCCGTCGAGGCCGCCGGGCCAGGCGCGGCGGCTGTGCTCGCCGTGCCATTGCGTGCCCGGGCCGGGCCGTTGCCCCGGCTGAGCTGGTACCTGGGATAGCGGCTGGTGCGCCTGCCGATGACCCGGCCCCCCGGGTCAGGCCGCACGATGATCCTGCGATGCAGCCAGCCGTTGCCGCGACCGGGCATGATCAAGCCGGCCGCCCCGGTGGCCATGACGACCAGACCGGCGACCTGGACGTTCAAGAACTGAGGATGCCCGGTGATGGCAAAGGTAAGAATGGCGCCGATAGCCAGCAGTGTCAGGCAGGTGGCGGTTCTCATTGGCCGTGCTCCCATCGGGGTTCGGGGCTGAAGGTATGGTTCATAGCTGCGTCTGCCTCGTCATTGAGGACGGCGTGCCGCCGTTGGCGTCGACCCGGCCCAGCGCGACGTCCACCGCAGAGATCGCGGTCGCCGCTGGCGCGTCGGTCGGGATCACATAGCTTGCGGCGGCGACATCCTCCACCACCGGATCAGAGGTGATCATCCTCGCTCCCGCACGGTAGCTGACCCCTGTCCTCTACCGGGACGCGATGTTCTCAAACACGGCAGGCCTGGCGGGGCGCTCACCCGCCGCTAATCGGCACCCAGGCCCGGCTGCCGCAGAGGCCAGGCCGGGCGCAGAGGTGAGGCCGGGCAGGTTCAGAAGGCGCGGGCGCGCCGCATGGCGGGCGGCCGCCCGTCCGGGTCGTAAACCACGCGGTAGGGCAGGTACGCCCAGGCACGGGTCCAGGCGGACAGCCGCGGCGGCGGATACGACCTGAGCTGCCCTGGCGGTCTCGCACCCCGCCGGCCGCTGGCGTGCCAGCCGTCAAGCGCCGCGGCCGACCTGCGGAACGCCTCGAACATCGCCGGGCCGCTGAGGCTCGCGGTGCCGATGCCGCCGCCGAGGTGCTCACGCGCCAGGGCGAGCCGCAGCTGGCCGGCGAAAGTGCCGGTGCCGGTCACCGGGCCGTCCGCCGCGCCGGAACCGGCCGCTCCGGCCGCGGTGTGGCCGGCGGCTGTCTCGCGGCAGTCCATGATCGCGCAGCTCAGTTCCGAGTCATGAGTCCATGACCGCCGGTTGAAGTTGTCCGAGCCGACGATCGCCCAGGTATCATCCACGACGCAGACCTTGGCGTGCACGTAGACCGGCGTGCCCGCGGCGTTCTCTGGGCTGTACACGGCGACCCGGTCACCGCCGGCGGCCTGCAGCAGGTCAAGCGCCTGTTCCCGGCCGATCAGGTTCGGCGGCATCGACAGCCTGCCGTCCTGGTCGGGGAACCTGGGGATCACGGCGACCAGGTGCAGGTCCTGGTGCGCCCGCAGCGTGCCGGCGAGCACCTGGGCGATCTGGGCCGACCACAGGTACTGGTCCTCGAGGTAGATCAGCGACCGGGCGCGCGGCAGTGCCTTGAGGTAGGCGCGCGCGATGCTCCGCTCGCCGCGGGGCGCGAAGTCGTAGCCCGCCCAGCGGTACGGATAGGTGCGCAGCTGCTGGACCGCGTGGGTGCCGCACGGCAGCGGGTCTGGAGCCTGCGGCGGCAGCGGCGACGGGTGCCGGTCAAGCCCGGTGGTCAGGTCGCGCAGCCAGTGCAAGGGGTTCCTGGACAGCGGCGCTGGGTCCTCCCAGCGCTCGCGGAATACGGTCTCCACGTCCCCGACCGCCGGGCCCCTGATCATGGCCTGCAGGTCATGCCAGGGCGGCCGTTCGCCGTAGACGGCGGCCATCGGCTGCGGCTGCGGGTCGCCGCGGTGGCTCTCGTCGTCACGGCGGCTGTGGCACAGGTCGATTCCCCCGACAAATGCCACGTCACGCTCCGGGCGGCTGGCGTGCCGCAGGACCACAAGCTTCATGTGGTGCGAGCCGCCCGGCCTGACCCGCATGTCCAGCGGGCACTGGCCGCCCGCCGCCTCGATGTCCTCGCCCAGATGCCGGTTCTCCCGCTCGCTGAACGCCAGCCGGTCCATGTGCGAGCGCCAGATCAGCCCGCCGACGTGTACCCCTCTCCTGGCGGCGGAGCAGAAGACATCGGCGACCCCGGTGCCAGGCCCGTCCAGCCGCTGGTCGGGATCACCGCGCCAGTCAGTGAACAGCAGCAGGTCGCCGCGCTCCATCGCGCGGACCCGGCTGAGCAGCTCGGCGAAGTAGGTCGCGCCGTGCATCAGCGGCCGGACCTCGTTGCCGGTCGTCCACGCCAGGCCGCGCGGATGGCGTGAGTCAAGCCGGGTCGCCGGATTGCCCCGTTCTGGCGCTGTCAGGAACCACTCATCAAGTCGCACGCCGGGGCCACTACCCGCAAGCCAGCCAGCGAACCAGCGCCGATGTTTGGCCTCGCCGCTGGCGGATAGCTGGGACCCGCGCCCTGAACCCGCATGGCGGCCTTCGCCGAGGCGAACGGCGCGTTTGGCCGGAAGGTGAGTTCCGCGGCGAATATTCGCGATACGGTCAGTGAGATGTTCAGCCACCCTGGCCCCTCCTTGCTCGACGTGGACGTCAACCCGGACGAGCAGCCGCTGCCTGGCAAGATCGAGTATCAGCAGGCGAAGAAGTTCGCCGAGGCGTTCCTGCGCGGACAGCCGCGCAGGGCGACGATCGCCACCACCTTGTTCCGCGACAAGATCGACCAGCTGAAATCATGAGCCGCGCGGTGCCGTGACCCGGCAAGCAGACGCAGTCGGCCAGGGCAGCGGCCCGCCCGCCCAGGCCGACGAAGAGATGCCGGGCGGGCCGGGCACCAGCGCGGTGGCGGCCGGGCCGTGGATCGCGACCTACCGCCTGCAACTGCAGCCAGGTTTCGGCTTCGACGAGGCGGCCGCGGTCATCGGCTATCTGGCCGAGCTTGGCGTCAGCCACGTCTACCTGTCGCCGTGCCTGCAGGCGGCCCAGGGCAGCACCTCAGGCTATGACGTGACCGATCACTCGCGGCTGAATGAGGCGCTCGGCGGCGCTGACGCCTATGGCCGCCTGACCAGGCGGCTGACCGAGGCGGGGCTAGGGCAGCTGCTCGACATCGTGCCCAACCACATGGCGCTGGCCGGCCGGGCCAACGCCTGGTGGTGGGACGTCCTGGAGAACGGGCCGTCAAGCCGCTACGCGGGCTACTTCGACATCGACTGGGACCCGCCCGAGCGCAAGCTCACCGCTACCGTGCTGATGCCGGTACTCGGTGACCGGTACGGCAGGGTGCTCGAGGCGGGGGAGCTGACGGTTCAGCGGGAAGGCGGCTCGCTGATCGTGCGCTATCACGACCACGAGGCCCCGCTGTCCCCGCGGACCCTTGACGACCTGGTGTCCCGCGCCGCCGACCGGGCGGGATCGGCCGAGCTGAAGCAGCTCGCCGCTGACCTGGCTGACCTGCCGCACGCGATACTGACCGATCCTGCGGCCGTGGCCGAGCGGCACCGCGGGGTCAGCGAGCTGCGCGCGCGGCTGGCCTGGCTGTGCCAGGAGAACAAGGCCCTGGCGTCGGCGATCGACATCGAGATCATGGAACTGAACGGTGATCCCGACGCGCTCGACGACCTGCTCGGGCGGCAGAACTTCCGGCTTGCCTACTGGGGAACCGCGGCGGAAGAGCTTTCCTACCGGCGGTTCTTCAACATCGAGCACCTGGCCGGGCTGCGGGTCGAGGATCGCGCCGTCTTCGACGACACCCACGGGCTGACCCTCGCGCTGGTCGCCGATGGCACGGTTCACGGGCTGCGGGTGGACCACGTGGACGGCCTCGCCGACCCGCAGGGCTACCTGGAACGGCTGCGCGCCGCCGCCCCTGGCGCGCGCATCGTGGTGGAGAAGGTGCTCGACGCCGACGAGCAGCTGCCCGCGTCCTGGCCGGTTCAGGGAACGACCGGTTATGACTTCCTGAACCGGGTGACCAGGCTGTTCGTCGACGCCGAGGGTGCCGCGGCGATGCAGCGCGGTTACGAGCGCTTCACCGGGCTGCGGCAGCGGTACGCCGAGCTGGCCAGGGCGGCCAGGCTCCAGGTGGCGGGCACCGACCTGGCCGCCGAGGCGGAGCGGCTGACCGGGCTGCTGGCCGGCATCTGCGAGGGGCACCGCAGGCAGCGTGACTACACCCGCAGGGAACTGCGGGACGCGCTGACCGAGCTGCTCGCCGCTTTCGGCGTCTACCGGGTGTACCCGCGGCCCGGGCACGCGGTCACGCTCGCCGACTCGGCCAGGGTGGCCACCGCCGTCGCGACGGCCAGGCAACGCCGTCCTGACCTGGACGCCGAGCTGGTCGGGTTCCTCGGTGAACTGCTCGTGCTGCGTCACGCCGGCGCTGCGGAAGCCGAGTTCGCCGTGCGCTTCGCGCAGCTCAGCGGGCCGGTGATGGCCAAGGGCGTGGAGGACACCGCGTTCTACCGCTACCACCCGCTCAGCTGCCTCAACGAGGTGGGCGGCGATCCTGGCGGGGCCGGCCGCTCGGTCCAGGACTTCCACGGGGCGATGGCCGATACCTGGCGGCTCTGGCCGGAGGCGATGCTCACCCTGTCCACCCACGACACCAAGCGCAGCAGCGATGTCCGGGCCAGGATCAGCGTGCTTTCCGAGCTGCCGCAGGCGTGGGAGCGGACGATCGGCCGCTGGGCCGGGCGCAACGCCAGGCACAAGAAGAACGGCTGGCCGGATCGCAACGCGGAGTACCTGCTGTATCAGACGCTGGTCGGCGCCTGGCCGATCGGCGCGAACCGGGCCAGGTCCTTCATGGCGAAGGCGGCCAGGGAAGCGAAGGTGCACACCTCGTGGGCGGACATGCGGGCCGATTACGAGGCGGCGCTCGACGCGTTCGTGGTTGCCGCGCTGACCGACCGGGGCTTCGTGGCCGACCTGGAGGACTTCCTGGCCGAGCACCGGATCGTTGAGCGCGGGCGCGCCAACTCGGTGGCGCAGATGGCACTGCTGCTGACCTGCCCGGGCATGCCTGACCTGTACCAGGGCACCGAGCTTTGGGACCTGTCCCTGGTCGACCCGGACAACCGGCGGCTGGTGGACTACGTGGCCCGCAGGGGGCTGCTCGCCTACCTCGACAACGCCGACCCCGAGCGTGCCCTGGCGCTGGCCGACGATGGCGCACCCAAGCTCTGGCTCATCCACCGGCTGCTGCGGCACCGCCGCGAGCATCCGGCCAGCTACGGCCCTGGCTCTGGCTACCAGCCGCTGGCCGTCCACGGGCGCAGGGCCGACCACGCGGTGGCCTTCGCGCGCACCGGCGGCCTCGCCGTCGTCGTGCCCAGACTGCTCGGCGGCCTCGCCAGCGGCTGGGACGGAACCACCATCAAGCTTCCCGCCGGGCGCTGGGTCAGCGTGCTCACCGGCGAATCGACAGATGGCGGCGAGGTGAGCGTAGCGGCACTGCTTCGGCGATTCCCGGTCGCGGTCCTGGGCAGGGAATAGCAATGCGGGAGTTCCGAGTCTGGGCGCCCACGCCGCGCAGCGTCGAACTGGTGCTCGCTGGTGCTCGCCTGCCGATGCTCTGCGACCAGCAAGGCTGGTGGAGCCGCACGGTCGACGAGGCCGGCCGTGGCACTGACTACGCCTTCAGCCTGGACGGCGGGCCGCCGCGAGCCGATCCCAGGTCAGCGCACCAGCCCTACGGCGTCGACGGGCCGTCCCGGCTCGTCGATCATGACGCCTTCGGGTGGTCAGACGGCCGCTGGCCGGGCGCCCCGCTGGCCGGATCGGTCATCTACGAACTGCATGTCGGCACCTTTTCCTGCGAAGGCACCTTCGCGGCGGCGGTGGAACATCTCGGCCACCTGGCCGACCTGGGCGTGAACATGATCGAGCTGCTCCCTGTCGCTGAGTTCGGCGGCAGCAGGGGCTGGGGCTACGACGGCGTCAGCCTGTTCGCGCCGCACCATCGCTACGGCGGCCCCGACGGGCTCAAGACGCTGATCGACGCCGCGCATGCCAGCGGGCTCGGCGTGATCGCCGACGTCGTCTACAACCACCTCGGCCCGGTCGGGAACTACCTGCGCGAGTTCGGCCCGTACTTCGCCTCCGGGCACCAGACCATCTGGGGTGCCGCGATCAACTTCGACGGGCCGGGCAGCGCCGAGGTTCGTCGCTTCGTGATCGGCAACGCGCTGATGTGGCTGCGCGATTACCACTGTGACGGGCTCCGCCTTGACGCGGTGCACGCGATCGCCGATGACTCAGGCCGCCCCATCCTGGCCGAGCTCACCGCCGAGGTGAGGTCGCTGGCCAGGCAGTCGGGGCGGCCGCTATTCGTGATCGCGGAGAGCGACCTCAACGACCCCCGGCTGGTCCGCCCGCCGGCGGAAGGAGGGTACGGCCTGGACTCCTGCTGGGCGGACGAATGGCATCACGCGGTGCACGCCACATTGACCGGGGAGCGAACCGGCTACTACCAGGACTTCGGGCCGATGCCGCTGCTCGCCAAGGCGCTCCGCCAGGCCTGGGTCTACGACGGCTGCTATTCGCCGTACCGCAAGCGGGTGCACGGCCAGTCGCCGGCCGGGCTGAACGGGACGCAGTTCGTCGTCTGCACCCAGAACCACGACCAGATCGGCAACCGCGCCGCCGGGGAACGATCCGCCGCGCTGATGACCGCCGGTCGGCTGCGGATCGCCGCCGCGCTGCTGCTGACCTCGCCGTTCACCCCGCTGCTATTCCAGGGCGAGGAGTGGGGGGCGAGCGCGCCGTTCCCGTACTTCACCGATCACGCCGATCCCGATCTCGGCCTGGCCGTCACGACCGGCAGGCAGCGCGAGTTCGCCGCCTTCGGCTGGGATCCGGCCGACGTGCCCGACCCGCAAGACCTGGCCACCTTCGAATCCGCCAGGCTGGACTGGGCCGAGCCGGCCAAGGAAGTCCACCGCGACCTCCTGGACTGGTACCGGGAGCTGATCCGGCTGCGGCGGGAGGTTGGCTCGCTGGCCGACCCGCGGCTTGACCGGGTCGGGGTGCGCTGCGATCAGCGGGCTGGCTGGCTTGTCATGCGCCGCGGCGAGGTTGCGGTGGCAGCCAATCTCGGCGCGGCCAGCTGGACGTTCCCTGCTGGCCAGCAGGCCACGGCGCTCGCGGTCTCCGACCAGCGGGTGCGGCGGGTCACCGGCGGTGTCGAGCTGCCGCCGGACACGGTCGCGATCATGCTGATGCGGGGTGAGCACGATGGGCCGTGAGCAGCTCAGGGCGCCAGGCGATGGCCGTCAGCTGGACGTGGGCGGCGCGGAGGCCGGCCTGACCGTGCTGCTTGGGGCGTGCGAGCGAGCGGTGGAGGAGATCGGATCGACCGTGCCGCCGGTCCAGCTTCGGGCGCTGCTTGTGGTGGACCGGGCCAGGCGGCTGAACCTGAGCGGGCTGGCCAGAGCGCTCGGCGCGTCGGCGTCGGCGACGAGCAGGCTGACCGACAGGATGCAGGCCGGCGGGCTGCTGAGAAGGGATCGGGCGGCGCTGAGCAGGCGCGAGATCATGCTGGTCCCGACCGAGACTGGCAGGCGGCTGGCCGAGTGGGTGCGCAGCCAGCGGCGGGCCGCGCTGACCGGCGTGCTGGCCGGGATGAGCCCGGATGGCGGCGCCGCGCTGGCATGCGGGCTGAGCGAACTCGCCGCCCGCCGCGCCCGGTCTGGCGCCCGCAGGCCAGATGAGCGATGAGCCGGTTCATTGCGGCGGTCAGCCAGATCGACGAGTTCTCTGCGTCGGTAGTGCGGCTGCCCTGCCGCTGAGCTGTGCCGCATGCTGCTGATCAGCTGGCGGCGCGAGCAGCTCGGCGACGAGCACCCGGTAGTGCACCATCGCCTGGCGCATGTCCAGCATGGGCGCCATTCCGGCACCGACGTGGTCGGCCAGCTCGCAGGCCGCGCGGAAGTGACCGAGCAGGCTCGCGTGCTGCACCGACAGGTCTGAGATCACCTGCTCGCGATGCATCAGCGGGTACCCTCGGCCGGCCAGGATGGCGCAGACCAGGTACTGGGCGTCCATCACCGCGTGATCGGGCACGTCGGCGAACTTCTCAAGCACCGCGGCCCAGGCGGCCGCATAGCGCCGCCGCTGCCACGGCGTGAGCGGCCGGATGCCCAGCTCGCTGACGTGCCGCTGGCGCATGATCAGCTCTGACTCCGCGATCCTCTTGCTTTGGCGGTCGTCCACCAGACGGTGGTACTCGGCGCCGAAACGCTGCCTGAGCTGCCGCCTGCGAGAATGCCTGCGCACGGCGGCCACGGCCGCGGCCAGCGCGATAACACCGATGACGATCATGATTAAGGCGAACATCCCGGCACTTCCCGATGTGCGTGCATCGCTGACGGTGTGCGGACTTCCCGTCAGGCGAGATCGCAAACAGCGCAGATCTGGCTGGCCGGCCCGCCAGAGCGGCTACGGCATGACACCGCCCGGCGAGCCGGTTCTTCGGTGCCGGCCAGCCGGGCGAGCTGTTCGGCGCGTGGCTCTTACCAGTAGTACCAGCGGCGTCGCGCCAGGCGGGGGATCAGGCCGGGCGGAAGGTGAACAGCGGCTCGCCGGGCAGCGAGGCGGCAGGGACCTGCCAGAGCCGCCCGACGCCGATGCCGGTCAAGGTGGCGTTGTCCAGCGCGTCGAAGGCAATCTCGGTGAACCCGCTGGCGGCGAACCAGGCACGGATGTCCGGCGTGAGATCTGGCGGCCGGCGATGGCGGGTCCAGATCACGGTCGCGCCGGCCGCGCAAAGGGCCGGAGCGGCCCGTGCCGTGCGCTGGATGTCCTCCGGGCTGACGTTGCCGAAGATCCCGCACAGCAGCAGGATGTCGGCGGGCAGCGCGTCGGCGAAGCTGGTCACCCGGCCCGCGTCAGCGCGGCGCACCTGGACCTGCGACAGCCCGGCAGCCTGCGCACCGCGCCTTGCCGACGCCACGTTGTCCTCGTCAAGTTCGACCAGGACCGCTTCAACCTCGGCCCGGCGCGGGTGCCCTGGCAGCATGCCGATGACGTCACGTCCCTGGCCGGCGCACAGGCTGAGCAGCCTGACCCGGCCTGCCGGAGCATCATCGATCGCCCGGCGGAGGTGCGCGCGGACCCGGTGCAGTCTTCCTGACAGCGCGGACGAGGGATCGTCATACTCGGCGTGCCACGCCACCCAGTCCTTCACGGCCCTATTGTGCCGGTTGCCCGGCTTGAGCTGATCGAGTCGGCGTCGAACAGCTGCTGCGCGGTCGGGTAGGGCGCCTCGCAGCTGGGCGGCGCTCCGTTTCGCCTGGTGGTCACGTGCTTGGCGGCTACCACCCGCTTGACCTGCGAGTGCTCACGGACGGTGCTGGACAGGGCCGGATTAAGCCTGATTGGCCATAACTCGGGCTGTCAAGGCTGCGAGCGGCTGTTTATCCTGACCTGACAATGCCGGCGGATTGCGGAGGCACAATGACGGCGGTCGGACAGCGGACTGGCGGAGCCGGCCCGGTTGATTTCGGAACATTCGGTGACTACGGGGACTTCGGGGGCAGGCGCAAGGAGAGCAAGGAGCGCGAGCGCGGCGAGTTCGTCAGGGCGGCCTACCCGTTCCGCGGCCGGATCTCGGCCGACGGCGCAAGCGGCTACCCGGCGGCGGCCGGCCGGTATCACCTGTACATCTCATGGGCCTGCCCGTGGGCGCAGCGCTGCGCGATCGTCCGCAAGCTGCTCGGCCTGGAAGATGCCATCTCACTCTCGGCGGTGGACCCGGTCAGGGACGGCAGAGGCTGGGCGTTCCGCGAGGGAGACGGGTACGGGCTTGACCCGGTGAACGGCTTCGCGTTCCTGCGCGAGGCTTACGAGGCCACCGAGCCCGGATACCCGGGGCACATCTCCGTCCCTGTGCTCTGGGACAGGCAGGCCGGCGCGATCGTGAGCAACAACTTCCCCGACATCACGATCGACCTGGCCACCCAGTTCGGCCAGTGGTCCGATCCTGCGGTGCGGCTCTACCCCGAACCGTTGCGGCCGCAAATCGACGCACTCTGCGACGTCATCTACGCGAACGTCAACAACGGGGTGTACCGGTCCGGGTTCGCCGGCTCCCAGGAGCACTACCACCAGGCGGTCACCGACTTGTTCGGCACGCTCGACCAGCTCGAGTCCCGGCTGGCCGGCCAGCGGTACCTGGCCGGCGATGCGCTGACCGAGGCCGACGTCCGGCTGTGGGTGACGCTGGCCAGATTCGACTCGGTGTATTACTCGCATTTCAAGACCAGCGTCAGGCGGCTGACCGACTACCAGAACCTATGGGGGTATGCCCGCGATCTCTACGCCCGCCCCGCGTTCCGCCAGACCACTAACTTCGACCACATCAAGCGCCACTACTTCATGACGCACTCCCATCTCAACCCGTCCCGCATCGTGCCGGAAGGGCCCCTGCTTGACTGGGACAGCCCGCACGGCAGGGACCGGCTGTAGCCGGGGCCGCCGGCCGCGACCGCTGCTACCAGGAGGCGAGGCGATGACCGGCCAGCGACGGGTGGCGGTGCTCACGCTCGGCGGGACGATCGCAAGCTCGGACGACTCCGGCGCCGGGGCGACCGTCAGGCTGGGCGGCGAGGAACTGCTCGCGAGCCTGCCGCAGGCCGGCGAGCTGGCCGAGATCGATGTCCGGTCGGTGCTGATGGTGCCTTCAGGGGATCTGCGGCTGGCTGATGTCTTCCTGCTCCGCTCGCTGGCGGCCCAGGTGATCGGTGCGGGCGCCAGCGGCATCGTGATCAGCCAGGGCACGGACACGCTGGAGGAGACGTCCTACGCGCTTGACCTGCTTACCGCCTTCGACGAGCCGGTCGTCTTCACCGGCGCGATGCGGGCGGCAAGCGCGGCGGGCGCTGACGGCCCGGCGAATCTGCTGGCGGCGATCCGGGTCGCCGCCAGCGAGCAGGTGCGCGGGCTTGGCACGCTGGTCGTGCTCAACGACGAGATCCACGCGTCGCGCTACGTCAGCAAAGCACACGCGAGCTCCCCGGCAGCGTTCGCGTCGCCGCTCGCCGGGCCGCTCGGCTACGTCAGTGAGGACCGGGTGCGGGTCCTGCTGCGCCCGGCAGGCAGGCTGCACGTCCGGGTGCCTGACGGCACCGCGGACGTGCGGGTCGCGCAGGCCGCGGTGTTCTTCGACGACGACGCCAGGCTGATCGCTGCCGTGCCGTCGCTCGGCTATCGCGGCATGGTGCTCGCCGCCCTCGGCGGCGGGCACGTGCCAAGCTGGATGATGCCCGTGCTGAAGGAGCTGGCCGGCCAGCTTCCCGTCGTGTTCACCTCGCGCACCGGCGGCGAGGGACTGCTGCGCTCGTACGGCTATCCGGGCTCGGAGGCCGATCTGCTGGCGGCCGGCCTGATCCCGGCGGCAGGTGTCGGCACTGCGCACGCCACTGTGCTGCTCAGGCTGCTGCTGATGGCCGGAGCTGACCGGGAGGCGATCGCCGAGGCCTTCACGCTGGCGCTGGATCCGCCCGGGACGGTCACGATCGGCGGTGCGGCTCAGCGGTGAGCACCTCCGCGCAGCCCGTGACCGCGGGCGCGACGGCCCGCCGGAGCCGCGGCGCAGGCCGCGGCGCAGGCCGCGCCCCGGTCATCGCCGGCCTGGGGATGACCGAGATCGGCAAGGTCTACGGCCGGACAGCCGCCCAGTTCGCCGCCGATGCCGTCCGCCGGGCAGTCAGCGACGCCGGCCTGCGGCTGGCCGACGTCGACGGGCTGCTGACCTCCGGCGGCGTGAGCCGCGGCGTGGGCCTGGGCCTCCAGCGCGACCTTGGCCTGTCCGACCTGCGGCTGCTGTCGGAGATGAACGCGTACGGCTCGACCGCGGGCGCGATGGTGCAGTTCGCCTCGATGGCCGTCCGCGACGGCATGTCGCAGGTCGTGGCCTGCGTGTTCGCCGACGCTCCGCTGCGCGAGGATCGCGCCGCGGGTGACGCCTACGCCGGCCGCAGGGGCCAGGCGGGTGCCGACGCCAGCCGCCGGCCGCCGGCCGGATGGGCCGGGCTGATGGCGGCCAGCGGGATAGCCGGCCCGAACCCGCTGTACGCCCTTGCCGCGCGCCGGCACATGCTGCGCTACGGCACGACCAGCGAGCAGCTCGGCGCCATCGCGGTGGCGCAGCGGGCCTGGGCGGCGCTCAACCCGGTGGCCCAGTTGCGCGAGCCGATCACCATCGATGACTACCTGGCGTCGCGCTGGATCGCCGAGCCGTTCCGGCTGCTCGACTGCTGCCTGGTGTCCAACGGCGGCATCGCGGTCATCGTCACCACCGCCGAGCGGGCGGCCGGCCTCGCCCAGGCGCCGGTGCACGTACTCGGCTGGGGCCAGGGCCACCCTGGCAACTCGTTCCGCCGGAACGACAATTTCGGCCTGGTCACCGGTGCGGCGATCTCCGGCCCGGCCGCGCTCGGCATGGCCGGGCTTGACCTGGCTGAGGTGGATGTAGCCGAGATCTACGACTGCTACACCTTCACCGTGCTGATCACGCTGGAGGACTACGGATTCTGCGGCAAGGGCGATGGCGGGCCGTTCGCGGCCAGCGGGGTGCTTGGCCCGTCGGGCTCGGTGCGGGTCAATACCGGCGGCGGCCAGCTGTCCGGCTACTACCTGTGGGGCATGACGCCGCTGTCCGAGGCCGTGATCCAGGCCCGCGGCCACGGCGGGAAACGCCAGGCACCCCGTCGCGATGTCGTGCTGGTCAGCGGGAACGGTGGCGTGCTCGATCACCACAGCACCCTCGTCCTCAGCCCGCACCCGCCGGGCTGAGGACGCGGGAGATCCGGGGAGACTCATGGCGGTAGGGCCGGTTCGCCGCGATGGCGAGACAGCCGCGTTCTTCGACGCGGCGGCCCGCGGCGCCCTGCTCATCCGGCGCTGCGCCGGCTGTGCGACCGCCGCCGAGCCGCAGGCCGTGACCTGCCCGGCCTGCGGCTCGGCAGAGCTGCGGCCGGAAGAGGCATCGGGCGGCGCCACGCTCATCTCCTGGACGGTGTGTCATCCGCGGCCGGCGGGCGACGGTTCATCGCCGCCTGCGATCGTGGCGATCGGCCAGCTCGACGAGGGCCCGTGGTGGTGGGCCAAGCTGGTCGGCGCCGATCCCGACGACATGCGGGCCGGCCAGCGCCTGGAGATCGGCTTCGAGCGATCAGGCGAGCATGAGGCCGTCCCGGTCTTCCGGCTGGCCGAGGTCCCGGCCCCGGGTGACCTTCGCCCCTGACTTGAGCCGCCACGGCCGCCTAGCTTCGAATGTACCGGGGGCGGTATTTCAGGCGCAGCCCTCCAAGGCGAGGAGGCCGGCCATGCGGCGGTTGCTAGTTCTGGGCGGCGGTACGGCGGGCACGATGGCGGTCAGTAAGCTGCGCCGCCGGCTGGACCGGCGGGACTGGCAGATCACGGTCATTGATCAGGACTCTGTGCACCTGTACCAGCCAGGCCTGCTGTTCATCCCGTTCGGCGGGTACCAGCCCGCCGACGTGGTCAAGCCGCGCAGAAAGCTGCTGCCAGAAGGCGTTGACCTGGTGCTCGGCGAGATCGACAGGGTCGACCCAGCGGCGCGCGTCGTGCTGCTTGCCGACGGCCAGCAGCTGGCGTATGACTACCTGGTCATCGCCACGGGCACCACGCCACGCCCGGACCAGACGCCAGGCATGCTCGGCCCGCTATGGCGCACGTCGATCTTCGACTTCTACACGCTCGACGGCGCCACCGCGCTCGCCTCGGCACTGCAGGCGTTCGACCGCGGACGGCTCGTCGTGCAGATCACCGACATGCCGATCAAGTGCCCGGTGGCGCCGCTGGAGTTCACTTTCCTGGCCGAGGCGTACTTCAGGCGCGCCGGGGTCAGGGACCGGGTCGAGATCGTCTACGTCACCCCGCTGCCCGGCGCGTTCACTAAGCCGATCGCCTCCGCAGAGCTCGGCTCGATGCTCGACGAGCGCAAGATCGCCCTGGAGTCCGACTTCCTCACCGAGCGGATCGACGGCGATGCCAAGGCGCTGATCTCCTACGACGAGCGGGAGATACCGTTCGATCTGCTGGTGACCGTGCCGCTGAACATGGGCGCTGACTTCATCGGCAGGTCCGGCCTTGGCGATGAGCTGAACTACGTGCCCGTGGACAGGCACACCCTGCTGTCCAAGGCCCACGACAACATCTTCGCGATCGGCGACGCGAGCAACATCCCGACCTCCAAGGCCGGCTCGGTGGCCCACTTCGCCGTCGACGTGTTCGCCGGCAACTTCTGCCAGCACGTGGCGGGCGAGCCGATGACCGGCAGTTTCGACGGGCATGCCAACTGCTTCATCGAGTCGGGCGACGGCAAGGGGATGCTGATCGACTTCAACTACGACACCGAGCCGCTGACCGGCAGGTACCCGGTTCCCGTGCTCGGCCCGTTCGCCCTGCTGAAAGAGCGGCAGGCGAACCACTGGGGCAAGCTCGCCTTCCGCTGGATGTACTGGCACGTGCTGCTGCCAGGACGCCCGATCCCGCTGCCGGCGCACATGTCGATGGCAGGCAAGCACCCGGCCGGCCGCGCCGCACACCGATAACCGTAGGAGCACACGATGACTGTCACCACGATCGGTACCACCTCGGTGCACGTCGACGCCGAAGGATTCCTGACCGACTACCACGAATGGAACGAGGAGCTGGGCATCCAGCTGGCGTCCGGCATCGGCATCGGCCTCACCGGCGCCCACTGGAAGGCGATCAGGTTCCTGCGGCAGGACTTCGCCGAGCAAGGCGAGACGGCGACCCTGCGCCGGGTATCGACTCTGGCCGGCATTCCGGTGCGGGAATTGTTCACCCTATTCCCAGGTAAGCCGGCAAAGAAGATGGCCTATATCGCCGGCCTGCGCAAGCCGGTCGGCTGTGTCTGAGCGCCGCCGCACCCGTCGGCCAGCGAGAACGCGGCGTGCTCGCGCCGCGTGAAAGAGAGGTACGCCATGACTACCACCCAGACCGCCGCCGCGATCGTCCCTGACTTCGGCGATGCCGCGCCGGCCGGCCGCAAGCTGGCCGTCATCTGCTCCAAGGGCAACCTGGATATGGCTTACCCGGGCCTGATCCTGGCCAACGCGGCGCTTGGCGAAGGAGTGCAGGTCGACCTGTTCTTCACGTTCTGGGGATTCGACATCATCACCAAGTCCAGGATGAACGACCTGAAGTTCACCATGCTCGGCAACACCGCTACCCACATGCCCCAGGGCCTCGGCGGCCTGCCAGGCATGACGGCGATGGCGACCCACCAGATGCGCAAGCAGATCAAGGACATCGGCGTTCCTGATGTGCCGGAGTTCCTGGCGCAGATCGTGGACTCCGGCGGCCACCTGTGGGCATGCAAGATGTCGGCCGACATGATGCACCTGGACAAGAGCGACCTGTACGGCCCGGTCGAGGGCATCATCAGCGCCTCCGACTTCATCGAGAAGACCGAAGGCTCCCAGCTGCTCTTCATCTAACCCCCGGCGCCAGCCTCTCGCCGCGCGCCCATCCCGGCCCATCCCGTGTGATCATCGCTAATTCGGTGGACTTGGCGCTCTTGGTGTGAGAAGAGTCGATGCATGCCTGAAGCCGTACAGTCCTCGGAGTTGTCGTTGTGGCGGCACAGGGACTTCATGATGCTCTGGAGCGGTCAGGCGATCAGCGAACTCGGCGCGGCGGTGAGCACGGTCGCGCTGCCGCTCACCGCCGTCGTCCTGCTGCACGCGTCGACCTTTCAAGTCGGCCTGCTCACCACGGCCGGGACGATCTCTTTCTTGCTCATCGCGCTGCCGGCCGGGCTGATCGTGGACCGCGTCGCCAAGCGGCGGCTGATGATCGGATGCGACATCGCCCGGATGCTGGTCATCGGCTCGGTCCCGGTCGCCGCGCTGCTCGGCGGCCTGACCATGGTTCAGCTGTTCGCGGTCGCCTTGCTGGTGGGCCTGGCGACGGTGTTCTTCGATGTGGCTTACCAGAGCTACGTGCCGGCGCTGATCGCGCCCGAGCAGTTGCACGACGGCAACGGCAAGCTCGGTGCCACCCAGGCGTTCGCGCAGGTAGCCGGGCCCGGACTGGGCGGCGGCCTGTTCAGCCTGCTGCCGGCCAGCGCCCTGGCGGTGAACGCCTTCTCCTATGCCCTGTCATGGGTGTCACTGCTGCTGATCAGGACCCCTCCGCCTGAACCGGTTCGCGGCCAGGCGGCCGCGGGGGTTGCCGGGCTGCGCACCGAGCTGTTCGCCGGCCTGGCGTTCGTCTTCCGGCACCCGGTCCTGCGCAAGATCGCGGCCTGCACAGGGACGGCGAACCTGTTCGGGTCCATGGCAGGAGCGCTGGAGATCGTATTCCTCGTCCGGGTGCTGAAGGTCAGCCCGGCCGATACCGGAGTGCTGGTCGCGGTCGGCAGCGTTGGCGGCATACTCGGCGGCGTGCTGTCACCGCGGCTGTCCAGGCGGATCGGCTGAGCCAGGATCATCTGGTTCTCGATGCTGGTGTTCGGGGCGATCCCGCTGGTGATGCCGCTGACCGGTAGCGGCGCGCGGCTAGCTTACTTTCCGGTAGCGGTCGCCGGGCTCAGCTTCACCGCGGTGGTTTACAACGTCGCGCAGCTCAGCTACCGGCAGCTGATCTGCCCTCCCGCCCTGCTCGGCAGGATGAACGCTGCGATCCGCTGGATCGTCTGGGGCACGCTGCCGCTCGGCGCGCTGCTCGGCGGCACCCTGGGCAGCGCCCATGCCCTGGGTATCCGCGCCACCTTGTGGATCGCGGTGATCGGCAGCTGGGCGGCGAGCTTCTGGGTGCTGTTCTCGCCGTTGCGCCGAATGCGCGACATTCCGGCAGACCTCACCGATAGGCAGCCGGTGCCGTCCATGATCAGTTAGCGCGCCCGATCTGCCGAGGTCGCTGTCGATCACCGTCGTGGCCAGGCCCACCCGGCGGGCGTCACCCAGCTCGTGACCCGTCCTGCGGCGCGCGGCGCGTCCCGGCGATGATGGTCCGATGACCACCGCTGATGTCCCGGGCGAGGTGCTGCGGCGGGCCGGCCTGTCCGGTGCGGAGGTAGCGGACTGGCGGGCGGCACGGCCGGTCAGCGGCGCGGCCTTCGGCCAGGCGGCCGGAGCCGTCGGCGCGTTTCTTGGCCGCGGTCAGGCGCTGCTGCAGCGGCTGCCAGCACCGGATCGCTGCACAGCTGACGAGCGTGCCGCCCGCGAGGCGATCACCGCGACGCTGCACGCTGGCCGCGAGAACTTCCTCGGCTCGCACGCGGCCGCCCTGTATGACGCCGTGACCAGCGGCCGCACCAGGGCGCTGCGGGTCGATGAGCTGATCTCCGAGGTCGCGCACCGGATGCCCGGGCTGGTGCCCGCATCGGCGGAACTTGACGCCGAGCGCGCGCGCCGCTTGCCGGACAAGCACGGCATCGAGCTCGCTCATGGCCTGCTGGTATCCCGGGTGCTCGCGGTGCCGGAGGCGGGCAGGCACCTCATCGGCGCCATGCTCCGCCCGCTGCCCGACGCGCTGGAACGGCTGCCGGAGCTACGGGCCACCGGCGCGGTCGGCCTCGGCCCGATCCGGGTGACCCGCCACGGCCGCGCCGGCATCCTCGAGCTGGCCAACCCGCGCTACCTCAACGCCGAGGACGATGTGACGTTGCGCCCGACGGAGTGCGCGGTTGACCTGATTCTGCTTGACCCGGACATCGAGGTCGGCGTGATCCGCGGCGGAGTGGTGCATCACCCCCGGTACCAAGGCGTGCGCGTGTTCGGGGCCGGCCTGAACCTGACCCGCCTGTACGCAGGGCACATTGACTACCTCTTCTACCTGCTGCGCGATCTGGGTTTCGTGAGCAAGATCTACCGCGGAGTCACGCCGTCGGCCGAGGCGGAGCCGCCCAGGCACTCGGCGGCCGCCGGAGCCGATGACGGCGCGATCGAGAAACTGTGGATCGCCGCGGTCGAGCGGTTCGCTGTCGGCGGTGCCTGCCAGTTGCTGCACGTCGTCGACCATGTACTCGCCACCCGTGGATCTCGGTTGTTCCTGCCGGCCCGCAAGGAGGGCATCATTCCCGGCGCATCCAACCTCCGCCTGCCCAGGTTCGTCGGTGACCGGGCCGCCCGCCAGGCGATCTTGTCCGGACGGCAGTGGGTCGCAGGTGACGAGGATGCGGCAGCGCTGTGCGATGAGGTGGTTGAGCCGGACGAGATGGACCGGGCGCTGGGGGCGCGGATCGCGGCGATCACGAGTTCCGGCCTGGTCAACGCCGCCGCCAACCGGCGCGCGCTGCGGGTCGGCCAGGAACCCGTCGACTTGTTCCGCGAGTACATGGCATCGTTCGCCATCGACCAGGCGCACTGCCATCTGAGCCCGGCGCTGGTTCGCAACCTGGAACGGCACTGGACGGCGCACGAGCGGACCAGCTGAGGCCGTTCTGGCGAGCAGTTCGCAGGCGAGAGCGGTGTCGTAGGCCGGGGGGTGCTTGGTCGGGTAGATGACCCGCAGCCGGGAGAGCCGACTGCCGGGCCGTGATGTCGTCACGGCGATGGTGCGCCTGTCATCGTTGAGCATGGTGTCGCTTTCTGCGGGCGGTGCTTCATCGTGTCGCTCCATGTTGGGTGGCTGGGGCAGACTCGGACGAGGTAGCGATCACGGCCCACACCACCTTCCCGCTCGACTGGTTTGGTATGAAGCAGCCCCACTCCTGGCTCAAGGCCTCGACCAGAAGTAGCCCGCGACCGCACTCATCGTCAGGGCTCGTGTCCTGCCGCACGGGCCACCGGTCGTTGCCGTCCCAGACCAGGATGATCACGCCCTGCCGCTCCCGCACGAGCCAGAAGCGTACGGGCGGTCGTCCGGGGGTCCAGAGTCCAGCGAACCTGCTACCCATTAATCCATCAGCAGCCTGGACCGCGTTGGTCACAATCTCTGAGACGAGCAGCTCGGCTGAGTCGGTCAGATCAGCCAGTACTGGTGAAGTCCACTCCCACAGCATCAGCCGAGTATGGAGCCTGGCGCACGCGACAGCTGTCTTCAGCGGTGCAAGTTCGAGGTAGCTGTACGGCCCACTGCAACCACTGGGAAGCGGTGGCGGCACCCGAGCCTCGATATGACGGCCAGCAACGATCCGGGGGATCATGCCTGATGTCCTGGCGTCTCGCACCGGCACTGACGGTTACGAGCGCCAGGCGGCCAGGCTTGCGGTTGCTGGCGAGCATGCGGTGGCCGGACGCACGTGACGTGCCTGGTCCTCATCGTGATCATGTCCTCGGGGGTCGGCTGCGCGAGTGCCGATCAAGCATGGAAGGTCTAAGCCCGCAAAGGATTCACCAAGCACTGGAGATCAATTGCTTGGCCAAGAGCAACAATTCTTGGCCCGACCGGAAGTTTCTGCATACAAGAGAAGAATTCCCGTCGCCAAAGGATCGTTTTGGTTCTGATGGGAATTGATTTTGGCCGTACGATGGTCCAGACGATTTATGAAGGCGCAAGGCAAAGGGGCAAATATGGCAAGTCCCTACCGAAGTCGGCGCGCTCGGCTGGCGGCGCTCGTTGCCGAGTACCGGGCAGACGGTCGGACGTGGGCGCAGATCGCCGCGCTCATCGCGCATGAAGAGCACGTCAACGCTCGCGTTGCTATGCGGATGGCTCATGGCCTGACACAAGCCGAGGTGGCCAGACGATGGAATGAACGCTGGCGAGCAGCCGCTGGTAGCCCTGGCATCACCGACAAGAACATTTCGTACTGGGAGACGTGGCCAGAATCCGGACACGAGCCGTCGCTCAATACCTTGAAGCGGCTCGCCCAGCTCTACCAGTGCGATGTTGGCGAACTCATTGACGACGGCCGCTACGGGCATCTTGACCCAGTTCATCGGTCAGTGGGCCAGGTCAGAGCGGCAGCTGATCGGCCTGAGACCGGACGGTCACTGGTCGCAAGCCATGAGCATGGCGTTGTCGAGGCCGTCGTTCTCCCGCACAAGCCCGCCCCAGATGACCTGGCCCCGCTGGCGTTTGTATTCGGCTCCACGCTCAGCAACCAGTCCGCCGCGCCGATGTTTCCCAATCTCAGTGTGGACGAGCAGGAGCGCGTGCTGCGGGTGCTCGGCGGAAAGTACCGGATCGACGAATCCGTCGTCGGCCACATCGAGTCGGTGCTGTGGTCAGCCATGCGCCAAGATGACGCGCTCGGACCGCAGGTCGTACTCGATACCGTGCTGGCTCAGCGCAACCTGGTGCGAGTGGTCATGGCCGACTGCCCATCGAGCTTGCGCCCGCGGCTGCTGTCGCTGTTTGCCAACCTGTCACGCTTCGCCGGCTGGTTGTCCTTCGACCTCAGCGACCTCAACGGCGCGGCGTACTTCTACGAGCAAGCCCGGGCCGCTGCGCATGAGGCAGAGAACACCGAGCTTGGCATCTTCGTACTGTGTAACCTCAGCCACCTTGCCACCTGGCGCGGCCAGCCGCGCATTGGCATCGATCACGCCGTTGCCGCTGGTGCCTGGGCCCAGGAGATTGATGACCGGCTGCTACGGGCGTATGTTGCCGACGTGGCTGCCCGGGCCTACGCCTCGGTCGGTCGGCACCGAGCGTGCCTCGACGCACTCGAAAGCATTCCGGCCTACCTGAGCGGCACAGACGTCCATACACCTGCGACCTCACTGGTCTACTTCTACGGGCCGGGTCAGTACGCCGTCAGCCGGGCCCGCTGCCTGCTCTTGCTCCACGATGCTCCTGGCGCGCTTGAGGCGGCGCACCAGGCCGTCAGGCTGGTTGATCCGTCCTTCGTCCGCAATCACGCCTTTGGCATGGTCCATCGCGGCACGGCCTACCTGCAGGCCAAGGAGATCGAGGAAGCGGCGCGGGTCATCGGCCAGGCCACCGATCTCGCTGCGCATACGCGCTCGGCGCGCCTGGTTGAGTTGCTTCTGCAGTCCCGCCGACAGTTCGATCCTTGGCAGCCGACCTCCGCGGTCAAGGACCTGGACGAGCAACTAGCCGCTTACGGCTGGGGACCAAGCTCGATCGCGTAGATGTCGAACAGCGGCACGACCACCCCAGGCGGCATCTTCTTCTGCCCGACCTTGTGCCAGCCCAGATGCACATAGAAGGCGTGGGTATCGGTCGCCGCCGGTTGCACCGATAGCACGGCGCGCCGCTCTGAGCGGCTGGCCAGCAGGGTCTGGGTCAGCTCCCGGCCCAAGCCCCGGCCGCGCCAGGCTTCGTCGACCGCCAGATCGATCAGGATAAAGGTGCGGCCCGGCCACTCCCGCGTTAGCACCTCGGGCAAGGGCTCGATGAAGTTCTGCCAGAACCGCGTGTCAGCCGCGAGCGCGTAGCCGTAGGCGAAGCCGATCAGCTGGACGGCAGCCTCAGCGGTCACGATCCCGAAGCTTGGATCGTCCTTGAGGCTGGCCAACAGCTCCCGGTGATGCTGTGACTCGTCGTCGGTCCAGTGGAATGGCGGCCGGGAGAACACCTGGTCGTACAGCTGGCAGATCGGGTCGAAGAACTCCTCGGCAAGCAGCCGGTTGCCGAGTTGGACGCGAACCTCAGGGGCCATAGACGGGAAGGGTAGTGCCAAGCGGCTGCACAGCAACCGGCCGGTCGTTGGACTCGGCACACACGCCTGTACTTTGCGCACGAGCGTGAGCTGGGCGTACACAGCCGACAGCCATCGGACGCTCAGACGGTTACCGGAACGGCTCGGGTGTGCTGCCGTTCAGGTAACGCGTCGCGGATGACATAGGTCAGCGGGCGGATCCCCCTCCGGGACAGCGACCGCACCGCGGATTCGGCGGAATCCGTGCCGCGCAGGCCCTTCAGATAGTGCTCCCAGCCATGCCGGTCGGCAGTCCAGGCATGCACGTACTTCTGGCACCAGTCAGGTTCGATGAGCGAGAGTCGGCCGAGCGATGCGCGCAGCGCCGCGGAAATCCTTTTCTTCTGGCCGTCGTCCACCGATGCCTCGTCGACTCGGGCCAGGATCTGTGTGATGAATCTCCGCCGCCGGGCGAGAAAGTCGCGCCAATGACCGATGTCGGCCTGCTGCAGCGAACGGCCCTGATCGAGCAACCAGAAGATTCCCTCGGCAAGGACATCGCCGAATTCCTCGTTGCGCGCCCGTTCTTCGTTGCGGAACGGGTCATAGGCGCTCTGGATGACGCTTCCTGCGACCGCAAGTGGCTGTATTCCCTTGACCGGATCCAAGAGATAGAACCAATCCTCATTATAGATCTCAGGAAAGAAGGAACGGTTGCGGCTGGTTTCCACAGCCAGCGCACCACCTCCGATGAACGAATCCTGGCGGCCGCCTACAGCCCTATAGGCATGACAGACGACGGAATTATCCGGAAAGCCACCGATGGACATGCCGACGGCGTTATAGACGCTGAGCAGGTCCGCCGCCCTGCGCAGATCCGCGGCGGCTGGCCCGCGGATGTCGTCGTCCATGAAAACAATCCGCCGCCAGCCGATCAGATGGCTGAGCATCAGTGCCAGGTTCCGCTTCAGGCTGGTGTCGGTCCGGCGGACGAACGGAGTGCCAGCCACGATGCGCGACGTTTCAAAGTCCATTAGCCGCAATGCGGAGGGGTCTGGTACGTCGATAGCGATCAGCCGTACGTCGTGCGGCAACCTGTCGGCCGCCGCATATGCGCTGGTCCATCTGCCGCTATGGAGCGTCACGAGAGTGCAGTCGAGTTGCCGTGCGAGGCTGGCGGCGTTGGTGAGGTAAGCCGGTTGCCGCACGGTGGGCACGATGACCGCATCCACCTGAGCATGGGCCGGCCAGGGCGCGGAAGGTCCTGACTCCCATAGCAAGTCGCGATGGGAGCCGTGGTGATCCGTGCTGTCGATGACCGCCATCATGCCTCGCTCGACCATTCAAATAGCCGGTCCTCAGCAAGCGTCCAATCCGGCGTCAGCGGCACGCCGTTCTCGACAGTGACCCTCATGATAATGCAGAACGTTTCATTCTGGCCGAATTTCGTCCGTGCATAATCCGTGTTCCGGTCCCTGAACCGGCCATCGGTAAGGGCGCGGACGGCGCCGAACGTTCCACTTCCGTACATGCCGTTGCAGATAGTCACGGTACGCTTTCGGTTGAATGGATTGATAGCACGCACGAACAGCGCGACGTCTTCCAGCAGGATCTCGCGGTCGGCTGACCTATCCAACGTCGGGCGGTACTGCTGTTTCATGCCATCTTTCTCAATCTCAAAATACTGTCCATCGGGGACTTTCCAGTCAGCGATTTGCAGTATCGGCAGGTTGATACGATTGAACACGGACCTGGTCGCCAGATTCCGTTCGACGCCGCCGAGCATGACCAGATGCGTCGTGTAGTCATCAGCTAGGCGGCCCACTACCGTTGCCTGCTGTGAGTAGTTCAGCTGCTCCGATGTCCGCACATGAACTTCGCTCGCGGGGTTCACGGCACGGATGTGACCATGCAATTCGAAGAGCGCATCGAGGTCTGCGTACGCCGAGAGAGCGACGTAGTGCGGATCTGCCGGATTCGAATGCGGCAGATCCGCCAGCATGTCATCAGGAAGTTGCGCGGCGACGATCGTGATCGGCCTGTCGTCGTCGAATCTGTAATAGCTCTCGCCAACGGAGTCGGTTCCTGGGTCGCCGGCGGTCGGATCGGCGCCTCGCATGGCGGCGCTGCGCAGGTGCAGCAACTCTCGCGAGAGGCCATCCCTGACACCCCGTTCCTGCGGAGTCAGCTCCTCATCTTCCAGCAGCCGGTACCCGCCCGCGTCCACCGAACGTCGCGTGGCGAAGAACGCGGCGTAAGCCTCCAGCCTGTGCACCGGCGGGATCCTGGGATTGCTCATGGATTCCCAGGATGAGATCAGCGGCACGCTGATCGGCTTGGCGTTGCCCAGAGCCTGGGCGAGTTGCGCTTGGGTGATCTTCAGATTCGGCCAGTGCTCATAGCGGAGCCTGCGCAGCAGGCGCGCCAGAGGCAGCCGGGGATCGTTGCCTTCATCCACCATGAACCCACTTTAGCTGAAATTCAGTTCATAGGTAAACATTAACTGTCTGCGTCTGCGTTACGGCACAAACAGCCAGCTAGCTGGCTAGTTCTTCTCTGACCTGGGCATCTGCTGTGACACTCAGGGGCAGATCCGAGCAGCTCTTACCGAAAATCTCCGTCTGGCAAAGACGATGTCATAGCCACCTCAAGAGGGTAGGACGAAGTTAAGTTTGAAGAAGGCCAAAACCCAAACTTCAACTGAAATAGCTGAAGTTACTGAAAGGTGGTGAGGTATCTAGCCAGGGCCCGCAGGCCGGTCGGGATCGGCTGGCAGCGCGGGCACCCCCGCCGCTAACGAGGGTGCCCGCAACGGAAATCGTCCAGCGCGTCAGACACCGGGAGAACTTCCATGTACACAATAGCCACTCGGCTGCCGATCGCAATCGCTCACGCCCGTGTCGTCACTGCGGCCGCCCGCGGCGCGCACGTCACAGCAATCACCCAGGTGCATGCTCTGCCCGCGATTCCGGTAGCGATCGCGGTCTTGGCAATTGGCTTGCTGATGCTGGTGGTCCGGGTCAACTATGCCCTGGTCGAACTGGTCATCCACCTCGCGCAGTTCGCCGCGGCCGTGGGCCGGGCGCTGATAGTGATCGCCCTGGTCGCCGGGATCGCCGCCATCATCTTGCTGCACCTATGACCGGCGTTCAGAACAGCCTGCGACGGGATAACTCCGGCCAGTGGCAGCTGGTGACCTGGCCGCCGCGGATCGTCACCACGCTGGCCGTCGTGTGCTCGTCGCGCCAGATGGTGTACGGGCCGGCCGCTAGCCCCGGGTAGACGGCGGCGTACTGGACGCGATGCGCGGTTCGCCGCTCTCTGACCTGGGAGTGCGTCCGCCGGGCCGGATCGGCGCCGTCCGGGCTGATCTCGATCTCGCGGCCGTCCATGCTGGCGGGGGTGTGCAGCACGAGGGCGCCGACGTCGGCGCCGAGGTCCAGGACGACGCTGCCCGCGCTGGACGGGCCGAGAGCTGCTTCTGTCATGACGCTGGACTCCTTAACGGTGTGGCGGGGGTTGCGCCTCGGGACGGTGACAAGCGGGCGCCGGCCGGGAAGGGTGCCGGGCGCTGGCCGCGTGCGTGCTGCGGTCAGCGCCCGGCATCTCCCCTCCTGCAATCAGGCTGGTTCGTGGTAGCCGTCGTACGGGACGCCCAGGTAAGGGAACCGGTTCAGCGGCTTATGCGAGACGCTGCTGCCGGTGAGGCCGTCGGTGACGGCGTCCACGACCGCGTCCACCACGTAGCTGGGGTCGACCAGCGGGAACACCTTTCCGGCGATCGCGCGGAGTTCTATCGTGACCACGTCGTCGGTCACCCGGCGGCCGTTCGGGAACCCGGCCGGGTCGCCGCCGATCAGGCCGAGGATGCTGAACTTGGGCGAGCTGGCCGGCGTGGGCGGGATCGTGGTGTTGAGCCGCAGCATGTCGGCCAGCACCGGACCGGTGAAGTTGGTGAAGCCGGGGATCAGGCCGGACGGGATGCCGGTCAGCAAGATTGCCTCCAGGTCGGCCCGTGCGGTTCGGGCTTTGACCAGGGCGGCCAGGTGCGGGAAGGCGCCCGGGTAGAGCACCGGCAGCAGAGCCGCGAGCTCGGGGTTCGCGACATACTTGGCGAACTCCTTGTCGGCCGACGGGTGCAGCCTGTTCCACCGGTCCTTGTCGCCCAGCGGCACGATGACCTCGTTGAACAGCGGGTTGCCGAGCCTGGAGACCTGTGCGAACGGGCCGCTGCGGGTGTCGGCTCCGCCGTTCTCGGCCGATACGTGCACGCGCTGGCGGCTTGCGGTGGTCCACACGCCGATCGTCGGGTGGCCCGTCCTGGTCAGATCCGAGATGGGCACCTGAATCGCGATCGAGTGCACGTTCAGGTTGTTCGTGGCGTTGACGCCGGGAGCGCTCTTCAGGCCCGCCGCCATGCCGAAGACGTTGGCTTCCTCAAGCGGGCGGAGGTTGCCCAGGTCGAAGATCGAGCCGAGGTCGACGTAGAATTCCTCGGCGCGCTGGCCGGCGAAGACCTTGATGCCGTGACCGAGCGAGTGCACCGCCTTGCTGCCGAGCTTTGCCTCATAGTTCGGGGTCGAAAGCACGCCGACGTTGCACGGCGGGCAGGCGAGGTTGTGGCCAAGGCGGTGCCTGCCCCGCTTGTCGAACCTGGTCACCGAGTAGAACTGCTTGCTGTTCCAGTTGGGGTCGCTCAGCGATCCGATCGGCCCGGTGTTGTAAAGGAAGCTCGTCGGAGTCGTGAACCTGGTCTCGAAGCGGAACTGGTAGGAGATGTCGGCCCGGCCGTCGCCGTTGTTGTCGATCTTGATCTCGTAGAGCACGTCGTCGCCGAAGGCGTAGAAGTTCGGGCCGCCGGCCGGCTCCTGCAGCGGGATGTAGTTGGCGATCAGCGTGACCGTTTCCGGCCGGTCGGGGCTGACGAAGGCATACAGATCGGTGCTGTCGGCTACCGGGTCCTTGGAAATCTCCGGCGCCTCGCGATGCGAAGACATCAGTTACCTCTCACAGGCTCATGCGTGCTGACGATTAGCTGGACTCGGGCAGGGTCAGGCGCGGCTCGCGCGCTCCAGGCGCGCGGCGAGTTCCGGATCGCGCACGCTGGTCTGGCTGGTGCCGCGGAACACGTCAATGTGTCCTGACCTGGCATCGCGCACGTGGACGACGATCTCGTCGGCTGAACTGCCGGCCTGCGGCGCGCTGTCCGCCTGGTCGGCGTGGCGCGCGCGGACGGCCCGAGCCGGAGCCGCCACCCCGGACAGCGCCGCGGCGGCGAGGCCCGCCGCTCCCGCGCCCGCGGCGCCGCTCAGCACCGAGCGCCGCGACACGCGCCGCTGCTCCTGCTGGTCGTCGCCCGGGTCGGCCGCGAATGCGGCGCTGTCGTCTCGATTAGGCATAAAGGTTCCCTCCCCTTGGCCGGCCAGCGGCCATTAGCCCGATGCCGAGTTCAATTACTCTCCGCACTCCTGCGATTACTGTTCGTGTTAGAACTGCGGAAAGGTATACCAGAGGTCGTGACGGTCGTCCCGGATTTCCTGCTCGGCCGCACGGGGCCGCGACTGGCCTGCTGCGCCGCAACGCGCCAAGAGCGGCCGGGGCCCGGCAGTGACGGCGATCGGATTCCGGCGGCTGGCGTGTCACGGTCGTATTTCGGTCCGACCGGACGGGCGGATGGGTGAATGGCCCGCCGAAATCAAATCGTTACCTGGCGCCACCGATCGCGCTCAGGCCGCGCTGGCATGCCGCGGCCGCTGCGGCGCCTGCGGCCCGGCGCTCGCGATCCGGCCGTCCGGCGCTCGCGATCCGGCCGTCCGGCGCCCGCGGCGGTGCACTGGCCCTGGCGGCACCGGTCCTGGCACGGGCGGCGGGCGTTAGCTGCCGCCCACGCCCAGCGCCGTGAGCACGACGAGAACGAACGTGGTGAGCGCGAAGATGCCGTGGCCCACCACGACCGACAGCGGGAAGTGCCGCTCCGGCGGGACCGCGACGCCGCTCGCACTGATGCCGGGGCCAGCCCCCGGCTGCGCGGCCTCGGCGCCGCCTGCCACACCGAGCGGCATCCTGCGGACGCCGACCCACCGCACCGCCATGGTGAAGCCGAGAAAGACCACCGCGGTCAGGATCAGCGCGGTCGCCCAGGCGAGCTTGTGCGAGTCGGTCACCAGATAAATGACCCAGATGGTCAGCCCGGTCACCGCGAGCAGCACGTGCGCGGAAATCACCGGCACGGGCAGCCTGGTGGCCGCTGCCGACTGATAGTCGGGGTCGTATTCGATCAGCCAGATGGCGAGCAGGACCAGCCCGCCGATCGCAGCGGTCAGCCCGGTGACGAGCGCGATTGCTGACATGTGCCCTTCCGATCGCCGGTGGATCCGCGGCCGGCCAGCGACTTCGCCCGACGGCGGCTCGCGGCACGACGGACGTGTGCATGAATGATGCTCACTGACCACCTCTGTCACGGGCAAACCTGCCGGGCAGTTCACCTCTGCACTGAGCCGTGCCCGCCGAGCGCACCGGCCGGGCGTGCTGGCCGGGCGTGCTGGCTCAGTGGGTAGTTTGATGGCATGACCTTCCGCAAGCAACCGCCGGACCTGCGGCAGTCCAGCGCCGTTGGCACGGCGGGCCCTCCGGCCGGCGGCCGGTACGCCGCCGCGGCCGGGCTGATCGAGCGCTCGGCCGCCGCGTATGCGTCCGGCGTGCCCGATGCTCCTGCCGACGACGGTTTCTTCGGGCCGGCCAGCATCACCTGGCGGATCAGCGCGGATCTGGCCGGCCCGGTCGCCGGGCTGCGGGCGCTGCTGCTTCAGGCGCTGCACCCGCTCGCCATGGCCGGAGTCGACCAGCACAGCACCTGGCGCCAGGACCCGGTCGGCAGGCTGGCGGCAACCTCCGGCTACCTGTCGGTGATCAGCTTCGGCGACAAAGCCGCCGCCGAGCGAGCCGCCGCCACGGTCCGCCGCATCCACCAGCACATCAGCGGCGTCGACGAGATCACCGGGCGGCGGTACTCGGCCGCCGATCCCGCACTGCTGCTGTGGGTGCACGCCACCCTGGTGGACTCCGCGCTTGCCGCGCTTGGGCTGGTCGGCACCGCACTGAGCCCGGCGGACAGCGACCGGTACATCTGCGAGATGGTGGCAGCGGCGGAGCTTGTCGGGATACCACGGCCGATGGTGCCGGCCGGCGCCGCCGGCCTGGACCGGTACATCGAGTCGGTCAGGCCGCAGCTGCGCCGCACGCCGGCCGCCGCCGAGTCGATGGCCTACCTGCTCGACCCGCCGGGCCTGGATCCGGACGTCGCCGAGATCTGGCAGGACATCAGGTACGGCGCGGTCGCTGCGCTGCCGGACTGGGCGCGCGATATGTACGGCTACGACCTGCCTGAGCCGCTGACCGACGCCCGCAGGACCGAGATCAGGCAAGCGCTCGGGGTGCTGGACGCCGTGTTCCTCGGCGAGCCAGGAGTGCTTGAGGCGCGGCAGCGGATCGCGGCGCGGATGCGCGCGGCCCAGCGCGCATGAGACCGCGCCTGGCCGCGGCGTTGACGGCCGGCGCGGTGGCTGCGGCCGCCGCGGTCCTGCTCCGCAGGCGGCTTGGCAAGCTCAGGCTGGCGCGCGGCGCCTCCGCGCTCGGGCTGGTCGCGCGGGGCGGGCTGCGTTACGCGGGCAGCGCGCCGCGGCTGTTCGCCGCTGCCGGCGAGCACCGCCAGCAGTTGCGCCAGGACCTGGCCCTGCAGACCGCCGAGGATGTCGCTGTCACGCTCGGCGCGATGAAGGGCGTGCTGATGAAGATCGGCCAGATGGCCAGCTACATCGACGAGGGCCTGTCCCCGGCGGTGCGCCGCACGCTCAGCCGGCTCCAGGACAGCGTTCCGCCGATGAGCGCCGAACTCGCCGCGCAGGTCGTCGAGTCCGAGCTCGGCATGCCGCCAGAGCGGGCGTTCGCGCGCTGGGACCCCGAGCCGATCGCGGCCGCCTCGATCGGGCAGGTGCACCGGGCGATCACGATCGATGGCCGCGCGGTCGCGGTCAAGGTGCAGTACCCGGGCATCGCCGAGACGATCACAGCGGATCTGGGCAACGTCGCGCTGCTGCGCCGGATGCTGCGGATCACCGCGCCGAGCCAGGATGTCGAAGCGCTGATCGCCGAGTTGTCGGAACGGGTGCGCGAGGAACTCGACTACCGCAGGGAGGCCGACAACCAGCGGCTGTTCGCCGCCTACTACGACGGCCATCCCACGATCGGTATCCCGGCGATCGTGGACGAACTGTCGACCGCCAGGATCGTGACCAGCGAGCTGGCTGACGGGGCGCGGTTCGCCGAGCTGGCCGGCTGGTCACAGGACGAGCGCGACCTGACCGCTGAGACCATCTACCGGTTCGTCTTCCGCAGCCTGTACGAGCTGCACGCGTTCAACGGCGATCCGCACCCGGGCAACTACCTGTTCCACGGCGGTGGCCGGGTCACCTTCCTGGACTTCGGCCTGGTCAAGCACTTCACCTTGGCCGAGCTCGATCCGCTGATGCAGATGGTCAGGCAGCTGTGCGTCAGGAATGACCCCGAGGGCTTCCGGGTCGGCCTGGAGGCGGCCGGCTTCCTGCGGCCCGGCGCGCCGCTTGCCACCCAGACCGTCGTGGAGCACCTGGCTGTCTTCTACGACATGATCCGCACGCCGGGGGAGCGCATGATCACCGGCGACTACTCATCCGCGGTCGTCCGCCGGTTCTTCGACGTGCGCAGCCCGGTGACCGCCTACGCGAGCATCCCGCGGTCATATGTGATACTGCAGCGGATCAACCTTGGCCTGTTCGGCGTGCTCGGCGAGCTGACCGCGACCGCGAACTGGCGTGCGATCGCAGAGGAGATCTGGCCGTTCGTGCTCGGGCCACCGTCCACCCCGATGGGGCAGGCCGAGATCGCCTGGCGGGGCCGGCGCCTGGCCGGTCAGGCTGGCCGCGGCAGCCGCTAACCGCCGGCCAGGCGTATGGCCTGGCTGCGCTGATCCAACCGGCGGCGGCCAACCGGCGTCTGGAAGACATTAGCCCGAGCAGTTCTTCGTCCGTTGAGGAGTCCGTACATGATCGGTAACTGGCGGCTGCGGCCCGGCATGCGCAGCCACGCCTTCCGGCGCGCCGCGATAGCGATCGCCGGCAGCTCTGGCCTCGTCCTGGCCACCGTCGCCGCCGGGGGGGCGATCGCGGCTGGCCGGACGCACCCGGCCGCGCCCGGCTCGCTCAGTGCCGCGATCAGGCATGACGAAGCCTTCATCAACCGCCTGCACCACCACTGCGCCGGATTCGCCGTCCATCACAGCTGCCCGTTCCAGGTGGCGAGCACATCGGACCAGGCCGGCGGCCGCCTGATCGCCATCAACCTGCGCTGGTCCACGATGGACGCCTGCGACCGCGGAGTGGTCTATTTCTTCGACGGCACCAGGTTCATCCAGACCACCCGCTCGCTGCGGCCGCGCAGCGTCGGCGGGGTGAAGACGGTATTCGCCGCGGCTGCGGGCAAGTTCTCCGTGTACTACTGGGTGAGCAGGTCCAAGTTCACCAGCTGCGCGCAGAACGGCAACGCGGGCACCGACCGTTACCGCTACCGCTGGACCGGATCGCGGATGGTACGCGTCTCAGGCGTGCCGCCGAGGCTGCCCAAGGTCATCGTCGGCAGCCCCGCGGACAGCTAGCCGCCCGGATGCGCCGTCCGCCGTCCGCCGGCCGTCGGCTTGCTGTGGTGATGCCCGCTCCAAGCGCTCAGGCGGCCGGCCGCCGGCATAGGCTTGCTGTGGTGATGCCCGCTCCAAGCGCTCAGGCGGCCGGCGAATCGCTCGGCGCGCTGCTTGCTGGCCTGCCGCGGTCGAACCCGGCCTTCCTGGTGCCCGACGACGGCCTGGCGCTGAGCTACGGGCAGCTGGCCGAGCGGATCGAGGCGCTGGCCGGGCGGCTGGCCGCGGCGAGCGTGCGGCCGGGTGACCGGGTGGCGGTCGCGCTGCCCGGCGGCCCGGAATTCGTCCAGCTCCTGCTCGCCATCACGGCGCTCGGCGCGGCGGCAGCGCCGCTGAACCCCGGATACACGGCCAGCGAGTTCACCTTCTTCCTCACCGACATCGCGCCCAGGCTGATCCTGCTCCCGGCCGGCGGAGCGGCCGCGGCGGCCAGCGCCGCGCAGGCCACCGGCACCACGGTGATCGGGGTGCGGCCAGGCGACGCCGGCCCGCCGGTACTGCTGGCCGGCGAGGAGCTTGTCGGGCAGGCGAGCCAGGGCCGCCGCGGCGGCCCCGATGACATCGCGGTCATCTTGCACACAAGCGGCACGACCAGCCGGCCGAAGCAGGTACCGCTGCTGCAACGGAACCTGATGGCCTCGACCCGCACGATCGCCGGGCATTACCAGCTCACCAGCGCCGACGTCTCGTTCTGCGTCATGCCGCTGTTTCACGTGCACGGCCTGGTCGCCTCGGTGTTCGCCACCCTGAGCACCGGCGGCACGGTCATCGCGCCGCGCAGGCTCACCCCGCGCCGGTTCTGGCGGCAGGCACGCGACCACGGCGCCACCTGGCTGTCGGCGGGCCCGACGCTGCACCAGATGATCTTGGATCATCGCGACGACGGCGGCCCGCCCGGCACGCTCAGGTTCGCGCGCTCGTGCAGCTCGGCGCTGTCGCCCGCCCTGCTTGAGCGTGCCGAGCGCGGCTACGGCGTGCCGATGCTCGAGGCGTACGGGATGACCGAGGCGAGCCACCAGATGGCGTCGAATCCGCTGCCGCCAGGGCCCAGGGTGCCTGGGTCGGTCGGCGTGGCGACCGGCGCCGAGATCGGCGTGGCGGACGCCGCCGGGCTGCTGCTGCCAGAGGGCAGCGCCGGCGAGGTCGTGATCCGCGGGCCTGGCGTGATGCCCGGCTACGTGAGCAACCCCGCGGCCACCGCCGAGGCATTCTTCGGTGACTGGTTCCGCACCGGAGACCGCGGCAGGCTAAAGGACGGCTACCTCTATCTGGATGGCCGGCTGAAGGAAATGATCATCCGGGGCGGCGAGAACATCGCGCCCGCCGAGATCGAGCAGGTCCTGCTTTCGCATCCGGCGGTGAGTGACGCGGTCTGTTTCGGCGTCGCCGACGACAAGTACGGCGAGCTGGTCGGCGCCGCCGTGACGCTGTCCGGTGACGCCGACGCCAAGGCGCTGATCGAGCACTGCCGCGGCCAGCTGGCCGCCTTCAAGGTGCCTGCCACCATCCACATCCTGCCGCAGATACCGCGCACTCCCACCGGCAAGGTGCAGCGCAGGCGGGTCGCCGAGTTCGTGGCGGGCGGGCAGGCCGGCCGGTGAAGTTCGCCGTGCTCGGGGCCGGCGCGATCGGCGGGTATGTCGGGGCTGCCCTGCACCGTGGCGGCGCCGATGTCACGCTGATCGCACGGGGCCCGCAGCTCGCGGCGCTGCGCGCCCGCGGGGTGCGGGTCGCCTCGCCCCGTGGCGACTTCGCCGCTCATCCGCCGGCCACCGATGACCTGGCCGCGCTGTCCGGCGCAGACGTGGTGTTCGTGGCGCTCAAGGCCTACAGCCTGACCGGCATCGCGCCCGACCTCGGGCGGCTGCTGGCGTCGGGCGCGGCCGTGATCTGGGCCCAGAACGGCATCCCATGGTGGTACTTCCAGTCGGTTCCCGACCCGCCGGGCGGTGCCCGGCTGGAGAGCGTGGACCCGGGCGGGGTGATCGCCAGGTCGATCGCGCCCGAGCACAACGTGGGCTGCGTGGTGTATTGCTCCACCGAGATCACCGAGCCTGGCCTCATCCGGCACATCGAGGGCACCAGGTTCACGATCGGGGAGCCCGACGGGCGCAGGACAGACCGCTGCAAGCAGATCTCCGCGGCCTTCGCGGCCGGCGGGCTGAAGGCGCCGGTCGAGGCCAGGCTGAGGGACCAGATCTGGCTGAAGCTGGTCGGCAACGTGGCGTTCAACCCGGTCACCGCGCTGACCGGGGCCACGCTCGGGGAACTCGCCGCGGTTCCCGAGATGCCCGAGCTGCTCCGGGCAATCTTCGCCGAGTGCGCCGCGGTCGCCGGCCGGCTCGGCATCAGGTTCCCGGTGTCCCTGGACCGGCGGCTTGAGGCTGGCCTGGCCGTCGGCGATCACCGGACGTCGATGCTCCAGGACCTGCTGGCGGGCAAGCGGCTCGAACTTGACTGCATGACAGGAGCGGTCAGCGAGCTGGCCGGCCGGCTCGGCGTCGGCGTGCCGCACGTGCGCACCGTGCACGCCTGCGTCAAGCTGCTTGACCAGCTGCGATCGGTTCCCGAATCGCATGTTGCCCGCTGACCGGAAGAGCGGGGGATGTAACGTTTCGAACGTCCGCGCCTCCGCGCGGCGCTGCAGCAGCGAGGTGCCCGGTGACGACGCAGACCGACGACCTGAACGACCGCGGCCAGGCCCCGCAGGCCGGCCGGGAGGCCGCGATCGGGCCGGTCGTGCTCGACGATCAGCGGCGATCTGAGCTCGCCGCCGAGGCTGCAGGCCTGACCAGGCGGCTGCGCGAGGCCGACGTGCAGATGGTGGCGCTGTGCTGGGTGGATAACGCCGGCATCACCAGGGTCAAGTCCATCCCGCTCGGCCGCCTGGAGCGGGCGGCCGGCTGGGGCATCGGCATGTCACCGGTGTTCGACGTGTTCCTGGTCGATGACAGCATCACCATGAGCAAGCACATCGGAGGCCCGGACGGTGACCTGCGGCTGATTCCCGACCTGGACCGGGCTACGGTGCTTGTCGCCCAGCCGGGCTGGGCGTGGACGCCGGTCAGCCGGTACACCCAGGAGGGCAGAGGATACGCGGGCTGCCAGCGCTCGTTCGCCACCCGGATGACCGACGAGCTGAGCAGCCAGCACATCACGGCCCAGGTCAGCTTCGAGATCGAGTGGGCGCTCGGCGCCGACGAGGACGGCAGCTTCGTCCCGGCCTGCGCCGGCCCTGCCTACGGGATGACCAGGGTGATCGAGCTGTCCGACTACGCGCGCGAGCTGGTCGACGCGCTGGAGCGGCAGGGCATCGTGGTCGAGCAGTTCCACCCGGAGTACGCCGCCGGGCAGCTGGAGATCTCGGTCGTGCCGCGCGATCCGGTCGGCGCCGCCGATGACAGCGTGCTGGTCCGCCAGACCATCAGGGCGGTATCAGCAAGGTACGGCTTCGAAGCCTCGTTCGCCCCATCGGTCGTCGCCGGATCGGTGGGCAACGGCGGTCACGTGCACCTCAGCCTCTGGCGGCACGGGGACAACCTGCTGGCCGGCGGACCTGGCCGGTACGGCCTCAGGGCCGACGGCGAGGCGTTCGCCAGCGGGATCCTGGCCGCCTTGCCCGAGCTCACCGCGGTCGGCGCGCCGAGCGTGGCCAGCTACCTGCGGCTGGTTCCCTCGCACTGGGCGGGCGCCTACCAGTGCTGGGGCCGGGAGAACAGGGAGGCGGCGCTGCGCCTGGTCACCGGTTCGTCGGGTGAGCAGGACGCCCGCGCCAACCTGGAGATCAAGTGCTTCGACCTGGCCGCCAACCCGTACCTGGTGGTCGGCTCGCTGCTGGCTGCCGGCCTGGCCGGGCTGCGCTCGGGCGGCACCCTGCCGCCGGAAACCACCGGCGATCCGGTCGCGCTTGACCCCGCCGACCTGGCTGAGCGCGGCGTCAGCAGGCTGCCGCAGTCGCTGGCAGAGTCGGCCGGGCACTTCGAGGGCAGCGAGGTACTCAGGCAGGCCATGGGCGATCCGCTGTTCGAGGCGTTCCTCGCCGTCCGCAGGGCCGAGACCGAGCTGTTCGCCGATACCGCGCCCGATGACATCGTGGCCAGGACCCGCTGGCGGTGGTGATGGCCGGGCTGCAGCTGATCGACCACCACGTGCACGGGACGGTCGTCGGCGACCTGGACCGGCCGGGCATCGAGTCGCTGCTGACTGAGGCTTACGGATCGCCAGCGCCGGGGGTGTCCAGGTTCGACAGCCAGCTTGGCTTCGCCGTCAGACGGTGGTGCGCTCCGGTGCTCGGCCTTGAGCCGTCTGTGCACGCGGGGACCTACCTCGACCGCCGGGCCGAACTCGGCACCGCCGAGGTCAGCCGCAGGCTGCTGCGGGCGGCCGAAGTGCGGTGCTGGCTGGTGGACACCGGCTACCAGGCCGATCAGCTCACCACCGCCGGCCAGCTTGCCGAGCTCAGCGGCACGCCCGCGCACGAGATCGTGCGGCTCGAAGCCGTCGCCGAGCGGGTCGCCGGGTCAGGCACAAGCGCGGCCGGGTTCGCGGCCGGCTTCGCCGCCGCGCTCGGTGCGGCGGCCAGCGACGCGGTCGGCCTGAAGTCGATCGCCGCCTACCGGTTCGGGCTCGACTTCGATCCTGCCAGGCCGGCCGCGGCCGACGTCGAGGCGGCGGCCGGCCGCCTGCTGCGCGGCGTGGACGCCGGCCGGCCGCCGCGGATCGAGGACGAGGTGCTGCTGCGGCACCTGATCTGGACCGGCGTGGACACCGGCCTGCCGGTGCAGTTCCACGTCGGCTTCGGCGACCCCGACGTCCGGCTGCACCGGTCCGACCCCTCGCTGATGCACGACTTCCTGCGCGCCACCGAGCCGTCAGGCACGCCGATCATGCTGCTGCACTGCTACCCGTACCACCGGCAGGCGGGCTATCTGGCCAATGTCTTCTCGCACGTCTACATGGACACCGGCGCCGTGCTCAACCACGTCGGCGCGCGCTCGGCCGCGGTGCTCGCAGAGGCGCTCGAGCTGACGCCGTTCAGCAAGATGCTGTACTCATCCGACGCGTTCGGCCTTCCTGAGCTGCACTACCTTGGCGCCGTGGGATTCCGCCGCGACCTGGCCAGGGTGACCGGCGAGTTCGTCGCGGACGGCGCCTGGTCCGATGCCGACGCCGCGCGGGTGGCGCAGCTTGTCGGATCGGCGAACGCCGTCCGGGTCTACCGGCTGGCCGGCGCGTGACCGCCGCTGGCGCGGCCGCGCTGCTGCGCTTGCTGCTCGCCGCCGAGCTGGACGACGCCGTCACGCTCCGGCATGAGCTGCACGCGGATGCCGAGCCGTCGGGTGCCGAGCACCGGACGGCGGCCCGGGTGGCCCGCGCGCTCGGTGCGGGCAACGGCAAGCCGGTGGCAGGCACCGGGCGGATCGTGCGGATCGGGCCGGCCGGCGGCCACGCCATCGCGCTGCGCGCGGAACTCGACGCGCTGCCGATCACCGAGGAGACCGGCGTCGCATGGGCATCGGCCACCGGCGCGATGCACGCCTGCGGCCACGATGTGCACCTGGCCGCGCTCACCGCGCTCGGCCGGGCGGTGCTCCGGGCAAGCCAGCTTGGCGTGCTGCCCGCGTCCCTGCTCGCGGTGCTGCAGCCGCGGGAGGAGACTTACCCGTCGGGAGCCAGGGACATCGTGACCTCCGGCGCGCTCGACGCGGAACGGCCGGGCGCGGTGGTCGCCGTGCATCTGCAGCACCAGCTGCCCGCCGGGACCGCCGCCGCTCCGGCCGGCACGGTGAACGCCGCCTGCGACGACTTCGAGATCAGGGTCGGCGGCACCGGCGGTCATGCCGGATACCCGCACCTGGCCGCCGACCCCATCCCCGCGCTCTGCCAGACGGTGCTCGCGCTGCAGCAGATCGTCAGCAGGCGCAGCGATCCCACCCACGCGGTCGTGGTCTCGGTAGGGACGCTTCAGGCGGGCCAGGCCGCCAACGTCATCCCGCACACGGCGGTGGCGAGCGGCACGCTCAGGGCGCTGAACCCCGCTGACCGTCCCGCGCTGCATCACGCGCTGCGCGAGATCGTGGAACACACCTGCCGAGCGCACGGCTGCCTCGGCGCCATCACGATCGATGAGGGCGAGCCCGCGCTGATCAACGACGAGACGCTGGCGACGGCCAGCTGGCCATGGCTGCGCGACGCCGGCTTCGATGTGGACACCACGTTCCGGTCCTGCGGTGCCGACGACTTCTCCTACTACGCGCGCTCCGCGCCGACGCTGATGATCTTCATCGGCACCGGGGGACCGGTGACGCTGCACGACCCGGCGTTCCTGCCGGGCGACGAGATGGTCGGCCAGGTGGCGAACGCGATGCTGGCTGGCTACCTGGGCGCCTGCAGCCTGCTCGCGCCAGACAGGCCAGAACGCGGGCGGTTACCGCCGCATCCGCGCCATTTCCCCCGTCAGCGGCGAAAATGCTCCGCGCGGGCCTTGTGCGCCAGGCCCGCGGGTGAGCATGATCGATCTGAGCCGCGGCAGGAGGGAGCGAGCGGATGGCAGTCGACACCAGCGCGGCCAGCCGGCCGACGCTACACCGCAACGTCACCGTCTGGGGAGCCATCGGGATATCCACGGCCCTGATGGCGCCGTCCATGGCTGCGAGCATCAACCCGCAGGGCACGGCAGGCACGGTCGGCCGGGCGACGCCGGTGGCATTCGCCATCGCCTTCGTCGGCGTGCTGCTTGTGGCCTACACGTTCGTCCGGCTGACCCAGCGGTTCCACCATTCAGGTTCGGTATACGGGTTCGTCGGCGCGACGCTCGGGCCGCGCGCCGGGACCGCCGCCGGATGGGCGCTGTCCGGCACGTACATCTTCTATGCCGTGACGACAGCCATGGCCGGCGGCCGGTTCGCCTCCAACTTCCTGAACGCGCTTGGGGTCTGGAAGAACCCGCCGACCTGGTCGGGCTTCCTGCTCGGCGCGGCCGGGCTGGCGCTGATCTGGTGGATCGCGATCACGCCCGCCCGCAACGGCACCAGGCTGCTGCTCGCCGCCGAAGGCATCACCGTAGCCCTGATACTGATCGTCATCGTGATCGTGTTCGCCAAGCTGGCCGGCCACGCGGGCCCCGGCAAGCTGGGCGTGGACTGGTCGATCTTCAGCCTTCCGTCCGGCACGCCGCTGTCGGCGCTGTTCCTCGGCGTGGTGTTCGGCTTCCTGTCCTTCGCCGGGTTCGAGGCGGCGGCCACCCTGGGGGAGGAGACTCGCCATCCGAACCGGGACATCCCGCGGGCGATACTCGGCGTCGCGATCTTCGGCGGGGTCTACTTCTTCGTGGTGACCGCCGTGGAGGTGATGGGGTTCGGGACCTCGGTCAAGGGAACCGCCTCCTTCATCGGCTCGACCTCGCTGATCGGTGATCTCGGCACCAGGTACGTGTCCTCCTGGATCGGCAACGTGATCACCGCGGGCGCGATGGTGTCGGCGTTCGGCTGCGCGCTCGCCTGCGTGGTCGGCGCCTCCCGGCTGATCTTCGCTATGGGCAGGGACGGCGTCCTGCACGGGAAGCTCAGCGGCGTGTCCGCACAGCGCCGCACCCCGATCGTCTCGACCGGCGCGGTGGTGCTGACCGCGTACCTGATCATCGCGTTCACCTGGTTCATCCTGCGCGGCGACCCGTTCACCCTGTTCGCCGAGTCCGGGACAATCGGGACGCTGATCCTGCTCGCGGTCTACGTCGTGGCCACGATCGGCATGGTCAGGCTGGTGTTCTTCACCGGCCAGACCGCCGTCAGGCAGTGGGAGATCGTGATCCCGGTGCTTGGCGTTATTGTGCTCGGCTACACCCTGTTCAGGAACGTGTGGCCGCTGCCGACCGGGGTCGCCTGGTGGGGACCGTCGGTGGCGATCGGGTGGATCGTGGCCGGGCTGGCCTGGGTGCTCGCCCGCCCCGCGGCCACCAGGCGGGCTGGCGAGCTGCTGATGCGCGCGGAGGGCCTGGCCACCGCGGCCGACCCGGAGGCGGCGAGGCCGGCCGCAGGCTGACCGGCCGGCCTGCCGCGCCGTCCCGCCAGCACAGCTACCTGGCCTGGCCGGGCGGCATGTGGCGCTCGAACCACGAGGTCACCCTGGTCAGCAGGTCGGTGACCGCCGGGTAGCTCCTGAAGCCGTGCCCTTCCTGCGGGTAGGTCACCAGCACAGATTCCACTCCCTGGCGCAGCAGCGCCTGATGGAACTCGCGGGCCTGGCCAGGCGGCGTGCACCGATCCACGGCGCCGGCGATGTTCAGGCACGGGGTGCGTACCCTGCTCGCGGCGAGCGCCGGGCTCCTGCGGTGCGGCTGGCCGCCGGGATGCTCAGGGTCGGCCTGCAGGAAGGAGATCCCCCAGCTGCCGATGTTGCTGGTGAAGGACTGGCTGTACCAGTCGGTGACCGGCGACATCGGCACCGCAGCCGCGAACCGCTGGTCCTGCGTGACCAGCCAGGATGACATGAACCCGCCGTAACTGCCGCCGGTCAGGCCGATCCGCGCCGGATCGGCGATGCCCCGCTCGACGAGGGCATCGATCCCGGACAGGTAGTCCTGCGCGTCTGCGCCGCCCATGTCGCCGACCACCAGCCCGGCGAACTCCTGGCCACGGCCGCCGCTGCCCCGCGGGTTGGGATGCAGCACCGCGTAGCCGCGCGAGACCAGCAGCGGAAACGCCGGGCTGGCCATCGACCAGCGGTTACGGAAGGCCCAGACCGGGCCGCCATGGATGTTGACGATCAGCGGGAACGGGCCGGCCCCCGGCGGGGTGCACAGTATTCCCTCGATCAGCCGTCCGTCCCGCGCCTGCCAGGAGATGGCCCGCGCGGTGCCTGCCACCGAGCGCAGGTAGTCGGTGCCCGCGTGCGCCAGCGACACGAGGACCTCCTCCTTGTCCCGGCTCACCAGCGTGACCTGCGGCGGCACGTGATAGGCGTCCTGCACGACCACGACCCGGCCGTCCGCGGTGAACGCCCCTTCGGGGTAGCGGGAACCGCAGGAAAGCCCGCTGGCGGCCAGCTCGGTCACGGTGCCAGCCGCCAGGTCAGCGATCGCGGCCACCGAGTCCAGGTGTCGCAGGCCGAGGAAGCCGAGCCGGTCATCGTCGATCCAGGTCACGCTCGTGACATCGGTGCCCGCCGTGCCGAGCGTCTGGTGCGTTCCCGACGGCAGGTCGACCACGACCAGGTCACCGGCCACGATCCTGCGGTCGCTGCACAGGGCCCGGACGACGGCCGCCCTGGCCCCGCCGGGTGCGCCGCTGGGCAGGCCGAGCTGGACGTCGCTGCGCAGCAGCTCACGGACCTCGCCGGTGCGGCAGTGCAGCAGGGAGAGCGCGGCGCCGTACCAGTCGTCCTCGCCTGGCCCGTCGCTGGTGATCGCCACGACCTGGCCGGGACCGCACCAGCTCGCCTCCCAGCAGTTCAGGCCGTCCGGCGACAGGCGGGTCAGCTCCGCCGTCTCGACCTGATACAGCCACAGGGTGCGCCACGCGTCTTCTTGCACCGCGGCCTCGACGGCCGGGTGCCAGGACGGGAGGTCGTCCGCACCAGGCGCGGTGCTTTCCGATCCCTGCCCGCCGGCCAGGTCGGCGCCGAACCCGGCGACGCCCAGCAGGATCTGCCGCCCGTCCGGCGACCAGAGCGCGTACTCCGCCGTGCCGGGTACTGAAGGAGCGGCGACCGCCTCGCCCAGGCGGCCGCCGGCCAGCAGGAAAAGCTGGAACACGCCGGGGGTAGCGCGGTCGGAGAGGAATGCCAGGGTGCTGCCGTCCGGGGAGAACCGTCCCCAGCGTGCCGAGCCGGCCTTCGCGGTCACCGCTTGCAGGCCACCGTCGCGCACCGTGAACACCGCGGTGCGCGGCATTCCGGTCAGCTCGTCGAAGACCGAGCCGGTCACCACCACCTGCGTTCCGTCGGCGGTGATGTCCGGCTCACCGGCATCGTGCGGCAGCCCGAACGCCGGCTCCTGCACCAGCCGCAGATACTCGGCCACCGCGGCGTACTCAGGGCTCTGGCGCAGGTCGTTCGACACGGTCGGCAGTCCTCTCACTCGGTCCGGCTGGCCTGGCCGGTCGCGGCGTGACCCGGTCAGCGCGGGCTGGCAGCGGGCACGTCACGGGCCCGCTAGGCACGTTTCAGCCGCGTGAGTCGGGTAGGGGCACGTCAGCGACCGCGCCGATGGCCCGAGCCGACATTACCCGCCAGGCGCGGATGCGGTCGCCCTGGGTACCGATCGGAGATTCGATGAGCCTGCCCGCCGGCCAGCAGCGGATACTTGACGCCATCGCGGGAGCGCTCCAGGTGCGCGATCCCCGGCTGGCCGGCATGTTCACCATCTTCACCAGGCTCACCAGAGCCGAGCCGATGCCGACCCGCGAGTCCATCGACGGCGGTCGGCTGCGGTGGGCGGCACGGCGGTTAAGGCAGGAGATCGCGCCGCCCGGCCGGCTGCGGGCGCTGGTGATCATTCCTGTGGTGCTCGCGGCCATCGCCACGCTGATCGCGCTCGGCCCGGTGAGCAGCTCGCCTCCGTGCGGCCGGGGGCTGGCAGGCCGGGCGTTCATCGAGCTCGCCGGCCGGTTCAGCACCTGCACAGGACGTGCGGGCGCGGGCGGCACCGCCGGGCATGCCGTGGTGCCCGCCCGCTGACCCGCCGGCTGGCGGCCTGACCGTCTGGGCCGTCAGTCCTCGACGTACTCATCTACCAGCGTGGCAGGAGCTGGCGCTGCTCCCGCTGCCCACCGGGGCTCAAGGTCGAGCGGCACGTCGCGCACGGCCTCGGTGTCCGCGGCCTCAGTCGGTATCGGCTGCACGCTTTGCAGCGAGGTCGGGTCGATCATCACGTACGAGGGGAAGTTGGTCTCGTCTACCTCGCTGACCACCGGCCCGCGGGTGCCCCTTCGCAGCACCACGCGGCGGCGGCGCCACTGCACGCCGCGCCTGGCCATAAGCATCCCAGCCAGGCCGACCGCCATGATCACCACGCCAGCGACCTGGATTTTGAGGAAGCCGATGTGCGCCGTCACGGCAAAGGTCAAGATCGCGCCGATAGCCATTAACGTCAGGCCGGTCGCAGTTCTCATTTTGCCACCTCGGTCGTTCCGGGACTGGATACTGTCGGCTACCCAGGCGCGGGCAGGGCAAACGGCGGTGCCGCCCGGGCGGGAGTGGCCGGGCAGCGGCCATTACGCGCTGACGAGGCCGGCCAGGCCTACCGTGCCGCGCTGGCGCTGAGCCCGCCACCGGCCGAGCGCGAGTTCCTGGCCGGTCGGCTGGATGAGCTGACCGCGGCTCAGGACACCGCGCCAGGACGCTGCCCGGGGACGACCAGGCCGCTCTCGTAGGCGAGCACGACCAGCTGAGCGCGGTCCCTGGCCAGCAGCTTGGTCATGATCCGGCTGACATGGGTCTTGGCGGTCAGCGGGCTGAGATACAGCTGGGCCGCGATCTCGTCGTTGGACAGGCCGGCCGCGACCAGTGCCATGACCTCGCGCTCCCGCGCGGTCAGCGCGTCCAGGCTGTGGTCGGCGGCTGACGGCCGGCGTTCAGGCCGGCTGGCCAGATCGGTGATCAGCCGCCTGGTCACGCTCGGCGACAGCAGGGCGTCGCCGCGGGCGACCACCCGCACCGCCTGGAGCAGCTCGGCCGGCTCGCAGTCCTTGACCAGGAACCCGCTGGCTCCGGCCCTGATGGCCTGGTAGACGTACTCGTCGGACTCGAAGGTGGTCAAGATGATCACCTTGACCCCGGCCAGGTCGTCCTCCGCCGCGATCCGCCTGGTCGCTTCGACACCATCGACCAGCGGCATCCTGATGTCCATCAGCACCACGTCGGCGCGCTCGCTGGCGGCCAGCTGCACCGCCTCGGTGCCGTCCGCCGCCTCGCCGACCACGGCGAAGTCACCGGATGCCTCAAGCAGCACCCGCAGGCCAGCCCGGATCAGCGCCTGGTCGTCGGCGAGCAGCACCCGGATCATGACCTGGCGCCTTCCGCGGCGGGTACGCTGGCCGGCCCGGTGCCTGCGCCCTGGTCGCCGATGGGCAGCCGGGCGGCGACCTGGAACCCGCCCGCCACTGCCGGGCCGGCCCGCACGGTGCCGCCTACGGACGCGGCCCGCTCCCGCATGCCGATCAGGCCGTGCCCGGCGGACCCCGGCGCGGGCGCCTGCTGCCCGGCAGCGGCAGCTGAGCCGGGGGCGGCATGAGCGCCACGGCCGGTGTCGGACACGTTGATCCGCAGCTCGGCGTCGCCATAGTCGAGCGTGACCGCGGCGGTGGCTGGCCCGGCATGCCTGATCGCGTTGGTCAGCGACTCCTGCACGATCCGGTAAGCGGCGAGGTCCACCTCGGCCGGCAGCGGCCGCACGTTCCCCGTGCGGCGCAGGCTGGTCACCAGCCCTGCCCTGGTGGTCCCCGCGATCAGCGCGTCCAGCTGGGCAAGCCCGGGCGCTGGTCGGGTCGGGTCGGCCTCGTCCGCCTGGCGCAGCACGTTGAGTATCGCGCGCAGCTCGCGCAGGGCGTCCTTGCTCGCGGTCTTGATCGCGTGCAGTGCGGCGGCGGCGGCGTCCGGCCGGTCGGTGAGCACGTGCGCGGCCACTCCCGCCTGCACGTTGATGGTGGCCATCGTGTGCGCGACCACGTCATGCAGTTCCCGTGCGATCCGCAGCCGCTCCTCATCGACCCGCCTGCGGGCGTCATCCTCGGCGCGGGCCCGGATCGAGGTGATGTAGGCACGCCGGTTGCCGACCGCCAGGCCGGCGAACAGCGCGGCCGCGACCAGGCCGGGAATCAGGTTGAAACCGCCGCCCGTCGTGCCGAACGGATTGGCCGCCGCGGTCGCCCCCATCAGCACGGCCAGGGTGACCGCGCTGGCGATGATGGCGCGCCTGGTCGTCCCCGCCTGGGTGACCCCGTACAGCGCCACCACCGGGAGCAGCAGCGCGGCACCGTTGACGTAGCCGAGCAGGCTGAAGATCGCCACCGCCGCGGTGGAGACGGTGAGCGCGGACAGCGGGTACCGTCGCCTGCCAGCAAGCACCAGGCCGGCGGCCACCACGAGCAGCAGTGCCGCGGCCGGGGTGTGCGGCACCGGATGGCCGTTCACGACCTGGTCGGATGGCTGGCGGGGATGTGCCTCGCCGTACGCCGCCGCGGTGATCGCGGCGGTCAGCACCACGGCGATCACGATGTCGCGGGCGGGGGAGGCGTACCACCGCCGCCCCGCCGCCAGCACGCTCCGCATGCACTAAGCGTAGGCACCCGGGCCCGCCGCGGTCGTCGCCCGTGAGTTGACCGCCGCCGTACTCCTGGCGGAGTACCAGCGGCCGGACTGCACCGCCCGTGGTACCTGGCACTGCCGCCCTGGGCAGGACGACGCGGCGGCCGCCTGGCGGCAGGCTGGCCGATGGCTGGCGGAACGGCCGCCAGCGACCCAGACTCGCGGAGGCAGCAATGCCAGCCCTTACCCGATTCGTGCTTCGTCACAAGGCGCTTGTGGCCGTGTTCTGGCTCGTCGTGGCAGTGGCAGGAGTGCTCACCGTCAGCGGGACGACGCACAGGATGACGAACAGCTTCGCGATGCCTGGTCAGGCATTCAGGATCGACAACCAGATAGCCAGGGTCTACGGCAACGGCGGATCGCAGACTCCCTACCTGCCGGTGATCACCGTCCCGGTCGGCAAGCGTGTGACCGACAGGAACGTCGCGGCGGCGACCGGGCGTGCGTTCGCCGCGATCGCGCGGGCGGTACCGCACGCGCGGATCGTTGACTACGCGACCACCGGAGACCGCGCCTTCATCACCCGTGACGGCAGGTCCACGTTCGCGCTAGTCTTCACCGCTCCGGTGAGCGAGTTCGGCGGCGCCGGTCTTGGTCCGGCTGTCGTGCACGCGATTGCTGCCGCGGTACCGGGCGGCTGGCGGGTCGGCGTCACCGGGTCCCAGTTGCTCGCCAACGGCAAGCCGGCCACGTCCAAGGGGACCGGGCTGATGGCCGAAGCCATGATCGGAGCGCTCGGTGCGCTGATCATCCTGGCATTCGTGTTCGCCAGCTTCCTTGCTTTCCTGCCGCTGCTGATCGGCTGCGTATCCGTGCTGACGACCTTCCTCCTGGTCGGCGGCCTGACCGAGATCACCGGCGTGAGCCAGATCGTGGAGTTCCTGATCGCGCTGATCGGCCTCGGCGTGGCCATCGACTACTCGCTGCTCGTGGTCAGCAGGTGGCGTGAAGAGCGGGCGGCCGGGCTGGACAACGCCAGCGCCGTGGTCGAGGCAATGAACCACGCCGGGCGCGCGGTGGTGTTCTCCGGGCTGACCGTCGCGATCGGGCTGCTGTCCATGATCGTGCTGCCGGTGCCGATGCTGCGCAGCGTCGGCTACGGCGGCGTGCTGGTGCCGCTGGTCTCCGTCGCTGTCGCCGTGACGCTGCTGCCGGTCATCCTGACCAGCGCCGGACCGCGGCTTGACTGGCCGCGGCTGCGCACCGAGCGCTCGGCCAGCCGGGTGTTCTCCGCCTGGGCCAGCGGCGTCTACGCCAGGCGCTGGATCGCCGCCCTGGCCGGCCTGGTCATCCTGGCCGCGCTGATGCTGCCGGCCCTGTCGCTGCACCTCGGCGAGCCTGGCAGCACCGCCCAGGCCACGGCAGGCCCGGCGCACGACGCGCTGGCCACGCTGACAGACGGGGGCGTCCCCTCTGGTGTGCTCACCCCGGCCGAAGTACTGACCTCCCAGGCCACCGAGGGCGGCGTCGCGGCCAGAGCTGCCAGGGTGCCAGGGATCTACGCGGCGGTGGCCCCGCGCACCGCTGACTACCGGCGGGCCGGCACGGCCATTGTCACCGTGATCCCGGCCGCCGAGAGCAGCGGCCCTGCCGGTCAGGCGACCGTCGCCAGGCTGGAGAGCAGCCTGCTCGGCAGTCCGCACGTGATCGGCGTTGGCGGGGCAGGCCCGTCGCTGATCGACTTCAACCACGCCGTCTACGGCGACTTCCCGCTCATGCTCGCGATCATCGGGATCGCCACGTTCCTGCTGCTCACCCGCGCGTTCCGGTCGGTGGTCCTGGCCGCCAAGGCGGTTGTGTTCAACCTCATCTCGCTGGCCGCCGCGTACGGGGTGCTGACCTGGGTCTGGCAGGACGGCCATGGCTCGGTCGCGATCTGGGGCGTCCCGGCCACCGGCGCGATCACGATGTGGGTGCCGCTGATGGTGTTCGCGTTCCTGTTCGGACTGTCCATGGACTACGAGGTCTTTATCCTGGCCAGGATCAGGGAAGCCTACGACCGGCACGGCGACGCCCGCACCGCGGTCACCGAGGGCCTTGGCCGGACCGGGCGCCTGGTCACCAGCGCGGCGGCGATCTTGATGCTGAGCTTCCTCTCGATGTCCACCGGACCGCAGACCGACCTGAAGATCCTGGCGACCGGCCTGGGCGCTGGCATCCTGATCGATGCCGTCGTCGTCCGCTGCCTGCTGGTTCCCGCCATGGTGGCGCTGTTCGGCCGGGCGAACTGGTGGCTGCCAGCGCCGCTGGCCAGGCTGCTGCGGGTGCCGCCGAGCGCGAGCCGGCCTGTCGTCCTGGCCAGCCATGCGGAGCCGGCCCGAGCACTGGCCGACGCAGGATCGAGATAGCCGCCTGCATCGGTGTCGTGACACACAGCCGGTCCCGGCCGCAGGAAGCAGGCGCGGCGCAAAAACGTTAGGCCGCTGGGATCTTCTGACCGATGCTGGTGGCTGTGCCGCCATGGAGACCGCGACCTTGACACCTTCACTTGCTGAGCTGCGCGCTAGCCTGCCCGGGCTGATGCTGCGCGACCAGCGCCGCCTGAGCCGCCGCGCCGAGCGCGCGGCGGCTCTGCACGACGCTGCCGCGCGCGAGCAGGCGCTCCGCCAGGTGCTCGCCGAGCGCGAGGTGGCGGCCGCCAGGGTGGCCATGCGCCGGCTGGCGGTGCCGGTCATCAGCTACCCGCCCGAGCTGCCGGTCAGCCAGCGCAGGGAGCAGATCGCCGCGGCCATCGCCGAGCATCAGGTGCTGATCGTGGCCGGCGAGACAGGCTCGGGGAAGACCACCCAACTGCCCAAGATCTGCCTGGAACTCGGCCGCGGGGTAACCGGCCAGATCGGCCACACCCAACCGCGCCGGATCGCGGCCCGCACCGTCGCCGAGCGGATCGCCGCCGAGCTGGGAACCGAGCTTGGCACCACGGTCGGCTACAAGATGCGGTTCGCCGACACCTCAAGCAACGACACGATGATCAAGCTGATGACGGACGGCATCCTGCTCACCGAGATGCAGCATGACCGCCAGTTGCTGCGGTACGACACCCTGATCATCGACGAGGCGCATGAGCGCAGCCTGAACATCGACTTCATCCTCGGCTACCTCAAGCGCCTGCTGCCCAGCCGGCCCGACCTGAAGGTCATCATCACCTCAGCCACCATCGACACCGCCAGGTTCAGCGCCCATTTCGGCGGAGGCGAATCAAGCAAGCACCGTGCCGGAGGCGAGCACGGCGGGGCGCCGGTGATCGAGGTATCCGGGCGGAGCTATCCGGTGCAGATGAGGTACCGCCCGCTGGCCGATCCCGATGACCAGGGCGCCGAGCCCAGGGATCAGGTGCAGGCCATCTGCGACGCGGTCGATGAACTGCGCGGCGAGGGCGGTGGCGACATCCTGGTGTTCCTCAGCGGCGAGCGGGAGATCAGGGACGCCGCCGACGCGCTGGCCGGCCAGGCCGATCTTGAGGTGCTGCCGCTGTACGCCAGGCTGTCGGCCGCCGAGCAGCACCGGGTGTTCGCGCCGCACACCGGCCGCCGGGTGGTACTGGCGACCAACGTCGCCGAGACCTCGCTGACTGTGCCTGGCATCAAGTACGTGGTCGATCCTGGCACGGCGCGGATTTCCCGGTACAGCAGGCGGACCAAGGTGCAGCGGCTGCCGATCGAGCCGATCTCGCGTGCCTCGGCCGACCAGCGGGCCGGCCGGTGCGGGCGCACCAGCGACGGCATCTGCGTCCGGCTGTACAGCGAGGCGGACTACGCCGCACGCCCCGAGTACACCGACCCCGAGATCCTGCGCACCCACCTCGCCTCGGTCATCTTGCGGATGGCGGCGCTTGACCTGGGCGAGGTGACCGACTTTCCCTTCGTCGACCCGCCGGCCCAGGCCAGCGTGGCCGACGGCGTCCGCCTGCTGACCGAGATCGGCGCCTTCACCCAGGGCCAGGCCGGTACCGCGCACCGGCTCACCGAGATCGGGCGCAAGCTCGCACAGCTCCCTGCGGACCCCAGGCTCGGCCGGATGATCCTCGAAGCCGACAGGAACGGATGCGCACGCGAGGTCATCATCATCGCCGCGGCGCTGTCCATCACCGAACCGCGGGAACGGCCGGCCGATGCCCGCGCGCCCGCCGATGCCATGCACGCGCGTTTCGCCGAGCCGGGGTCGGATTTCCTTGCCTACCTGAACTTGTGGGATTACCTGCACGACCAGCAGCGCGAGCTCTCGGGTTCGGCATTTCGCCGGATGTGCAGGCGCGAGTACCTGCACTTCCTGCGGGTGCGCGAATGGCAGGACGTGTGCGGCCAGCTCAGGCAGGCCGCCAGCGACGTGGGGATGGCCGTCGGGCGCGATCGCGGCCCGGCAGCGCCTGCGCAGGCCGATCTGGCCGACCGGGTGCACAGGTCGTTGCTTGCGGGCCTGCTCTCCCAGATCGGAATGCGGCTCGCCGACCAGCCGCAGCGCGGGAAGCGCCGCCCGCTGACCGAGTTCGCCGGACCGCGTGGCACCCGGTTCGCCATCTTCCCCGACTCGGGGCTCGCCGCCAAGCCGCCGCCGTGGGTGGCCGCCGCCGAACTCGTCGAGACCTCCAGGCTGTGGGCCAGGACCGTCGCGCGGATCGAGCCTGAGTGGGTCGAGCCGCTGGCCGGGCATCTGGTCAGGCGCAGTTACAGCGACCCGCGGTGGGACAGCGCCCGGGGCTGCGCGGTGGCGGCAGAGAAGGTCACGCTCTACGGGCTGCCGGTCATCACTGGCCGCATGGTCACCCTCGGGCGGGTGGATCCGGTACTGGCCAGAGAGCTGTTCATCCGCTGCGCGCTGGTGGAGGGCGACTGGCAGACCAACCACAGGTTCTTCGCCGGCAACAGGCAGGTGCTCGCCGACGCGCAGGAACTGCAGCGCAGGGCCAGGCGGCCAGGCCCGGACCTGGACTCGCTCCTGTTCGGCTGCTACGACCGGGTGATACCGGCCGAGGTCACCTCGGCACGGCACTTTGACACCTGGTGGAACGAGGCACGGCCCGCCGATCCCGGACTGCTTGACCTGGACCCTGAGCTCGTGGCCGGGGCTGGCGAGGTCTCGGCGGCCGCGCAGGACTACCCGGGCAGCTGGGGCGGCCTTGAACTGTCCTACGAGTTCGACCCAGGAACGCCCGCCGACGGGGTGACCGTCGAGATCCCGCTGGCCAGGCTGAACCAGGTCGGCGCGGAAGAGTTCGGCTGGCAGATCCCCGGCCTGCGCGAGGAACTCCTCACCGAGCTGATCAGGTCGCTGCCCAAGCAGCTGCGGCGGCTGTTCGTCCCGGCGCCGCAGACAGCGCGCGCGGTGCTCGCCAGGCTCGGCGATCCTTCCGGTGACCTGCTGGCCGCGCTGTCCGCCGAGCTCAGCCGGGTCGCAGGGACGCCGGTGCCCGCGGATGCGTGGGACCTGTCCAGGCTGCCCGCCCACCTGCGGGTCACGTTCCAGGTGACCGACGGCGGGCAGGTGCTCGCCAGCGGAAAGGACCTGGCCGGGCTGCGGGCGGAACTGCGGCCCAGGCTGACGGCCAGGCTGAACGACGCGGCCGCCGGCCTGACCAGGACCGGCCTGCGAAGCTGGGCCGAGGTCGGCTCACTGCCCAGGATGTTCAGCCATGGCGAGGTGCGTGCCTATCCGGCGCTTGAGGACGCCGGCGACGCCGTGGACATCGTGCTGTGCGAGACGCAAGCGCAGGCAGCTGAGGCGATGCGGCGCGGGAGCCGCCGGCTGCTGCTGATCACGGTCCCGTCCGGCGCGCGTTCGGTGGCCAGCCGGCTGCCGGTCAGCGCCAAGCTGGCGATGAGCCGCGGGCCGCATCAGGGCGCCAGCGCGCTGCTCGATGACTGCGCCGCCTGCGCCGCGGACGAACTGATCGCAGCCTCAGGCGGCCCGGCATGGGATGCTGCCGGGTTCGAGCGCCTGCTCGACGCGGCGCGTGCCGGGCTCGCCGTGGCCACGGTCGGCGTGGTGAGCGACGTCGCGCGGGTGCTCACCCAGGCGCAGCAGGTGGAGGTGATGCTCGGCCAGCTGACCAGCCCGGTGCTCGCCCCGGCGCTCGCCGACGTGCGCTCCCAGCTGTCCGGCCTGATCTACCCTGGCTTTGTCTCGCTGACCGGCTCTCGCCGCCTGCCTGACGTGGTCCGCTACCTGCGCGGCATCGCCAGAAGGCTGCAGAAGATGCCGGACGACCCCGGCCGTGACGCGGCCAGCATGGCGGTGGTGCACCAGGTCAGCGCCGACTACCAGAGGACTCTTGGCCAGCTGGGCCCGGCGAAGCGGCAGGGCGCCGCCGCGGCGGCGGTACGGTGGATGATCGAGGAGCTCAGGGTCAGCCTGTTCGCCCAGACGGTCGGCACGCCGGTCCCGGTCTCTGAGAAGCGGATCCGCAGGGAACTTGACCGGCTGGCTGCTGTATCCCGATAGGGCGACGCGACAGGGCCAAGGACACTCGCCCTGCCGATCCGAGCCAACGACTAGTCGGCCCGTCCCCGCCAGCGCGGCCCGGGCCGCTGCGTTGAGGTCCCGGCCCGCACTTGGCACCGATTGGGTGCGGACGAAAGCCGTAAATCAGGGCACGGAATGACTGTAACCCGTGCAAAGTGCTGCTCGCTGATGCTGGTGGGACCAGCGTGGCTGAGGATGCCCATGACCGGGTCATCGTCCGGGTGCCCCGCGACGGCGGGCCTGGCCGACGCTGGCCGGTCAGCGTTCGGCGGCCTTGTCCAGCACTGGCTTGACGTCGATGACCGGGGTCTTGTCAAGCGCCTCGAGCGGGCGCACCCTGATCCGCAGTCCATCGGTGGCGATCACCTGGACCCGGTGCAGCCCGATCGGATTCGGGCGGTCGGGGGACCTGGTGCTGAAGACTCCCGTGGGCGGCCGCGCCCGGTCGTCGCGCGGCCGGGTCACCAGGATGTCGCGGGCCGCCCGGTCCAGCCAGGTCAGCACGATGATCTCCGAGCCGGCGGCGATATCGCGGATCCCGTCAGCGACGCCTGGCTCGAAGACCAGCCAGGCGTCTGGCGCTCCCTCGTCCCCTTGCCGCGGCGCCTGGGCACGGTCGGTCAGCGGCGACTCGACCCAGCCGATCGGCACCAGCCGGTAGTCCGTCGGGTCCACCCCACCGCCTCTCGTCCGGCCCGGTTACGGGCTCGGCGTCCTGCCCGGAGTAGGAGATGCCGGACAGCCAGCGTCGGTACTGGCCAGCGGCGGCAAACGGCATGCGCGGCGGCAGCTCGTGCCCGGAGGAAAGATTTCCGCAGCTGCTTACTTGGCGTGGTCCTTCCGGTACTGGCGGCCGAATCCGTCCATTCCCGAGCCGGTTGGCACGCCGGAGGGCACATAGGCGGGCGCGGCGGCCTGGCGCCTGCCGTGATGCCTGGGGAGCGGCGACACCGACTGGACGCTGGAGGCGCTGCACACCGCTGCGGCGTCGCTAGCCGGCCCGGGCACCTGGCTGCTGGTCGGGATCGCGCCGGCCGGGACCGGATGACGCCGCCGCTCGCGCAGCACCTCGGCCAGGTTCCTGGCGTTCGCGTCGCGCGCGGTGAGGGAGCGCAGCCCGAAGGTCGACTCGATCAGCGCGAGCGTGGACGTGTGCTCGAACGGGCCACGGTGCACCACCCGCGGATGCGCGAGGTTGGATACCACGATGGCCGGCACCCGGAAGCCGAGCTGGGCGTAGTCAGGAAGCAGCCGGCCGTCGGTGGGGACCGAGCCGTCCCCGGTGTGATCTACGTCCGCCGGGTTGGTGTCGTCGACCACCCGCGGCGGCGGCACGTGGTCGAAGAACCCGCCCCACTCATCGAAGGTGACCACGAGCACGGTGTTGTCCAGGTAGCCCGCGTCGGCGAGCGCGTGGTACGTGTCGGCGATGAAACGCTCGCCGAGCCTGATGTCGCCGAGCGGATGGTCGTCCGCCGAGGTCCCGGAGTTCTCTGTGTTGAACGCCGGGTCGACGAAGCTGACGTCCGGCAGCGCGCCGGCGGCCACGGTGTCAAGGAACGAGGGGGTGGTGACCGGGATGCCGAGCGCGTCGGTGTCGCCAGGGGCGAACGGATGCCAGAACGGGAAGTACTTAAGCCCCCACAGCGCCAGGAACGGCAGATCCCTGAAGAAGTAGCCGCCGGTGGGAACTCCCTGGCTATTGGGCACCGGCGAAAGCTGATCCCAGATAGCAGGGAGCGTGGAGATCTTGGCGATGTTATGGTCCCGGTCGGTGCGGGCCGTGTGCTGGTAGAAACGGTTCGGGAAGGTCTCGCCGGCGAACGAGCAGAAATAGCGGTCAAGGACCGTATAGTTCTCCGCCAGCGCCCCGATCACCGGGAGGTCGGGGACGTCCTTGCGCCGGTGATCGTGATCGACGTTGGTGTAGTAACCGATCGGGAACGTGTTGGCCGCTGCCAGCGTCACCCCGGGGTTGGGAGAAGGCGCGGTGGGCCGCTGCAAGAACCCGTCCGTCTTGCCGAAGTTGTACTGGACGAGGAACCCTTCCCAGCTGTGGTCGGGGTCGCTGTACCCGCAGCCCTGGAAGTCAGGGGCCAGCGGGTAGTTCGGGTAGACGTTCCCGTCCGTGGCCAGGTATGCCATGTCGTGGCGGCCGTCGGCGCCCGGCAGCCAGCTGAGGAAATGGTCGAACGACCGGTTCTCCATCATCAGGATCACCACGTGCTTGACGCCGTTCGAGCCGTCCGGGAACCGCGCGGGTGCGGCGCTGGCCGCCGCACGGGACAGGAGTTCCGGGCCGGTGGCAGCAACGCCGGCCGATGCGCTCATCAGCTGCAGGAAGGTGCGACGTGTCAGCATGGCTCACTATAAGCAGACGACGGTGAATTTCAGGAGCGATCACGTTGCGGCCCGGTGACACCGAGATGGGCCCCGGCGGCGAGTTCCTCGATCCGCGCGTGCAGGTGGCTGACATAGCCTTCGGCCTCTGGTTTCATCAGCACGCTGCGCAGGATCTTGCAGTCGCCGCGATCCGCCCTGACGTCCGGGTGCCGCGCGGCGAGCGGGCCGGCCTCGACGCGGAGCGTGCTGAGGAACACGCGATCCCGGCCGGTCATGCCTTCGGCCAAGATCGCGGCACTGGCCCAGTCGATCGCGGACATGCTCAGCGGCACGGTGGCCGGGAAGTAGCAGACGATGTCAAGCTCGGGCCGCTGGTAAAGCTCGAGCCGGCCGGATTCGGAGATCAGCCGCGCCAGGGAAAGGGCCGCACGGCGGCCGGCCGCCAGCACCTGGCCGAGCCCGCCCGCGGTAGGCGGCAGCAGCTGGAAGGTGAGCCACAGGGCGGCCGCGGCCGCGCCTGCCCTGGAGCACTCCAGGCTGATCTCGCCCAGGTGCAGGTCGTCGGAGGTGAAGTAGGTATAGGGCGAGTCGTGCAGGTAGAAGCGGCCGACGTCAGGGTCGGCGAACAGCACGGCGCCGCAGCCGTAGGGCTGCAGGCCGTGCTTGTGCGGATCGACCACGACGGAGTCGCATCCGGCGATCGCGCGCCACGGCGTCTCATCCAGTCCTGCCGGGCCCGCGGCGCCGGCGAGCAGCGTGAAGAAACCGCCGTACGCGGCGTCAACGTGCACCCGGACGCGGTGCGCGCGGGCGATGCCGAGCACCTGATGCACCGGGTCGATGGCGCCGAGGCCGGTCGTGCCCGCGGTCGCGACCACCGTGCCGACCCGGCCGCCGGCCAGCAGCGCGTCAAGCGCCGCGAGGTCCATCCGCCCCGCGGCGTCCACCGGTACCGGGGTGCCGGCCATGCCAAGCACGCCGCACATCCGGCCGTGCGTGTAGTGCGCGTCGGCGCTGTAGGCGATCCCGCGGCCCGGGTGCAGTTCGCGGGCCACGTAGAGCGCCTCCAGATTCGCGATCGTCCCGCTGGTCGTCAGGTGGCCTAGATGGGCGGGCAGCCCGAACATCGCCGCCAGCTGCGCCACCACCTCCTTCTCCATCCGCGCCGTCGCCTGGCCGCCGTCGAGCGCGTGGTTGTTCGGGTTGACGAGCATGGCGGCCAGATAGCCGGCCACGGCCACCGGATGCGGCGGCTTGAGCATCTGGCCGGCGTAGCTGGGATGGAAGAACGGGTAGTTGTCCCGCAGCCGGTCGGTGAAGACGCCGAACACCCGGGCCAGCGATTCATCGCTGACCTGCAGCGACGGATGAGGATCGAACGGCGCGAAGCCCGCCTGCCAGCTCTGCACAGCGTCGGCGGCGCTGATCAGCCATCGTCGCAAGTCCATGGCCGCATCATGGCAGCCACCCCGGCGGGCCGAAGACTCGCTGGGCGGATCGAAAGCCGGCCGGTACCGTGGACCGGCCGGCGGAGGTGGCTATGGAGCGGATCAACGGCAAGTTGTTCAGCTGGGCGTCAATCCTGGAGGACGGCACCAGGAAGCAGGCACTGCGCACGGCCAGCCTGCCGTTCATCCACCCGCATGTGGCCCTCATGCCCGACGCGCACCTGGGCAAGGGCGCCACGGTCGGGTCGGTCATCCCGACGCTGGACGCCATCATCCCCGCCGCCGTCGGCGTGGACATCGGCTGCGGGATGATCGCGGTCCGCACCCAGTTCACCGCCGACGACATCAGGGCGCGCGGAGACCTTCCTGCGCTGCGCAAGGCGGTCGAAAGCGCCATCCCGCTGTCCGCGGGCAAGTACAACACCGCGGTGTACAGCAGCGAGACGGCCCGCCGGGTGGAGGCGCTCGAGCAGCGCGACGGCGCGGCAAGCGCCGACCAGATCGCGCCGAACTGGCGGCTTCAGCTCGGGTCGCTCGGCTCGGGCAACCACTTCATCGAGGTCAGCCTGGACGAGCAGGACGTGGCCTGGCTGTTCCTGCACTCCGGCTCCCGCGGGGTCGGCAACAAGCTGGCGCGGCGGCACATCAAGATCGCCCGTGACCTGGCCGCGAAGTGGTGGATCACGCTTCCCGACCCAGACCTGGCGTACCTGGTCGATCGCACGGCCGAGTTCTGGGCCTACATCAGGGACCTGCGGTGGGCGCAGCATTTCGCGCTGCTGAACCGCGAAGAGATGATGCACCGGGTGGCCGACTGCGTGCGGGACTGGATGGGGCAGCCCGTTCAGGCCGCCGAGACGGTCAACACGCACCACAACTACACGGCAAGGGAGACCCACTTCGGCGAGGAGGTCTGGCTGTCGCGCAAGGGCGCGATTGACGCCTCGCCTGGCGTGCCCGGACTGATTCCCGGCTCGATGGGCACCCGCTCATACGTGGTGGCCGGGCGGGGCAACCGCCTGGCGCTGAACTCATCGCCGCACGGGGCCGGCCGGCAGTACAGCCGGTCAGCGGCCCGCAAGAGGTTCACCCGCGACCAGCTTGACGTGGCCATGGCAGGCATCGAATGGCGCGGGACCGACGCCTTCCTTGACGAGATTCCCGGCGCGTACAAGGACATCGACGTGGTCATGGCCGACGCAGCCGACCTGGTCGAGATCCGGCACGTGCTGCGGCAGATCGTCAACGTCAAGGGCGACTGACCGGGCGGCGGCGCATGTGCAGGCGGGTGGTCGTCCCCGCGGGGCCGGTGCGCGTCTCCACCAGATCGCAGAGGCGGTTGGTCAGCCAGAGGCCGTGGCCTCCGGCGGCTTCCGGCGACTGGTAACGCCGGCCGGCCAGCGGATCGCCGATCTGGCCAGAGTCCTCGATCTGGCACAGTAGCTCGCTGTTCGTGCACCAGCAGCGAATCACTCCGCCGCCTGCGGCGTGCCCGAGCGAGTTGGCGGCAATCTCGCTGACCGCCAGGACCAGGTCGCTGATGCGGTCAGGGTGCAGGCCGGCGGCCCGCGCGTGCCGCGCCGAGAACTCCCGCACCAGGCGCAGGTTGCCGCCGAAGACAACGGACTCCGCGTCCTCGGCTGGCGGCGGCAGCTGATCATCGCATCCGGGCGGCAGGCAGCCAGGTCCCTGGTACACGGCACTGGCCTGACACCGGCCGCCGGCGATGATCGCCGGGTGCGTGCGCTTCGCGTCCCCGATGACCCGGCCGGCCAGGCCGGTCGAGTCATACAGGCACAGGACCGTGATCGCCCACTCGGCCAACGCGAGGTTGCACAGCGCCTCATGCTTGACCACCTCGCGCATCTCGGCTTCCGAGCGGCCCGGCCAGGCAGGCTCCCACAGGCAGTACACGTGCTGGCCGGGGTGGTCGTCGGCGAAGGCAAGCCCGGCCGCGATGATCCGCGCCGGATTGCGCCCGAGCTCGGCCATGTCGGCCACCAGCAGCCGCCGCGTGGGGCCACCGAGCGCCTCGCGGGTGGCGCGCATCGCCGGGCTTGGCACCAGGATGTGCAGCGGAGCCCCGGCCCGCGAGGCGTCCGCCGCGATCGCGGCGGCCCACCGCAGGTACTCAGCGCCGTCCCGGTACAGCAGCGCGATATGGCTGAACCCCACCGGCCAGGGCGCGGGCCGGCCGCTGCTCTCCCGCCGTGCGACCTGAGCCGCCTGGCGGGCCGTCACGTCGCTGCCGTCCATTGCCGTCCATTACCCCGTCCGCCCGGAACATGCTTGGAGTTCGCTGGTACCTCCGGTGCCAGAGATGGCACGGTGCCACAAGCGCGCCGGGAGTTGCTGCTGGAGCCACGCTCCGCTTGGGGGTTACATTGGGCTGGTCCCGCATGTCGAGCGCAGGCTAACGCCAGGTGGTGGTCGTCATGGGTCGGTGCCTAGTTGTTGCCAACCGGACGCTCCTGGGTGCCGAGCTCAGGGCGGAACTGCAGAAGCGGATCGAGGCCGGCCAGGCTTCGTTCTATCTGCTCGTGCCGAACACCACCGCGGCCGACTACCAGCCAGAACAAGACAGCGGCGTGCTGCCGCCCAGCCTGGCATGGTGGGCGACGAACTACCGCGGCCCGGTCACCGACTCCGAGGCCAGCGCCCAGGCGCGGCAGCGGCTCAGCCAGATGCTGGCCGACCTCGCTGCGCTCGGCGTCACGGCGGAAGGCGATCTCGGCAGCTCCCAGCCGCTTGAGGCAATGGAGAAGGTGCTTGTCGATCACCAGTTTGACGAGATCATCGTGGCCACGCTGCCCAGCCGCGTTTCCCGGTGGCTGCGGGCTGACCTGCCGCATCAGGCCGAGCGCCGGTTCCGGCTGCCGGTCACGACCGTGACCACCAGGCGCTGAGGACTCGCCGATGACGCCATACCGGCCCGGGCTGACCTGCTATGTCACGCCGCGACGGCTCACAGTCGGCCGGGCTTGCTTGCGACGCCGCCGAGGAACGTCGCACCGGAGATGACGGCGGGGACCAGACCGCTAGGCCGCCAGTGGGCGACCGGCACGAGACCGGGTGTCTGGAGTTCCAGGCCATCGAAGAAGGCCTGGATCTGGTCGTGGCTGCGTGGCGTGATCGATCCGGCTGAGGTCGTCGCGTAGGTCTGCATGGCTTGGGTGAGGTCGTCCTGGCTCATGGTGCCGGCCGTGGCATGGGTGATAGCCAGGAAACTGCCCGCCGCCATGTTGTCGCGGAACGTCGCGACGATCCTGGCTGCCTGGTCGTTGTCGGGAAGGAAGTGCAGAACCGCGATCATGAGCACGGCAACGGGCTGCTTCAGGTCAATGAACTGGTTTTCTGTGGCCCGGCCGAGGATGACCTCCGGGTCACGCATGTCGGCCTCGATCGCGACAGTGCACGGATCGGTCGCCAGCAGCGCACGCGCGTGGGTCAGCACGACCGGGTCGTTGTCGACGTACGCCACCCGGGCTCCCGGGGCGATACGCCCGGCCACCTGGTGCACGTTCTCCCGCGTCGGCAGTCCGGTCCCGATGTCAAGAAACTGACGGACGCCCGCCGCGGCCAGGAAGCCGACCGCACGGCCGAGGAACGCGCGGTTCTCCCTTGCCCTTCGCACGACGCCCGGTGCTGCCTCGGCAATCTTGGCCGCGGCGGCCCGGTCAGCCGCGAAGTTGTCCTTGCCGCCGAGAAAGTAATCATAAATGCGGGCGACGTTCGGTATACCAGGGTCAATGCCGCTTAGCGCCTGGTCGCTGGTGCTCACCGCGCGTTCCTCCTCAAGCTGCCCCAGGTTCGGCCGGATCGGCGTCAGCCCCGCGCCTCGGCGACCGTGCCGCCTTTATCCTCGCTTACGGAAGCGCAAGATGCGAACCAGGTAAGCGCCTTCACGCCAGCCGAGCAGGAACTGGTGGTGCCAGCCGATGGAACGCACCAGACGTACCCGCTCCGGTGCGCTGAGGCTTGGTTCGGCGAGCCTGGCCCGTGCCCACGCCATCGAATAACGCCAGAACACGCTGGTGGCCTCGGTGACGTCAAGCTCCTGCTCAAGTATCAGCCCGACTTGCGCCGCGGCCTCCAGGTACTGCGGCGCCGTCCCGATACTCGTCGTCCAGTAGGCGTCAAAAAGCGCCCGCCAGGCTGGCCGGGCCAGGAATATGTCTTCGATCCCGAAGACGCCCCCCGGTTCCAGCACGGCGGCAACGCGCTGGAACAACTGCGGGCGCCGCATATGGCAGCTGCTTTCCACCGCGACCGCCGCGCCGTAAGGCCCGGCCGATCCCAGCGCGGCGATATCGGTGATCAGCGGCTGCACGCGATCAGCGACCCCGGCGGCGGCGGCGAAGCCACGCACAATGTCGGCATGCTCGGCCACATTGGTCAGCGCGGTCACCCGGACAGGGAAATGCTGAGCCCAGTAGATGGCACCGCCGCCAAGCCCGCAGCCCACATCAAGCAAGTCCCCGGTGAAGGCGGTGCTGGCTTGCCACACCTCGGCGGCGCGGTCAAGCAGGCGCTCCTGCGCGGCGACGATCTCGGCCCTGATCTGCTCGGGCGGCGCACCCTGAGCGGGGCCGTCGGCACCGAACAGGCCGATGTGGTAGTGGACCCGCGGGCCGGGGCCGTAACGCTCGATGATCGCGGCAGTCTTACCGCGGTAGTAAGGCACGCAGGCCGGCTCCGGTTCGGTGGCGGCCGCTGGTGCTGGCTGCCCGGTGGCCGGCTCTTGGTGGCCGGCCGCTGGTTCTGGCTGCCCGGTGGCCGGTTCCTGGTGGCCGGCCGCTGGTTCTGGCTGCCCGGTGGCCGGCTCTTGTTTCCCGGCCGGCCGTTCTGGTCGCCCGGCCGGCGGTGCCGGCGGCGCGTTCCCGGCAGCCCAGCACGGCCCGATAGCGCCGCAGCGCTTTGCCGTCATCACATCGTTGACCTTGCTCGTGACATCGCTCAGCCGGCAGCGCGGACGTCGCGGCCGTCGCGGCCGTAGGCGGCCTCGCCCGGCGATCGTCCGCGGGGGACGGATTCAGGTAGCACGTCGCGTGACGGGAAGAACGGCGATGCCAGGAAGCCCGCCCGGCGCGGCCGCCCGGCGGCTCAGCGCGGTGACGCTGCGCGCAGGCCGCATCCTGGCGCGCACGTCCGCCCAGACCGGCACGGCGCAGCTAACTTCAGGCTCATCTCCAACGAGGAATCCTTCACGTCACCCTCGCCACCCAAGTAACAGGGCAAACTCTCCCATAACTGCTAGCCGCCGTGATGGCATAGCCGCAAACTCGCCCGGCTGGTTGCCGCCGGTTCAGGGGCGCCGGGACTCACGTGCCCTCGCCCTGGATGCCGCCTGTGCTGAACGGCGGGACCGACCAGCCTGCTGACCGCCGCCGCGCTGTGCGACGACGCGGCGCTGCGCCCAGCTCTTGTGGGTCAACATGCTCACGCACGGCCTGCTGGCGTAGCGCTTGGCAGCGAGCCCTGGCGTGCGGCGTCGGCTGGCTACCAGTGCGGCTGGCTGAGCGCGGGATATGCGCCGATCCTCCTGAGCGCCGCGGCGACCGGCGACCCCGCGGCGATCGACGTGTCGCCGAGCCCGCCGGAGGAGTTGAACCATTGCCACAGCCTGATGCCGAGCTTTTCGAGCGCCGCGGGGACGGCATCGACCCAGTCGACGGCCGCGGCGTGGCCGTCGAGATCTCTGTGAAAGCCGGTCTCGCAGATTCCCAGCGGCTTGCTGTCGCCGATGCGCCGGTCGGACAGCCAGGCAGGGAACGGCGCGTACGTCGCGAGCGGCCCGCCCTTCCTCAGGTTCGGGTCATACGGGTCGTAGCAGATCCAGTCGACGTAGTCGTCACCGGGATAACAGCGCGCGACGGCGTCGGTTCGGTTGCCGCCAGTCGGGCACCAGACCCAGACCACCTCGGGCGCTATCGGCCGCACGATCCTTTGGATGCGGCGGTATGCCGCTGGATAGTCAGACAGCGGCCCCGACTTCGCAATCCGCGTGACGCCGTCCATCTCGTTGTCGTAACCGACCCAGACCGGGCCGAGTGACGCCACCCGCCGCGCCTGCGCGGTGATCAGCCCGTCATAGTCGCCGGCTGCCACGTCGGCCCATCTTGCCACCGTCCCGCTCCTCCGGAGCCTGGACGACCAGCACACCGACAGCCAGCGCCCCGCGGCGACGAGCCCCAGGTCGGCCGCATTCGGCCACGCGCCGTCCAGAGCTTCGTAGCGCATGACGACATCGAGCTTCCGTCCTGCCATAGCCTCGTACGCGCCAGGATTGGCGTTGCCTCCGCCCGGGTACGCGCCGAACCACGAGCCGATCGCGGGAATCAGCTTCGCCGGGCTCGCGCGCAGCACGGGCCGCCCAGAGGCTGCGGCCAGTGCCCTGCCGCCCCCCAGGTATTGCACGCCCACTGCCGCTGCTACGCCGCTCATGCCAGCCAGGAGTGCCCGGCGGGACGGCTGGGAGGTAAGACTCATGGCCCCACACCATGCCACACCGAGACGTGACATACCTGTGATTCGGCCGTGATAGATGGCTCACACCCGAGACAACCGCCTTTCACCTGGCACTTCCCGGCAATTATTCTGCCGGTGCGAAGGAAGGCACGGTGCGTAAGATCGCGGCCAGCCCGGTCCTGGCTGGGCTGCCGCTGCGCGGGAGCGGCGTGCAACCTGGGCTGGCGGCCCGTGATCTGCGAATCCCAGGATCATCGTGGCGGCCGGCCCGGCGAACTGGCGAACTCTTGGCAGCGCTGTAAGGATCTGCAGCACGGCCGTCACTTCGGCTGCCAGGGGATCTACCGGGGGTGGAAATGAAGACCGCCAGATGCATTCCGATGCTGATCGGCGGAACTGCCGCAGCACTTTTGACACTGGCCGCTATGCCGGTCACGGCCAGCCAGGCCGGCCGTTATCATACGAACAATACCGGCTCTATCTTCTCGATTCTGCGAACAGGGGATATCGTCACCGGTGTCCGGGGGACGGGGAACGGGAACGTGATACTGACGGGCTCGGCGGCGACCGGAAGCGGCGCGCAAGCTGCTCCGTTCCTGTACCGGGGCCGTTTGACGAGAGCTGCGGCGGGAGCAGCGGTCTCGGTGCTGACGCCGCCGTTCCCTGGCCTGACGTCGGCCACGTTCTACGGTCCTGATACCCACGCCTTCAACCCGGCGCGCATCCCCGCGGGCCAGGTCCGCGCCGTCGGCAGCTACCAGTCCTCGTCAGCGCCCGCCGGTGTCCTGAACCAGGGCATGATCTACCTCGGCCCGGTGAGCGGATCAGGCGGATCATGGACGTCCATCGACGTGCCCGCCGACGGCGCCCGTACGGTCGGGCACGTGCGGGCCTGCCCGAAGCGTCGGCCCCGCTGCTTCGTGATGGACACCATCGCGCACAGCACCATGGGCGATCTGGTGGTCGGCAACTACGACCTCAACCCCACCGTGCGCGGAGGCGTGGCCTCGGGCAACGCGTTCATCTACAACATGACCAGGCATCAGTGGACGCTGCTCCGGCTCGGCGGCAGCCTGTCCAGCCTGACCACCCTTTATGGCATCTGGCAGAACGGCGGCGGCAGAAGTTCGCGATTCACCCTGGCCGGCGGCTCCTCGGCCACGGGCACCCAGAAGGCCTTCCTGATGAACTACGACGAACGGACCGGGCTGTTCGGAAAGCCGAGGTACTACAGCTATGGCAACGCCCGGGTCAGGTTCACCCACTTCGACGGGATCACCGCCGTGCCAGGTGGCTTCAACCTGGTAGCCATCAGCTCGGCTCAGGACGCGTCGATGGCCTTCATCCCCGCCAACCCGCGCAACGGAACCTTCGGCAAGGCAACCTGGCATCCCGTCCGCGTCCTGAGCAGCCCGCTATGCTCGGCCGGCTGCACCGAGGTGACCGGTAACACCGGCTACGAGAACCGGGTGATGGGTATCTACGTCTCAGCCGACCCGGCCGTCATCCACAGCTACCTCGCCACCGTTTCCAGCCGGTGAACCACGGCCAACCGCAGGTGTCTCGCGCTGCCAGCGCGGAACCCGGCGAGCATGGTCCGGTCGTCGGCCTGGACGGGTGGTTCCGCTCTCGGATCGCTGCCGGTTCGACGAACATGTCGGCGAACCTGGGCATGCCGGTCACTATCCGGGTCTCCCGCCGGGGAGCCAGGACCCGGCCGGCTCCGGGCAGGTTCGCCGATCCCGCGTGCTTCCCGCATGCCGCCGCGCCCGGCTGCCAGGCACTCTGGCGGGATGTGCCCGCGCAGCCTGGCTCGCGCCTCCTGCGCGGCCGCCTGGACAACGATGCCAGCACGGCGGTCGGCGAGCGCCCCGGCCAAACTCAGCAACGGCGATTGAATAGTCGGTACCTTGACACCTATCTCGCCCCGATCTAGGATCAACGATCAGGAAAGGCACAGTCTTCGCGATCAGGAAAGGAACGGTCTTCGACGGTCGCGGGCGAGGAATTTCCGTCGGTTACCAGGCGCTTCCAGCTCGCGTCGGCTCATCTGGCGTTCGAGGATCCTCAGGCACGATGCATTGCATTGTCCCATAGCGAATAGCGGCGGAAGGCAACCTCAGAGCCGTGAGCGTCCCGTCACCCCCCCGGATCACGGACGCAGCCGCGCGTGCGGCGGCGTCCTCGGTTTCCGACACGGTGGAATACTTCTTCGCCCAGTACCCGAACGCCGCGCGCCGCGCCGGGCGGCATGACCTGGATGGGCACATGCCCCGTGCCTGCCTTCGCTCGGCCGCCGACCTCGAGCGCCTGCGGGCGGCTGCGGCACAGCACCTGCGGTCGCTGGCACCGGGCGCCGACCCTGAGCTGCGCGCCGACCTTGACGCCGCGGTCCGGATGGCCGAGGGCGAGAGCTTCAGGGTGACTGAACTCGGTCAGGTTTATCTCAGTCCCGTCGAGGTTCTGGCTGAGGCCGACCTCTTCCCGTACTTGCGGCCCTATGCGCCGCTGGCCGAACGACTTGAAGCCCTTGACACTCACCTGTCAAGGCTGCCCGGGTTCCTGGCGGAGGCGGGCAGTACGCTGCCCGCCAGGCTCCCCGCGGGCGAACGGCTCCGCGGAGTCGAGCAGGCGCAGGCGCAGGCCATCAACATCCGTACCGTCGCAGCGCAGCTGATATCGGCGGATGACTCCTGCGCAGCGGCCAGCCGGATGGCGGCCGCCACGGCGGCCTGCGCGTCCTGTGCGGATTTCGCGCGGACGGTGGCGGCCGCCAAACCGGTGTCAGGCCTGCTCGGGCCAGAGCGCCTCGCCGAGCTGCTGCGGGTCACCGAGGGCATCGAGGATTCTCCGGCCGAGCTGCTTGAACAGGCCAGCGCCGAGGTCGAGAGGCTGCAGTCGGCGCTGGATTCGGCCGCCGCCAGGCTCGGCGCCGGGAATCGCCGGGAGGCGTGCGAGCTCATGGCGAAGCAGGTCAGCCAGGAGCCCGCCACCGAATTCCTTGCCCCGCTGATCCAGCGGCTGCGGGAGTTCTGGATCGACGCCGGCGTGGTGTCCTTGGACACGGCAGTACCGCTCGAGGTCCGCCCTGCGGTGGGGATCGGGGCCGCATCCACCGTCGAGTTCAGCTTCTCCCCGCCGCTGGAACAGGCGGGCCAGCCGCACGTCCTTTTCCTTCCTGAAGCGCCAGCGAACGGCGACGGCCGTCCTGCGCCGGCGCGTCATTTGTATTTGAACGATCCGATGCTCGAAATCATCGCGGTCCACGAAGTCTTTGCTGGCCACTATGTCCATGCCGAGGCGACCGCGCGCGGGCCGAGCATTATCCGGGCCTGCTTTCCCTGGATATCGGGGTTCGTCGAAGGATGGGCCCACTACTGCGAGGAACTCGCCGTCGAGCAAGGCCTCGCGGCTGGCCGGCCGCTCATCGAGGTGGCACAGCTGAAGTCCGCGCTGGAGTCCGCTGTCCGGCTGGTCAGCTTCCTGTCCGTGCACCTGACGCAGTCGACATTCGTGCAGGCCTCTGCCTACGCCGCCCAGGTGTGCGGCTGGTCAGGGGAAAGGGCGGCTAGGGAGGTCCTCGCCGTGGCCTTCGACTCGTTCGGGGCCATGTACACCCTGGCGAAGCTGAGGATCAGGCACTGGCGCGAAGCGGCGGGCGCGGCAACCGGGCCGGAGCTGACAAGCTTCCACGATCGCCTGCTGCGCTGCGGCAACGCCCCGTTGGCCACCATATGGCGGTACTACCTGGACGGCCGTGACAGCAGGTCCTTGGCCGATGCAGGCGTCGACCCGCTCGCCGCGGGCTTGACCACCCGGCAGTCCGGCCCAATCGGCCCGGCGACCACGGAGGCCACATGACAGCGGTGAACGACCGAAGCGACCAAGCGGTCAAGCCGGGCCGAACGGTCATCGCACGCCACGGGTACCGGCGGCTAGCCTACTAGCGGGTGAGCCGGACGCCACGGTCGCTGGCCAGGGCCGCGGCATAGACCTGCGCGGCGAGCGCGATGTCGTGCACACCCATCCCGAAGGGGTTGATGACCACCCGGTCCGCCGGGCCGACCGGTTCTGAGTAGCCGCCGCCGAGCAGCGTGGCCAGGTCCGCGTCCACTTGCCGGGCGCCGGTCACGGAGGGCTCACCGGGCCCGGTGACCTTTCCGGCCTGTGCCAGCCGGCCAAGCAGCCGGGTGTTGTCCTGGCGGATCAACGACCAATCATCGACGAAGAGGCGCTCGCAGCCAAGCAGCAGTTCCTCGGTGGCATCGTCGAGGGAGACATTGACGAACGTCGCTCCTGCCGGGAGCCAGCGCAGGGCAACATACGGGGTGGTCGTCGTAGTGGCCGCGATGGTGAGATCTGCGGGACCAACGGCTGCCTCCGGGCTGCCGGCGATCTCGACCTTCGCCTGGGTCAGCAGTTTCCGAGCGTGATCGGCAAGGGCCGCTGCGCGTCCAGGCTCGGTGTCATGGACGCTCACCGCCTCCGGCTGAGCGCGGGCAGCGAGCATCTCCAGATGGGTGCGCGCCTGCGTGCCGCAGCCGAGGAAGCCGACATGACGGACGGTGCTGAATTCGCGAACGGCGCGCACGCCGGCCAGCGAGACGGCGGCGGTCCGCATGGCGCTGATGCGCGCCGCTTCCAGTACGCCCACGGGGGCCGCGGTAACCGGATCGAAAAGGACAATGAGCCCCTGCGCGCGGGGCAGCCCGTGAGCGACGTTCCCGATGCACGCGTTAATGATCTTGCAACCGTACGATTCGGTGTGCCAGGCGGGCAGCACCAGGCTTCGCGCGGCAGTGCCGTCTGGCGCGGTCCACCGCAGGGCAGCCTCTGCCGTCACCCCGGCACGGCCAGCGGCGACGGCGAGAAATGCGCCCGTGACAATCGCCAGCGGGTCGATCGCCTGGCACAGGTCGGCGACGTCGGCGGAATCGAGGTACAGCAGCGCTTGACCGGCGGCGGCAGTCATCTGACCGCGGGTTACCTGGCGGCCTGCCTGGCCATCGCTTCACGCACGCTCTTCGGCCTCATGTCCGTCCACGTCTGTTCGATGTATGCGAGGCAGTCTTCCCGTGAGCGGGCCGGGCCGACGGCGCGCCAGCCGTCAGGCACGTCGCGGTGGGCAGGCCAGATTGAATACTGCTCTTCGTCGTTGATGACCACGAAGTAGTCGATGGATTCATCGTCCAGCAC